>Ga0247758_1000096_pt1 | contig 65243 bp, 39 predicted proteins | sample UWRJL156409C4_FD_180950 | JGI IMG/M metagenome (GOLD analysis project Ga0247758, IMG submission 180950) | Plant litter microbial communities from Arlington Agricultural Research Station in Wisconsin, United States - UWRJ-L156-409C-4 | ecosystem: Environmental > Terrestrial > Plant litter >... | reverse complement strand
TTTTTGTAGGTTCCTTAAAAAAAAAAAAAAAAAAAAATCAAATCGCAAATGGACAGCGACACGGAGCACCAAACCAATGGTTCCAACATTGGCTTGGACGATTCGGCTGCATCATTGCGATGCATCCATGCCCCATATGGACTATCCATGTCCCCCATGTCGCATGTCCCATGTCTGATGTGCGCCATGCCAGCATATCGTCCCCGCCACGTTGCTGGCGCTGCCCTGGCGCCGCCATTCAGTAGTCGCTCGTCACCGGGAGGCTGGGCTGCACTGACCGACACGATGGATTAAAACACCGCTATTTCCTCCTTCCCGCGAGGCGCCGTTTCTCCTGCTGCTCCTGCATGCCCACTACGAGCAAAAGTCTCTCAACATACACCAGCACATTCACACACCCACGGCCGCCATCATGCAGCTGTTTGGCGCACATCTCCTACGCATCACATATGTCTTCGCCTTCCTAATCTCGACGACGCAGAGCTGGCCGATCTGGTGGCCGCCATGGAGGGGACATCACGGCCACGACGGCGACGACCAATCCCCGGAACCGGTCGATGATAGCTGGAAGGAGCGCAACTTCAACACCATCTCCAGCATCTACAACCTCACCGTCTTTCCCCACCAGCTGCCCATCATCCAGGGCGGCGGGGCCGGCGTGCCCAAGGGGCTCTTCGCAAAAGATGTTGTGGGCAGAGTCGACCCCGTCGGCGACTTTGTCGGCTTTGAGGACTCGATCGAGTACTTTTTCGCCCTCGCGCCCCTTCCCAATGGAAACGGGGCGTCGTCGGCCATCACGAGCTACAAGATCACCGAGTTCAGCTCCGCCTGCAAGGGTGTGGCTGCGTCGGTCGTGTACTTGTACTGCAGCGTTGTCAACCCCGGCGCACCAAACCACGGGAAGGCCCTTGCGCCCCTGAAGCAGGTTAGTGACTTTTCCCGCGGGAATATCGCTTCGTGTGTGCTCCGTTCTGACCATGTCCGTCTAGGTGGCGTTCTGGAAGTTTGATGACGAGGGGGCTGTTCTGAAATACGACGCATGGATCCCGAACCTCAACAACTGGGTCGAGGCCACCGAAGCTGCCCCTGTCACCAACCCGCAATTCCAGGCCCAAAGCATCCAGGTCATCTGTGCCCTCACACAGATGAGATGCACGGGAGCAAACACGCAATGGTCGAGCATCGGCGAATGCGTAGGCGCCTTGACGCAGAAGCCGTATGGAAATTACGACGCTGCATGGGGCGACAACGTCGTCTGCCGGAGCATCCACTTGGTGCTGACCCAAGTACGACCGGATGTAAGTCTGATTCTCTCTGCTGTCCATGCGCAGACTGCTAACTTGTGGCCACCAGGTACACTGTCCTCACGTGGGACCTACAGGGGGCGGGAAATGTATCAATGTCCCGTACCCTACTGATTTCTTTTCCGACGAGTCCCTTTATGGTGAACCCGTGGGTGAGACGTTCATGTGCAAATAGATTAGAGTGCGAGAGCGAGAGAGAGAGTTCGGGACTCAGGGTCCATGTCCATGTCATGATGATTGATGAATGCCGTTACGCTGATGCATACTGCCAGGTAGATAGAACAACCGGGGTGGCCGCTTTGCTTGCTGGAGAAAAATTGTTGGAAGCAGATAGTACTAGTAATTAATTCTGGACAACTGTCCATGTAGATATCACGAATGATCATGTCTTATACGAGTCGAGATGAACTCTACCTGCCGGGATTCCAAACACACGCCGCTGACCTAACTCTTGAGGCTATGTAAAGCTTGCATACTGTGACATTGCCTGGCACTCGACAGAGCACAGCCATGCTTGGCGCTGGACCTCCCATGGATTAGGCCATTATCAATAGCAAAGACATACGTCAGGGCTGAAAATGCTCGTTCGCTGGTTGGCTCGTGGGCACCTCTGTGCAGCACGACTTTTCAGTTCACCGAGCCGTCTAATGGCCCCCAATTAGGGTCAGCTTTGAAGCGCCACACGTACATCAAGTCCTTGTGAGACAGCTTGGCCGACTTTATTGTGAGGACAGCTTTCAACCTAACTTCTAGTAACACTTGTTAGCTGTACCTTCATTGATGGCAAGATTTACGTCTACCTAGTTATTATACTCCAAAACTTCCTTGCGGGGTCGGGGGTCCCTCCGCAACAAACTGCAGCTTCTTATCAGTAACCTCGCTGCAGACTCGGAACGATACAAACCCGGGTGTTCTAGTGACAGCGATTGGACTAGAAATAATGATGATGCAGCACCGCATCAGTGGCTGACAGAGTTGAGCTCTGTTTGCGAGATGGGATTGGAAGCCTTGTAGACAACTGAGACATTTCCACTCCTCGCGAAAGTCTTCTCAGCTGCTAATCTGCGGGACCATTCCTACTATCAAATGGGTACACTAGTTGAACCGGTGCCCAAAGATATGCTCTTCGCTCTTCCGTCAAAAGGGGCTCGCGCCGAGGCGACCTCTTTTTCACCCTTTATGATACCAACTCCTTCTCAGAAGTACCCCTTTTCCGAACAAAATGGCGTGTTACTCATCTCAAATTGCTCTAGACTTGATCGCAATCTTTTCACTGGTTGGTGTCATGATAATTATTTATCATAACCGTGCAACAGACAGGCTCTTTTCTCACCAAATGGGGATCTCTGTCGTCGGCCAACACCAAATACCTGGTAACGGGAGTGGCCATATCTGCCACCCTGCTGACAACCTTCATCGGCGGTCGCATCCAACATGCCCTGCTTCGGCGTCTCGCAACTCGTCTCCGTCGCGTCATCTCGACTCAGCGCGCCGCCAAGAACGGAGAAGACTCCCATCGAGAGGAAATAGTATCTCTAAACTCGGAGTGGAGAGCTGCCCTCGGTATCAACGGTGTGTTGGAAAAGATCAAATTCCCCAACTTCGTCTTCGCCATCATCTTCACGCTCTGCGGCCTCATCACCGCGGTAATCGCAACCGTTCTCACCCCCACTGTCGCCGAACGCCAGGTGGAACATCGGCCTTTGATCCCTGACGGAAACCATTCCGAGTTCTCTGTTGGAGGGCCGGCAGAATGCGTGGGAATGGTGCCCCCTAATATCAGAGACGGGAGTTGGGCCTTTCGCTGGGCGCTTCGGAATGACAGTGTCTTCCGGTCATGGTATCGAATCCATTGCGGTGTTTCCCAGGGGGCACCTTGACCGTCCTCGGCGATCAGCGCCTTTTGGTTCAGCCAGCAGGCTGCAACCTTGAGTACGAAGGCTACTATCCGAGTAGAAACCTCACCCGAGACAGCGCCATGCTGAAATACTTTTGGCCCCTTTCCAACGACACGGTCAAGTCCCTTGGGGCAGGCGTCCTTGTGATCGGCGCCATCACCGACCCGCAGAGCAAAACCCCCTTTGCAAACTATCTCGCAAACACAGTCAGCAAGCCGAATCACACGACAGGCACCCAGCCTGGCTTAAAGTACACCGTCACCTGCGAGTTCAACCCTCGAGCGTCGTTTGCCTACCACAAAGTAGTCCTTGACATGCGCACCTCCAAAGCCAACGGCTCTAACTATGGGTACTACCTATCCGGAGGAGACCCTTGTATCCCGAGGAGCCCGACCATCGGCGACGTCCTCTTCACCATCGCCGCTACGGCCCTCTATCGACCGATGATGGAGAACTACGGGTCTGATGGGTATTTCCTCACTATCGACAAAAAGGCGAACCGGCACTCCAAGTCATCGTATGCCTTCCCCAACAGCAAAAATCCCCTGGAAGACATTCTCGGACTGATGACTGCGCTCGTCGTGGCTGACCTGCCAATATCCCGGGGCGGCGTTGTCGCCGACGCGGAGGAGAGTTACGGAGGGAGAGCCAATGCCGTTATCGAAGCCGCACAGTTGGGAACACAGCAGGGAGAGACGCTCATTCTGCTTATCCCGCCGGCTGCAAGTCTTGTAATTCTTGTTGCGCTGTTTGCCTTGAGCCTCCAGCCGTCCTGGAGGCCCCCGAGTGAGCAAGGCGAGAGAGGGCTCCTACCGGCGAGGCCTCACACGAGTCCACATAGGACCCGATGTTTGGATTCGTATTTCCGCCAGCTTACCTATCCACTCGCACAAAATCAAATCAAAGTGTCTACCTCCATGGCACGCAGTCAGAGGGCTTCGGCTCTCTGGCAGCGCCCACCGCCTCTCTGTCGATATCGCTACCTAAGTACCTATCTGTACCCACCCCGACCTCTCGCGTGCCCGGTAAGACTTGATGCTCCATATCGAAAAATCCAGCGCAGGCAGAGGATGCAGCATCCGAGGGGGATGGCCTTCAAGACCGTCTACATTCACGTTAGACACTTCGATGCCCGCCACTCCGCTTCCATACATAGTATTCTCCTGAGTGTCCCGGGTCAGTCCGTGGGTATTGACAAGATGTCACTCCGATGCGTCGGCCGCAATTGCAGCTGGTGAGAGGGACCGGCCAGGTCGCAAGTGTCGTCCGGGGGCGCCGGCCAGCTGTGGAAAAATGCGAAAAGCGACCAAAGAAGTCTCATTGTTCCGAGTTGAGATGACGAGAGGGAAAGCCGAGGAAATGGGGTGGGGGAAAAAGATGAGCAATGTTGATTTTGGAAGCCAATTTCATGTGAGTGTGACGATGGGTCGAGATGGTAGAACCCTTGAGCCAACGCTGCAGCACTGCGGCACAGTGGCGGATGGACGGGGCCCGTTGATACCTACAGTTCTCTTCCCCGGGACTTTGGGATGTCACTTTCTGGGTGAGTGTAAGGGAGCTTTTCCTGAGAGGATCGTACAGTTTGCAAACAAAGTCTCAGCCCATCTTGGGGTCAGGATATCTAATATTTCCTACCTCTTACCCTAATTCTCACCATACTCACCTCCCCAGGTATCTACCTAATATTATCCAACCTTATGTCTAACTTTGGAGAGTCGACATCACTGCCGTAACATGAACGGCGATTGCCTCCAAGCCACCCATTGACAACAAAACCAGACTCGCAACCACGATATGAAGAAACTCGAGTTGGAAATCGTCCGTGTACCCTAAACCAGCAACATCACACTGGAAACTAAGGCGGCCCCTGCCATCAGGCCGAAGTTGACAACCGAGTTTGTCCCGAGGGAGCACTCTCCATTCCCGGAGGGGACAGAATCTACACCCGTGCCAATAGCCACGACATTGCTTCCGCAGTCGGCACTCTGGGCGATGTGGAGGTTTCCGTTGCCCCAGTCAAATACAGCTGTAAGACACATGGTCAGCTCAGTGTTTTTGAATCAAGTGATAATATTTCACTTACCGTATGCGGATCGGAGGAATGGGGCTGGTAGTTCATGAAGATGTCAAGTCAGTGTCATGTTCCCTCTTGGAATAAAAGCCAAAGGCAGAACTCACCGCCCAGAATATGCGTTGGTGGGTCAACGAAGACGGTGTTGTCGCTGATCATCAGAAAGCAGCTTGATGTCTCCTGGAAGAGTTCCTCGTTGATGAGGTTGTTGTAGGGGACAAGGATACTCTTCCCATCAAGCTCGAATGTCATTCCACCGGTCTGTTGGCGCACGGCACAGTCTACACGACAGGTCGAGCCAGCGGAGCTCATGGTGCCCTTGAGATCAGCGCAGACCTTTGCGCCGAGCCCGGGAGGAAGCAAGTTGCTGCTTGAGCCGGAATCGAGCGAGGCAACAAAGCTTCCGCCGATGTCGTAGCTCTTGGTGTCGGTGGATCCGGGCGTGGACAGCTTCATCGACTTGACCGTGACATAGTAACTTGCGGCTGCTGTGTTAGCGAAAAGGTCCACCAAGGTCGATGCGTGGCAGTGTCAGTCTGCTCACCTGGTATGGTCAAACTTCTGCCCATCGTCGGTCTTGAACTGCACCGTCTTGAAGGGGATTTTGGCCAAAGAGCCCTTGTACTTCTTCTTGTCGACTCCGCCAAAGATGACAGCGCCCTTCGTGTTGTTGAAATCATTCAGATGCAAGCTGAAGGCGGGACTTTTGATGGCCCCTTGCTTGGCCATGCTCGTGAGGATCAACGGGTACGAGTCCGAGTTGTTGAACCCAAAGGGTGGCGGGCCGAACCCCATAATCCCGACTCCGGTTTGGTTCGACGACTTTGCGACGCCGAAGACCTGGCCATCGACGCTCACTCCTACAACGAGACACAATCAGCATGCTGTATGTTACCGAGGAAAGAGATATCGGGACATCAAGTACCTCCAATGGCAATCTTGTCCTTCGCATATTCAATGGCGACTGTGGTCTGGTCGCCGTACGTGAAAACGGTGTTCTTGACGTCCGCTTTGTTCGCGCTGGACGACTTGGACCCATCGTAGCGGCCGCGCTTCCGACAGGCTTCCGGGTCGCTCAGCGGGCTGTCAACCGTGATGGTGACCTTCCCATCAATTGTCGTATTCTTAGCACGCGATGATTTGGAGCAGTCGGGATTGACCCAGAGCTCGTACGAGCCTGTATCGACAACGACCTCGACCTTTTGGCCAGGGGAACCGATCATTACTTCATGGCGCGTCAGTAGGGCATCCGCCAAGCACCGGAAATCTGGGGGAAGCGTTTGTGGCTGCAGGGAGATGGCCCGAAACCAACAACAACTTCCAGGGGGGCAACTGACAGTCGATAGTGTAACCAGACGTTCTGAAATTTGCGATTTCGACCTCGGCGGCTCCGGAAACATCGGCTCTCTTCCGTAGAGCCGTATCGTGCTGTGGTGCAGAGATGGGGACCCGAACGAAGCCGGGGCCTGCGTTTGCACCTGGAAACCCCCGGATCTGCAGCGCAGAAGCCCCTGCGACGAGAGTCAGCAAGCCGGCTATCACTGTTGATGGCGCCATTTTGTCGATTGAGATGGAAGCTGCGCGCCAGAATTCCACAAGAGGCGCGTTGCGTGACCAAGGACCAGGCGATGGTGGTGAGTGGAAGGGAGTTGGGTTGTTTGCTAGTAATTAATATGAATTGATCGAGGCCATGCAGCACGAGCGGAAGCAAAAATAGCGTGCCAAAACCGCGGGGAAATTGGGCCCTGGATTTGACCCCTGCAGAAGCGGATACGAGTCACCAACAGGTGACTGGGGTTTGTGCCGCAATCCGCATGGCAGCCTGGACTGCGCCTTTGACACACCCATTCAACGTGCCAGCCGAAGCCCCTGCCACACTCTGAAGGATTGGAAATAAAGGGTGTCAACCTCGGAAGTCTGCGCCATATCACCACGCACGAGAAAGAGCCTTTCACTGAGTACGTGCGGCAAAGCTGAATAGGTACGGGCTGATTCATTTCCATTCACTGGAGAAGCAGTACGGTGGATCAAGGTATGCTCAAGGACGGGAGCCTCGGAAATGGAGCCCGAATCAAGCCTGCTGGCACCCGAATATCGCGAGAGATGACACACGTGGGCAGGGGTTCATAGCCAACCAAATCACGATCACCAACCAGCGATAGAGCCCAATACGCACCACCACGTTTGCTAAATCCGCTTGACTTAGACTCTAGGCCACAGAACATCAAAAGTCACGTCAGATTTCTAGGTCAGGATACACGAAGCGTTGCAAAGCCCCAAATCTCACAAATCTCTCTGAAGGGGATGGGACCGTCTCCCCAAAGTTAGTTACCTAACATAGTTGAGATGCATGGCAGTGCAGCTTTTGGTTCGATGGAAATGAGTTTGAACGGCCGAGATCAAGTCCACCATTCATGGGGTTTGTCCGGAAGTGAAGGAAACCAAGACGACTTGGAGTTCAGTGTACTAGTAGTACAAAAAAACAGTAGAACGTTACGCTGAAGTCTCAGGGAAAGGCCCCTTTTCTTCTCCGTACTTTGCAGAAGCCATGTCGGGGATCAAGTACTACTCGCCTTGCAATATATCGCTGTACTGCGCTCATGTGACAGGTCATCTCCGAACGGGAGACCAACAGAAGCACAACTTGAACTTGTCGGAGATTGTGGATTTGAATTAGAGACTTTGAGACCCAGGATGTTCAAGCCTTCCGAACAGTAGATCACTCATCGAGAGCTCAAGTCGGACGATATGAAGGTTTGAGCTATAGATACTGTCTGTGGACTCATAAAGCCCCATTCGCTGCTGATTCGTACCTAGGGAGCTGTGACTAGTACAAAGCAAGACAAAGTCTACTGATGAAGCCGCTCCTTCGCGTCTAGAACAGTGGCATCAGGGGGGTGGTAGTGCCCTCTTGTGCTACGCATCGATTCAGGCCAGCTGAGTCCGCGTGACCTCTACGAAATTGCCGACTAATAGTGAGAGGGGCATACGATGGCGCGATATACCTACTTTACATATATTGCCAAATTATGAATGAGGGCTGCAGCCAGTCGAGCAGCGGCATAGGTATCATTGGTGTGGGAGTACCTATCGAGTTGGGTTGTCTCGCAAATACCGACGTACAATACAGGCCTTTTTCTCTAACTTGCTCTTCAAGCAGCGGCATTCCCGAAAACAATATGCATTGGACTACAAGACTATAGCACGAGTACCCAAAGCGCGTACAAAACGAAACTCGCACAGCAACGGCATGCACGACAAGTATGTGAGTTGGTAGGTACAGGCAGGTCGGTATCGTCAACAAACACCACCACAAGATTACCACAAGATTACCGGTCGGCTGAAGAGCCCCTTATGACCACATTACCAATTTGATATTCCACCCCTCACAGTTACCCAGAGTACTCTCGAGGTCGACGAGATTATCCAGGAAGTTCCATCGCGAAGCGGGATGCGAACCGACTCGGTGGAGAGAAACCGGTGGAGGGTGACACCGGCTGGGCAGGGGAGGAACCCCTGGTGATATTGCCATCCTGCTTGCTTTCCGTGTGCACTGCTTCTCCCATCGACGTGACTTTGCTGTGGTCGAGTTCGCTCCTGATCGACCACGGACGTTGGGCCGTGTGCTCGAGCTCGGAAACTGCAACGGTCCCTGGGGTGCCTGGTGTCCCCGGGACGACGGACGAATTGGTCGGCTGTGGGGTTGGATGGCTGGCAGTCCCAGGCTCCCTTTCTTGGTGCACATCATCGGTCACTGGCAGTGCTGCTTGGCCTTTGCTGTTGTGTCGCCTGTGCCGGAGAAAAAAAAACATGCCGGCCACGGCCGCAAGTGTTCCTGCAATTCCGACTCCGGCCCCTATTCCGATCTTGGAACTGCTCGACAGACCGGATTCCTCGGAGAGCGGTGCTGGCTGACCTGTTTGTGACGGTGGTGTCCCAGTGCTCGCGCTGGATGCCGTCGGGTTCTGGGGTGCTTGACTCGTTGAGGGTACGACGGCGGTGGGAAAGTAGCCTGTCTCCCACTTGACACTCGCTCCAACGGCTGCAGGCAAAGTCGCCATATTTTCCAGCGTAGACTTATCCAGAAAGGCGACATTTTGCGATGTTTCAGGACAGTAGCAATAGTCGGGCTTGGTGAGCGTTGCTGGCTTTGCCTTTTGCGAACAGGCCACCCACTTGTTTGAGGAGCCGTTGCAGTACGATAGCCCTAGCCAGGGGTTGTCTTTGTTGGGCATTTAGTGAGCCGAGGAAGCGAGGGAGCCATCAGTGGAGCCAACTTACCGGGGAAAGCGCCCTTTTTTGGGCAGTTCGAGTCCTTGTACTCGGGGTCGCTACATCCCAAGAGGTAAGTAATTCCAAAGGCGCTATTGTAGCATGCCTTGGACGACAGGCACACGTCGTTGATGCCGCAGCAAGTTTTGTGGCCATAGGCATCGTTGCCACAAGGAATAAACGACGCGTCTGCCCTCACACTCGGTCCGATGTAGCAAGTCCCGTTGCTGATGAAAGGGTTGGCCATTTCTGACAGTTGGTTGCGGCGTAAAGTGGGTATGTATGTAATGTGAGTTAGTATTAGGTGGTGGATCGAAATCAACCTAGAGGTCTTGACGGTGGATTTGGGAGCGGTGGCGATGTGAAAACGAAACCGGTGTCGCGTCAATACTGCGGGTCACGCAGCGGGTTTGTGCGAGTGTGAGAAAACACTTCAACTCGCACACAGCATCGTCAACAATATAAATGCCGTTGGTCTTCTAGAAGCTAGAATGGAAGGGCCAAGTCCCTAATCCCCGATGGGCCCCGTCTGGTCGAGGGGTGGCGTGCGCCTCCCGAGGCATCACAACATAGAGGATCGCCACGCCGTTTCGAATCTTGATGTCGGTAGCCAGAACTGGAAGGCCAATCTCCTGTAATTCAGTGATCGCCAATTACGGCCGAGGTCTTCCGGACCGCACACTGTGTAAGTGGGCGCGAAGCTTCACTATTCCGGCGTCCCAAGACTCGTGCTGGCACTGTCTGTCCGGCCAGCCAGCCCCGACCCCCGTGCGAATGCAGCAAACATTACCCAAAACTCCGCTTGGTAAGCGGCCACTGGCCACACTTCATCACGCCTGGTACTTTGTGTCACGAAAGTCAGTGCAGGCTACCGCGCTCTGGGCCACAACACCGGAGCCCCCGAGATTTCTTCATGTCCATTTAGGGGGTGCTGCATTCAGGACAGGGGCTTCCAGGTGGGTTACACACGCCTTTTCAGGACAACACGCAGTTCGTAGTTCTGGTGAACCTTTCGGAGAAAACGCCGGTATCGGGCTTGACGACAAGGACAGTTCAGCTGGCCACGACCCAGCGTGGAATAGCACTGAGATGTCCAAGGCAAACCAAAATAAGTGCGGAACGGACAGTGGAACGGACAACAAGGACACAGTGCATGCGAGGGATTTTTCAAAGACTCCCTGAGCTACCGGGACACCAAGCGAGCATATGATTAGGGTTCCACAACATGAACCTCGAATGAAATCGAGCGCATTATTGGAAACAATCAGCTCGGCTCCCTCGCAAAACGGCTAGCTACTTCCATCGAAACACCAGTGCCAACAATCTACGCGCCGTAGATAACATGGATCTCTCCCGACGAGTCGCTCGACACATAGAGACGTCCCTTCTTGTCAATATCCAAGCCAACCGGCCGGAAGCAGCTGTTGGGGCATGACGCCGTGTTTTGGTTCTCCATCACTGCGATCTGTGCTGTCTTGCTGGTCAAGTCGGCCACGGGCTCGCCATTCTTGAAGTCGACTCTCATCACCCTGTAGCCATCCGGGGGACTGCGGTTCCTAAGGAGTGAAAGTCATATGTGAGATGCGGTTCTGAGTTTTAGACCTGACATGCCAGTCTTTGACGGCATTTTGGTTAGACTTACCAGCTCCCGTGAAACGCAATATAAGCGCTTGTGGTATTCGAGTTGAAGACCATTCCCAGAGGCGCCGTGTGCGCGTGGAAGTGGAGGCGTCCCTGCTGGCGCGAAGCGCAGTCGGTGGCGGCCGGCGTATTATCAGCCTTGAAGAGACTCCCGACCTGCAGTCCACTGCCAAGGACACTGGGGTCCCAAGCCGGGATGCACGACGGGTAGCCGAAGTTAGCACCCTTGAGCTTGTTGCTTGTGGCATTCAAAACACCGTGGTAGTTGGCCTTTTCGGCTGGGTTGTTGGTGTGTACGTCTTTGCCGCCCAGCCGGACATCGTCCATCGAGTTCTCGACAGACCACTGCATGGGTACAAAGTGTTAGTGAATCCCGGGCGTGGACGCAGCAGTGGAGAAGAATGAAGGGGAAAACGGTGAGAAATCATACCACGCCGCCGTAGATCGGGTCCTCGCCCATGCCAACGATGTTCCGGAGACCCCATCCCAGTGTCTCGCCGCCAGAGGCAAAGTCGGTCGGGGAAGACATGACCTTGCTGAGGCTAAAAGTCTTGATAACGCTGCGTGCAGTCGACAGGGATGTGGTGGCGGTGTCAATATTGCCGTTGGAACCGCGCGCAACCAGAATGGTGTCGGGGCTTGACTTCGACACGAGGATTGCCCGAGTCGGGTGAGTCCCGCTGTTGGACATGCCGGTGATGATGGCCTTGCCAGTCCCGACAGTGCCAGCAGCGGCGTCGTAGGCATAGGCCGTCACACTCGACAAACTCGATGTGAAAAGCGTCTTGCCATCGGCACTGAGGGAAATCCCGTGGTTCGTCTGCCGCTCGTTAGATCGCGCGCTGTGAGATGGCCCCTGGTAAGTTTCCCCCGGACTTACACTCCGGTCATTGGTGAGGGCGGTGTTTGACTCGACACAGACGCTATCGCCATTGTCCTTCAACACCAGTCTTCTTACTGAACCGCTTCCTCCCTCGGCCACAAGCAGATTCCCGGCCGAGTCAACAACGATATGCCGTGGCGAGCGCAGACCGGTGGCAATCACGCTCGACTTGTATCCCGATCCGAGCTTGGGCTGGAAGCGTGCCGTCAGCGCCGCGCAGTTCTGAGCAGCCGCCTCATGGAGAAAAAGCGATGCTAGGGCCGCGAGGACCCCGATGGCAACTTGCATACGAGCCATGGTTTGCGGTGGGCGGAAACTAGAAACGTCCAAGAAACACCAAAAGCTTGACACTTACAAGGTGCAGAAAACCGCCCGATTTATCTTTCACCTCACCCTTCCCCATACGGAACTTGGCACTCTCGCCAAAACGCTACATTACGCCAGCGTCCAAGGCCAAGCCAATATCGGCGAAAGCTTCACTTTCCCAGACAAGCACCTGGCGCCCATAACCGCCCCAGAGAACGAGGCGCGCGGTGATAGTGACGCATTAGCGTGGCATTTCCACCCGGCTGCTATGGTGGAGCCGTTCCCGCAAATTTATCCAACCGGTATCCGATATTGTGACCAGGTTTGGCCATGGCTTTCGAGGACGAGACCCGACGCCAAGGGCCGGGAAAATGCATAGAAACGTGGGTGCAGTCCCACGGATATACGAAGCAACGGTCTTGGTATCTTGGCAACGCGTGGGTGTCGGGCTCACCAACACAGTTCACATTCCTCCTTTTGTCCTCTCAAACGGCGTGCTGTGGGGAGGGTCCTGGCCGAGATTCGGCAGATAAGGTAGGAGGCAGGCCGCACGCTGGGCATTGCTTCGATAACTTGGCCTGTGGTACCGTGTATTGTCTGACCGGCCACTTCTCTTCAGTCAGTCAACAAATGCAGATCAATAACTTGAATTTTCTCTTTTGACCCTCGAAACATCGCTCTCTTGTTTGACCTGGTGAGCATTGTGGGGAGGGTGAAACCCCAGTCATTGGTTGCAGCTGGGACCTTTCTGACCGGGAGAACTTGAAGGGAACGGTATCCTGCAATCTGAGAACCACGAGCAAATACCATGATATTGATTGATATACTAATAACTGCCTGACTTGATTTTGATGCTAAAAATCGGCGGTAAAGCATCAAAACTCCCCCGCTGACCGTCTTCATCTCTGGGGTTTTAGAGCTTCGGCTCCCAACAAATTGCTGAGGGTACCCTGCATCCGAATCGCCATTCACTGAACCCAAGTTCTGACATCTAAATCCGTTCCCTGCAACACAAGTTGCCCCTAGGTATTTACTCCAAGCCCCAGAGCTGTCCTTGCCTTGCCTAGAGAGGCTCATTCACCCACTTGCTCGAAAACGGCACTCCGCTGAGCTTGAAAAGCTGCGTGATAGGGCATCGGCGCTCAACTTCGGCAACGAAATGCTGGAAATCTGGACTCTCGCTTCCGCCCTCAATGTTGGTCTGCACCCGAGCTTCGATCGAAATGCTCTCCCAGTTCGGATTCCCTTGCTCGCCCTTGACGAGCACCGCCGTTGGGAGCAGCCCGTTGACGGTCACGTTCCACTCGCCCAGAATGATGCCATGATCTTTGGCGACCACGAAGCCAGTGACTTGGTTGCACGAACTCAGACTCGCGAGCGAGTACGAAACCGGGGACGGGGCCGAGTCGAGGCCGCCGAGAAGCGTGTATGTGTCTGCCTTGAAGTCGTACGGCTTGCCTTCGACCGATATGGTCTGGATTGTGCCGGTTCCGTGGCCGTCGATGCGAAGGGGGATGGCCTGAAATCTGGCCGCCGAACTGGAGAATTGGCGAACCAGGCTGCCTGACGGTCGGAAATAGAGGGAGGATTGTTGGCTGAGGCGCTGCCTCGCGAGCGATGCAATTCGGACTGATGTCATTGTCAAGGTCTGTCGTTGCTGTAAGTCCTCGGGGAAGATGTTGTTATTACAAGATGTCCACAAAGAGGGAGTGGGATATTGATCGAAAGGGAAGCGGATGTTATGACTTCAAGTCCATGGCGGAATTCCCCCCAGCCCTCAACCTTTGTGGTTTCGGGCAATCTCTCTAGCGAGTTCTCGGCCTAGCGTGTTGATTTCGCAATTCCCGCCAGAATGGCGAAAGCAGAAGCGACGTGGGGTGAAGCATTCACACTCTTCGACTGGATTGGGACTGGCGCGAAGTTGTGTACCAAATGAAGGCGCGCCGTGCCGCGCCGCGTTATGGTGCGATGACACAAAGCGGAGATCCCCCAAGCTCTATTATGTAATTAAGTCGCTCCGCCATTTGGCGGTTGTGAACATTCTTGTCTTGCTCTCCACCTTCTGCCCGAACTATTCCACCAGCCCGGAGAGCACGGGTACCTGGCCCCTGTACCAGACCGCTGAGGCGCGTCCCCGGAATTCCCGGAATTCAATGAAGCCCCTGACACTCAAAACTTGGAGACACTTCGAGCCATTCGAACAACATTGCAAAAACGTGCCACGTTGTGTAGGAAATTAGTACTCATTTCTGGTGCTGATGTTTTGCAGATGTTATTTGTTGGCCTGAGAATACAGGTCCAATTTGACCACACGTGCAGTCAAAGCCCATTTAGTCCCCTGAACAACATGCATCCAGGGTTGACACCGCACCTGGCACGTTGAGCAACTATTGCGCGTAACAATATGCGCTGTGGAAATATCAATGACTTGAAATTCGGCCTTGTACCAACAGTGAAAGCTTTTGCGGAAAGTCATCCCTGTTGGTCATTGAAGGCATGGCATTGATGTTGGAGGTCATCAGACAATGCATTCTCGAGACGCCTCCCCACATTATCCCCCGCCTATCCCAATACAATTGAGAATTATTCTACGCAACAAAGGTTTATTAGAATGAAACAAAGACCACCACCCATTTTTGGGAGAAGCTTCACATGATACTATTATCCCATAAGGCGTGAGCGGCAGGAGTACTGTAGTAAATGCTGGAGGACGAGCTCGACTTCTTCACTATGTGCGAGTGCCACCTCACTGGCTAAGGTACGTGGATGTACACGACCGCCCGCATATGCGCCTCTTCTTGGGCTTTAAGTTCTCAAGGATGCAGCGTTATAACTCTAATATGAACATCTGCAAACACGGCGGGGAGCCTTGGCTCTATAAGCCCCATGACTTCAATGCGCGAACCAAGTCGCATGCCAAGCGAGTTGATTCGTCAGACAATTCCTCTGCAATTTGAGGCTAAATATCACAAGTCTGTCATTGGAGGGCCAGCTTCGGGACTTGTTCTCGATATATTCCTATTCGGCATATGGCTCCGGATCCCAGTCTCGGGAAATAGGTAGTGTATTATAAAGGCAACTGTCGCAAACATATATCAGAACGGCCGCCACGTCGCAGACCAGTATATGGGCGAACAACCGCTTCCGATACATCAAACATGAAGCTCTTTACACTTTTACTGGCAGGATCGGCTGTCACCGAGGCTCATTGTTCGTTAACTCTCGCAGAAAGCTAGGTTTCCCGCATTGCTGATCGACAACAGACCGATTTTCAAAGATTGTGGTAAATGGGGTAGCGGAGTCAAAGGAGTGGACTGCGGTTAGGCAAACAAAGGGCTACCAGGGCAACCAAGGTGTGCAAACCTCACAACCACATCCAGTGCTTTCACCCCTTCGAGGGTGCTTTGCTGACCCTACCAGGCGTGAGCGATATCAACAGTGTCGACCTCCGCTGCCACCAGATGCGCCCGGGAACCTCGACTGCCACCATCGTTGCCGGGGAAAAGCTTGGCTTCGTTGCTAACGCGGAAGTGACTCATTTTGTGCGTTTCACCAGGCGGTCCCCCTCATTTGTCAAAAACAAAAGAAAAGCAAAAAAAGAGCTCCATGTTACTAACTGTGTTGCGTCTTCAGGGTCCCATCAGCTTCTACATGGCCCGCGTTCCTGAATCAGCCGACATCAATACATGGGATGGCTCTGGAAACGTCTGGGCAAAGGTGGGCGTCATAGATGCCGTTCGATCTGGGGGTAACTGGGAGTGGCCTGCATACAGTAAGTAATACACTGACTGCCCTCTCTCGTCATTTACATGTATTTATGTGGGATGGGGTGCTGACGAGGTGACAAAAAGACCAGAAGATTGTCGAATTCGTCGTACCAAAGAACATTCCCAGCGGGAAGTATCTCGTCCGGGTAGAGAGCATCGCACTTCACCAGGCCCAAGCCGCAGGAGGTGCACAGATCTACACCTCCTGTGCACAGGTGGAAGTGACAGGCGGCGGGAATGGTACGCCAAGTCCGTTGGTCTCGATCCCCGGGGCATACCGGGCCAACGACCCGGGCTTGATCTGGTCGTACTATCCCGTCAAGACGCAATACACAGCGCCTGGTCCCAAGGTTTGGCAAGGGTAAACACAACCTCGAGGTTCTTTTCCTACGGCGTACGAACCATGCAGACAATCAAGGCTGGTGCTTACCTCTGAATAACATTGTTTTCGCAAGTCATTCACAGAGCGTGTCATTGACCTGACCATCAAATACGATACATTGTTATAATGCTGAAAGCCCACCTCATTTACTCCCAGAATAATGCTTTACCAAACTCTTCGCCATTCAGAGGTACTCTTCATCAATCTCCACCAGCGCCATATACCCCTTCTCTGTCTTCAACACAGCCGTATCGACCACCAACACCACTATCGCCTTCATCGGCGCCTCCTTGCTGGCGTTGTCGGAAACAGTGTGATGGCATCCCGGACGCTCGACAAAATGCTCGCCCTGGGTATAGACCTTTGCAGGATTTCCGTTCATTCCACTGAGAAATTCGCCCTCGAGGACGAAGGCGACGGCCGTGGCACCTGCGTGACGGTGGGGAGGGCTCGTTCCGTCGGGCTTGTAGTTGAGCTCCAGGGCCACGAGAGACTTGCCGGGTGCGTTGGTGAGCTCCACATCGTACAGGATTTTGATATCCTCGCGCGTTCGGTTGTTTCTGTTGAGTAGAGGTCAGTCAACTTCCTGTAAGTCGGGTAGTTTTCAAGTGATACTGACAGCTGCCAGGCCGGAGACGCCATGTTGGTGTTGGACTGGTGTTGTAGTGTGCTTTTTCAAAGAGGGGGCCGAGGAATGGAAACTGATCGAGTGTAGTGATTCGAGTTGAAGCGTGAGAGAAGGAGAGGATTCCACAGGTACTTTGGGCTCTCTTTATAAGAGCCATAGCGCCCGCGATCCGTGGACACTGCATTGCGAGTTCGGCCTTGGAGTTAGTCAAATCGTTCCATCACGATGCCCGGAAAGCTAGTTCGGACTCCCAATACGAAATCTCCGATCCACAATCGCGATGCACTGCTGTCTATCAACACATTTTCCCAATGCCGGCACACCCGGCAACCACTTTCGGAACCTGAGTGTCCCCGACACACCGACACCATTTTCCGGCACCCGAGTCGCTCCTTTCCGGATGGAATTTCCGAGGAATTTTGAGTAGTTTTGTGTCACATCTTGTTATTAGCGGGAATTTGATTGGAATAGGAGTCCGGCGGCACGTCGCGCTGAGTAAGGAATGCGGGGAATTCCGCGGACATGCGAATTTCGTTTGCCAATCTTGGTGATTCCGATACAATGCCATGAGTCATGGGATTTGTCGGATTGTCTTGAATCGGTGCGTACGAATGATGTTGAAAAGATTTCAGACAGCTGCAGTTGCCGAATTGCTTGAGGTGCATTCAAGCATAAAAGGATCCAGTGAAGTCTTGGCCCGCTCTCTCATGTCTCCTCGCATCTATCCGAGCCTCACTTCGGTCACGCGCTAACCTCAATTTGTGAAACCCATATTTTTCAGGACAATCGATAACCCACTCGTTCGGCCCATCAGCATCGACGATGAAAGCCGTTCAGATCCTTGGCGACAGAGGTGCGGCGACGATCGCCCTCACCGACTCCCTACCCCGCCCCGTCCCCAGCGGCCAGGAGATTCTCATCCAAGTGCACGCAGCCGGCATCACGGCGGATGAGATCAGCTGGCTCGAGGTCTACAAGACACCCAGCCGGGTGCCCGGACATGACATTTCAGGGGTCGTGGCCGAGCTGGGACCCGACTACAAGGGCCCGCTTTCAGTCGGCGACGAAGTGTTTGCCATGCTCGACGCGGATCGTGGACAGGGCCAGGCCGAATACGCCACGGCATTGGACGAAGAAGTCGCGCCGAAACCAAAGACGATAAGCCACGCAGAAGCCGCCGCTCTGCCGATCCCCATTCTCACGGCGTTTGAAGCACTGTCGCACCATGCGACCCTCGCGCCTGGCTCCAGGATCCTGGTCACGGGTGCCTCAGGGGCTGTGGGCGTGATGCTCGTGCAGCTGGCAAAGCGTTTGTTTGGCGCCGAAGTCGTTGCCCTGGCTTCGGCACAAAAACACGAATACCTCCGCCGACTTGGGGCCTCGGAGGTGGTGGACTACAAGACCCCTGGCTGGGAGGCGATCGCGAGCGTAGACGCGGTTTTCGACACCGTTGGGGGGTCGGTACTTTCGCAGAGCTGGAAAACGCTGAAGCAGGGTCACGGTGCTATTGTTACGGTTGCTGACCCACCACCGCCGTGGGCCTTTGGAAGGGAGGTTCCAAAAGAGCTGGAGTCCAACCCAGAGGTGAAATATGTGTACTTCATTCTTTCGACAGACTCCAAAGCGCTGTCTCAGGTGGCGGGTTTGATCGACAAGGGCGAGGTCGTGTGCCTGCCGGTGGTGGAGTTCCCTGTCTCCGAAGCATTGTCGGCCTGGTCAGCTGCTGCGGAAAGGGGTCGAGCAGGGAAGGTTGTCATCGATTTCGTTCCACAAGAGCAAGATTAGGTAGAAAGGTAGCTGCCTAGGTAGGTATATGGATGTAGGTATAATGGAACTGGCTTCTCTCTTGGGTTAGTTAGCACGAGCGAGAAGAGAAACCGATGTGATGCTTGTTTCTATACTCCGCCGAGCCTCAAAGACAGACTCGTACGTGAAACACATCCTATCGGCTCCCTTGGGGCGGTTTATAGAGTACATGTGGGGGCATAGGGTGGTGTTAGCTGTGGAGAAAGCGAAGAAGAACAGGTATAAGGAGTTTGCCGAGAGGATTGAATCGGAGAGGACTATGTAAGAATAGGGAGTGTAGCTATGTGATACACGTGGTACAAGGCGCACTAACCCAAATTGCCCGCTCGAGATGGCCAGCATACGGTAGGCCCTACGTGCCACTAACAAATGCCTGCGCCGCAGGCCAAATGGATGGACGGCTTTATCATGGCCCTCCACATTACCCGACGAGCCGAGCTGCTACGCCGCCGGAACGGCGTACGAGGTCTTTGACAACGGTAGTTCTGGTGCATGCTATCTATCCGGTTCTAGATGGTAACCCAGATGGAAAATTCACTCAAAGTCGCAAAAGGCCAACTTTCATTTTGTCTCCTCCGGTGTCTATCTGCAACCCAGCCCCTCTCCTAGGTACTTTCCAACTGTCCAAACACCTATCTCCACATTCTCAAGCTCTCCGTGCTTATGCAAAAGTGTCGAGGAGGCCGGGGCTAGTCCATTTATACTTGATATTGAGGGCATGTTCTCCTACTTTAGCTCTGATCTGAAGTCCAATATAGCATGTGTCGTCCTTGTGAATGCTCGACTTGTTATGGTCCCGCTGTCTGCCAAGCCCTTACAATACGCGTACATCCCACCTCTGCAGTCTGCAGTGCCGCGGGAGAAAAAGAGATAGCTGCAAGAAATAGATGCTGAAACTGACAGTCGCCGATTGCGACATCGGCAACATCCGGCTCGACTCACGGCCGCTTCAAGGAATCAAAACGATGGGTATCGTGGGCTCAGCGCTGCATAACTCTCATGGGCAGCCTGAGATCCCGAGGTCATGCTGAGGCAAGGCAAAAGTCTGGATCATTTCCGGCGTCTTTCCTGCCATGATTACATACGTGCCTACCTAGGCGACCTAGCCACGGTTCCGATGCCTTCAAATTCTCCTGGTTACAGACGTACGTGGATGAATGGTATTTGATTGATGTGAATCTGGCCATTGTTACTTATCCCGCACGTATCCCTCCCATCTGGGCTGCCCATCAGCCCACACCTCGGTCTGCCGCTCTCCAGTGTGGTCTTCGTCTTCTTGGGTTAGGTATTCCCACTCCACCGCTGCAAACCCCTAGCCACGTGCCCTTGAGGCCGTCGATCTTTTGTTTACTGAACCCGCAATCTGATCATTGCCATTCTTGGCTGCAGGTATTGGTGATGACCTTCTGATCATGTACCCTCCCACTCCCTGGCATAGCATGATGGGATGGATGCGGGAGCTTGGTTGTTGCAGAGCTGTTGGTGCCTTCGTGCCTCAGGCTGAACAACTTGCTGTGGGGAAGGTGGGTGTGCCTGCCTGAGAGCTCAGGTACAACAAAACATCACCCGAAAGTGGAGGTCCCGCTCAATCAATCGACGTTCCTTCTCAAGACAACCAACACAACCCATCTGCCCATCACAACCTTGGCGGCAAATTCAAGACGGCACCAAACTCCCACCCCTATCGCATATCTGGAATGGCCAGGAAATGCACATCCTGCGGGAAAGAGGGGTCATCGCGATTCCCCTCCCTCAACTTCATCCGCCACTGCGCGGCGCAGCAACGGCAGCTTTTGCCGGCAAAATGACGCCCATGATAAGTTTGGGTCAACCCGGTCTCCCCAAGCTCTCAGATTTGACAATACTAGACTTCTTCGGCAGTATTATGACGAGCCGTACACCACGAAATGACGAAACGCGCAATCGAGCAACTGGACGCCCATGGGCCCTCAACGTCCGAGACGGCCCCGGTGACCGGCCCCGGCGACCAACCGAGCTATCCTCGCAGCCGCATCTTGGCGACACCTTTCGGCCTGAGCATCCGCGCCGGAACCAGCGCCTCCGCGGGGGCAAAGCATTTCTACACCATTGTCAAGGCCGACCTGTTGATCCCGGGAGCCAGCGAACCCATCCCACACGGCGCCTTGGTCATTGAGGACAAAACAATCGAGTGGGTGGGAGAACAGCGAGACCTGCCCGACAAGTACGTGTCTGCGCCGCACCGCGATGTGTCGGTGCCCTACCTGATGCCGGGGCTCTGGGATGTGCACACGCATTTCCTGGCGGGGTCCGACGCCGCCTACGTCAGCTTCATCACGGAGCATCCCGCGAGTGCCGGAGCGAGTCTGGCTAAGGCGTGCTGGGAGTCGTTACAGAGGGGCGTCACTTCGGTCCGTGATCTTGCTGGATTTGGCTGCGAGGTGGCACGTGTCGTGAACGAGGGCATTATTTCTGGACCGAATATCTACAGCTCGGGAGCTTGCCTGAGTCAAACAGCCGGTCATGGTGATGTCTTCCCGCTCCCTGCGGGAGATGTGCTCTTGAACCTGGGTGTGTCGACTGTTACCCCAGGACACTTTGGCGCCAATGCCAGCATGCTCGTGGACGGCGTGGACGAGTGCCGCAGGGCTGTGCGCTTACAAATTCGCCGTGGGGCAAAGGTGATCAAGGTCCTCGCCTCTGGCGGTATCATGTCCCGAGACGATAATCCGCTCTACGCCCAGTTTGATTCGTCAGAATTGGAGTGCATGGTACAGGAGGCAAACCGTCAGGGCCGAGCCGTTGCCGCTCACGTACATGGCAAGCCCGGTATACTGGCGGCCGTCAACGCGGGCGTCACAACCGTGGAGCACGTCTCCTTCGCCGACGACGAGTGTATCCAGCTGATTAAAGAGAAGGGTACAGTGTACGTCGCAACCAGGACGGCCATGGATGTCCTCCTGGTACTGGGAAGGAAGGGTTTCCTACCGAAAGAAAACTGGGAGAAGGTGCAGCTTGTGGCGGCCAGTCATCTCACGGCATACAAGCTTGCCATCAAGTCAGGCGTCCCGATCGCGTTGGGATCCGACTTTTCTCCGGGGTTTAACATGGCCGTCGAGATCGAGCATGCAGTCCGCTGTGGGATGAGCACTCTGGAGGCCATCAAAGCTGCCACCGCAAACGGCCCATTGTGTGTTGGCTCACAGGCGCCGCGGACGGGTCAGCTAAAGGTGGGATACGAGGCCGATGTGATCGCCGTTGCCGAGAATCCAGTGGAGGACGTGAAGGTGTTGCAGAAGCACGATAATATTACTTGGGTCTGGAAAGGCGGGAGGCTGTTCAAAGGACCGGGTGTTGGGCCATGGGGCGAGGATTACCAACTGCGGGATGACCTTGGTCTGGATTAGTGCGTGCGGCGCGAGTTGTATACACCATCGAAGGGGATTCGGTGGTATCTGTTGATGGCCATGTTGATGAATCAGATTGCGTCCAGCTTCGTTGTTTGGTGGCATATCACCTTGAAGGGCGCCTCCGGGGGCTGGCGAAACCTTTTTTTTGTACTGGGAACAACAGACATCTTCGGGATCTAGGAGTTTGAGACACACTTCCGACTGAGCTCGGTGGACGAGTTTGCGGTCATGGCTCGTGATCAAAATCGAACCATGTTCGCATGCAGGTCAGTACCGGTTGAGTGTCGGTTTTTTCCACGTTGTTAAGGACGAGTAGCCATCCTTGAGCTAGAGTCAATCTGTCAGCATGGCTGTGACCAAGACTGGGGTAAGTAGCATCTACTTTGACAAAGCCAGTGGCGGGATGCATCCACATAGCACGAATGATCCACTGATGTGCTCCTCGGGGTTAATAATCTCCTTATAAATTGAAGAATCTTAGAAAAGGCCTCTGCCAAAAACGCCTCAGTCTCCGATAGTAGCCAGAGGATGTACGGAAACGTAGACTCCTATGTGTAACAGAATTCCAGTGCGGTTTGCGTCTTCCAATACCAGCCATACCGTGCAATATACACAAGCATTACCTAGCACTAGCGGGCCCAAGGCATCGGACAAGTGTTTTGAGCTCTTAATCTCGGCTAAGGAACCTGCCGTTTAGGGCCCATGGAATTAAGAAAACTAATGCGAGGACAGATGTGATGGGCCTGTCAATGTCAAAGACCTCCCGTATATCTGTGAGCTAGGATTTCGTGTCGACGACGTGAGCAAACCTGGCTTCTTCGCCATAATCCCGAGGTACGATCTCAATGTTCTCTATCAGGTCTTTGAATATGATAGTGAGAAAGCCGGAGCCGAGGAAGCTTCTAGAGAAATGAATTGAAAACTCATATAAATTGAAGTTTTTGAAGGAGCGAGCATGACTTGAAATGCGAAGAGCTCACCGAAAATTTTCACCGAAAAGAACTTGACGGCAGTGACGCAGAAATCGAGGTAGCCGCACTAGATCTTCAACTGTGCATCCTGAAGGTGTTGGCGCTATGGGAAGAGCTGCATGTATTCCTCGAACCTCGGCATCGCGCGGGTGATGGAGGTCAGCATGTCGAAGAGTGTCTGAAGAGTGCGCGAGAGTGCGCTACCTGCCTGTGAACGGTATTATCATTGACAAGTGCGAAGGTACACAATGGAATTCATTATACTTACATCTAGAATTAACTTTATGGCTCTATATAGTTGTTTTAATTGCTTTATATTAACTGGGATATCACGGTCACTAATCGGACCTTACGTATGGGGTTGATTATTTATGGTTCTATAGCAAGGTCAAGGATGGAGGGGATCGCGAGGCTCCAGATAAACTAAGCAAGCGACTCCTCTAAGTCACATAACATAACGTTAATCTACATCGGGACACGCTAATCTACATTAGGATAGTCACAGGCGTCCTGTGACATTACTTCCCCCTTCGCGTAAATAAGCTGGAAAACGCGTTTCTAGGGCTCACAGCAATCTTCTATCAACTTAGTAATGACTCGGGGCGTTTGTTCAGGCCGACCCTGTCGTTCTTTTTAGGCTCTGTATGTAATATTACTGTAACCGCTTTTGTACATAGCGATGCGTTCTCTGGCGCGTGCTACTGTTAAAAAGGGGTTGCGCTGCGCAGTTCTTTGAACTATGCTTCTTTTCAATTCATCATCCGACGATTTTCACCACGAAAACCTTCCATTAGAAGCCCAGTGACATTCTGGCCCTCTGATTAAAGGAAGATGACTTGGCCCACGGTCGCATTTCATTATTCTATACTAAGTTCTGTTTTATGCTAGACACTATTACTAACTAGGTCTTGTTCCATATTAGGTACGTATCTGTTTTTCTACGTTAATTTCATTTATGTCCCTCCAATCGGAGGACCAGTAGTCTGGGAGTCGGCTATCTAGGCTAACTGTAACGTTCTGTGAGTATGGCTCTCTTTATGGTTTCTTCCCTGTTACGTCACTGTACTAGCTCAGTAAAGAATAGGCTAAGGGCCTGTAGTTTTAAAAGTAATGTTATTACTTATAAACTTAATAATTAGTAGCTAATAGACTTAGTTATCTTAACTTTAATTAGTAAACAGTTATAAATATTACTTAAGTTAATTTAAGGATAATAAGCTGATAATAGCTATAAAGTAACTTCCAGCCTATAGGAGAGTTCTCTCTAAACTGTTAATATTGTTAATTTCTAGCTACTGAGCACCCTGTACCGCGTACCCTATAGTGTAGTTGCGTACCCCGAAACTATTAGTTGAATCCTCTGGGGTTCCAGAGAGTTCCAGAGGATTCCAACCCACTCCAGGGCCCCTTGGGGCCCCTGGAGCACTCCGAACCTTCTGGAATTCAGAGGGGTGGAACCCCCTGAATCCAGTGGGGCTACTGACCCACAGAATCAACATGGCACAGTGTGACCTCTCTTCTATGGCGAGAATGAAGATCCAGCCACCCGGTACTTTGCATCTGTACCGAAGCGTCCTTCTCAAGGTCTTCTGCAATGAGAGCTTGCGCCTCTCGTTCTGCGGTATCGAGATATTCAAGGTAGTCAGTTCCAAAGCGATAGTGTGTCAACCGAATAAAGGTACTCGCCGCCACGATTATGAACACTCTGAGCAGAAGTTGTTAACAATGAGCATAGTCCGTTATGCGTTGAGAGAAAAGAGCATTTGAGGAGATAACATACCCTTTCCTTAGAAGCTTATTGTTCGACTTCTAAGTGACGACGGCCTCTCTAAATACCTGTGCTAGTGTATCGTTGGAGATGACGGGGGTGAAGGTGTCGGCGTTTGTGTTGAGCTCGACGCGCTCGAATGCTCGCTTTGCTTCTACAATGGCGAGAAAAGGATGGTCTACTGCCTACTCAAGCTTATCTAATAGGCAGTCACGCGTAAACTGGCGAATGGGACCGGGACGGGAAGTTCCTTCAATTCGATAGGACAGACACCGAGCCGGCGGAATAAGATCGGATAAATTCTGTCCCGTGCATAAATCCCGTGCATAAATACAGGGCTCAAGGCGTGCTGGGTGGGCATGATAGTAATTGGGCTAGAATAAGACGATTGATCGGTCCTTCCACCCCATAACAATCGCATCCCAAGCACTTCCTAAGCGGGATAGTCCTTAGCAGAAAGCTGCTCACAGAACGCCCCAACGTTTCTTTGTAAACAGAGCAAGCTTGAGCCATGGCCGGAATTGCCACGGTAACGGTGACGGTGACGGCCACGATAACACCGTAAGCCCTCTCCCACAATCTCATAATCAGCGTGTTCACGTTGCCTTGTGCTAGTACCACCAAGCCCACAGCTGTTGATTTGCCGCTGCATGTGATCGGACCGTATTCTGCTCTGGCCACCATTGCGACGGCTACAACAGCCAAGGGCGACAGCATCGCGAGCGCTTTGAGCTTTCCCCATGGCCCGCCACCCAGTCTTCCTCTGTCGCTGTCAGATCCGCTTAGTCTCGACTCGATACCATGGCACTACGGCAGTGGTTCATCTGCGGTCTTGCTCTCTGTGGCCCTGATATCGACCCTGCAGCTTTTTCGGCGAAGATACCCACCATGGCAACCTGCTCCGTCCCTCCTCCCAACCGGCCAAGAGAAAATAAGGCCTAGCGGCGAACACAGCGCTTTTAAATCCGCAGTGTGGCTTCAAATGGTCGCTCTGATTGGTCTAAACACGGCAGGTCTAGACCTCCTCATCAGCTTCCATTCCCTGAACCGTGCCTGGCTAGAATCCCATACAAGCAGCAAAGACCCCGCGGTCTGGATCTCGCGCGCAGGCCGGGTCGGGCCCCCTCTCACCGTCGTCACCTGGGGCGTCCTCCTGGGTTTGATACGCGCGTTCGTATGCCTCTTGCGCGGGATACGCAAAATCCCGCCACCACCACCACCATCCACGCACAGAGAGAGACAACCGGCGGAAGAAAAAGAAGGAGAGCAACAAGCAAAGACCAGATACTACTTCAAGCGCCATCTGTCGCTGGAAATTGCCGGCCTTGTCCTCCCTGCCATATCCCTCGCTGCGCTCTTTACAAAGGGATGGATCCGCTCCGCCGCGCAGAGCTCCAGAGACCGCACCGAACCAGCGTTCCCGGTCGATTTCATGCCTGCGCTCTACTGGGACGGCATGGGCGAGGCGACGCATGCGCGGTACGTCCTGTTTGCTGGCGCCGTCGGAGCGCTGTGTATCTACGCGCCCGCGCTGGTGTTTCTGGCCTCGCTACCGAGACGGTATATTAAGCGGCAGGTGCTTGAGTTGGGTTTTGGCGCTGTTGTGGTGCTGAGTGCGTTGGCTGTTACGGCTGTTGTCGTTGTCACGCTGATTCAGGGACTTTGGTGCGCGCTGACGGATCACTGTGCGATGACGTTGCTGAAGAAACCTGTGGCTGAGGCTATTTCAAGCGGGGTGGCCTGGGTCTTCGAGGTTGGTATGGCGCCGCTTGTCACCCTTTACGGTATCTTGTTGATGCCGGTGGCGGTATTGTGGTATTCTCTACGGGGGTGGGTATTTGGGACGACGGATGTCAGGAGAAGTTGCTTTTTTATTCCCTGCACAGAAGCGACCTCGAAAGGCTTGAATTGGGGCCAGTTCATTGTCGTGGCAAGCTGCTGTGGTCTTGTGGCCTATAACGTCTATTTGGTGGCGGGAGACTGGCGGGGGACAACGCAGCCGGGCGGATTACGTGTGCCAAGGGTCTGGAAGAGGAGAAACGCTGTGGTGAGTCTGAATCAAAGGACAACTTAGGTACCTAGGTAAGTGTGGTAGAAGTTTAGCATTTTTGGTGATTTTTTACCACTCTTACACCCTTGGCCTTCCCTTCTTCCGGCAACAGTTACAACTGCCCCTGCCAGCGGCTCACATCACCTCGCTCTCCAGCATACAATATCGCCTTTAACAACGAGGCGACGTACATGGCTGCTGCTGCTGCCGAGGTTGCTGATAGTGGTTGTGAAGTCCAGTGAGCATATTGTCACGAGCATAACCAATCGGCTTGTCTTGGAAGCGTAAGAAAGAGATACGGCCATGTATTATTATCTAGCCACTAAAGCGACAGCCGTTTCGACCAAGCAGGCGGCATCTCCCCCTCGGGCACCGAGACGTAGACTTGGACACCGGATCCGGCGAGACAAGGGATAGAGATGAGCGAGAAGACAAATTTATATGTGTTGAGCGTCATGGTTGGCGCTGTCGTCGGTGTTGAGGAATCTGGTTGTAGTAGTACATTGGTGTTCGATGACGACGACGACGACGACGACGACGACGACGACGACTTAGGAGGTGAAAAAGGAGAGCAAGACAAAGGAAACGATTCGGAACGACAAGAGTTATGATGAAGAAACGAAAGCGTCGGACGAGAACGAAGGAGGTGGAGAGAGCGGCGGCGAGTCGGAGTCGGAAGGACGGGGAGGGCTTTGAGGGACATTCGCGTTCTGTTTCCAGGTGTCACCCTAGGCGGCGATGGGGTTGCCGTACGGCTGGTTGCCCTGCTGGAAGCCGGAGAAGCGGGGGTCGGACGGGGTCTGGGGGGGGACGACGGGATTGTTATGGAAGGCCGGCTGCAGGTTGAGGTTGGCAAAGGTGTTGGTGATGGCGGTGTCCGAGTTGGTGGGCGGACCCTGCGGCGGATTGTCCGCAAAAGGGGCGGTGATGGCGCTTGGGGCCGTGGTAGGACTCAAGGTCCAAGACTCGTCGGCGGGAATGTCACCGCGGTTCCTGAGGGCGCGCAGGGCCTCCTCGATGGTCTCTTGGGGCCCGCCGGCGGCGCCGAGGGGCTGGCCCAAAAAGGCAACTGTGCCTGGGGTGGCGCCGTTGCCAACCTCGTACTCGATGCGAAGCTTGTTGCCGTTCTTGTCCCAGATCTGGACGGTGCAGCCCTTGAACCTGTTGCGCAAGTAGCTCTCGAGGGCGGCTCCGGCGGCTGCCAGGGCGAGAGGTTTGGCAAAGGCGACGATCCATTTAGCGTGGTCGAGCGCCATCATGACAGGGCGCTGGCCGCCCAGCACCGGGGCGTCAAGGGAGGCAGATGGGGGAGGCGCAACCAGGGCCTGGGGCGGGGGCCCCGCGGAAACGGCCCACTTGCCGTCGACGGTGAGGAAGGTGGTGGAGTACTCGTACGACTTGGTCAGTGGGTCGCTCGGGTTGGTGTAGTCCTGCTCGCACGACTGCGACTGGCTGTTGCTGAAAACCTGCCCCGTCTTGTTGCCGCCCTCGAGCCACCAGCTGACCGACTCTTGGGGCTGGTAGCGCGCCCTGCTGCCAGGGCCCAGGGCGGCCTTGTCGATGAAGATGGGGTCGTAGCGGCCCGTCTCGGCGTTGCGGATGCCCACGACAATGTGCACCCCCAGCACGCCCGGGTAGCGATAGTTGATCTTGCTCACCTTGAGCCAGCCCGCGTCGTTGGGGTCGGCCGGTTCCGTGGACCGATCCCAGTAACCGATGGAGTTGATTTCATAAGCCTCGCCTTTGTTGCACGGCTGCCAGTTGCCCATGATGGACACCTGCACGCCCTGCCCTGGCACGCTCGCCGTCCAGCCCAGAGCGTACTCGACCTTCCACGAGAGCGACGTGATGGGCGCCTGTGCCCGCGACTGCCACACAAGATTGTACGTGGGCGTCCCCGTACCGCTAGCCACCGCCTTGGCCACCTGAAGGTTCCATTGGTTATTCCCGATGTTGACGGCGTCGAGCTGTGACTCGAACCAGTTGAGCTTGCGGACAGACATGGTGAAGAGGTAGATGTAAGGTAGGAAGCAAGAAATGCAAAGTGTGCGACTAAATGAAGTAAGCGATTGGTGCTAAGGAGAAGTGTCTTGTTTGTTTGCTGCTTTTCGGACTTGAGGATGGAGGCGAAGAAGCTGACTTTATACTTGGAATCACCTTTCTGTTCTCCTCCTGTCCTCCGCCTCTCTCCGAGCAGCACTCGTCAACTCTGAGAGCTCAACCCCATCACATCATCCAATCGTCTTTCACCTCCTGCCCCTGACCTCTTCCCATTCCAGCTTGTTCCGTGCAAAGTCATGTCGAGTGATGTTGCAAGGCCGGCTGAGCAAGTTCTTCCTCGAGCCGCCGGATGCGAAGCCACGTCGCGAACTATCGACGTCTAAGCCAAATCCATCATCGCCGCATTCCGTTGTTCTCCTCAGGCACTCGAACAACCTGCTGGTAGCATAGAGGTTCTCCAGGCGTGTGGCGACAAGAGATTTCAGCCAGCCTCGGAGCGTCGAGACTCTGGACTATCAACCTCTCAGCCAAGTTCACAGGTTGGCGTTCGATGTCAACATGCAAGCTGCATGCAGTACTCGTCACCCCCGGCCATTATATGACAAAACCGGATGGTGATCGACATCGAACTTACCGAGTAGGGTTTTGTGGCTGGCTGACCCTCCAGGTGTTCTCGCTTTTTGCCACATACCCACCAGGGACGGGGGCCGTGCCGACCAGATAGCGTCATCACTTGCAGGGTGCCATCAAGTGGCCCATTTATTTCTGGGAGACTAGAACAAGGGTGACGCACTATGCATTCCCCATCGGAAGTACCTTACTTACATGTACGGATCCGTACTCAGCCTCATGAACAGCATCTCGGTCAAGGACATTTGCCGGATGTGACAGGGCTAGAAGAATTGACCATCGGCCAACTAACAGAACTACCCTTCCGCTTCGAAGAAGTATACACCCTTAAAGTACTAGTAGTAGTAGCTGAGGTGATGAATGGTGTCACCAGGAAATCCCCCCCATGCCAAAGCCACTGCCCATAGGAACAACCCGCAGCGTCTGCACCCGCGCAACAGACGAGACGCAGATAGAGAAGGACTTGGACCCCCGAATTCTACCGTCAGAGTCACATTCAGTCCCCGAAGATTGTTGTTGAGCCGCCGTCTCACTCGTATCGGCCTGATAAACGTCGCTCAGCACGTTGGATGCGGAAGTCGTGGTCGGTGGGCAGAAACGTCAGCAGCTGCTGCTGTGCGTCGTGCGAACCCCTTTCATCTCCTTCACGTTCACTCCCATGCCCCTATCAGCTCGTCTCCGGCGTAGAGGCCCACACTCGTGATCTTGGTTGGCCCCACGGCGACGTCGCTCGCGTCCCACGGTCGTAGCATTACCCTCCCCTATCACCATCCTAGCGTGCTTGTTCCAGGTTCTTGTCGATACCATGCGGACCCACGCTAACCTTCAAGGAGAGCGAGGCCATAACGGTGATCCCTCCCTGCCCCTGAAGAGGAGGAGGCTCCTGTCGGGGACTCGGAAGTATGGGAAGAGAAAAGTGCACCTTGGCCCTTGCTGATGACAACGAAAAGGCCGGATCGGATGACTCCCGCGCCACCACTACGCTGGAAGAAGGTCCGAGAGGCTTTAGCACGACGCCTTAGGCGTGATGGCTGATGAACAGGGGCATCGCGGAGTCGGACACGGCGGCGTTTCCGTGCGTTGCCGAGACCATAATCTCGTTGCGGAACGTGGAGATTTGTTGCCGCTGTTGTTGCGGCGCCGGCGCCGGCGCTTTGGGGCTCATGGTTGTCGTCGATAGTCTGCTTGGTGTCAAAACCTGAGTTGTGGTGGAGGTGGAAGCGGGACGAGACTCGAAAAAGGTAACGGCTGTGCCTCGAAGAGATGGAAGACTCCTGTGGCTGGCTGGCTCGCTCTGACGAGAAGGGTTAGACAACTTGTGGTGAGCTGAGGATTTTCTTTCGGTCCGGCTTGGAGCTATCACTAGGCAATATTACGTAGCGAGGGGCCAGAAAGGAAGTTCAGCTCGCCTTGACGAGGTAGAATATCCATCTCCTTTCACGGTTCTATTGCCTCCTGGCGGCTCCCGCGGCATGTTGTCCGACCCCCGCATGCATGTGTGGCGACGGCTAGGCTGGATGTAGCCGATCTGTATATGCACCGTGATGCATTAAGCGCCCGCAAAATACCTCGCCTATGGTCCAGCCACGAGGTACATGTGTCTTGGGTACTGAGAGAATCAGTTCAAGAGGTACGGCAGCAAGCGCTGAGGTGGAAGAGCAGAGAAGCAACCGTCCCCCGAGTGCCATGGCGACGCAAATACTTAAAGGCAAATGCCTCTCCTGTGTAATAGTCAGCCGCTAATTATATTCCTAAAAGGCAACACAACACTACCTCACGTTTTCCAACAGCTCTTCCACCCCTGAAAGAGTTTGCTGTGATCACTCATCCCCCAGGCTACTAGTACCATAAATCGTCTGCCATGGGTCCTCCTCCCAAGATATGCACCCAGATGCCGGTCCCCGAGGGGATCCGAAGCCTTGCCGAGACGGCAGCCATCGAGGAGAATCCCTTGAACGGACGCCAACGCAACCTAGGCCGGGCCAGTGGCTTCGGCATTGGTGATGCGTCACTCCAACTTGCACTTCCGTCTTCGACCCTATGGCAAGTACAACATTTCCTCCTCTTTACATCAGGTTCACTGACATGGCAAACCACCCAATCAGGGAGAACGGGCGAGTCCTCCGCGTCAACATCATCAACGGCACGCACAAGATCAAGGAAAAGATTCAGCAGTACGCCAATGTGTGGACCCAATATGCCAACCTCAGCTTCGTCTTCGTCCCCGACGCTGACGCTGAGATCCGGGTGCGATGCGACAACAGCGGACAGTCGTGGTCGCGTGTCGGCACCGACTGTCTAGCGACGCCGCTCAGCCTGCAGACCATGAATCTGGGGTGGCTGACCGACACCACGTCAGACGACGAGTTCTCGCGCGTCATCACGCACGAGTTCGGCCACGCTATCGGCTGCATCCATGAGCACCAATCGCCGGCGGGCGGCATCCCGTGGGACCGTCAGGCCGTGTACGAGTACTACATGAGTTCGCAGGGATGGTCTGCGGAGCAGGTCAACATCAACATCTTCAACCTCTACAGCCGCACCATCACCCAGTTCTCCGACTTCGACCTGAGCTCCATCATGCTGTACTCGGTGCCTGCTCTCCTGACCATCGACCACAGCTACTCCACCCCGTGGAACACGGACCTGTCCGAGACCGACAAGGCCTTCATCAGCGAAATCTACCCGCACGAAAAGCCTGACACAGGCCGGTTCAGCACCGACGAGCTGAAGCACAAGCCTTCCATGTCAGCCGCCCAGCGCCAGGTCTTTTCGATGGTGTACCCCTCCGCGCCGGACATCGTCGTGGGTCTCTCGGCGCTCGATCTCGTCCCGACAGCGCAGATGGTCGTCGGAGTGACGTCCTTTGCGGATAAGATGACGGCCTCCACGGCCGACATGCACATCCAGACGACCAAGGGCACTCTCCTGACTTCCGGCGCAGCAACGTGGTTCAAGGCTGCCCCTGGCAGTAGCGACTTCCAGATCGGCAGCGTGGATTCGCGTCCGGGCGGTGGGACCCTGGTCGTCACTTTCGACCGGCCGTACATCGAGCCGCCGAATGTCGTGGTCTGGCTGAGCGGGTTTGAAATATCCAGCAACCCGAACAACAACACCAACAACAACAACAGCCGTTGGCGGGTATCCGCGACGGCAATCGATGTTACCACTCGGGGCTTCACGCTCTGCTTTGACACAGGAGAACTTCCCAAGGGGGCAACACTTGCCGCCGCAAACCCAACCTCCAATGTTGCGGCAACGAACACAGCCACGGCATCCTGGATCGCCTTCCCCAAATCAAGAGCCGGCGTGGCAGGCGGGTCATTCAGCACGCAGGACGTAGCTGTGGGTCATCAAACAGTCGCGGCAAAATCTTCTTGGACAGGAAAGTCACCAGTCTTGTCGCCCGAGATCTTCGATGGAAAACCGCCGTCGCAAGTCCTAGTCGCACTCAACAGTCTAGACATGGCCGTGGGAGGCGCGCTGCGTGTAAAGGTCGGCGGCGCCGCCGCGTCGTCGTCGAGTGAAGGGTTTATTGGTTGGACGATCGAGAGCGAGGGTGGTGGTGGGGTGCTGTACTCGGCCGGAGCGTCGTATGTTGCTCTTGCGTGACGGTGTTGCTTCTGTAGTTAATAATGGGGGTTCTGATTGGTGGATTGGCTAGTGGCGAGTGCCTTGAGGGGGGGTACATCGGCACCACAACGAAGGGTCTGAGATTGCTGAGATAATTCCGAAGGCGGATAGCAGGGGGACGAGAGTCGTGGTGGAATAGATGGTCCTATTCTGTGTGTTGATGGTTTCTCGATTGGGGAGGTTGAGATGTGGAAGGAGCGCATTAGATTCAGTGGATCGACTCATGCTATTTCACGCTGTACAGCTCGGTTCCGGGAACGTCACGAGCTGCCTGTCAGGAGATATATGACGGGCTGGACTCGTTCCGGGCGGGAGAGGATGTTATTATTAAATTGATGATGCGGGAAGAGAGGAATATGAAGAGGGACAGCGTGTGGAGGGGTCTAGGGCTGGTTGAGGTGCATGAGGATGTGTTTTCAAGTGATAAGTTGCAGGAGTCTGAGCTAGAATTGAGAGAGAAGGGGACGAGGAATATTATTGAGTGCTTTTTGGGGTGTTTGGAGGGGACGGGGTGGTCGAAGGAGAGGGTGGAGCAGTTGAAGGCAGAGGCGATGGGAGAGATTGATAAGGGGGTGTATCATACGTTGGATCAGGTTTGTATTGTTGGGAGGAAGAGGGTGGCTAGTGGGTTGTGACGGTTGGATAGTAGATAGATGCTGAGCTGGGAGAAACTTTCCGGTGTTGGCTGGTTTGGTTTTCTCTCGTTACCGAAACTCATACAAGTAGCAAGAAGGCTGTGCCGGATTTGTTTTTGCTGAGGACCGCATTGATGGTCTAGCATCGGGGGATGAACATTGACATTAAGTGGCTGTTAACAGAGGTGGCGAACAGGGGTTAATTTGCGGCCACCGATCAAAAATACCTAAGGAGTTGGCGATGTTGGTTAAGGTCTTCGGAGGTCACACTGATAGCAAAGCACTCCACCGTCGACCTCTGTTTCCGCAGCCATTGTGTCGTCCTCCGTTGCACCCGGTCAGATTTGGCAGAGAAGTGCTAGTCGCTTCACTCAGTCTGTCCCTGTGGTAAGAACATCGAACAAATGGCGACTTTGCTATATGATGTAAAATCTCCTGGCCGATCATTTGCCAAGGTTTGGCCACCGTTCGTGTATCTCGCCGGTCGTCCCTACTAGGAAATGCCCCGGAAGCCCAGCATTGTCCAGTTAGTCAGATGCGTACTTGCACCCCGGGGACATTGCTCTCTTTCCTGTGCCACGTCTAGTTCACGAAATGTCTCTCGGAGAAGCCTCTGTCTAGAGGGTTTGAACAAGGCCTTTAAGTACCTTTATAGTGAGATCCGGCTGCGTAAGTGAAAATTTAAATGACTTTACGCGCTTGCCTTGAGCTGTACGACCTTCTCCTTATGGCAGGGCTTGAGAGGTTTTTTTTGGCAGAGGCTAGCTACGGATAAGGGCTTGGGGAATGTTGGCAAGGCAAGACAAGGCAGCGATGGCGAAAGAAATTCGCAAGCGGTGGAGGGGCAAATCAGATTCTGATTGTTTTTCTCTGATGAAGTCCTAATTCTTGAGGTACCGGGGTGTGTTGATCGACCGGGAGGAACGGGCTAGTGCATTTCTCCTGCTATTTCCTAGAGATTGATCGACGAATTTTCACACTTTGACCTGCTAGGGCGTTAGCGTTCTGATGGTCCGAATGGTGAGAGTAGCAGAGGATGATGAGCATCTGATGAAACGGAGGTAATATTTTCACGAGATATTATGGGGATTTAAATTTGAGTGTTTTTTTAGGCGTGTAAGAGGGAATGAAGAGGCTATGGCATCGTAACTAGGTTCAGAAAGGAGGCAGAAGAAGGATTTGACAGTCGAATTTCTCACGTCGGCAAGTATCTAGGACTCATTCTTGACCTAATCTTACACTTGGTTGCTTCTCGAAGCCCCTCGAGCTTCTCCTCGCTGTAGTCTTTCTGGAAAACAGTATTGTGGAGCTCCTTCAGCTCCTCCGCAGCTGGCGTAAAGGCTTCTATGGCACCTGATGTCGGGCTCTTCTTTATGAGAACGCATTTTGTCCGGTGACGTTCGTTGTTAGGAATGGTAATCCCCTGCTCCTTTAAGGGCTGCCACACAGTGGCCATGTACAGCCAATTTGCCCATGTTGGATGGGATATCCTCCAGCCAGCTAAAATCTTTCCCGCCAACTGCGGCATTGTATTCATCCGTCTCAATGGCATTGACTGTCTCATCGTCGAATAACGCCCGGATGAAATCATCATCGTCGGCAAAGCCGTCATCGCCGTCGTCTCCCAGGTCGTCTTGATCCTTAGAATCGGAGCTCTCCGAACTGGAATCCAAGTCGTCTTCAGGGTCGATATGGCTGCAATGGGAAGTTACCCTCGAATTCTGACAACTTGAACGCTTGAATAGGATCTTGTTAGCTGCCTGTCAATTTCAAGGACCGCTTGATAATTTCTTAGACATTAAGGACTGACCCTAGTGAATAGAATGGAGGGAAGCAGGGTCTAAGAGCAAATTGCAGAGTTTCATATTTCAAGCCTAATCCTAGACCCCCGTCAGATCTCCTCCTCCTACTCCAACGGGTCACTCTTGTTAACCGAAAGCCAGCGACGTTTCAGTGGCACATAATTAGGGCGATTTTTCACTGTGCGCTTAACAAGCGTGCAACCACCCAGCTGCCCTTTCTGCCTATCTTGTGGCTTCGCTAGCTTTAACAACACAACTAAACTCTCCAGATCTTCACTACCTAACGAAACAGGAAGCATGTCGGCCAGCGGAGTCCTGGAAATCCCCGCGTTTACGATTGGCGTAGGCGGACTTACCGCTGTCTACGATAAAATATGCGCGATTTGGAAGGCAATCGCCGAAGCGAGGGACTTTGGCGAGGACATCCCCGCTAACTTCGCCAGCATTGAGATGGAGTACTATAAGTTTAAGATGTGGTGGACCGTTATGGTAGACGTTATCAACGGAAACGATAAAGGGTTGCGTTTCATCACTAAGACGTCTTTTATCTAGGGCTCCCTCCTTGCTAACGTGCAGAGCTCTATCGGAAACCAGTTTCTGGCAGCTACGTAAATCTTAAACAGTTTCAAGCGGGTTGAGAAGATCCTCAAGAAGAACGGGGCCCTTAACACAACAGTGATGGCATAAGCTTTAACTCTGCCAACCCAACCTAGCGGTGCGACGAACTCGGTTGTCTTTGTAGCTTAAATGCGACATGCCGACAGGGTTAAGCTCTACCTGAAAGGCACTCCCTTCTTGACACGGGCGCTGCATTATTCTAAGCTATAGGATAACACAGGTCAACCGGAACTGAAGAAGGAGGTAGATAACATTACCCATTAGAACAATCAGCTTCTCAGCATTCTTCCCCAACGACTGCGAGACTTCATCCTCGAGCAGGGTCTCGGCCTGGTCCTCAACAACCCCCAATCCATCAAGGCCATACTGGCGGCCTAGGCAAAAATAGCCTTACCTCTTGGCAAGACCATCAACCTCATAATCCTCCGCCAGCAAACCAAAGCAGCAGCCGGCCACGACAAACCCGCCATCGACGTCATAAAAGCAATGTCCCGAGACTCCAGCACCTTCAACAACCTCCCTCAAAATCTCACCCGCTGGTCCCGCTGCGAAGCCTTCCACCCTCTCCACCCTCTCTACCCTCGGCACCGTCACCAGCCCACACATCGACAACACCATCGGCCTCATCTCCTCCTTCCCTCCCACCAGCAATCCCACCCGCGATCCCATATCTCTGTACGCCCTTCTCTCCCAGACCCCTGGTCAACGCACCCTCCCGACATAAGAGCAGCGCATGCGTATCGCCTCTACGCTCAGCGAGACGCTGTATAAGTTTCTTCTAGCCTAATGGCATCATAAGTGCTTCATCTCCGATAGCGTGGTCTTTCTCTACTCTAAAACCTCCACTCCTACAGCGGCAACAGCAGTGCCCCCCGATCTGGAAAACCCCTACGTATCAAGTTTCGGTCTAAGCCGGCCTGAGAATCCAGGGGGGATATCGTTCCATTTGTTTCGCACTGTTGAGTTTGAGATGTATTTACATCCAGTTCAACTAAAAGCGCTAGCGGAGAAGAAGGAGCCGCCGAAGGCGAGGGCGGCGTTTGATATATATGGGTTTGGATTGATGCTTGCGGAGGTTGGGTTTTGGAATAAGGTGGGGAATATTACGGGGATTAGTAATAAGAAGGTTAGTAGTAGTAGTAGTAATAGTAGTAGTAGTAGTAGTAGTAGTAGTAGTAGTGGTAGTGGCAATGGGAAGAATGGAGGCCCGTGGGGGAGCGAGGAGGTGAGGAGGTTGGTGGTTGCCAAATGTGAGAGTGATTTGGCGTGTTGGGCTGGGAGGAGATATCGGGATGCTGTGTTGACGTTTTTGAGGGCGGAGGATGTTATGAATGGTGGGGTTTGGGAGGATCTGAGTTATTTTTTTGATTTGGTGGTTGCTGAGTTGGCGAAGTGCTGTGATGATTGGGTGTTTTGAAGAGGGGCCAAGGATTACAGAATATCTCCTGCGACAACGGGGTGTCAGTTACTACATAATTATCACTACAGGAAAGAAGAATAGTTGCTGTAGAATGTTTGTGGACACACGCTAGTATTATACAAGTAGTCATAGCTTGGGGTGTCTGGTCATCCAGTAGCGTCGTCCAGCCGGTTGGCGACAGTAGATCATCAGACAGCCCTAAAGCGGTCTAGGGTTAAGGTCAATACCAACATCCACATGCTCTGAGAGATTTCCAGCAATACCGCTATCAAATTTGAGAAGTTTTCCGTATTGTTTGAGGGCAAAACTGCGTCATCGAAAATGTGGCTGAGTTGCTATAGTATTTATGTTCTCGAGGATCCACAAGATCACTTCCAGTCAGTTAATAACAGCCTGGTTATCTGAGACGAATCTGGGCACACGAAATTTCCTTTTCGTTCGTATTCCTGAGCTGGGGTAAGCTAGGGTGAGCTGTGGCTGATTTGTCATGAGCTTTCCCTGGTTCTCCTTGAGGTAGAGTGATCCTACGCGGCGCCGCTGCAAAGCTGAAAACAGATCCTACGGGGGTGACCTCACAGAAGGAGGTTGGCAGGTGTTGATGAGTGAGATACCAATTCGGTTTGGAAAACTTGTTTTACAGCGCCGTGGGAATTGAATTAAACTACAACAAAGACTCAAAGCTAAACCGCTCCAATGGCGAAAACCCCTGACCGGACTTGATCTCTGCAGCCACACCCGAGTCACCTCCACGTGCCATCAACCATTCATCAGCTTCCGTCTCCACGGCCGGACTGGCTTCTGCCCTCGGAGCATCCAACAACATCTCCTCCCTCCGGCGGATCTTGGCGCCAGGCTTCGGGCAGCCGGCGCTCCTGTAAATGCTCACCTGTGGTTTCCGATCAGTCAGCCTTTAGGGCGCCATGACATCAGTTGTCCGGGGTAAAGTACTCACCTCGTCATCAAACAGCGACCACTTCCTGTTCAAATCCAGCCCAAAAAACGTCGGCGCCGTAATCCTTGCAAACACATCATAGCCCGCCTCACTCGCCAGACACGCCTGAAACTCCTGCCCGCTGCCCACAGCCGCATCGCCATGCACCCTCAGGTACGTGTCCACGCCCAGATCCGCCGCCGTGCTCGGCACCTCCCATTTGGGGTTAAACACAATGCCAAAGGTCACCATCGGTATCAGATGCATCTCCACCAGCCCCTCGGCCGTCACATGCCAGTCGAACTTTATCCCGTCGTCCCCCTTCTTGTTCGACGTCGCAAACGTGGGCTTGTCGGGCTCGTCCTTGTCGGGATCGATGTGCTCGTCGTTGTCGGCCGGATATCTCTGCGAATAGTCCCACTTCGCGACGGAGAAATCCACCCTCGCGTCCGCGTCGACAGATACCCGGCCCTCGACCGAGGCCACCAGCTTGAACTCGGGCCCGATGGTCACAATGCCGGGGATCTTGAAACTCGCCCCGATCGGCGCAATCCCCAGCAGCGTGTCCTCCATGTACGGCAGCCGGAGCTCGCCGTGCGCGTGGAACACGAGCGACGCCTTGACCTCGCCCTTGTTCCGGAAGTTGATGTACGAATGCCGGAACTCCTTGAGGTTGGCGAGGTCGCCAATCAGCGTCAGAACGCCGGACGTCTGGACGTCGGCCGTGATCCGCGCGCGGATGTCGGCGGCAAACTCGCCGTTGGGGCAGGTGCGCTTCTCGTCCAGGATCTTGTACACAAACGTCTTTTGGATGCGCTGGTCCAGCACGTCGACGTTCTTGTTGATTTTTGTCAGGCGCTGAACCCAGTCGGGCAGATTGTCGGTGAACCAGCGCTCGTGGAGCAGATGCAGCTCTTCGGGCGGTGTGTGGCGCCGGTCGAGCCGGTACGAGTGGTCCAGGAAGCGCTTGTAGTCGCCGGCAAAGTCGCGCTGGACGATATGGTGGATGTCTTCGCCCTCGCCGACGCTGCGGCGGAACTTTTTGGAGCCCGGCTTGGCGGCCACCACGTCATCCCAGTACCCCTTGGCGTTGCTGTAGTCGATGCGGAGCTTCATCCTGTTGTCGGCACGGCCTTGGAGGCGGTGGAAGCCGTAGTCAAACGTGAGGTTGAACACCTGGGCGGCGACGGGAAGACGCCGCTTGAGATGGGGGCCGAGGACGTCGTCGTCGTGAGCCTGATGCATGGGCTCGACGCTGACGACGAGGGCGTACTTGCCCGGGCCGCAGTGGGCGGGCATGTCGACCACCGTGTCCGCCACGCGCCCCAGAAAGAGCCTGTCGCAGTTGTGGTCCTTGTCCTTGGTGCACACGATCCGCGCCGACTGCCGGCCCTCGTGCTTGGTCTCGTCGCAGCCGTACACGGCCCAGTCGGAGCCGTCGCGCCGGTTCAGGTTGGCGTGCTGGTCGGGCGGGCCCGACATGATGTGCCAGCCAAAGCTGCCGTCGTTTGGGTGGCTGCTGTCGCCCTTGCCGTCGTAGTCAATGTCAATGTCAAAGGTCTGCTCGTCGGTGCTGTCGATCTCGGTGTCAAACAGATGGTCCAGCGGAACCGGCAGCTTCTTGGTCTTCATGCGCACCGAGTCCTTCTTGCAGCACATGAGGCGGCCGTGCTGGGCGTTGCTGTTTTCCCCGTACTGGTAGAATCCGTTCCGGGGCCACCGGTTGTCCTCGCAATCCTCGCCCCCGCCATAGTCATGACGCCCGTAGTCGAGTTCGTCGGAGGCACACTCAGCCTCGCAGTGCTTGTCGGGGTCCATGTTCGCCACCCACCGGCACTGGGGCGAGATGGACGACTCGCAGCAGAGGACATCCCACTCCAAATGCTGCTTGAAGCGATCGCATCTTTCCAGTGCAATGGCGCTGAAGTCTTTGGTAAGGAGGGGCTTCCTGCCCGCTTGCGAGCAAGTAAAGGCGGCGCCGAGCGGCGTGCACGTGTTGCTCCATGCGCAGACATCCTCGCGGTGCGTCTCGCAGCAATAGTCGGCCTCGGTATGCGAGCACTCTTCATCGCCGCCCTGGTCGTTGACAAACCACTTGTCGCTCACCACGAACTGCTCGCCGTCGACGCACTTGCGGGGGCCGCGGCTCGGAGACGTGCCCCACGGCTTGTCGCCGCAGTAGATGCCGCCGTTCTTGTTGCCGCGCCACTTGCAGTACCGGGGGTCGGGTGCGTTGCCGAAGGGGCAGCAGAGCTTCTTGCGGGGGCTGGCATTCCCGTCGATCGAGTCGCACCGGATGCTTGTCAGCTCAATGTGCCCCTTGGCGCAGTCCTCGCCGCAGCCGGAAAAGGTGCACTGGTCGCCCAGCCGCGTCTCCCACGGATCGACTTCGGTCTGCACGCCGTTTCGCTCCCTGAACTTGCCCAGCCCGTCGGGCTGCAGCACGGCATCCAGCAGCGTGCCCTCGGCCGTGTCCTGCGTGACGGCCCAGATGAACAGCCCGCGCAGGCCCTGCTCGTTGGCAAACTCCACCTTCCACTTGATCGTCTCCTCGTCGTCGAACGAGACCCACTGGTCCTCGTCGTAGCGAAAGTACTTGATCGTGTCCTTCTTGTCCGTGACGACGGGGGCCCCGGAGCTTTTGCGGATGCGGGCAATGTCCTGGTAGCTCATGTAGCCCGGCTCGCCCGAGCACTGGCCGGCCGTGCCCGGATCCGAGAAGCCACAGCCGGGGCGGTCACACTGGGCGTCTTTGAGGGTGTAGGTGCGCCCGTAAAAGCCGAGGCCCAGGTTGACTTGGTTGGCGGGCACGCCGTTCCGCCAGAGAAGGCCGAGCGCGTTCTTGATGACGGTCAGGTTGGTGTGCCCATAGACGTGCGGGCCGATCCAGTCGGACTGGTCGTCCCAGCTCCCAAACAAGTCGTACGTCATGAGATTGACAAAGTCGACATGCTCCATCATGGCCCCGATTTCAAAATGGCGCAGGTACCAGTACGACGACGGCGCCGTGAAGGAAATGCCCCAGCCCCGCGCGTTGTCCTTGAAGTAGGCCCGGGTCGCCTTGACAAGCTCGACGTAGTTCTGGCCGTCCTCCTTGTTGCCGCCGCGGTCGTGCGCCCCCGGGTACTCCCAGTCGTAGTCCACGCCGTCGAATCCGTAGTAGACCATGAACTTCTCCAGCTGCACCAGAAACTTGACCCTCTTCTGGGGCGTGCTCGACAAGTCGGCCCAGACGCCCTGCGTATCGGTGTTGTTGTCGCTGAACGACCACCCCCCCAGCGCCACCCACACCTTCAGCCCGGGCGCGCGTTCCTTCATGCCCGTGATGGCCAGGATGTTCTCGTCGGTCACGCCCCGCATGGGAAAGATCTCAAACGAGTCCGGCTCGATGTACCCAAACGACACAAACAGGTGCGTCACGGAATCGATCCTCAAATCCTTGTAGACATCGCGTTTGGCACATCCCCGCCGCGTGAAAGCCCACCCCTCGACATAGCCAATCACAATATTTCGGACATCTGTCGTGTGCGGACTCGTCTTGGACGGCTGGCCGCAGTTGCTGTGACACCCGTCCCCACAGAATTCGTCCGTCGTGCCGCAGAAGCCGTGCTTGCTGCAGCAGACGTGGATGGGGCATTCCTGGCCGGGCGTGGCGGCGTGCGGGCCACACTCAGCCCGCGAACCGCACTTGGAGGTGCACTTGGGGCCGCAGTGGTCGGCCTTGTCGAAACCGCAGATGCCAGTGTCGCCGTTGCAGCAGGCTTCGTTGGCGCAGGGAATGTCTTTGGTGCAAGCGCCTACGGGCAGGCTGTCTTGGCGGACGCCGAGCAAACGCGAGACTAATGTTACACCGGTGGTGTTTTGTGGGATGGGATCGGGAGATGCTAGAATGGGGAGATGGAAAGTGAAAAAGAGGAAGAGGAGCAGGAGACAGGGAGGCATCTTGGGGGGAGCCATTGTGCTGGGCTCAGGCGGTTGGGGGTGAATAGAGGTGGAGAGAGTTTTGGGGGGAGAGAGAGAGAGTGACAAGATATGGAGTAAACGGCGACGACTGCCCGTGCGGTTTCATGTCGCCTGTCTGGCCTAGACTTAGAGGAGCTGGCGATACCATCAAAACGTGATTCTTTCGTAAAACACACCAAGGCAGTCAAGTAAACGTCGCCGTTCGCTACCGTGATTCGGGCAGCTCGGATTCTCAGGTTCTCATGTCAGCAAAATAATTACAGCAACAAATGTCACTCTACTCTGTACCTTGCATACTCGGCCGCGATAGTGATCCACCCGCCGTGAAATCGTACCAAGATGCTGGCTCGGACTTGAAAGGCCAGAACACCATAGGTACTATCGGAATTTCTAAATCGCATTGAAAATGGCGCGAACTCGGACTTGGTTGTTGTCGGTATTGTAAAAACGCCTAGCGCTTATTTCCGAGGTTGCGCTCTTGGATATTAGACAGAGTCCACCTGTACCTCCTGTTTTTGTTTTGCCGGACACCCGGGGGTTGCTCCATCGTCAACGTGTGATTGCCGGAGCGAGAATGGCTCGCTAAGGTACATCTCGCCAACTGCGTTTTTCCCATGAAAGTCCAAGTCTGCGCACCGTCGCCAGTGAGGATCCCTCACCGCCATCATTGGCATTGTCGGGCCTCCAGACCTGCGCAACCATGCTGTTCACCCTCCCCCTTCTTGCCCTGCTTCTCGCAGGGCCGTCCCACGCTCAACAAGTCAACTTTATGAACATTACCGCCCCATATCAGAACTTCACCACGACCTGCATCGGCGTCCTGAACCAAGCCGTGGCCTGCGATGCAAAGATCAAACTCACCGGGAGAGCGGGGACATTCGAAAACGACGCTACCCTGGCGAGCGTGTGCACCACGGCCTGTACCAATGCTCTCACAACGTGGAACCGACGAGTGGTGCAAGCCTGCAGCACATCTCGATACTCAGATGGCCGGATGTCTGTGCTTGCCGCCTTTCTCGCCCAGGGCGTGGTCGAGGCCTACTCGGCCCTCTGCCTCAAGGACAAGCAGGGCAAATTTTGCAACGCCGTCGCCCGAGATGCCTTCGGCTCTGCCACGGGAACGGCGTCCACCATCGCCCCCAGCATCGCCTGCAACACCTGCGTCGCCTCCATCATGAGCACCCAGGCCCAAATGCCCATCGGCTACGGTCAGACCCAGCTCCGGAATCAGTACAGCTCCCTCACGTCGAGCTGCCAGATGTCGTCCATGGCTCTCACCCCACTCGCCACCACCACCACCTGGGCGACAAGCTTGCCGGCCTCGCCTACCCCCTCCTGCGCGGGCACGACCTACACGGTCAAAGCAGGCGACAACTGCCGCACCGTATCCTTCGGCCGCGGCATCAGCACCATCTCCCTCCTCACTGCCAACAAGCTCCGCGCGTACTGCGCCAACTTCCCCCCGCCCGGCGGGACCCTCTGCATCCCCAAATCCAGCGTCTGCAAGCCGTACCAGCTCGACGTCGACCTCTCCGACACCTGCCATTCCATCGCCCGCGGCGCCGGCGTCACATGGACACAGCTCGTCAGCTGGAACCCCGAGCTCGGCGAATACTGCGAGTCCCTGACCACGCTCGCCCAGGGCGCTGGCCCCGTCATCTGCGTCTCGCAGCCCGGCGGCGGGTGGGTGAACCCCTCCCCCGACACCACGGCTCCCACCCCCACCTCCACCTCCACGCCGGAAACCTACTTCACCCTCCCGCCCACCGAGTTCGCCTCGGTCCCCTCTCTCCCGACCAGCACCGGCGCCCCTCTGTATCCCATGGCCGGCTACGTCGAGCCCTTTGCCAACGGCAGCGTGCTCGACTGCCACATCCACCGGGCGCCCCCCGTGCGCGTCAACGGCTCCCTCGTGGACAGCTACAAATGCTCCGACTACGCGCGGTTCTACGGCATCTCGTTCGCGCAGCTCCTGTCCTGGAACCCGTCCCTCGTGGAACAGACCGCCGAGCCCGACAACAACGGGGACTGCTACCTCTGGCCGGGGGAAAAGTACTGCGCGCAGCGGGACGCGAGCATCGGGCGTGCGCCCGACACGGCGACGGCGTGTGTGGATGCGCAGCTGGCCGAGTCAGGGGCGAGATCTACATGCGAGGGGTTTTTGGCGTGGTACGGGCTCGGCGACGCGCCGGGCCGCGCCGCCTTTCTGGAGTGGAATCCCAGCGTGGGGCCGGATTGCAAAGCGTTCCGGTCAGGAGGCACGTACTGCGTGGCGGTGCTCAAGTTTCGGCCGGCGAGTACGATTGCGACCTGTTCGCGGTGGCATTTGCTCGCCAAGGAGGACGTGGTGAAGGGGGGGATGGAGGTGTGTACGCCGGTGGAAGCAAAGTATGGGCTCACCCATGGGAGGTTTGTGGCGTGGAATCCCTCGGTATTGAATAACTGTGAGTCTTTGGTGTTGTTACTCGCCGGATACAATGTCCGATCCATGTGCTGACATGATACTCTAGGCACCGGGGCTCGTCTTGGGTATGAGTACTGCGTAGGAACGCCCCAGTTTCCTGCTACTGGCGGATGAAGGATAGCCAGAAGGGGCATTGATGCACCATTGCTGAGATGAGGGGGTGGAGCTAACACCACAACTTGGCAATGTTCCATGTCACAGGTGCAGCACGTCTGGTTTGGTTCATATCTAAGATATCTAAAAGATGTCAAGTAAAGCCTGGAGCATTTTCCTCAGTAGACATTCAAGCTGCAAGCGAGAGAGAGGTTTTTTTGGGGGGGAGGGGTGTTCTTTATTGTGGCTCTTGATAAAAAAGCTCTGCCTCAATCTAAATTCGCTCACACCAATCTCTAAGACAGGCGAAGCTTCCACTCATCTGCAAACCAAGCCCAGAGCCCGGTCTTCTGTCCAGCGCCGTGGGTTCCACGAGCGATTGACCCCTTCCCGAAACACCTCAATACGTTTTCTTACACGGGATTAGCTTTACTGAAGGGGGTGGCGGAGTGAGGGTACTGATAGACGTCATGAACGGGGATTTCTGACCCCGCCAGCGTTTCGAACGAAGCGAGCAGACCTCCGAAAAAGTCCCGCCGAAAGCGCCCCCGGAAGGAAAAAAAGCGCCACAATAAGGCAAGGAAGGAAAAAGGGGGGGGGGGGAATAGAAGGCGAGGTGAACTTTTTGGTTGCCAAGTGAGTTGGCGAAGCTGCTTGGGCGAGATAGTGTTGGTCTTAAGCTAGAGATGATAATTATGAGAAACGAGAGGGGCAAAGTAAACATGAGCGACTCTAGCCCCATCCCCCTGACATGTAACGCCCCCCCAAAGTCATCCCAACTTATTCAAACAACGAATAAGGATCGGAAAACGGATCTCCCTGAGGCGGCATGGAGTCCAGTCCATTGCTGTCGCAGCTGGCCCGACTCTCCAACAGGCCGCGGGACTTGAGAACACTCGACGGCACCTTTTCTCCCGTCGTGCTGGTAACAATGTTGAATTCATAGATATCATCCATGTTGTCGTAGTCCACCACGTAGAATTTTGTGACAATCTTTCTGCGCCATAGGATCTCGAGGGCAGGCCGTTCCTTGTTCTTCCAGATATTCTCGCCGCGCGTGCCGTCAATGTATTGTTTCATATCATGGGGGGACTGGCTCATAACGACCACCTCGCCCGAGCAGGACTGCGCAATTGCCTCGGACATGTTCTCAAAGTAGATGATGGGTGCCGGCACCGAGCCGATCTTGCCGAGGCCGACAATGGAATTGAGCCAGCCGGGGTTGTAGATGCCGTAGAAATCGCGATATTGGAGCTCGGCGCTCTCCATGGCCTTGTTGGGCCACAGATGCCAGATGGACATTTTCCCCTTGCGGCACGCCCACTCCGAGGTGCCCTTGCTGAGGTATCTTGGATCCGGCGCGGTGAGAGAGCTGGTGTAAAAGACGCACTGGTTGTGCAGAGTGTCGTCAATGTCCTTTCGCATGTACGTCTTCATCTTTTCGGTGGTTAGGCTGTTAAGCAGCTCACGTCCCTCCAGCGCGAGGGTAGCAACGGGGGGGCAGTATAAGCATCCCGGCACTACGGAGAGAGGGCCCCAGGGGGTTCCATCGGGGTTTCTGTCGTCGGGCTCGTCGGTCCGGCCGTAGAGCATCATGTTGGAGACAGAGGAGTTGCGGTCCCGGGCATGGCGAGGAGCCATACCGTTTCGAGGGACTAGCGGGCCGTAGGCATCTTCGGCGTGAGGTTTTGGTGATGCATCTCCCAGTGCGAGAGGCGAAATAAGCGCCCAGAAAAGGGCGAAGAGCATTGCCGCCATGGTGTTTGCTGCCAGGATCGCCAAAAAGAAAACAAAACAAAAAACCTTCCCTGTTGGCGGCTTTGGCTGCCCCTGTTGTGGATGAAGCACTTGGAGCACTCGGTGAAACTTTGGTATGGATAAGTGTCGACCCTCATAAACAAGGAGATGGTGACGAGCCGCCGCCGATATGTCCGACTTTCGTGCTCGTTGTTCTCTTGATAAACCCACCCCCCGTGGTTTTCGTCGCCGTCAGCTATCATTGCAATTTCGGATGCTTCATAGCCTCACGCACCATCTACTGCCACTTTACAAGTGCGAGCATCGCAATGAATGATGCGGAGCGTTGATATCGAATTTTGACGCGGAGTTGTACTGCCAAGAAATCATGCTAGTAGCTAATATGATCGATATCAGCTGTTCAGCTTACTACGAGTTTCCCGGCCCGCTCAGAGTCCGAAGCCGCTCGCACTGCATCGGCGTTGCTTTAAAGCTCGGCCATTATTCCCGAGAATCATATTCCCGGCCCACCACATGGACAAAGAACCTTGCATACAGGTACAACGTAACCGCCCGACTCCCCTTATTATTCTTCGGCAACGGCGTAAATTAGTATCGCAAACAACCGCTGCACTGACAAGCACGTAACGCTCATTACTTCTATGCAGTAGTAATTGCTGTTTATCTGACAGTCAACCCCAACTGTCCCAAGCCTCGCCCATAATTTCCGCAAACTCTCCGTTCCTTGTCCCATCCATTGTACACCTAAGCCGCGGCCGCCCCAACACCGACGCCGTGTGACATGGCTGCTCCACTCGACTCGACTCGACGCAGACGGCTCGATATTCAGTGTTGCCCCCCATGGTCATATCCAGTTTGGCCATCTCCAAAGGAGCCAGGGTCGGGTCGTAAGGGCTGGTCTAGACCGTCTTCGTACTCGCTTCTCGACCTAGGAGATTTGACAGTGCAACCCCTACTTACACATTCTCACACCGAGCACGGGAATTGACCTTGCTCGTCCCATCTCAAGCACGCCTCACGTGGCCGTACCCCTATCTCTGAGGCTGTACTGCCTCACGGGTGGACGTGATGGTACATCTCCAACGTGATGGCATTCACACCAAGTAAGATGTAGTGGATCCCAGCGCGAACGACCGCGGTACCATGGTGCCCGGTACGTGCGAGCGCCCTGTCTAATCAGAGAAGCTCGGATACAGGTCGGATCTCGGTAGTGTCGACGCGCACCCTTGTCTCCAGCGCTCCTATTCTATAGACTGGACATAGATTTTCCGAATACACCCGGATTGGCTGGCCTGGATCCAATGTTGCTACGCCCTTCTTATTAGCCTGTCCGCTATCGCATTCACCGCCCCAACCTGTGGCTGGAACTAATATCGCACCGGTGTCATTCTCCGTGTTTGAAGCAACCGATAATTATGGCACCCGATAAAGATGGCTTGTGGGAAAACAAGTGAAACGGGCTGGACCTAGAAATGTACTGATGGGGAGAAGATGAGGAAGGCGTATTGCATTACGTGAAAATGGGAATATCTATATGCCAAAATTTGCGTCCCCTCCGTCTCCAGCGTTGCCTCCTAGCCACCGGCCCACAGAGTCTAAATCAGCCCAACACAAACATAGGCATCCAACCACATCAGCTCACAGTTCGCGCCCACGCCGGAATTCCACTTCTTGAAGTTCGCCAACGTAATCTTATACTTGTCTGCAACCGCCTGGCACCCATCGCCCTTGACAACCTTGTAGAACGTTTTACAGTTTGTCACCATCCCCGGCTGCGTCGGCGTCGGCGTCGTTACCCCGTTCCCTTTGGTAGTTGTCGTGGCCACGGGTTTTTTCGTCGTTGTGGGCGGCGGGGTCGGCCCGCCCGTGGCTTTCACGCAAACATAGGTATCGAGCCACAGGCCGTCACAGCCGGAGCCAGCGGTCGGGTTCCAGGCGAGAAGCTGCGCAAAGGTAACGCCGTACTTTGTGCCGAGGCTCGCGCACGTGTCGCCCTTGACAACGAGGTGGAACTGGGTGCAGTTTGGTGTGGTCCCTTCCCGGATGGGCGTTGGGGTGGCGATGCCGTTCCCCTTTGAGGTTGTCGTGGCCTTGGTGGTCGGGGCCGTGGTGGTGCCTCCACCAATGACGCCGACGCAGAGATGCGTGCCGAGCACCATGGTCTCGCATCCGCCGCCGATGGACGGGTTCCAGCTGAAGAGCTGGGCAAAGGACACTCTGTACTTGGTCCCAATCGAGGAGCATCCATCGCCCTTGACGACGAGGTGGAACTTGTTGCAGTTCTTGGTCATGTTGTCTTGGATCGGCGAGGGCGTGACAATACCGTTTGCGGGTGTGGTGATGGTTGGTGGTTTGGAAGTGACGGGTGTGCCCCCAATCAAGCCCACGCAGTAGTTGACACCCAGCTGAAGCATCTCGCAGTTGCTCCCAATGGCTGGGTTCCAGGCAAACATCTGTTCGAAGCTAATGCTGTATTGCTTGGTGATAGTCGCGCATCCATCGCCCTTGGCAACAAGGTGGAACTTGTTGCAGTTTTTGGTCATATTGTCTGGGATTGGCGAGGGTGTGACGATGCCGTTTGCGGGTGTGGTGATGGTAGGCGGTTCGGAAGTGACGGGTGTGCCCCCAATCAAGCCCACGCAGTAGTTGACACCCAGCTGAAGCATCTCGCAGTTGCCCCCAATGGCTGGGTTCCAGGCAAGCATCTGTTCGAAGCTGATGCCGTATTTCTTGGTGATAGTTGCGCAGCCGTCGCCCTTGGCAACAAAGTGGAATTTGTTGCAGCTCTTTGTCATGCCCTCGCTGACGGGCGTGGGTGTTGCCACACCATTTCCGGTAGTGGTGGGTGGTTTGGGCGCTGTGGTGGTGATGACGGGATCAAGAATACCATAGTTCTTCTCGATGCAGTATGAATTGCCCGTGACAAATTTGCAACCGTTGGCAAGCGAAGGGTTCCAGGTGGTGAGCTGGGCGACTGTGAGCGCCGAGTCAGAGCTCAGTTTCTCACAAGTATCGCCGGCGATGGCGATGTGCCAGAAGGTGCATTCCTTGATAGTTTGGGGGTCTGAGGTGGTGGGAGGCGGCTCCAGGAACTGGGCCAGGACGCCACTGGCAAATATGACACAGCCAAGAGTGGCGTAAAGTGATTTCATATCGAAGGCTGCTATGTGGTTCGGATTCCAAGCTGCAAAGGCCGGAGGGAAACGCAGTTGAATATGCAGAAAGGAGTGGCTAGAACGGCAGATTTATCACAGAGCTTCGTCAGTGTTTACGCAGGCAGCCTATATACGCATAGAGTGACAGAAGTGGCTTCTGTCTGTCCTGAAAATACGAGAATCCATGTGCTGCTCCTGGTTTCGGGAGAAAGACCGATTGAGCATCACCTCAATTTTTATTTACGATGGAGTGCGAGGTGGTAACAGCCACTGTCGCCAAGGTGAACGGAATGAGGCCTCTCCAGGTAAGCACAAAAGCACCCAGGTCATGTGGTATTATTGCTTTTAATTGGAAGGTCGCATTCGATAAGATAGACTAGTCTCGCATTTCACTCGGTCTGGGGCTGCTGAGGCTGCGTGCACCTATCAGAGCGAACGCTACGGCCATTTCCAAGACTCACTTTTGCGTTATGAATACCTCGGACTTTGCAGATTATACATATGCAGATTATATTGCCGTGTTATTGCCGAGATGCTGTGGCTGTCTTTCCGCCCCGGAGTTCGGACGTCCCCAAGCTACTCTTCAAAATACCTTGTCCCTATCTTTTCATCTCACTGTCGGTTTACTCTTTTAGCTCTTCGATGTATCCGTTATGAAAACTGGCGTCGGCAAAGGACCCCGCATCATGCTCGCCAGATATGGTGCCAGATACTTTGCTAGATGAATATAGCCCTGAGGAGGTCACATGTTTATCACGTAATGTCAAACCGGCACATCTACACAGTAATTGCTGGTGCTGACAAGATAGCCCTCTCAAAGAAATCCGCCGTGCAAACAAATTTCGTGTATGCAAGGAACTGCGGGGAGCGCTACACACTGGATTCGGTGGGTTTGAAGGCGTCTAGCCAGAACCACAGGAGCAAGGCAATCACAGGAGTTGCAACCAATCAAGTCCACCGAATTCAGGGTCCAGCATCTCTTACAGAACCCTTGACTTAGCTGGTGATGTCTGAGAAATATTTGAGGCTCGAAGTGCGTAACGAACGAGCCATCTTACGCTGCTCTTCGTGTATATGAGAAGATCAACAAGGCCTCCTATTGAGCTCATGAGGTGCTGAAGCATCCGAATCCGACGTTGGGGAATTCGCTACTATTCCTACGATACGAGCTCCGATGGCCGGGTGATGTTGTGGCATCGCACGATGTTGTTGCGGATGAGATTGAGGCCCCCGGCGTGTTGGATTTCTGGTAATTTTCTAGCAGATGGTTCTCGAGACACCCTCCATACAAGGGATGGCCGGTGGCTGATAGTTGGTCAAAGCTGTCGGTTATGCTGCGGGTGTACGGTCCGCCAAACAAGTCAGCCTCATAGCTGAACCTAGTCGGTTTTGGTTATCTTTGTTTTTAGGGGGGCATCGCCTGAATGGCTTACAATTGATCTCCGGTTGCTGGGAATGCGGCTCGTGAAAAACAGGTCTTGTGGATTCCTCCCATGGACCTGCGGCAGACGACAAGAACGGCACGTACTCAACCTGCGTGTTGGGGAACTCTGACGAATTAAGTTCAGGAAAAAAACGAGGACTAGGAGGTGGTGGCGTAGTCTGAGCAACTTCAATCTTCCTGGACCGAGCATTCTCTTGAGAATCCTCAATCTAACCATGGGAAAGGCGGCGGGATCTGTCTGATCATTGCTCGAGCACCAAAGGCGAGACTAGTCTAAATAAGTGATACCAGTTCCCCTCCGCGGTGCCGAGTAACCTCAGGGCAAGGGGCTAGCTGGCCTGCTCCCCTGTCACCTAGTAAGTGGTAGGCGTCGGCACTCCCCACGCATGCGTTTTTGCCACGGTGTCTCAGGACGCATGGCTTGGAGTTGAAGGCTTTCCAGCACCTGGAGCATCTCACAGCGCGGTCGTGGTTGCCGAACATGTGAGATCTGCACTATTGATTAGCAGTCGCCATGTACAGCATCATCTCTCGGACAATAACCCGCCTCAATCGTGGGATTGTGTCGGTCCCGCCTTCCGGGTTTCCTAGCATGGGGAGGGCAGCAGAAGCGGCACCCGGGAGGATCGCATGGCGACTAACACCGTCCAGATTGTCGTCGACTCCCTCCTCGCCGCCAGCGTTAATTACGTCTTTGGTATGCCCGGCGCTAAGATCGACTCCCTCTTTAACGCGCTCGTCGACTATCCCGAGATCAAGCTTGTTATCTAGACCTAACAGGAACCTGTCGCCAGATCATGGACCCGGAGATGGGCGTTATTGGATGGGCATCGCTGGATGAGGATAAAGGCGGGATATGTTTGGTGAGAGAGTGCTACACGGCCATTGTGGCATCCGAGGAGGCATGGGTAAATCCAAGAGACAAGACCGACGTGATCTACCATACCCAGCCAAAGACGCCTAAACTCAAGACACTCTCAGCTACGGGAATTGTGAACGCTACATTCAACGAAGAGAGCATTGAAACCTGCTGGGCTACACCGCCGGGATATGAAGTCGGGCGCAAGCTGGCTATGATTTACTAGGCAATACTACTGACGCCGGAGGAACCGTCCGAGGTAACAAGATACGGTGCCAAGTTCAGAAGGGTGGGGTTTGCTCAAATTGTGCGGAAGGAGTGGCAAAGACTAGATGATTAGAGGTTAATCACACTAGTATAGGAACGGACGGAGCAAATGACGGGTTTAGTTCTGAAACTATGCAATCCCTGATGGATCTGAAAAGAGCTACCGTTATAAAAGTCAAGATTTGGTTCTCGGCACTTCACGCTGCCGAAGTTACGTGTACCTACACAGGGTCGCGCCACAGCTCTCTAAAAGAAGCAGATGGCCCCGTGGTGACGATGGAAGACGCTTTCGATCCATGCTACCACTCGGCTCGGTGGTTTTCTGCTCACCGAGCACTTAAGGCAAGATACCGACCAGATGTACAGTCCGAGCATAGCTAGAAGCTAAGAATGTAAAGCAGCTGTTTTGAACTATATATATCCTTCCAGCCACTAAAGATAATGCAAACTAGTAAAAGGTATCATAGGAGGAGCATCCCTCCCCTACTAAGTATATAAGTAATCTTGCTCGATACGGATGTAACGTTTTTTTAATGTAGAAGAGAGGCAAACCGTCTTACTAGCAGAGTTTCAGCAGCGTTTCTTCATCAGTTACGAGGTTAAAAGTACCTGTACAGCGCTAACGCTATAACGAAAATGCCTGACAAATACTTGTAGACTACTGTACTATATACTTTCGGCTCATAAGATAGTAGGACACTGTCACATAGCATAAAATAGGTTGCACTGTATGTTAGTAATAAGGAGCTAAAAATGGTTCCACTTAAAATCATTTCACATATGAAATTGTAGACGCTAAACTTGGCCACCATTGTAAAGGGTAGGCCAAATTTAGGACCGCGGTTAGAAACGCGACAGTACACTAATAGCCCGAATCCTAGACAACGGTCCTAAAAATTTAGCCTAAGATATACCAGTACATGCCCTGGGATAGTACATGATATACCAGCACCGATAGGATGGTACATAGTACCCCAGGCTAAAAGTTAGAACAGGACAGATGGGATGTCTTAAAATATACCAGTACATACCTTAGGATAGGCAACGGAAAAATCACATTTCCCCACCTTAGAAGTCTCCAGTAGTTAAGGAAGTAACTTAAAAAAGTAAAGGCGACACTATTTATTTTTAAGAGTATGTCTTAAGGTACTGTGATATTTGTCTCCGTGTACAGTAACCCCACTTAATTTCCGAAATTGGAAGGCGGTCAACTATTATCGATAAGGCCTAGAGTCAGCGCCAGGCCACCTCGCCGGCATGGCCCATGCGCCACGCCGCCGCCGTGCCGAGTCAGCGCCAGCGCTCGCGAGCCCTAGATACGCAGTTAGACAGCGCGTTAGATAGCCGAATAGATATAATTCCAGCTATGTTTAATTGACGAGTCTATTAATTCAGTGATCATGTTATTTTTACGTCTCCGATTGGCCCAAATCGTCCCCAGGCCCATTTATTCCTCGAGCCCAGCGCCGGCAGCGTTGGCAGCCTCGCTGGCAGCGACACTGATCTCCTGCCCCCCCAGACTGACGGCCGCTGGCAGCCCTCCTCGCGCCGCGAGATCCCGCGGTCTTGGTGATGCCGCCGCGCGAAGGTCTTGGTGTTGAGTACCTGGAAGCGGCTGCGCGCCTTGGGGGTAGCGATCTAGGGCGACTGGACGGCTTGGTGCGACGGCGGCGAGAGGGTAATTAACGAGGTCGAATTAATTGCCACGGTATTCTAATTGGGCTCGCGCGCAGGGGCTACGCTGGCGAGGTGCATGGGCCAGATGGCAGAATTTTTAACAGGGTTAGGGTTTTATATGACGATTTAAGTGGGGCTACAGTACACGGAGATAAAGATCACAGTACCTAGAGACATTCTCATTTTTAAAATTGGCGACCGGTTAGTCATCATGTATAGGACTAATTTTAGGCCCACTCGACTAGAGTTGAAGCAATTCAGCATGCTGTGGCGCAGCCTGCCGAAATGGTAATCAGGGTGAGCAAGTCTGAGCAAACCCCAAGCAAAAACTGAGCCGAGCTTGAGTTAGAGTGAGCAATGTCACGTGGGCGAGGTACGAAAAGGGAAAGTTGGTGTGCCCAGATTTGTTGTATAAAATAAATTTCGTGTTAGGAGAGGCCACCCTCACAGCCGCCGCTCCATCCTTCTTAACCCAGGCGACGACGCCAGCATGGAGGACGAAGACCACGATGACCTTATGTCAGTAGAGGGCCGCAAAGTCAGTAAGCGATCTATTGTACGTTTTTAGCTTTCTCGCCCTGGGACAAGGCGTTGCAAGCATTGGAATCGACGTCTTACTGATCTTTCGAGGCTGTTTTGCACATATTTTAGGCCTTAAAGGGTGCCAGAAGGCCTGAAAACAATTTAAGAAGGCCTGGAGTGGACACGGAGCGGCCTTGAAAAAAATGCAGAAAGGCGTTAAAATAATGTAAGAAGGCCTGGGACGGACACGGAGCGGCCTTAAAAAATGCAGAAAGGTGTCAGAATCTAACACTTATGGCTAATTGTGGTGATTGTTTTATATTGTTGTTGTTCTGTGGAAGAGAATCTCTGGCCTACAGGGTCCCCTATTGCCAAGCCGGCTACTTCCGCGAATGGCTCCAATTGCTTATATAAGCTGACACACCCCCTTAACTGCTGGCTCGTTAGCCGAGGCGGTGGTTGAAGCTATTTACAGACCTAATTCCGGAAATCTAGCCTCTCTGCCTTCGATCAGGTCCTCCAAGGCTTCTTCTTCTTCTTCTGAGAGTGGCTGCGTGCCTTGTGTATTTAACTGTTCCGTAATATCTTCTACACTAACTATAGCTTTAAACCGCTTAAAATTGTCGTTACTGAGAGCTTTTGTAAGGCTATCAGCCACCTGTTCCTTCGTACTGACGTAATTAACCGTAATCTTACCGTTAGCGACTTTCTCACGCAATTAGTGGTTATAAATATTAATATGCCGTAGCTTTATTTACAGGGTTATTATATCCTTTATGATAAGCCGAATTGTTTAAAAGTTATCGCATTAAATTAGTATCTTATTACCGTTAAGCGTAACGCCAGCTTTTTAAATAAGGTGTAGTGAGAAGAGCGCTTCTTTAGTGCCTTACGCTAACGCCAGCAGTTCAGCCTTAGTAATAGAGGTTGTCACAGTATCTTACTTATTAACGCGCTAGCTAATTACTCTACCGAATAACTTTGTTACGTACACTTGTAAACTACAGCAATTAACAGTATTGTCGGTAAACGAGGCGTCGGTCCAGGTTTTAAAGGTATCACTACCCCTAAGTTTAAGTATGTAATTACTTATTAAAAGGAGGTATCGAATTACTCGGTCTACGGCCGTAAGGTGTTTAAGGCTAGGATTAAAGTTAAATCACGTAAGCTGTGATACTGTAAAGGCTATATCTAGCCTAATAAATACCGTAACGTACAGAATTGAGCCAGTTATCTGTTAATAGTTAGTTATTTCTTTACAGGAGGCCTTACCTTTGTACGGCAGTAGCTTAACGTTACTTATTAGCGTTAAATAACTACCGCGAGTGCCGTTAAGAAATCGATCTAGCTTATTAACGTAGTTAGCTTATAATAAGTAAACGGTACAATTTACGCAGTTGCAGACTATCGCTACTCCTAGGAACCACTGTAGATCTTCACCGCCTTAAAGGGCGTATTGTTACTTGATTAAGGCTATTAGGGCCTTAGCCTTCTAGCAGCTTCCTTTCTTAAAGGCGATAACGATATTATTAACGTAGAAGAAGATAATTACACTGTCCTTAATCTAGTAACAGGGTTTATAAGGCACTGGCTTATAGTTAAGGTTCTTTAGGGTAGTTATAAAGTCTTTCTACTAGAGTAATAGTGATTCTTTAAAGTTATACAGAGCTTTTTAGAGCTGTAGAATCTTTCCTTTCTTAATGTAACCGTTTAGCATCTTTATAAACACGTTGTATAGTATATTAGTGTGAACGAAGGTGTTAATAACGTTATATTAAATTAACTTTATATTAAAACGCGCCGTGATAGTAATTAGCGTTCGGAACGATTTACCGGCTAAGGTAAAAGCGTAAGTATTCTTAATAGCGCCTTTCCTTTACTAATCTCTGTAAATAATAAGCCTTGCCTTAACCTTAAGAAGATACCTAACCTTATCGAATTTGTATGTAAATACCCATATATAGGCTAGAATCTAGTGGTTGTTAGCCTTCTGTAGAGAGCACTCCTTAAAGGACCCTATCTTACAGTAGCTTACTATATATTCCTTTATAACCTTATAATAGTTCTAATTAAGAAGGTACCTGTGTAAGTGCCTGTAGTTAGTTAGCGGTAATAGAAGGTCTTTTCTGTGATAACGGTTATTAGAATGTGGTTTTAGCTAAAGGGGAGGATTCTTAGTAATTGCTTACGCTGTAAAGGCTGCTTCGTAACGCTCTGCTTAGCGCCGTCATTAAGGATTAATTCTTGCGGTTGTGAAGGTGGCGTGGAGTTCTTCCACTTCTTCTGTAGTGGTAATATTGCTAACTTCTTCCTTTTTAAAGTTTAAGCCTGTGAAGACTCTTTCTAGTACTACGTTAACTAGGGCTTAATTAGATCCAGAAGCTTTACTAGCGTTAAACTTACCGATAAGGTAATTAGTCTTATACTTTAACTTTACCTCTCTTTTAGAGTGGTTAGGGCTGTTTAACTCGCTAAGGTTTTCTTCCTGTAGATCTTTAACCTTTATAGCCTCTCTGGAATTAGTCTTAACTGGAAGGGGCCTAACGGTAATGGAGTTAAGAATAATCTTCTTATCTTTATTTTCTTCTTACGATTATAAGCCTTAGTTAAGGAGGTTTATTAAAATGGCTTTGTTATTATGTATCTCGTACGTGTGGATAAGTTTGTTTATCTCCTCCTTAGTAACGTTAAGAAGGTCGTCCTTAAAGTTATTAAGGTCACTATTATAGAACTTGTCTTCGTTAAAGGTTACGTCTTTTACACGAATAACTCTGTTAAGTTTAGGGTTTTAAACGTAATAGATATTTATGGAGTCGTAGCTTATTAGGTAGCTAATTTAGGTGTTGGGTTTTAGTTTATTAAGGTAATTAGTTTTCTTAAAGGCGTTGTTTGTTATTATAAAGGCTTTACAGCCGTAATTATATAGGTAGTTAATCTGTAGTTTACGTACTGGATTTAAAATACTGTCTTTTTTAGCTATAAACGTGTGGAAGTCTTTATAGGGTGATTGCTAACTGAGGCTCTTCTTTAGGGTTCTGTTATATAAGTAAATGGCAGCTTTATAAATCTTTACCTATAGGAGTGCTGGCAACTTTACCACTATTCGTAACGCTCTGGCTTTCAGCTTAATTACACCCCTTAAGCGCTCGGCACCCCTGTTCTGGCTCTGAGAATAAAGTGCGTAGGGCTTAATTTTAATGCCTTTCGTTACTTAGTACTTCCTTATCTTTCTTAACTTTACTAGTTTGTTATCGTATTAAATAGCCTTCACTGTAAAGCCGTGTTGCCGTATTATTGTTACTATAAAGCGATTCAGGCCCTCCTTTACTATTAAGCTGCTCTTGCAGCTAAGGTAGACGTTGAATACGTAGCCAGTACGGCAGTTAGTGAACAGTATGGTGGAGTTGAACTTTATAGGGTCTAGTGTAAGGTCTAGAAAGTTGATAGCAATAACCTCGCCTACGTTACGTGGTAGTTCTTGCGGCTTACGGTGGATCTGCCTCTTTACTTTAACTTAGCCACAGGCAGGGTATTTGTAAGAATTTGGTCTTTAAAGCTTTACGCTGGTAGTGGAAACGTTAAGGTTAGTAAGGGTATTATGGCCTGGATGGCTAAGTCTTCCGTGTTAAAGGAGGGCTTTGGCTTCGCTTAGTTTTCTGCTGGTTTAAGAGGTGTGCTTTCTTGCTGTGAAAGCTGCGGATAGAGGTACGTATTTTATTATAAACTGGCCGTTACAGTTAGTAAGTTAGTAAACGATAAACTTATCCTTCCTTCTATAGATTTAATTAGCCTTGGTATTTTAGTAATAGCCCTTACGTAGTAAGTGCCTGAGCGAGACTACGTTACAGGCGAAGTCTTTATAATAGGCCACATCTTTCAGCCTTATTTAACGGTGGGACCCCTGTGGCCCTTTAATCTATATGGTTACTTCTCTGTAGCTGTTGATTGGGATTACGGAGTTGCTGGCGTATAGTAAGTCGCCTTCCGGTGCTGGCTGGAAGTTGTGGAACTTTAACTGATTGTTAAAGATGTGAATGGTGGTGCCGGAATCTAATATTACTAATAGTGTGAGAGGGTAGGTTATTGCGTTAAGGGCTGCTTTAGTGTAATAGAAGGAGGTGTTCTTCTTAGTGACTGTTTCGGCCAGAATTTCCTTTAGTTTAGCTAGCCTAGTGAAGAATTTGGTTAGTTAATCCATCTTCCGCTTCTTCCTTACCTCTGTAACCTTCTTAATAGTCTTAAGGTTAACCTTTATAAGTTTCTATATTACCTTATTAAGGCTAGTCTTTTCTTTCTGTTAGAATTACTCTAGTAGGTTACCCTTTGGTATTAGAGGATTGTTAGGTTTGTAAGTGAAGAAACAGCAGTTAATTAAGTGCCCTACTGTATCGCAGAGCTAGCAGTTAGCTTTATTAGTTTAGAGCCTCTTTATTTCTCGCTCTTAAGCCCTATTGTTATTATTAGGCCTCTTCGAACCTTTATGGCCTCTGTGGCCTTTATTACCATTACTACTATATCCTCCGCAGCCTCCTTTTCTACCGTGTGATTTACGGCTACTGTTATGGCTTTAGTTACTACTTTAGCTCCGGTTTGAGCCGTTGCTTTCTTCGCTCTTAGTATTGTGGAAAGCTGGAAAACCGCCTTTAATCCACCTGTTACGAGTTAATAATGGTCTGGCTTTAATCTTCTGTTATAAGATAGCTCTGACCTTTTTATAATCGATCTTACGTGCCTTTACGTAACTACTGATAGATTCTCCCATCACCTAAGCTCTTTTATCCTTTATATTCCTTAGGGCTTTAATTAAGTAAGGCTATTAGGCGTTAGGTTTTGATATATTTACTAAGTTGTGCTTTTCTGCCTCGTTAAGGTGGTCTTCCCATTATTTAATCTACTTTAAAAGCCTCCGCTTATGCTTTTTAATCGCCTAAAGGTGGTTATAATAGGCGTTATAAGCGTTATTAGCCAGTTTATCCTAATAAGGAGCTGCTAGCTGTTTAAGGGACTGGTATCCTTCCTTTAAAGAGCCTTCCTTAAAGTAATAAAGTAGTGACGGCTATATAGAGGCGAGGACCTATCTTTATAATTCGGCTTTAACGTTATTAACTACCTTCCACCTTTTATACTTATAGTTATAAGTCTTTTACACATCTTGGTAGTTTAAGCGGTCGGCTTTAATAAGGTCTCTAGGCCTTATAAGCTCTGGTTTGTTTATAGGCTTACTAATAATGTTATTATCGTTCTCTCCGTTTTTATCCGGCTTATCAGTAGCGTGGTTCCCTTACGTTATCGTCGTTATTAAAGCTCTGGCGTTATGGGAGCTTGCTTGGGCTTTCTTAATAGGCCTTTTACTTCGTTAGCTTCTGCCTCCTTAGCCCGGCGCCGCCAGTGGTTATGTTTATGGTGTTCGATTGAAGTCTCCGGCTTATGGCCGCCGTGGCTCTCGGGGCCAGTCCTCCGTGCCCATTACGTACTCTAGGATTCTGTCGCTCTTTACACGCGTTCGGAACGCTAGGGACCATATTAGCCAGTTGTTTGGGCCTTTGTAGTATACGTTCTGCGTGGTTATGGTCATCTTGAGGCGTTCGTGGGGCGTTTGGATCGGTTGCGTCGCGTGTTTGCGAATAGGGTTGTTGTTGGGTGCGGAATTGTAGGCTTAAAAGAGTGCCAAATTCGTCTTAAAAAGCTGGCTGTTGCAGATCAGACTGTTAATTGTCAGAATCTAGCACTCATGGCCAATTGTGGTGATTGTTTTATATTATTGTTGTTCTGTGGAAGAGAATCTCTGGCCTACAGGGTCCCCTATTGCCAAGCCGGCTACTTCCGCGAATGGCTCCAATTGCTTATATAAGCTGACAAAAGGCCTGAAAGAATACAGTCAGGGGCATCGACAACTCTCTCGGCCTTTTTTGCACTGTCTGAACATGGCCGAGCCTTCGCACATCATTCGCTGGTGTTTCGCCAAGGGACAGGTCACGAGACTGCTGCCTGCTTTTCCCCTCAATCCTAATGCCTTTGGTCTCCTGAAGGCATCATCGACACACAACCTGCTAAAATGTGGCTCATTAACACTAAAACGCTCGGCCTTGAATACTTTGCAGTGCCCGAGAACACGCCGCCCTACGCAGTCCTTTCTCATACCTGGGGTAATGACGAGTTGAGTTTCGCCGAGTTCAAATCCCTTAACTCGGCTGCCACTTCGAGAAGACGAGGGTTTCGAAAAATTTACCAAACATGCGCGCTGGCACAGCAGTCTGGAATTCCCTATGCTTGGGTAGACACGGTCTGCATCGATAAGTCGTCTAGCGCCGAGCTTACCGAAGCCATTAACTCCATGTACAATTATTACCGCCGCTCCAAGATTTGTTACGCCTACATTGATGACTGGGAACCTGCGCAGCGCTGGGTCGATCTGGCAGCTCTTGGGGAGCTAGCTGGGGAGAAAACGACTGCTAGAAAACATCATCGCCCACTTCGGTGGTTCACCCGGGGTTGGACTCTTCAGGAACTCATCGCGCCGATTCACGTCTGCTTCTTGGATGCAGCATGGCGGCCTCGAGGCATGAAGAATGATAGAGAGGTTACACCCCATCTCTCCCGAATCACAGGGATCGCGTCGTCAGTTCTCAATGACGGAGACAGCGCAAACCTGAGAAGGATTTGTCTCGCCCAGAGGATGTCTTGGGCAGCACATCGAGAAACCTCCCGCGTCGAAGATATTGCGTACTGTTTAATGGGAATCTTCGAGGTTAATATGCCTCTCTTGTACGGCGAAGGCAAGAGAGCTTTTCTTCGACTTCAACAGGACATCCTCAAGAACACGACCGATCTTTCGATATTCGCATGGGACGTGTCAGTATCGCACCTCGTCTTTACCGACGTTCTTGCACCGCATCCTAGGGTATTCGCCAACCTCGGCACTTGCGCACCCTCAAGATCACCTTTTTCGCGAGAGAGCGAAATCACCGTCACCAACAGAGGGCTTCGAATCTACACTGCGCCCTTCAAGAGGAAGCAGGAGACCAGTTCGCTCATATACGTTGATCTCTGCTGCGCTACAGAAGTCGGCGGAGCGGTGGACAGGCGCTTCCTCGTTCTCAGAAATCTTTCCGATGATTTATACGGTCGGTTCTGTTTTGCCTCACCGCGCGATTCCGATCTTCAGGCTATGGCGAGAACGGAAAAGCAAGCGCTCTATATAGCCCAAGCTTGGGATGACGTGGCAAACCGTTTCGACGAGTCGTTGATTTATATCGCTTTTCCTGGGGATTTTGACGAAGACCCAAGCAGTGGTCCATACAGACTGCAAGTATCAGCTAGCTGGCCGCCATCCAACATGGCCAAACAGCTGAACGAGAATATATCATCTGTGGATGTGACAGGCATGCCTTGGTTCATGGGTTACCTCAGTTTCAACATTCTCGTTAAACCCGACGGAGCCCTCGGCCAAGGCCCCAGGCGCATCGGCGACGAACTCCTCGTGGTTTATTCTGGGGGAGGGTCGAGCACCGGAGTTAAAGTGGAAGCCGAGCTAGTGAAAAGAACCGTATCTTCTGGTTTCATGAACTTTGTGGGGACGGTGGAAGAGCTACACCCTCAGATTACGCAAGAAAAGCTCTCGGATTATCTCCTGGCGTTGCGGGAGGCTGGCCATCTGGTGAAAAGCTTCGCAATCCCGGATGCAGTTAGGAGAATAACCTTGGGCGGAAGGGTAGATGTCAACACTGAAAAAGGCACGGGCAGGGAGCTTATAGAGATCAGCCTGTATGAACTTGGGGGTTGACATGGAGCATTGGTAATGACGCGGAGGGCAAATCATCTAGACAGTTAAATACATCGCTTAGTGATGACGCTTGGAAACTCAAATACGTTGTTCAAGTCAACTTGGTACTACAATTCTGTGCATCCAGTCAGACACCAGCAGCACGAGCAACTGCCCAGCCCAATAAGCCAACAACAACACCCCAAATCCCCAACCAAGGTGCCCCGAGCAAGAACATGGAGCAGGAGAAACGGCTGAGGATGCTTTCAAGACGATCCCAATCGCGATCGATATACCGAATCTCGGGCAGACGCACACCTGCCCTCTTCAACTTCCCCACCATGACGGCCCCAATGGCTTCTTGGTTGCCTAGCCTGAACTTTGTCTCCCCAAACCTCCTCCAGCCTAGAACCTCGGCGAAGAGGCACTGGGCAAAGTCGATGTGGAAAAGATGGAGGGTGTCCTGCCGCAGCACGACGTTGCGCGACTGGCAGTCGGTGTTGATGACACCCGCGTCGATGTATCGGGCTGCATCGACGCCCTGCTGGATGATGCGGTGCCATTTATCCCTCGGTACAGAAGTCATGCCAGGTCGCCATCATTCGCCGGAACTTCAACCAACCCACCTAGTCGTCATCGTGATCAAAGTCTCTCGCTGCTCACAGATCCTGGCTAGTTACAGATGAATCTTAATCTAAAAATGCTAAATTCCCGTCGAAACGTGCAAAGTCTGACCTCGGGGGTCGGTAAAACGTATGAACCACATACTAACTTTCAATATATAGCTGATTGTCCTCCTTCCAACCTTTTGAAGCATGGAGATGACCTCCCTTTGAAATGTAACTATTGCGAGGGTGTTAGAGGTGGTATGTGACTCCTTTCATCCTTGAGTTCGAGAGTTATTTAATGCATTGTAGCCCAGTGCGCCGATGAATCGATTTGCCAATGGAATGAACAATGGAAGAGTGTATGCGGTTAGATGTAGGTGCGAGATGTCGAGGGCAAAGTCTAGGTGAAGGCGGAACATTCGCTTTCGACAAACGGGGGCCAATTTGGCCATTTTTATGTATGGGACCAATTCTGGGCTCGCTGGGCTAGAATTGAAGCAATTGTGTATGCTACGGCGCAGCCTTCCGGAAATGGTTCTTAGGCTGAGCAAGCCTGAGTAAGCCTGAGCAAATCCTGAGCCGGACCTGAGCCGGGGTGAGCAACGCCACCTGCGCAATGTACAATCAGCTACAAAAAGTCATTAGCCACTTTCGGAACGCCACCCCCGCAGCTCGACTACTCCCACTTTTCCAGACCGCTTTTTGCAACCATCTTCCACCTTACTACCAAAGATGGGGTATCGGCCGATTTCTGATCGAAAGGAGCACGCTCCTGAGGTCGTATCTGTTATCTGGGCCCTCCATTATATCAGCTATTCCTCTTCAAAGATCAGAGAAGAGACGAAGGTCCCCAAATCTACCGTCACCTCCATCATTCGCCGCCTCAGAAAGACTCCAGATCACTAATAAAAGCAAGCCATTCACACTGGCCGTCTTCCAAAGCTTAATAAACGAGCAGAAAGGAGGCTAGTCCGTTATATGGCTGCAAATCCCTTCTCTACCCTTGCTTAACTTAATACCCTTGGTAAATCTGGCTACTAACTCCACCCTAACACCACTTATCGGTATCTTACTAAGAACGAATATTACACTTTTAAGCCAAAGTGGAAACTATATCTAAGCAAATCCCATAAACAGCAGAGGCTTAAGCTTTACCGTATTTATCACCATTTAAAGCCTGAAGATATTACTATAATCTGCTTTACTAATAAGTTAACCTTTAAGCTTGGTATCGATATAACGCCGCTTTAAATACGCCGCCAGTATAGTGAGGTATATGAATTGAAGAATCTGAAACTTACTTTTAAGTCTGGCTAATCCTCTGTTAGGGTCTGGGGAGGAATTTCACTTAATTTTAAGGCTAACCTAGTGGTTTTACCTTAAGGAGTAAGGATAAACTTTAAGACTTATACTGGGCTTGTTTTAAACAAGGATAGTGGTGATTTTTATTAACGAGTGATGGAACATAAAGGGGATGCTGTTTAAATGGAGGATAACGCTTCCTATCATGCCTTAAAGATAATAACAGCCCATTGTCAAGCTTTAGGAATTATCACCTTGGAATGGCCAGCCTAATCCCTAGATTTAAACCCCATTAAAAACCTCTGGAGGATCATGAAGCTTCGTATCTTAAAAAGACGTCATCGTATTCACAATATCCAGGAAATGGAGGCTGTTCTAAGGGAGGAGTGGGATAAACTGACGCCAGGGGATTGGGAGAAGGTGATCCTTTCATTTGCGAAGCGGTGCGCTGAATGTGTAAAAAACAAAGGCGGTGCCACGCACTATTGATTTTCTATATGACAGGCATAATTGACTGTTTTCCAGCATTCCAGGCCTATAATTTGCTTTGCTGTGCCGTGTCT
>Ga0247758_1000095_pt1 | contig 65339 bp, 60 predicted proteins | sample UWRJL156409C4_FD_180950 | JGI IMG/M metagenome (GOLD analysis project Ga0247758, IMG submission 180950) | Plant litter microbial communities from Arlington Agricultural Research Station in Wisconsin, United States - UWRJ-L156-409C-4 | ecosystem: Environmental > Terrestrial > Plant litter >... | reverse complement strand
CACGCCGCCCAGCTCGACGCTCGCCGCCCAAGTCGCCTTGCTCGACTCCGCACGAACCGCAATTGCGGCCGGAGCATTCGCAGAAGCGCTGCGCTTGGCCGATCGCTATCGCGCGGATTTTTCCGACGGAGAGCTCGCGCCGGAGGCCGAAGTGGTGGCGATCGAGGCGCTCGTCGCGCGCGGCGCGCGCGCGGCCGCAGGCGAACGCGCAGCGCGCTTTCTCGCGCGTTATCCGGGCGATCCTCACGCGGCGCGCGTGAAATGGCTGGTGCGCTGAGCGGGCGGTTGACAGCGTAGGCGCGCGGGGTCACGTGCGCAGCGTGAGCATTGGCTTTTCGCTGCTGAGCGCGACCGGACCGGGCGCACGCGCGGGTGTGCTGCACACGCGCCGGGGCGATATCGCAACGCCGGTGTTCATGCCCGTGGCCACGCGGGCCAGCTTCCGTCACATCTCGCTGGACGACGCGCGCAGCACGAACGCCAAGATCATCCTCTCCAATACCTACCATCTGCTGGACGCACCGGGCCCAGAAGTATTCGAGAGCTTCGGCGGCATCCACCAATTCATCGGTTGGCAAGGCGCAGTGCTGACGGACAGCGGCGGGTACCAGATCTTTTCCCTACCGGGTGAACGCAGTATCACCGAGCGCGGCGCCCACTTTCGCTTGCCGAGCGGTCGCAAGCACTTGCTGACACCCGAATCCAGCATCGCCGTGCAACAGGCGATCGGCAGCGACATCATGATGGCGCTCGATGTGTGCGTCGATTCGACCTCCGACGAAGCTCGCACACGCGAAGCCATGGCCACGACCCACGCCTGGGCCACGCGCAGCCTGGAAGCTCACGCGCTTCGACAGCGCGGACAAGTGCTGTTCGGCATCGTGCAAGGCGGCGTGCACGCCACTTTGCGCGAGGAGAGCGCGCGGGCCATCACCGCCTTGCCCTTCGATGGCTTTGCGATTGGTGGTCTCGCCGTCGGCGAAACGCGCGCCGAGCGCGAATCGATGACCGCGCTCTGCACGGCGCTCTTGCCCGAGGACAAACCGCGTTACCTGATGGGCGTGGGCACGCCGCTCGATCTGGTGGAGGCCGTGCACCGCGGCGTCGACATGTTCGACTGCATCTTGCCGACCAAGATGGCGCAGCAGGGTTGGGCCTACACGTTTCAAGGCGTGCTCGAGACCATGCGCCCTGCGATGCAGCACGCACGCGGGCCGCTCGAACCCGGTTGCGGCTGCCTCGCCTGCCAAAGTCAGTCCCTCGGCTACATTCATCACCTGCTGCGCGTCGGCAATGCGCAGGGCGTGCGCTGGCTCGCAATCCACAATATCCACCACACGCAGACCCTGATGGCGCGACTGCGCGCGGCGATCCTTTCGAACAGCTGGGAGGCGACTTACGTCGAGCTGTGCGAGCGCTTGCCGCGGCGGCTGAAGGCGCCGTTGTCTGGCTGATTCGGAGGGGGATGGGGCGCTCGCGTCCCCGCAACGCACCTCGCAGCTCGTCATCGTTCCCGGCACGCGGCTCGTCGCCGCGGGGTCCGGCTCCGGCCGCGAGCGAGGGTCGCTCCCGCGAGCGCGGGCCGGCGTAGAAGTGCTGCCTGATGGGGCCGTGAAGTTCGTCGGGGGCCCCGCCCGCTGCCGGGGCCACGCCCCGCCGCTCCTTGGTGTCGGCGAGCGATGTCCATTGCGTGGCCTCACGAGACGATTTGCTAGAGCCAGTCTGTAGGCCGCGCGACGGCACATGGCTTGCCTACTCTTTGCGGCACATGGCGGGAAGATTCAGGATTTGGGCGCGAAAGCAGTATCATCAGCGCGTGGCCAGCACACACGGCTCTGACATTGTTGTCGCGCCAGGGCGACACTGGGCGCTCGGCCTGATGATCGTGGGCTCGGCAGGCGCCCTGCTCGCAACCTCCGACGTCAAACACCCTGTTTACAAGTTCGAAAAATCGAACGACGGACCGCGCGCATCCCTAACGGCCAGTAAGCCGCACGCGGGCTACCTGATGCGAGTGCGAGTGAACACTCTCGGCCCCGAACAAGTCGATAGCACCGAGTCGGCGATAGCTACGGTGCACGGCACGATCGCGTCCAGCGCCAACGCCAATGCGGGCGCAGACGCGGGGTCCGACGCGGGGTCCGGGGAAACCAGCCGGTTCGTCACGGTGCGCTTCCGCGAGCCCGAACAAGCGAGCGATGCCGCCGCCGCGCTGACCAGCTTCAACCTATCGCGCCCCCTACACTTCAGCGGCGACTGCGCAACGCCAGACCAAGGCGCACCGTGCGAAGCAGAGCTCGAGCTCGAATTCGAACTGAAGCAAGCGAGCGTGCTGCAGGCCGGCGAGAGCCTGACCATCGATTGGTCCGTCGATTTCGAATCGAGAGCCTTCAGACCCAATAGCGACCGCGACGAAACGAGCGAGGCACCCTGGACGGTGGAATTCGTCGAGCTCAGCAAGCCATGACGCGCGCAGCCTTGGCACTCGTACTTGCAGTAGCATTCGCGCTTGCTTGCGCGGCGTGTGGCCCGTCCACCACGTGCGACGCGCGGAACGCCTACGACTCGCCTCTGCTCGAGACCCAGCAACGCACCGGCTCAACCCTGCTCAGCGAGAAGCACGAGACTCAAACTCTGAACTTTAGAGCCACGCTGAGCGACTTGCCCGAGCAGTGGTCGAAGGACGGCTTAGTTCAAATGGGCGCTCTGCGGTTGGACCTGGGCTTGCGCTACGAGACCGAACCCATCGGCGGCGACGGACACACGGAAATGCCGCGCCTGGCACTGACCTTCGTAGAGCCCACCGCCGCCGATTCGAGCACGATCACTACGAGCAACTATCCCGGCCCCACGCCGCTCTTTTACTCACCCAGCCTGTTCGACGACTGCCCATCCGGCGCGCAGGACTGCGAATCAACTCGCCCGGTGCGCGCCGAACGGCTGGATGGCGCTCCGTTCCCGCCCGTGCTCGTGACCTGGCGCGCGTCCGCCACCGTCCGCGTCCCCAGCTGCGAACCGACCAGCAGCAACCACCCCGCGTTCGACATCGCGGTGGAGGTCGAGCCCCGATGACCCCAGAGCGCGCTCGCGCGCCCGGCACGTCACTGCTTCACCCACTCGCGGTCCTGAGCTTGGTCGTGCTGGTAGCCAACGACCATTGGCTCAAACACGCGCACCCCGGCGTATTGAGCGGCAAGCTGTCTGGCTTCGCCGCCGTATTCCTACTCCCGCTATTTTTACACGCCCTGTTCGAAGTCTGCTACCGCAGCCTCACGGCACGCGCGGCGAGCGTGCACGCGGCCAACCGCGTACTCGCGGTGTGCCTCGCGCTCACCTGCTTGGTGTACGCACCGCCCGAAGTGTGGCCACCCGCCGAAACCGCCTATCGCTACGGACTCGGCGCGCTGCAATGGCCCTTCCGCGCGCTTTGGTCGGTGGTGCATGGCCAGGTCGCCGTTGGGCTCGTACCGGTGCAGGCTACGGCGGATCCGAGCGATCTCGTCGCGCTGATCATGATCTGGTTCGCTTGGCGCGTGGCGCGCCGCGAGACCCGGCTCGTCGCGGCGGCGCCCGGCTCCAGCAGCGAGCGCGGGTCGCTCCCGCGGGCTCGGGCGGCGTAGCCGGCTTGTGGGTGTAGATGCGGGAGCTCAACCTCGCCCGCCGCCGGAGCCGGGCCCCGGGGTTTCGCAGTGGCGCGATCACTGTTGCAACAAAGGGCTCAGGGCACGATTTGCTAGTAGACCAATGAAGGCTGGGCAACTCGACAAGGGGCATCGAGTTCGCAGCAGCGGTGAAGGGGCTTTCGGGCAAGTCGCACGCCCATCACGCTTTATCGAGGAGCGGACTCAAGTGCGGCGGCAAGAAGGCGCCCAGCCGTCTTCTTCTGGTCACTATTCTCGGAGATTAGCTCTTCGGCCACCTTACGAAGCGTCGTGCGGGTTGGCGGCCCGTTTGGAGTCGCCTGCTCAATACTGGTCCTCACCGCTTTGACGACACTGGCAAACGTCCCCGCTTGCTCATCGCTAAGGACACGCTCCACAAACCTGCTCGCAAGGTCTGGGGAGGAGACCAACGACGCCATCAAAAACGACAGCCTGGTCGTGTCGCGCTCCGTCATCGAGCTCATTCACTGAACATAAGCAGGGTCCCGAGGAATGGCAACCAGCTGCAATGATTCCCGATACTTACGATAGCTGTTCCACGTTGCCCAAGTACAGCTGGGCAGCGGAGCCTTTGTCTGAGCGCCCATCGGCCATCCATTCCTGCGACCACTCGTTGCAAAGCGTAAGAAGAAGCGCGCTTTTCCCCGCGTCTAGGCGCAGTTCCTGCGCCCCAGTCCGAGCGTCCTTCCACAACCCGACAACCCGTTTCGGTGATGCGCCAGGTGGCACCGACCTTTCAGACATTCCCAGAGGAGTAAACGTCAGCACCGACGAACCAGGGTCGTCCGCCAACACCGTCGCATAGCGAGCAGGCCAGCGACCATTCAATTGGGGTCCGTCCAGAAGCAGGGCTATCACCAAGGTCGGCCCGAGCGCCCGAATGATCTGAGCGACCGGATCCTGCCTCGCGAGGTCTTCGCAGATGAGCGGGCAGATTCCCAGCCAGCTATTAACAAGAATGAATCGCAGTTCTCGCCGCCTTACGTCGATGTCTTCCCACCACCGTACGCTAGGGTGAAGCGCAGCACCGATCTTGTAGTTTAGGATTTGCGCGCGATCGAGCGCCCAGCGGTGATGCTTGGATTGCGGATAATCCTGCCAAGTACCTCCGACAAAAATCGAGAAGTGCGCGATATTCTCCCGTTGGCCTCGAACTCCCGCTAACAAGAACGGCACGCGTTGACCATCAAACGCCTGCTCCACCAAGGACTTCGCCAGAGATAGCTCCGTTTCCGACAATGCTGACTCCGGAAAAATCACACCGTCAACACCGCCCGCGCATTCAGCCGCTGAGCTTAGTAGGCGCTGGACGTATGTCTCATCGAGCGCTGTCGGTTCGAATCGAAAAAAACCGAAGCGTTTGCTGTCCATGTTGTCAAGAGTGCCGGGTACGGGACGAAAATCTGCTGGGCGCACCACCAAAGGAACCGGCAGCAGGAGCAGATTGAAGGACGACTTCGTGTCAGAGAATTGTGGTGCGTGTGCCCACTTGACGTCGACCTCAGCAAAACGAGTCACAGCAAGGTGCCCAGAAAGGGACCGCAGGCTAATCCCGGCTTGCGGAGTTCTCATCTTCGGAAGAACGCGAATACTGTGCTTCGAGAAATGTGAGAGCGAGTCCGAACGAGCGAGCAGGTCGTTTGCGCCTAGGCGATAGACCTTCCAGTCTTTGCCTCTCCCATCCTGATCCGGCTCATCCGGCATGCCAAACCCAGCACATGCTTCGTCTGCAATCGCATGCAACTCCAGAAGGTTGCAGACCAGGTTCCAATTGTCCGCGAGCATGTGTGTCGGCATTTTCGCTGCCGCACGAACCACATGACCGATGTCGAGCAGCCAAGGAGGTACCGGAGCTGGACAGCCATCGGCGACCCACTTCCACCAAGAGCTTGCTCGGGCATCAACCTCGTCATTCCATCCGGCTCGCGGTGGCCATCGCTTTCCGGCAGGTGGAGAGACAGCAAGGCGGTAGGCGCCCGACTCACTAAGCAGTGTCGACGTCACGGCAAAAGCGTCCGGGGGCCATTTGACTACTGCGCGCCACCAGCGAGCAGGGATTGTGCCGCCAAGAATCTCATGCTTACTGCAAATGGAAAGATCGAAAAGTGTTTGCTCGATGTTTCGCCCCATCGCTCTGAGATTCTACTCCACGGTTGGAGGTTGCGAAAGGGCTTCGGCCGATCCCCATCATTGCGACTGATAACGCTGCAGCGCCGCAGACACGAACGCCGCCGCCGGATCCGTGCGCACGAACAGATAGAACTTCCGGCAGTTTCCTCGACTCTCGATGTTCGCCGCCCACTTTCGCGTGCACGCTGGCCATCGACTGCGTCTCCCAATGAAAAAGCGTGGAGTTACGACAGAGGGTGGGGCGGAGCAAGAGCAGGGTGTCGACGATGGGTAGGTCGATGCCTTCGTTGTAGGGGACGCGATCGCGCCGAAGCGCTCACCCTCGCATCAGTCTCTCGCCGGCTTCGGCTCATCATGCGCATTGAGCACCGCCCCCAAAGTCTTCTCCTTTGGCGCAATGCTCTGCATCGCGAAGCCGAAAATGGCCGCGAACACGGTCAACACCAACATCGGCTTGTAGGTGCGACCGAGTACGCCGGCGGCCCAGTGACTGCGTTGATGACGCTTGTTCTTCTTGTACACCGCGCCCAGCACGGCCACGTCGAGCAGCACCTCGGCGAACAACACGGGCGATGAGTAGACCACGAAGCCGAGTGCGATCAGGCCGCCGAGCAAGGCGATGACCGCGATCACGATGGGTAACGCTTCGTCGGCGCTGCCCACCGCACCGATGGCGTCAGATGCGCCGCTGTCACCCGATCCGAGGTCGACATCGAACGACGCGCTCGCGCCGGCTCCGCCGAACTCGCCCCCGCCTCCGGAAAAAGCGTTGCCGGCGGAGCCCGCGAGATTGCCGAGATCGCCGAGCGCGCTCAGATCGGGGATTTCGAGGTTGCCGTCGAAGGACAGCTTGCTCTCTTCGGACTTTTTTTGCGCGGGCTTGTGGCGACCGAAGGCCCAGTTGCGCGTTTGGTAAGCGATCCAAACGCGCACGAAGGAGAGGAACGAGACGTAGCCGCCGAAGACGGCGAACGCGTAGCGGATGCCCATACTGTCGAGGCCCATACGCACCATGGACGCTGAGCTCAGGAAGGTGCCAATCGCCGCCAGCGACAAGATCAGCATCATGTGTAGTCGCGGGAAGCTGGTAGCGAGCAGCCGCTGCTCGATTTGCTTGGCGTTCAGCTCTTGCGCTGCCGACGCTGCCTGCTTGGCCTTCGGCCTGCCCTTGGCTTTGCGCACCATCAGCTAGGGCGATTTCGCAGCGTGCGCGGCCAGCACGTCCGCGACGCACAGCGTCAGTTTGCGCGCGGTGGGCAGATGCAGAAACTCATTCGGGCCGTGTGCGTTCGAGCCGGGGCCGAGTACGCCGGTGATGCAGAATTGAGCCTTCGGGAATTTCTCGCCCAGCATGGCCATGAACGGGATCGAGCCGCCTTCGCCGAGGTACATCGCGGGTTTGCCGAAGTGCCGCTTGGAGGCAGTTTCGAGCGCACTGGCCAGCCAGGGCGCGAGCGGCGGCGCGTCCCAACCATTGCTGCCGCCGTCGCCGCTGAAGCTCACTTTCGCGCCATAGGGCGGATCTTTTTCGAGCAACGCTTTGACTTGCTTGGCCGCGGCGTTGGCGTCGAGCCGCGGCGGTACGCGCAGCGACAATTTGAGGCGGGTGAAGGGGCGCAGCACGTTTCCTGCGCTGGCGATCGCGGGCAGGCCTTCTGCGCCGGTGATGGACAAGGCGGGTCGCCAAGTACGATTCAAAATCAGCTCCGCATTGTCGTCGAGTACGGCGCGTGTGCCGGTTTGGAGCGGAAGCTTTTGCCAGATTTCGTTGCCCAGCACTTCTGCGGCGGAGCGTGCCTGCGCCGCGCGCTCGGGCGGGATCGGCACGTGCAGTGATTCGAGCTTGATCGCGCCGGTGTCTGCGTCTTCCAGGCGTTCGAGCAATTGACGCGCGACGCGGAAGCTGGAAGCGACCACGCCCGAGCCATCGCCCGAGTGCACGCCTTCGCTCAGCAGCGACACTTCCAGCGTGCCCACGAGCACGCCGCGCAGTGAAGTGGTGGACCACAGTTGATCGTAGTTCGCGCAGCCAGAATCGAGGCACACGACCAATGACAGCTCACCGATTCGCGGGGCTAGATGCTCGATGTAGGCAGGCAAATCATAGCTACCCGACTCTTCGCAGGCCTCGATCAGGATGACTGCACGCGCGTGCGGCACGCGCTCTCGGCGCAAGGCAGCGAGCGCGGTGAGCGAAGCGAAGATCGCGTAGCCGTCATCCGCGCCGCCGCGCCCGTACAGCTTGTCGCCCTCGAGCACGGGCTGCCAGGGGCCAAGCCCTTCGCGCCAACCGGTCATTTCCGGTTGCTTGTCGAGGTGACCGTAAAGCAGCACGGTGTCCCCTGCGACACCGCTCGTGCCTGGTACATCGATGAAGATCACCGGGGTGCGCTCGCCGAGCTGTACGACCTCCAGCGTGGCCCCTTCCGGCAGGGCTTCGCGCGCCCAGCCCGAAAGTAGCTCCACCGCGCGAGCCATGTGCCCGGCTTGCTTCCACTGGGCGTCGAACGCAGGGCTCTTGTTCGGGATCGCGATGTACTTCTGCAATGTGGGCACGATCGAAGTCGCGAAGCGTTCTTCGACCCACTTTGCGCTCTCGTCACTGACTGGCATGGTCGCCAGGCTACCACCCTTTTACGGCGTGGGCGGGCTGGGGCGGCGCTTGCCGTAGCCCGTTTCGACGCCCCGATCGAAGGCCGCCTTCTCGTCGGCGGCCTGCTTTTGGCGCGCGAGCGCGAGCTCCGCCTGCGCATTCAGCTTGGCCGCCTCGGCGGCGCTCTTTTCGGCCTCGAGTCGGTCCCGTTCGGCCTCGAGCCGCTGGCGAACGCCGTCAGCGGTCGCCTTGTCTTGCTGTGCCTGCGTGCGCTCGCGCTCTGCTTTCGCGCGCGCAGTGTCCGCGCTGGCTTGATCGTTGCGCGCTTGATCACGCTCGGCCTCCGCCTTCCACTTGGCGGTCTCCGCGGTCGACTGCGCAGTTCGGGCCGCCGCGCGTTCCGCTTCTGCCTTCTCGAGCGCAGTGTCGAAAGCGGCTTTCTCCAGCTGCGCACGCAGCCGATCGTCCCGTTCGGCGTTACGCCGACTCTGCTCGAGCCGCTCGTTGGCCAACGAGAGCTGCTCGGTTTGCGCCTCGAGCATCGCCACCACTTCGGTGATCTTGCGTGCCTTCTCCACCGCGCCGAGCGAAGGATCGGCGATGATCTTATCGAGCGTGGTCCCCGCGCGGTGTAACTCATCCGACGCCGCATCGGCCTTGCGCAGCGCGGCGCTGGTCGCTTGCTTCGCTTCCCCCATCGTCCGCTTGTGCCACTGATAGCCACCCAGACCGCCCATTGCGGCGGCCAGGGACAAGCCCGCGGTCACACCGAACAACTTGCGCCCGAGCTCGCGCGATTGACGCCGACGGGCCAGCTCCCCATCCCACTCGAGCAACACCTCGAGCTCTTCCAAGAACTGACGCGCGCGCGGTCGCTGCAGGGGATCGAGCGCGAGCCAACGACCAAACGCTGCGCTCAGCCGCTCACGCACCACACCCGACAACCCGGGCATCGCTTCTTCCGGCAAGGGCGAACGGGCCCGCGCCGCGTGAATGCGCGCCAATTGTCCACGCAAAGCCAGCAATGCCTCGGGTGTGGCTTCCCCCGCGCTGTCGCTTTGAGCGACGTCATGGCCGACGAATTTGGCGCCAATCAGCGAAAAAAGCAGCGTCGCGGCCAGCGCATACACGTCGACCTTTTCGGTCAAGGCCTCGTGCTCTTCGCCGAGCAAGCCGCCGATCAACGCTTCGGTTTGCTCCGGCGCGGCAAACGGAAAGGTTGCAACCAGTGGACGATTGGCGTGCTCGCGTGCCGCGCCGCCCAAGTCGAGCAACACCGGATGATGCTCAGCCACGCCCACCATCGTCGCCAAGTACACATTGTCGGGCTTGATGTCTTGATGCCGTAGTCCCAGGCGATGCATCTCGCACACGCCGCCCGCGATGCGCGTGAACAGCGCGTGAGCGCGCGCCAACGACAAGCTCCCTTGGCTCTTCAACAACGCCGCCAAGTCCTGGCCCTTGTACAGCGGCATCGTGTACCAGAGGTACGGCTCTGCCGCGCCCGACTCGACACCGTGTTCGTTCAACTGCACCACGTTGGGATGAGCAATCGTCGCCAACGCGCGCAGCTCATGCTCGGCGTATTCGCGCGGGTAGCGCCGCAGGCCCACGACCTTGAGCGCTACCTGCTGCCCGGTCTCCTCGTCCTCCGCGGCAAACACCCGACCGAACGCGCCCTCGCCGAGCAACGCGCGCAGCACGCAGCGCCCGCCCACCTTCTCACCGCAATTCGGAAGGTGCGCCGTGTCGAGCGCGGCCGGCTCCGTCGCTATCCGCACCAGCACCGGCCCAGAGTCCGGCGCTGGCTCGATTTCCTGAGCATTCAAGGGCACTTCCGGGACAGGCCACGCCTGGATCGTGCGCGTACGCGGGGTGACTCGAATGGCAAGCTGCGGTGCAGTCACCTTGTCCATTTAGTCCATCGGCAGCCCGGCACCAAAGAACTGGCAAGAACGAGCCCACTGAGGCAGGCCTGCGCTTAGCGATGCGCCTTCGCTCGTCCGTGCGGATGCCCTATTCGACCAGCCGAAAACTGAGCTCGCTGAGCCAGTCATTGCGTCCGTCCGCGGATCGGGTGTGGTAGCGAAGCACGGATTCTTGCTCTGGGCGGATGAACTCGATGGCACTCGATACCGCGCCGACCCAGGTGTCGTCGTTGGTAGCTGCGTGCAGTGGTTCGCCATCGCGCAGGATTTGGACGCGGTCACACTGGTTGGGACGGAGCACCGAAGCGTGGTCACGCATCGGTAACGGGTCGGGTTCCGTTTGGGTGGAGCTCCACACGAAGAACGCCCCGGGATCGGCGAGATCTTGATACGAGCTGCAAATATCGCTGCCGCCGTTCTCTTCGAACGCGAGCAGTAAGATGCAGATCCGGATCGGAAAGCGTTCGATCAGCACCGGCAGATCGAGGATGCGCTCGCGAGGAGCGATCTCCGAGGGAGCTGGGCGATCGAGCGCGAAGCGGTATAGCGCGCGGCCCAGCGGCACCGCTTCGGCATCGTCCAGCGAGTAGCAGCCGACCAAGATGCAGGGCTCGGGCGCGCCGCGCAGGAAGCCGTCGTGCACGCTGGCAATTTCGATGCGCTCGACTGCGATTTGCAGGCGAGGCAAGCGCAGTGGCGCAGCGGGCGCGTGCGCCGGGCTAGGGATTCGATCGTGGCTGCGCGCGAACGGACGCCATTTGGCGGCTTCCGTTTGGGTGCGCGGCAGCGCCGTGGCGGTTTCGAGTACAGGCGGGCGTGGTGGGCGCGGCAGAGGCGGAGGCTCGCTCAGCTCCAGTGCGGCGCGCTGCCAGCGCGGTTCGCCGTCGAGAAAGGGGGTCACGGCGGCGAGCCAGTCACGCGCGTGCGCAGTGCTCGAGTGCTCTTCGAGCGCGGCTTGGCTCTTGAATATTTCCCGTATAACGAACGAGCCGAGCGGGGCTTCGAGCCTCAGGATTTCGACTCTTGGGCTGCCTAGCTCGTTGCGCGTGTGTTGGCCGTAGAGGCGTGTGGCGTGCAAAAAGCGGTCGAGGTACTCGTGCTTGACTTGCAGCTCGCTCAGAAGCCCGACTGACATCGAAGCTCAGCCTACACGGTAGCCGAGCGGTAGGTAGCGCGAATGCGGCTCGTTCCACGTTGGCAGACCCGCGGTCAGCCAGTAATAAGGACGGTGATGCGCATTTTTCTTCCAGCTCTCGCGGCCCATGCAAGCGCCAGATGAAGACCCGCGCCCAGCGCGCGATGGTGACTTCGAGCTCGTGACTCTGCGCAACGGCACGCGCGCCGTGCGCCACCTGGGCCACGGTGAAGTCATGCACCCCTCGGTGGGGCCCTGGCAGGAGGCGCGCGCGCTGTACGTCGAGCAATCACGCTTAGCGGAGAAGCTCGAAGTCGAGGGGCCGCCCTTGCGCGTTTGGGACGTGGGACTCGGCGCAGGCACGAACGCAGTAGCGGCGTTGACGTGCGCACGCGAACTCGGTGCGAGACAACGCCGTGAGCTCGAGATCGTGAGCTTCGAGATCGATCTGGCGCCACTCCGGTTGGCGTTAGCCGATGCGCAGGGCTTCCCATTTCTGCAGCCGTTCATGGCGGCCGGCCAAGCACTGCTGAAAGAGGGGCGCTGGAGCGACGGGCGTTCGCACTGGCAACTGCACCTCGGTGATGCGGCGGAGCTTTGGCGCGGGGTCTGGGAACCCGCGGACCTGATCTTTTTCGATCCGTTTTCCCCCGCATCGAACCCACGATTGTGGACCCCGGCGGCGTTCAGCAGTCTGCGCGCTCACGCGCGAAACGACCGCGACGGCTGCACGTTGTTCACCTACAGCGCGGCCACACCCACGCGCGTGTCATTGCTGCTCGGGGGCTTCTACGTGGGCACCGGAGTCGCGACGGGGATGAAGAAGGAGACCACGGTGGCCGCGACCGCGCGCTCGCTGCTCGAGCAGCCGCTCGATGCGCGGTGGATCTCGCGCTGGGAGCGCTCGGCCGCGCAAGCGCCGCATGGGGTGGCTTTGAGCGAGGAGATACAGAGAGCGGTGCGCGAGCATCGCCAGTTCACGCTCCCCGACGAAGGTCATTTGTGATCTCGCCCCGGGTCGGGGCCCGGCGCTCGAGCGATGCGCGGGCGCTTTCCGCGTTGCGCGTGGTGGTTGCGGCGCTGATCTTGATTTCGCCTGAGCTTCACCAGGCGGCCGAGCTTGCCGCGCGGCCCGAGCTATTGACCTTCGTGCCCGAAGGAGCAGGTTGGTTTGCGGCTCTGCATCTCTCCCCTGCCTCGGCGCAAACGCTGCGCCTGGTCGCACTGTCGAGCGGGGCATTTTCGCTGCTCGGCTTCTATTCGCGTGCCGCGCTGGCCCTGCTCACCCTATCGGCGATGCCGCTCTATGCGCTCTCGCAGTTCGGCGGCGCCGTGATGCACGACATGCATCTGTTTTGGTTCTCTGGCTTGCTCGCGCTCAGCCCCTGTGGGGATGTTTGGTCGTTGGATAGTTGGGGCAGCGAGCCCACGCGCGCGGCGCGCGAGTACGCGGTCCCCGTAGCGTTGTGTCGGGCGTTTTTCGGCGTGATCTATTTCTTTCCGGGTTTCCACAAGTTGCTCGAGTCGGGTTGGCAGTGGGCCGCGGCTCCCCACGTGGTGGCTCAGATGCACGTCAAGTGGTTCGAGTTTGCGGAGCTGCCCTGGCTGCGCATCGATCACTATCCGTGGTTGTGTTCGCTCGGCGGACATGCGGTTTTGGTCTTCGAGATCGGCTTTTTTCCCCTGGTCATGTGGCGAAAAACGCGCACGCTCGCGGCCTGCATGGGCCTTGCTTTCCACTGGAGCACACAGGCCTTCTTCTTCATTCCCTTCGTGAGTCTATGGGCATGTTACGTCGTGCTTGCGCCTTGGCATCGGCTGAAGACGGGCAAACGCATACGCGCGCCGAAACCCGCGAGCCGCTCGAACCGGGCCACGCTACCGGCCGCGCTCTTTGGCGGCACGGTGCTCGTACTCGCGATCGCGCAGGGCGTGCGCGGCCAGACTCAAGCTTGGCCAATCGCCTGTTACCCGACCTTCGCCGCAATCATCGGCGATACCTTGCCCGATGTGCTGGTCGAAGCCGAGTCGAACACTGGCCCGCACGTGCGCTTCACGGGGCGTGAGCGCGGCGCGCGCACGCAGGCCGAATGGGGTCGAGTATTCCGCATCTCTGGTGCGTACGGTGGTCCGCCGGACACGAAGGCCCTCCGCGAGCACGCGCTCACTTCCGCGGCGCGCGCGGGCGTTGTACTGGCAAGCGGCGCAACCCTTCGGGTATATCGAGTAAACTATTCGACCGTGCCCGAACTCTGGCACAGCGCGCCGCGAGATCCGGTCTTGTTGAGCAGCTTCCGATTCGAGCGTTAGGTCAGCCGCCGGAGCCGCCCGTTTGCCTTCCGCCGCCAGAGCCGACCGCCGCCGAAGAGCCCTTGGCTCCGCCGCTCGAGCCCCCACCGCCCATTGAACCGCTCGTTCCACCGCCGGAGCCGAACGCTCCGGAAGAACCCGTCGAGCCCTTCCAACCACCGGTCGAGCCTTTGCCACTCGAGCCAGTTGAACCTTTCCAACCACCAGTTGAACCTTTCCAACCACCGGTCGAGCCTTTGCCACTCGAGCCAGTTGAACCTTTCCAACCGCCGGTCGAGCCTTTGCCGCCGGTCGCCCCCGTCGAGCCCTTCCAACCGCCGGTCGAGCCCTTGCCACTCGAGCCAGTCGAACCTTTCCAGCCACCGGTCGAGCCTTTGCCACTCGAGCCAGTCGAACCCTTCCAACCGCCGGTCGAGCCTTTGCCACTCGAGCCAGTCGAACCTTTCCAACCGCCGGTCGAGCCAGTTGAACCTTTCCAACCACCGGTCGAGCCCTTACTCCCGCTCGAACCCGCGGCACCCGGGTATGATCCGGTCGAGCCGCGCGGTGATCCGGTCGCGCCCTTGCCGCTGGCGCCGGCGTACGACGACGGCAGCGCGCCCCCTTTCGACGGCGTACCCGCGGCCGATGTGTTCGCTTTGGCGGCACCACCACCTTGCCCGCTGGTGGCTCCTTCGTCGTCGAACTCGACCGCTCTCCCGCCGCAGGCCGCGAGGTAGTTGATGGTCGCGACGCCGACGGACGCAATCAAAAGCTTGTTCTGGCCCCGCACCTTTTTCATATCGATACTGAAGCACGCCTTCCGTCAGGAAGGAACACTCCCAGATTCGATATTTGGGGACTCGACCAATCCTATCGAGCTGGCTCGAACGGAATATTGAACTCGGCGAGCTGCGCTTGAATCGGAATACCGCGGGACTGCAGTGGGTCGATGACCAGATTTTGCATCGAGCGACAGGCCAGCTTCAAATAAGCGTCGGTCTGCATCCAGCCTAGGACGTCGTCTTCTAGGCGCGGCTCGTCGCGGTGGGCGTGCAGATCGACCCATTGCGAGTAGAGAAATCGAATTGCCAAATCGGCCGACATGCCCAAGCGTGCTTTCTCGGCGTCGGAGAAGCGAGGGCAAGCCCAGTCTAGGAAGGTAAAGCCAAATACACCGTGGGCTGCTTCGTCTTTGACGATGCGGCCGAGTACGGCTTTCGGCAAAGGGTGTTTGGCAACGTGCCAAGTCGCGCGAAGCAGCGGGATGGAGATCGCCTCGCCGACGCAAAAAAAGCGCACCACCAAGTCTGCGGCTTGCAGCAACGGGCTGAGCGAGGCATCACAGCCGACCACCATCTCTTTCGGATCGTGGATGATCTCCGTACCGCCACCGAACTCCATGGCCATGCGTGCACACAGTTCGACGTGCACCATCTCGTCGAGCGGGAAACGCGATGCGACCGCGATCAAGTCGAGAGGCGCGCGCGCCTCGATGAGCGCTTGTAGTGTCAATGCGCATGCGGCACCGGTGCGGTGCTCTTGATAGGCAGAGCCCGTCCAGGCTTTACGCGCGGTGAGGCGTTGCGGCTCTGAAACCTGTGACAAATCGAACGTACCCCAAGGCATCGCCTCGACCTCGGGACGCATGCGCCGAAAGCGTTGCTCCGTGGCGCCACCGAGCAGCTCGAGTTCGAAAAGTTCGGAGTTCATTGGCCTGCGACACCACCAGCACCGGAACCATTCCCACCCGCGCCACCCTTGCCCGCGCTACCACCGTTAGAACCTGCTCCGCCGTGACCGCTCGCGCCCCCGGCACCGCCGACCGGTGGAGGCAGCAAATTGCCAGTGGTGAAGCCGGCTCCACCTCCTTGGGCCGCTCCCGCACGACCAGCAGTGCCAGCGGTACCTACCCCGGCTGCGCCGCCGGCGCCGCCTGACAGCGAACCGCCGGCGCCGGCTGACAGCGCGCCACCCGCACCCGCCAGCGGAGGAGGAACCAAGTTGCCGCTCGTCGGCGGGGTGCCACCCGCACCCGCCGCCGGAGGCGCAACGAGGTTCCCACTCGTCGGCGGTGTGCCCGCTTTGCTCGTGTCACCACCCTGCCCACTGTGCGCGCTTCCGCCTTCAGGGGGCGCCACCAGATTGCCGGAGGTTTGCGCATCGCCACCACAGGCAGCGACGTAGTTGATGGTCGCAACACCGACCGACGCGATCAACAGCTTCCGGGCCTTGGTCGGCTTACGCATGAGCCATACTCAAGCACGCCTCATGCCAGCCGTGAATGCTAGAAATCCGATGTTTTACGAGGGCAGCGCGGAGACTCTGGCTCAGCTTGTGCCATCTGGATAGATGGGACAACGACGCGGTGCGTTCCGCCGCAGTCCGGGGCAAGGCGCGCTACCCTGCCGAGCATGCAACGCCTGGCCTGGGTTCAACGCCTGCAGTCCATCACCCAAGCGGGTCTCACCTACACGCGCGACCCGTACGATCGACAACGCTACGAGCAGTTACAAGAGCTGACGGCAGAAATCGCCGCCAGCATCGCGCCCACGGCGAACGAGTCGTGGCTCGAGATCATTCGCGCGGAGAAGGGCTATGCCACACCCAAAGTGGATGTGCGCGCGGTAGTCGCGCAGAGTGGCAAGCTGCTCTTCATGCGGGAGTCACACGACGGCTTGTGGTCACTCCCGGGCGGCTGGGCAGACGTCGGTGAATCGCCGTCGCAAATAGCGGAGCGCGAAGTGCTGGAGGAGACCGGTTTCCGAGTCGAAGCGAGCAAACTGCTCGCCGTATACGACAAGGCGCGCCACGCCCATCCACCCGAGTTTTGGTACTGCTACAAGTTGTTCGTACGCTGCGAGCTACGCGGGGGCGCACCCACTCGCGGCCTCGAAACACTCGACACTGGATTTTTCGACGTGCACGAGATCCCGCCCCTATCGACCCCGCGCGTGACGGAGGGTCAAGTGCGGCGCATGTTCGAGCATCTGGCAAATCCCGAGCTGCCCACTGATTTCGACTGAAGGCACGGCGCAGTTCCTGCACGGCGATCGCACTGAGACGAGATCGCGCAGCCGCCCGAGCTCGATCGTGGCGCGACGGTCGCATCGTGGAAATATTGACGCCCTTGCACTGGCTGGCACGCGCCCTGCATCAAGATAAGCCCAAACACCCATGCCAGAACAACGAACCAAGCGGCGCGCCGCAAAAGACAAAGCCCAGGGCAAGGCACCGAGCACTCAAGCGGGTGAGTTCGTGCGTGAAGAGATCGAGCACGTGCGAGAGGGCAAGCACGGCGCACGCTCGACCAAACAAGCGATCGCCATCGGTCTGTCGAAGGCCCGCCGCTCGGGCGTCGCGCTGCCCCCACCCAAGCCGGGCAGCACATCCAAGCGCACCCGCCAAAGTGCCGCTCGAGACAGCGCACGCGGCCGAAGCGAGCCAACGCACAAGCCAGCTACGCGCCGAAGCCGCGCCACGCGCAAAGCACTCGAGCGCGAACCGCACGCCGCCGCATCGCCCGCGGCGCTGTCGCGACAAGCGCACGCCACGGCGCGCAAGCGAGGCCCCGCGGCGCGCAAAGCGAGCGCGAAAAAAGCGGCGCGTACCCGCGCTCGGCGCAGCGCAGCAACGAACTAGTCAGCACCTGGGCGGCGCGACCGAGGGCAAGGGCCTCGCGTCGCGCCGCCCCGGGTGTGCTTGCGCTTTGCGGTTGCGGCTAGCGGTGCCAGACTCCGGCCCGTGCCGCGAAAGCCCGTTTCCAGCAAAGCCACGCTGCAAGCGCGCGCCGACGGAAAGTTCCGATTTGCGGTCGTTGCCGACACGCACGGCAAGCCGCACCCGGCCACCGCACAGCGCATCCGTGAGCTCGAGCCGGACGCGATTTTGCACGCTGGCGACATCGGCGAGCTCGCGGTGCTCGATCAGCTGGCCGAGCTCGCCCCCGTGTTCGCGGTGCGCGGGAATATCGACGTACAAACCAGCAAAGTGCCCGATATCGTAACCCTCGAGTTGCTGGACGGCGAGCGCATGAAGCTGCGATTGCTGCTCCTGCACATCGCAGTGTACGGCCCGAAGCTGCGCGCAGAGGTCGCACGCTTGGCGAGCAGCGAGCGCGCGTCGCTCGTGGTCTGCGGCCATTCCCACGTGCCATTCATCGGCCGCGACCGCGGCATCACCCTGTTCAATCCGGGTTCGATCGGCCCGCGCCGCTTTCAATTGCCGATCATGCTCGGCACGATCGACATCTCACGCGAGAGCGCGCGGCTCACGCACATCGACTGTGAAACGGGAAAAACCTGGCTACCCCCGTAGAGATCTCGTTGATTTGTTGATGGTCACGTGAAACCCCGCGCTCCGTCGCAGCCTTCGGCGTCGCGTTGCGCCGAGACCAGAAAGCCATTTGCTACCGGAGTTCGCGCTTCACGGCCGCAGCGAAGCTGGCTATGAATTGGCCATGGATCGTGAGGGAATACTAGCATTTCTGCGCAAGCATCGCTTGTGCGTGCAAGCCTCGGTGGCCACAGGCGGCGCCCCGCAGGCAGCGGTCGTGGGCTACGCAGTGAGTGATCGGCTCGAGCTGATTTTCGACACGCTCGCTTCGACTCGCAAAGCTCAAAACCTTCGACGCGACGCGCGCATTGCGCTGGTCGTCGGTTGGGACGCCGAACAAACCTTGCAGTTGGAAGGCGTGGCGGACGAACTTTCAGGCGCGGACCTGCTCCGTTTGAAGCCGGTGTACCTGGCCGCTTTTCCCGATGGTGTCGAACGCGAGAGTTGGCCAGGCATCAGCTATCTGCGCGTCCGGCCACATTGGGCGCGCTTCAGTGATTTCGGTGCGGGCGGCTCGATCGTCGAGTTCGACGAGCAAGCGCTCCGAGCTACGGGCGCCGCGTCGCCTCGAACTTGAATGAGTGACCGTTGCTCAGCCGAGCCGTGATGTCGATGAAGGCGCCTTCTCGAGTCGTGAGCGACAGCGACACCGGGAGCTCCGGCGAGCTCGGCGACACCGGTCCGACTTCCGTTAAGTCGTCGCTGACGCGTACGATTTCCCTACCGAAGAAGGCGCCGAGATCCCCGCCAATACCGCGTTCAACGGAATAAAAGAGCCGATAACCCGCGCCCATCACGTACCGTGGGTCGTCGGCTTCCGCTGACAGAAGCCTCAAGTCATAGCTACCAGTGGCAATGCCGGACGGGTCGCCCGCGGACGCGTTCAACCAAAACTCGCCGTCGTTGACGGGCAACCAAGCGCTTGGATAAACCGCGGCGCCTTCGATGCCGAAGTAGCCCGCCATGCGCTTGCCGTCCGCGGCTAGGGTGACGTCTGCACGGTAGCGGTATTGACCTACGGCGGATTCGAAATCGAAGCCGAAGCTCGCGTTGCCGTCGGCGGAGATTGTGCCGAACACGTCAGAGCAATAGCTGGCTTGCTGAACCGGTGGGGTACCCACTCCACAACCAGTCCCCGTGATCGAACCCGCATTCTGAGACAACGCCACCCCCACTGGATCCTCCCAGCCGATCATTGCCCAACGGCCCGAAACATCCACGGCAGCGAACCCTCCGCCCTCTGCACTCGTATCGCCTCCCGCGCCTGCACCCCCGTGGCTGGTCGCGCCGCCCGCTGGGCTCGTTCCATTTTGGGTGCTTGACGCCCCTGCTGCGCTCGCAGCTGACGACCCGCTGCCAGTGCTTGCAACTCCCTGCGTGTCGGGAACGCCGGTCTGCGCGCATGCCGCGAGCAACGCGCACAGCGCGATGCTCGCGCTGCCACCGCTTCGCCGAAACTCAGTCATCGCCTAGTGCTCCGCCCACCCGACCAAGCTAGCACCGCGCCCGTGCCGTGTACGCCCTAAGGCCCAAAGCGCGCATCTTGGAGCAATGCGTCATCCGTGAATGAGTGTAGAAACTCGAGCAAATCAGCCTTTTCTTCGCTGGTGAGCGCCATCGGCTTGATCAACGGATCGGTACTGGGATCACCTCGGCCGCCCGCGTCGTACTGCTCGATCACGGCCTCCAGCGTGGGCAGCGAGCCATCGTGCATGTACGGCGCGGTGGCCGCGATATTGCGTAAGCCCGGCACTTTGAATTTACCGAGATCGCCCACGCGGCCCGTCACCTGCTGGCGCCCGGTGTCGCCGCCCGCAGTGTACGAGCCATTGTTGAAGTAGCCTTCGTTGCTGAGCGAGCCCGAGGGGTGGCAGTGAAAGCACTCTGCCTTCTCGCTCAGGAACAGCGCTTCACCACGCTTTCGTTGCGGACCGAAGTCACTGTCGTCACCGCGCAGGTGGCGATCGTAGGCACTCGAGCCGCTGACCACGCTGCGCACGAAGCTGGCCAGCGCCTTCTGCAACGAACTCTCGCTGGGCGCTTCACCGTAGGCCTTCTGAAAGCCTTCGACATAGCTCGGATCGGCGGCCAGCCGCGCGACGGCCTCCGCGAGCGCCAAGTCCATTTCGACCGGGTTTTCGATAGGCTGCCCTGCTTGCTCTTCCAAGCTCCCGGCGCGGCCATCCCAGAAGAAGGTCTTACCCCAGGCGGCGTTCACGATTGAGGGCGCGTTTCGCGTGCCCGTACGGCCTTCGACTCCCGTCGAGATCTCGGCCGGATCGGCAAACGCATACTGCTGCTGGTGACACGAACCACACGAGACTTCGTTCGTGCGCGATAGCTGCGGATCGTAAAAGAGCCGCTTGCCCAGCCGCGCCCGATCCACGGTGAGCGCGTTGTCCGCCGGGGCCCGCTCGACGTTCGTGCCTTTCGGGAAGCCGGCGGGGATCGTCGAGACGATCAGGGACGGCGTTCCTTCGTTCGCCGGTGCGGCGGCATCACTCGAGCAGCCGGCAAGCACGACGAGCGAAAGCAGCGTGACGCCGAGCACTATGGATCGCGTTGCCATCGACCTCTCGTCAATCACGGCTGGAGCACGAATGGGTGCAGCTTGGGCAAGTCACGACGCAGGCGCTCACCAGCGATCGACTCGGGCGTCGATAATAGACCTACCGCACTATCACTCACATCGATATCGGCAGTTGCGCCCGCGAACACTTCATCCATCACCACATCGATACCTTTTTCGAGGCTGCCGCTGGCGGGTACGGAAAACGCGCCGGAGACCGTGACCCGCGGTACCATTTCCTTGGTGATGTCACCGCCCATGTGTACGGCCGGAGGCAGCCCCGCGGGTTCCGTCGAGCCTCCGTCGGCAGCGGTGTAGCGCCCCTCGTAACGAAGGAACAAAAAGCCGCCGGTGTGCGGCCAGGTCATCTGCGAAACGTCCGTGAGCGGATCCCCGAGGCTAGACGGAAGCTGCTGATTGCAACCGAGCTTGATGCCGAGCGCGAAGCTCAAGCCGGTGTAGTCCCCAGCGGGAGCACGTACGCGGAGCGTGCTGGATGCGTCATCCTCGGCATTGAACAAGTGAACGCCGTACGGCGCGGGCGCCCCGCCGGCGGTCAAGACGTCGACCGCGAGTGGCTCACCGCTGCTTTGCAGCAACTGGACCTCTGAAATGTAGAAGCGAAGATTCAGCGGGACCAACGAGCCACCGTCGGCCCGCGCATTCGGCTCCCCGAAGACGAACGGCTTGCCCGCCATGACGAGCGCCAGTGGCAGAGACAACACCGGGCCATCCGTCAGGCGCGGAACGAGTTGCTCCGGGCAAGCGCTACCCGGCACGCCAGCAGTGCCGGCACCAGCTCCGCCTCCGCCCGCACTCGCTCCGCCTCCGAGATTACTCGCTCCGCCTCCGAGATTACTCGCACCCGCGAGATACGCACCCGAGCTCCCGGCCGCGCCGCCTGCGGAATCAGCATCCGCCTGTGCCGACGAACACCCGAACGATCCAGCGATGACCGCCATCCCCAGCGAGAGCACCGCCCGCAGCCGCAAGTTCATGTCGACTAATCTACACGCTCCAAACGCCACGCGCCCGGATCTCGACCTGACAAAATCCCTGCGACAGAACGTCGTGCTTTCAAAATTCCGTGAGCGAGAGCACGTTCCCGTCCGGATCCTTGAACCAAGCCACGCGCGCACCACTGGGTGAAACCCAGACCCCGAGCTCGTCTTGGTCCATCCCCGGGAAGCGCTCGCAAGGAACCCCCTTCTGCTTCAACGCCACGACCACCGCTTCGATGTCGTCGACCGTCCAGCCCAGGGCGGTGAACGGCTGAGGGCGAAACTCTGGCACCTTCTGCAAGCGGATCGTGGTGCCGTTGGCATCGAACACGAGCGCGAAAGGGTCGTCCGAAACCAAGGACAGGCCGAGCGTTCCCTCATAAAACGCACGCGAGCGTGACGCGTCAGAAATAGCCACGAATGAAACCAGTGTTTGCTTGCCGAGCATCCCGATTCCCCTTTCCAGACCATTCTATACTAGATCAGCAGATGCCGCCGATGCTCGCTCGCTCGAAGCCACTCGCCGTGCGCTTCGGCTTCCTGCTCGCCGCGCTGTCGCTGCCAATGCTGGCGGGGGGCTGTTCGAGTTCCGACACGGACGCAGAGCTCGTGTCACAGGCTCGGTTCCCAGAACGGTTCGCCGATGTTTGGTGCCGCTCCATCGCGCCTTGCTGCGCGTCTGCGCAAACCGCATACGATTCCGCGACGTGTCTGTCGCAGGCTGAAGGCTTTGCGAGCAGCATGCTCGCCAATCGCGTGGTCGGCGACACGACGTACAGCGCCGTCGCGGGAACGAGTTGTCTCGGCCGGCTCGAGCGCGCGTTGAAGAATTGTGAGATCGAAGAGGCAAGCACCGCTTGCTCGCTGATCTTCGTCGGCCCCGCGCCCGAGGGCACGCCCTGCGCCAATGGCAGCGTGTGCGCGAGCGGCTATTGTGCACTCGGTGAAGCCGCCCTGTCCGGCGTGTGCGCCGCCGCCAACTACCGGGCACCAATCCACGGAAAGACCGGCGATCCGTGCGTCGGCAGCTGCGGCGTTCCCGGCTCTTTTCAATGCCCTACATCGCTGTTACCGAACGCCGAAGGCACGACCACGTATTGCTATGCAGAAGACGGGCTGTACTGCACGTTCGACTCGGAGTTGCTCGAGGCTTTGACCTGCCGCCCCTACGCAGTCGTGGGTGAGCCATGCGACGAGGTGACGTGCATTCCCGGGGCATTTTGCGCCGCTGGAATTTGCCTCGCTCAGCGCGCGTCGGGCTCGTGCGCGGACACGCCGTGCCAGCCCCACAGCTATTGCGACACGACGCAACAGTGCCAACCGAAGGGCTCGAACGGCTCAGCGTGCGTGACCGGTGAAGAGTGCACGAGCAGTAGCTGTAGCGCAGCGGGAACATGCGATTCGGGCAATGAGCTCGTGGCGCTAGCGTGCTCGGGCCAGCCCTAAACGAGCTCGAAGAGCTAGACACGAGCTAGACGAGCTAGACGAGCTAGACGAGCTAGACGAGCTAGACGAGCTAGACGAGCTAGACGAGCTAGACGCGAGCGAGATGAGCTTCGAGTGAGGCAGCCGGCGGGACTAAGAGGTGCATGGGAAAACCTGCGATCGCCCCCCCTCTCGATCTGGTAAGGGTTGGGGAGAGCGCACGCTCCCACGAGCGGTAAGCCCGCAAACGCACAGTTGTGCCGCCGTTGCTTTCATGGTGCGCTGGGGGGATGCTTAAATTGATCTCTGGTGTGTCTGCGTCGCTGCTCGTTACGGTCTTCGCTCTGCTCCCTAGTTGCTCCAGTACGAGCGATAGCAGCGCGGAAAACGGCGGCGAAACTCAACAAGGGCAAGCCGGCAACTCATCGGCGGGGACCGGCGAAGGCGGGGCTTCCGACGTCAGCGCGGACGCCGGCGAAGGCGGCACGAACGCCGGCGCGGCGGGTGCGGATGCCGGCGAAGGTGGCGCGAGCGATAGTTTCGGTGGCACGAACGCGGGCGGCGCCAACGCGGGCAGCTCGAGCGGTGGCGCCACGACGACGAACCCGACCAGCAGTCCGTGCTCTTACGCCGTGAGCGGCGGAAAAACCTTGCCGGATGGCGATGCGATGTTCGTGTGCACCGTCAATTCGCGCGTCTACCAGAAGAGCGGCAAGGGCGCGTTCAACGCGCTGATCGGCGCCGGTTTTTCGACATCCGGCGGCGATACGTCGACCTTCGCCTGCAATCTGGATTCCCCCACCGCGCCCAAAGCTGGCGATACTTGGACGATGGGTAGCCCGGACCACCCAGGCAACTGCGAGCTCGGCTTCAGTCAAAACCAAGTGGCGACGCTCTGGCATGCCGGAAGCTCTCCGGTGAGCGGAGAATTGTCGATCAAGTTCAACCAAGTGACAGCCAAGAACGGCATGTACAACCCGGAAGACGTTTACTACCTGTATGACTTGACCATCACCGCCAAGCTCAAAGGCCTCACCGACGGCGCGACTGACGTGACCGTCACGGGCAGCTTCGTCAATATGTCCTTGCCACTAGGCGCGTGACCGTGAACAGGCGAGGCACTACCCTGGTATTCCTCGCCTGTTTGGCGCTTGCTTCGAACGCGCGTGCACAAGAAAACGCGCGTTCAGAGCCGGCTTCCACGGAGCCCGCACCGAAGCCGCGGGTGATGAGTCCGGCCGTCGCGGTCGGGATCTGGAGCGTGGCGCAACTGATCCCGAGCCCGCTGCTGGTGATCGGCAAGGAGCATGTGGGCGGCGGAGTGCGTTGGCAGCTGACGCCGCTCTTGTATTCGTTTGGCATCGCCGAGCGGCCGGTACGTTCGTTTTTGATCTCGCCGATCGCGCGACACTCGGGCTCCGTCGAGCTGCATGTCTCGCCGGAGTGGGCGTGCTGCGCGCCGGACGAGCGGAGCAGTTGGCTCGTGCGCGCCGGTTTGCGGCTGTATTTGCCGCTGCTCGAGCACGGCGAGAAACTGTCTTGGTCCGTCGGCGCTTCGTACTATCGGACCGCGGGCGCCCGCGGTGACAACGGTGGGTCGGCAGATCTCGGGATCTTCACGTTCCACGGCGCGTTCGGGTTGAACGTCACCGTGTCGCCTTGGCTGACCCGTCGTGAAGTGATCACGGCCCTCACCATCCGGCTATTTTGATGCGCGTTCGCGGCCTGCTGGCGCTGGTCTTGAGCCTTACCCTACCGGGTTGCGGCTTTGCTTGGCGCGCCTTGAAGCGCAATCTCAGCGCGCCGCCCGAGCGAACAGTCGCGCACAAGATCGTCGATCCTAGGCGCCCCGAGGCCAAGTTGGCTGCCCTTTGGGTCGGGCATGCCACGGTGCTCGTTCAGCTGGACGATCGCTTCGTGCTCACGGATCCGGTGTTCGATCACACGCTTTCACAAGCATCGCCGCGCTTGGTAGAACCGGGTCTCGATCCGGCTCGCTTGCCACCCTTGGCGGCGGTGGTCGTGTCGCACATGCACTTCGACCACTTGTCCTTCGGCAGCTTGGATTGGGTCGAGCAGCGCACGCCGATCGTGCTCGTACCACCGGGGGTTCGCTCGAACATGCCGCGCTACGATTTCGAGATCCGCGAGCTCGAAACGTGGGCTTCTTACGAGCATGACGGGCTACGCGTGACGGCAGTGCCCGTGCAACACGTGGGCGGTCGCTATGCGCTCGACGCGGCCTTCGAGACCCGCGCCTTCACCGGCTATGTCTTCGAGTACCACGGGCTTTCCGTGTATTTCGGCGGTGATACCGCTTACATTCCCAGCGCGTTCCAGGCCACACGCGCGCGCTTCCCGAACCTGTCACTCGCGCTGCTGCCGATCTGTCCGGATGCCCCGCGCGACTTCATGCAGTACACGCACGAGAGCCCGGACCAAGCGCTCGACGCCTTCACTCTGCTCGGCGCGCAGCAGATGATCCCGATTCATTTCGACACCTACATCAATTCGGACGACGCGCTGGGCGCGTGCCCGCGTGAATTGCGCGCCCGGATGCAAGCGCGCGGACTGAGCGACGAGCAAGTGCCGATCCTTGCCATCGGTGAACAGCGCGTGCTGATCGCCAAATAGCCGACGCGCTCAAGGGAGACCCTCAGGTTCCGCAAAAAGTGGCGCTGACGCGCTCGGTCAGCAGCGGCGGCTCGGCCAGGTAGGCATACTCCGGTTGCTCCTCGTAGGGCTTGCCGAGCACGCGCACCAGCGTCTCGAAGGGCTCGAAGTTGCCGTTCACGCCGGCAGTGATCGCTTGTTCGATGCGATGATTGCGCGGGATGAATGCGGGATTCGCGAGGCGCATGGCGGCCGCGCGCGCTTCGGGCGCCACGCGGTCGAGTTGTAGTCGTCGCCGCCAGCGCTCGGCAAAGCCGAAATAAGCCGACGGATCCTCGAACAGCGCCGCCAAGCCAGCGTCCGCCGCGAGATCTTCGGCGGCCGCGCACAGGGCACGAAAGAAGACCGTGTAATCGACCTGGTTCAAGGCGAGCCGCTGCAGCAGATCGTCGATCAGCGGCGTGTCTCCGGCGTCTTCATTGCTCAAGCCGAGCTTGGCCCGCATCACCCGTGAGTGCGCGGTCTCGAACAGCTCGGGAAAGCGATCGAGGCGCTCGGTGGCCAGGCGCACGGCCTCATCTTGTTGATCGGCGATCAACGGCAACAGCGTTTCGGCAAAGCGCGCCAAATTCCAAAGCGCGATCTTCGGTTGATTTCCGAACGCGTAGCGCCCGTTGCGATCGATCGAGCTGAAGGTCTTGTCCGGATTGTACTCGTCCAAGAAAGCGCACGGCCCGTAGTCGATGGTTTCGCCCGAAACCGAGGTGTTGTCCGTGTTCATCACGCCGTGCACGAAGCCGAGCCCCAGCCAGCGCGCGATCAGCGAGGCCTGCGCGCCGATCACGCTGTCCAAGAGCCTCAGCGCTTCGCTTTGGCCGCTTCGTGGCTCTTGGCCATGGAGCGGGTAGTGACGCGCGAGCGTATATTTGGTGAGCTCGGCGACCGCCTCGCGGTCGTCGCGCGCGGCGAAGAACTCGAAAGTGCCGACGCGGATGTGACTCGCAGCGACGCGCGTGAGCACCGCACCAGGCAAGCGCTGATCGCGAACGACTGTTTCCCCTGTGGTCACGGCGGCCAACGCGCGGGTCGTGGGCACGCCGAACGCCGCCATCGCTTCACTGACGATGTATTCGCGCAGCACGGGGCCCAGCGCGGCGCGCCCATCACCCTGGCGCGAAAACGGCGTGCGCCCCGAGCCCTTCAGCTGAATGTCGCGACGCGCTCCCTGCCGATCCACGACCTCGCCGAGCAGGATCGCGCGGCCATCACCGAGCTGGCGTGAGAAGCCACCAAATTGGTGCCCGGCGTAGGCAAGCGCGATCGACGCCGCCCCTTCGGGCAGCACGTTGCCGGCCAAGACCTGAGCGCCGTCCGCGGAGTCGAGCTCAGCCGGATCGAGCCCGAGTTGCACTGCGAGCGGGTGGTTTACTTTGATGATGCGCGGCTCGCGGACCTGCGTCGGCGAAACGCGGGCGTAAAAGCGCTCGGGCAGGCGTGCGTAGCTGTTGTCGAAGGCGACCGTGACGGGCATGCGCTCTATCTAAGGCCTCGGCGTCGCCGCGGGAAGCGGAGCTTTGCGCCCCGTGTTTGGCAAGGTTCGGAACTGCTCTTGTCCCGCACGCGCCGTTGCGATACCGAGGGGTGTGAGGCGGATAGCTTTCGTTGCGGGTGCACTAGCCATTTTCTTTGCGTCGACTGCCAGCGCACAATCAGCCGGGGCCAGTAACCGCGCCGCGGCAGAGGCGCTGTTCAACGAGGGTCGTAAGCTCGCAGCCAGCGGCAAGTATGCCGAAGCTTGCCCCAAGTTCGAGGCTAGCGAGCAGCTCGACCCGGGCCTCGGCACCTTGCTCAACTTGGCCGCCTGCTACGAAAAGCTCGGCAAGACCGCGAGCGCCTGGGCCGAATACAAAGAAGCCATTCCGCTCGCGCGCGCCTCGGGCTCGAAAGTGCGGCTCGATCTGGCCACGGAGCGCGCCACGGCGCTCGAATCGCGACTGAGCATGCTCACCATTCGGGCCATGGCCAGCGGCGAAGAAGCAACCGGGCTCGAGATTCGCCGCGACGGCGTGCCCGTGCAACCGGCAGAACTCGGCACGCCGATCCCGCTCGATCCCGGTGCCCACACCATCGAGGCGGTCTCGCCAGGCAAGCAAAAGTGGGCGACCACGGTGCAACTCGCGGACGCCGCCAAGCTCGATGTCAGCGTGCCCGCGCTGACACCCGTGCCCGGTAGCGCCGTCGCGCCGACGAAAGAGAACGCTTCGAAGCCCGCCGAGCCTCCGCCTTCCGAGCCTGCTGACAGCGGCTCCAAACAGCGCACGACCGCGATCGTCATCGGTGCAGTCGGTGTCGTCGGCCTCGGCGTCGGCACCGTGTTCGGCATCGGCGCTTCGGCGAAATGGTCCGACGCCAAGTCGCAATGCACCGCATATCCCTACGGCTGCAGCCAGGATGCGCTCGACGCAAGGTCTTCGGCGCAATCCAAAGCGACGATCGCGACGGTCAGTTTCATCATCGGCGGCGCGGCTCTCGCAGGTGCGGCGGTGCTCTGGTTCACCGCCGGTCCGAGTCGAGAACAGAGCGTGGCCGTCGGCGTCGGGCCAGGCGCTGCGTTCGTTCGGGGGAGCTTCTGATGTCTCAGCGAGAAAAGGCGGGGCGCGGCTTACGCTTTGGGCAAGCGCTATCACTCGCTTCGCTGTTCGCGCTGGCTGCCTGTAGCAGCCTGCTCGGCATCGAGGAGCTGCACGAAGGGCCCGCGTCGGCTGCCGGCACTGGCGCCGAAAGCGGTGCCGACTCCGCGGGGCGAGACGGCGAGGCGGGGGCGGCAAAGGGCGGCAGCGCCGGCAAAGCTCAAGGCGGAAATAGCAGCGCCAACGCCGGGACAATGGGCGACATAGCCGGTGAACCGAACATGGCGGCCGCGGGCGACGGCGCGACCCAAGGCGGCAGCGGGGGCAACAGCGGCGGCGCGGGCGGCAACGCCGGAAAGGGCGGCAGCGGCGGCAGCGGCGGCAGCGCGGGTGGCACTACGGTGACGGGGCATGTGATCGACTATTGGGGGCACAAGCTGCCCAGCGTCCAAGTCGAGATCGGCGGCACCAAGGTCAGTACCGACGCGCAAGGCGCGTTCACCATTCCAAACGTCGCGGCCGAGTACGACGCCAGCTTGGTCGTGAAAGTAGCGGACACTGCAGAAGTCGCGGGTTGGGTATTTCAGGGCCTGACGCGCCGTGACCCGACGTTGCAAGTCTACCTCGAGCTGGTGAGCCGCCATCAGTACGTCGATGTCGAGGGCGGCGCTGGCTTGGCGAGCGCATTGACCGCCAGCCGCACCTTCTCGGTTGCGACCGCGGGTCCCGATGGCCAAGACGAATTCAAGAACGTCGTGCCCGACAATTTCACGGAAGGCACCTCGAGCTGGCGCGGTCCCATCGCCACTCAAGAAACCGCGTACGGCTTGGTCTGGCAACCCGACGCGAATGGCTTGCCGACGAGCTATGTCGCTTTCGACAGCAAAGCCTTGGCTTTGGATTCGGCAGCATCGAACAACGCCTTGGTCACCTTCGACATGACGCCCAAGAGCATTACTGCCTCCGCCATTTCGGGCACGGTGACACCGGGTGCCCTTGGCGAGCGCGAAAACTGGGCCTTCGTGCAGTTCCCCACGAACGCGGCGATCACCGTCGCGCGTGACAAGGCGGGCAGCAATACCTTCAGCTACCTCGCGCCATCGCTCACCGGCAGCAGCATGGTGTTCGCCGCGACCGAAGGCGACGCAAACACCGGCGCCTACTCGCTCGTGCACAAGGATGGCTTGGCTCCGGGCAAGAGCGGCATCAGCGCGCAGCTCCCGGTGCCCGCTTCGAATCTAGCAATCTCGCCAGCGGGCAACGTCAACAAGGTGTCGAGCACGACCGTCTTTTCATTCCAACCGGGTATGGGCAACGCCGGCCCATTTTTGATCGAGTTCGACAACTTGGACGCAAGCTCGTACGAGCACCTCCTGATCGTCACCACGAAGACGAGCTTCACGCTGCCCAAAGTCTTGAATGACAGCTACGCGTTGTTGCCCGGTAAGTCTTACTATTGGCGCGTTCAAACGCACGGCACGTTCGCCAACGTAGACGCCATGGCGAGCACCACCGGCTACCTGGACGAGTTCAGCGGTACGGACTATCTGTACGGCTTTCCTTCGCCCGCGGGCCCGCGACACGGCGACGGCGCATTCACGATTTCAGCAAATCAAACGTTCACGCTCGCACCCTGACTCCCTTTACAAGATCTGGAAGCTAGGGGGGGAGATCCGCTCGCTCTTGCAACGCGGGCAGCGGCTTGGCCGACTATGCCGTTCGCGATCGCTGAATTCGAAGCCGCACTTGATGCAATGCGGAGCACTGACACGCAGTTGCTCCCCGCTGTGAGTCAGCGAATGCCCCAAGTGCCGCAGATGTTCGGCAACATCGCGTTCTTGCACGGATGCGCGCTCCGAAATTTCACGAGCGGTGAGCTGCGCGGTGCGTAGCGCCTGCGCGATGCGCTCGCGCACGGTGCTGGTGCTCTCCACGTTTGCCGGCGCCGGGGGCCTCGAGCCGCGGTGGGACATCAGCACATGTTAGGCCCTCGTGAGCCGCACCACGAGTCGTGTCGCAAAGGCCAACGATATCGCGGGATCCCGGTCGCCGCGCGGCGAGGTCGACCGCAAACTTCGCCCCAAGCGCGCACGAGACGGCAGGCGAGATAACGTGGCTCGACCGTTTCAGCAGCGCTGCGGAGGAATCAAAATCGGATGTAGAGGCGGAGTGTGTTGCCACTCTGTTTCGCGAGTGACAGAAATTTGCTGGTTCGCGCTGCGCGAGCCAGTGACAAGCGGCAACTCGAAGTTCATGCTCGCCTGGCAGTATGGACGCGGAAGTAGCCATCGATGCCTCGCGGCTGCGCGGCACACCGATCGCGCCAGACGAACTGCGGCTTTTGCAACAGCGCTCGAACGGGCGTGGCCTGATGCGGCTGGCTGGGCATCTGCTCGCGATGGGGGGAACCGCGTTCGCTCACACGCTCGCCGTGCAGCGTTCGACTTCCGTTTCATTGCAGTCGGCTTCGGCGCTCGCACTCGGCTTCACGCTCGTGACGATGTTCGCAACGATGCACGAGTGCGTGCACCGCACCGCGTTCAAGAGCCGCTGGTTGAACGATTCGGTGGCCTGGGTTGGGGGGCTGTTGTCCTTCTACAACAGCACATTTTATCGGCACTATCACCGCTGGCACCACCTCTACACCCAGCTCCCCGGAAAGGATCCCGAGCTCGGAGATCCGAAACCGACCGGCTTCGGCAGCTACTTCTTGGAGCTCAGCGCCCTGCCCTGGTGGCTCGGCAAGCTACGCACTTACTTCACCTTGGCCGGCGGTAAGATCGAATCATACGGATTCTTGGATGAACAGCGGGGACGCGCCGTGGTGCGCTCGGTGCGCCTTCAGCTGCTGACCTACGCGGCTGCCATCGGCACTTCGGTGCTGCTCGGCTACCCGTACTTCGTCGTGTACTGGCTGGTACCGGTAGCGCTCGCACAACCGTTTTTGCGCGCCATTCTCCTTGCCGAGCACATGGGCTGCAGCAACGACGCAGACATGCTCAGCAACACGCGCACGACCTACACGGTCTGGCTGGTGCGCTTTTTGATGTGGCAGATGCCGTACCACGCGGAGCACCATCGCTATCCGGCGCTGCCTTTCTTCGCGCTGGCGCGCGCTCATGTTCGGCTCGCTCCGCACCTGGCTCACGTCGAACGGCAGGGTTACCTCCGACTGCACGTCGGGCTGCTCAAGGTTTTTCGGAGACAGACCGCGCTTTCCCGCAATGAAACCCGGACAGGAGGCTCGAGTGGCTAGCTTGGCGACCATCGCAGCGGACAAGGGCATTCGCTATTTTCTGATCTCTTTCAGCGATCTGCGAGGCGTGCAACGCGCCAAGTTGGTCCCCGCGCCGAGCATCGATCGGATCGCCGCCGAGGGCGCCGGCTTTGCCGGCTTCGCCGCTTGGTTGGACATGACTCCCGCGGACCCCGATGTGCTGGCGATAGCCGATGTGAAGAGCATCATTCAGCTCCCTTGGAAGCCCGAGGTCGCGTGGCTGGCTGGCGATCTGACGATGAACGGCAAGCCCGTCGAGCAATCCCCGCGGCGCGTGCTCGCGCGTCAAATTCAACGCGCGGCGGAGCTCGGCTACACCGTGCGTACGGGCGTAGAGTGTGAGTTCTTCGTGCTCAGCGCGGACGCCAGCGCGGTGGGCGACACGGCCGACCAACAGAGCAAACCCTGCTACGACCAGCTCGCGCTGATGCGGCGCTACGATTTGATCTCGAAGATTTGCGATAGCATGCTGTCACTCGGTTGGGGGCCGTATCAAAACGACCATGAAGACGCCAATGGCCAATTCGAGATGAATTGGACCTTCGACGATGCGCTGATCACCGCCGACCGCCACGCATTCTTCAAATACATGGTCAAAACGCTGGCGGAAAGCGAAGGCTTGCGCGCCACCTTCATGCCCAAACCGTTCGCGAACTTGTCGGGCAATGGCTGCCACATGCACCTCTCGCTGTGGAACGAAAAGGGCGAGAACGTTTTTCGCGATCGGCAAGGCGAGCTCGGCCTGTCGCGCACCGCCTATCAATTCATGGGCGGCGTGCTCCACCACGCCGAGGCCCTGTGCGCGGTGACCAACCCCACCGTCAACTCGTTCAAGCGCATCAACGGCAGCAGCACGTTGTCGGGCGCCACGTGGTCTCCCAACACCATCAGCTACTCCGGCAACAACCGCACCCACATGATCCGCATTCCCGACGTGGATCGCTTCGAGCTGCGCCTGCCGGACGGCGCGAGCAATCCCTATTTGCTCCAAGCCGCGGTGATCGCCGCCGGCCTCGACGGCCTCAGCCAACAGCGCGACCCCGGTCCGCGTCTGGACAACAATATGTACACCGACCCACTGCCCCCGAGCGAGGTGCGGCGCTTGCCCGTGAACCTACTGGACGCCCTGCGCGCGCTGCGCAAAAACGAGATCCTGAGCCAGGCTTTGGGCGCCCCGTTCGTCGACGCTTACATCAAGCTGAAGGAGCGCGAATGGCACGAACATCACGCGCAAATCTCGCCCTGGGAACGACAAGCAACGCTGGATTGCTGAGCCCACCGGTCGCGAGCACCTCGGACGTTTTCCGAGGTGCGATGCGGGCCCTGTGGGCGCCCCCATCAGATCGCCCTCATTCGGGCGTTCATTCGGGCGTTCATTCGGGATAGAGCGGGAACTTCTTACACAGTTGCTCGACTTCGGTGCGAACCATCGAGCTCACGCGCTCATCGCCCGGGGTCTGCACGGCGCGCGTGATCAGCTCGGCGATGATGTCCATCTCCGGTTCGGCCATGCCGCGACGGGTGACCGCGGGCGTACCGATGCGGATGCCACTGGCCACCGCGGGCGGGTTCTGGTCGAACGGGATGGCGTTCTTGTTCACGGTGATGCCGGCCTGACCGAGCGCGGCTTCAGCGGCCTTACCGGTGATGCCCTTGGAGAACACGTTGACCAACATCAGGTGATTGTCGGTGCCGCCGCTGACCAGCTTGAAACCGGCCGACACGAGGCCGGCAGCGAGCCGCTGCGCGTTGGCCAAAACCTGGCGCTGGTAGATCGCGAAGCTCGGCTGCGCGGCTTCCTTCAGACAGACCGCTTTGGCCGCGATGACGTGCATCAGCGGGCCCCCTTGCACCCCCGGAAACACCGCGCGATCGAGCGCTTTCGCGTGCTGCTCGCGGCACAGCACCATGCCGCCTCTGGGACCACGCAGGGTTTTGTGGGTCGTGGTCGACACGAAATCGGAGTGCGGCACCGGGCTCGGGTGGACGCCAGCGGCGACCAAACCAGCGATGTGGGCCATGTCCGTGAACAAGATCGCGCCGGTGCGATCCGCGGCTTTACGCATGCGCGGGAAATCGATGACGCGCGGGTAGGCGCTCGCGCCCACGATGATCATCTGTGGCTTGTGTTCGTCGGCGAGGCGGTCCACCTCGTCGTAGTCGATGCGCTCGTCCTCTTGGCGGACACCGTAGGGAACGATGTTGTACAACTTGCCAGAGAAGTTGAGCGGGTGGCCGTGCGTCAGGTGACCGCCGTGAGCGAGATTCATCCCGAGCACGGTGTCGCCGGGCTTGAGCACGCTCAGACAGACGGCCATGTTGGCCTGCGCGCCCGAGTGCGGCTGGACGTTGGCGTGGGCGGCCCCGAACAACGCCGTCGCGCGGTTGATGGCGGCCTGCTCGACGACATCCGCATACTCACAACCACCGTAGTAGCGCTTGCCGGGATAGCCTTCGGCGTACTTGTTCGTGAGCACCGAGCCGACGGCTTCCAGCACGGCTTGGCTCACGAAATTTTCGGAAGCGATCAGCTCGAGACCGCTGTTCTGGCGATGCAGCTCACCGCGCAGGGCGGCGGCAATTTCGGGGTCGAATTCGGCGAGTGCGCTCAACATGAATGGGGTCGCTGGGTTGCTGGCCATAGGCTGGGAATCCATTTCGGGCTTGCGGGCTGACCGCTGTTACGCCGTTTCCTGTCGGCAATCAACGAGAGGATGAAGGCTCGTTCTATTCGCCCATCCGGGCGGAAAACGGCCGTTCTCTCGGCTCGGAATTGAGTGTACCTTGAACGCAAAAGGAGATTTTTAGAAATATGCTCGAGGCTCACCGCTCAGTACTGGTTCTTGGCTTGCTCGCAGTTGGCTTTCTCGCCTGCGGCTCAACCGAAATGACCGCGACGGGTCCCGCCGCCGCGCCGCGCGCGGAGACCTGCGATTTCGAGATCCTGACCTCGACGCCATTGATCGGGTACCGCGAGATCGGAACTGTCGACGTCACTCCCGGGGGCTACGGCGTCAATCAGTTCACTAGCCTCAGCGACTTCAAGGAGCACATCCAACCGAATGTCTGCAAGCTCGGTGGCGACGCGGCGATCGCTTCTGCCAACGGCTATGGCATGTACATCAAAGCGACCGTGCTGAAGCGCATCGAGGTCGAAACAGCTCCGCGAACGCCCGCGCCCGCGCCCGTCGCCGCCGTAGCCAAGCCCACCGCACATGGCTGTGAGTTCGACAGCCAATGCAAAGGCGACCGCATCTGCGTCGAGGGCAAGTGTCAGGCGCCTGCCGCGAGCCCCGCCCCCGCCGAGCCTGCGCCCGCGGCAGAGCCCGCACCCGTGGCGAGTACGTCGACCACGACCGCGAAGCCCGCGGCGTCCGCGGCAGCTCCCAGCTCCAAAGGCACGGCGCCGGCGGCGCCCAAGGCCGCCGCGAAGTCAGCGCAATGAGGCTGCCAAGCCGTCCAGAATATCGCATTCGCTGACGAGCAGCTCGCTCAACCCCAGCTCGCGCATGATCGTAGCGAGCACGAGCGCACCACCCACGATCACCTCCGCGCGCGCGGGCTCCACGAGTAGCCCGCGCCGCTCGACAACATTGGCCGCGGCCAAGCGAGCGCACAGCGCGCTGATCTGCTCGGCGCGGAGCCGGCTGTGATGCGTGCGAGTTGCGTCGTAGTGCTCGAGACCGAGCTGCATCGCCGAAAGCGCGGTCACGGTGCCGGCGAGGCCGACCACGGTGCGCGCCTTCGTCACGTCGATCACGGCGCGCACTCGCGAAAGCTCGCCGCGCACGTCGCGCTCGCAGGCGATCAGCTGTTCAGCGGTCGGAGGATCGCCGTGCAAATGTCGCTCGGTCATGCGCACACAGCCCATTTGCAGGGAGATCGCAGCGGCTGGCTGGTCCGTGCCCAAGACTAACTCCGTCGAGCCACCGCCGAGATCGATGACCAGAAACGGCCCGTCACTGTGCGCCAAGCCCAACGTAGCGCCGTAGAATGATAGCCGCGCCTCCGCGTCACCGCTCAAGAGCTCGGGTCGCACCCCGAGGGCACGCTCGGCCGCGTCGAAGAACGCCGCGCCATTCTGCGCATCGCGCGCGGCGCTGGTCGCGCATGCGCGCACCCGGGTCACGCCATGCGCGCGCATGCGCGACGCATAGTCCTCGAGCACCGCGGTCGTCCGCGCGATCGCTTCGGGCGCGAGCGACTTCGTCACATCCACCCCTTGGCCCAAGCGCGTCATGCGCATCACCCGCTCGAGCTCTCTGCCCGCGGAATCGGTGACGAGCAAGCGAACCGAATTCGTGCCGATATCGATCGCCGCCAGTGCGCTCAAATGCCCTGCCCGCCGATCTGACGTTTCAAACCGATCAAGGTGAAGAGTTCCATACGCGCGGCGGCGTCGTTCAAGAAAATGCCGTGCAACTTGCTGGTCGTAGTCCACGAACCCGGCTTCTTCACGCCGCGATAGCACATGCAAAAGTGCTGACACTGCAGGATCACCGCCACCCCTTGCGGGTGTAAATGCGACTGAATCGCGTCGCTGATCTGCTTGGTGAGCTTTTCTTGAACCTGCAGCCGCTTGGCAAATACATCCACTACGCGCGCGACCTTGCTCAAACCGACCACGCGCCCATTCGGAATGTACGCCACGTGCGCCTTGCCCACGAACGGCACCATGTGGTGCTCGCAGTGACTGAACAGCTCGATGTCACTGACCAGCACTAGCTCGTCGTAGCCTTCCACTTCTTCGAACGTCTTCGCTAGGTACTCCGCCGGATCCTGGGCGTAGCCGGAAAAGTGCTCGGCGTACGAGCGCACGACGCGCGCGGGCGTATCGAGCAAGCCCTCGCGCGCCGGATCCTCACCGAGAAAGCCGAGAATCCCGCGCACGTGTTCTTCCGCCGCCGCGATCTGCTCCGGTGTTCGGCGAGCCTTGGCCTTGTTTGGATCGTCGTGTGCGTGCGAGTCGTCATTTCGTCGTTCGGTCATTGCGGCCCCAGCATGCTCTGCCGAGCGGCGCGGCTCAACCGCGTAAGCGCCGCACTTCGACGCGCCCCCCCGTGTTGTTACTTGGTTGTTGATGGTCGCGCGCTACTTCGCGCCCGTCCCAGCCTTCGGCGTCGTGGACGATTGCTCGATGCAGCCCAAAAGCGGGTATAGTCGCGGCGCTCGGCTCCCTTCGACAGCGCAAGCGCACGCAAAACATGCGCGGAAAGCAGCTCCCCATGGCTCGCGGTTCTGGTACGGGTCTCCTCGCCCTCGTTGCCTTCAGTGCGTTTGGGGCGAAAGCACAAGCAACGAACGGCCTCTTCTGTCAGGGCACGCTCAGTTATCCGGAGGGGACGTACGTCTGCGTTGGCTCGCAGGCGAGTGCCGACTACGTGAAGAGCGTCGTCTCGCTGGGCCTCGGACCGGATCGGATGGACAGCGGCCCGGCCTCGACCGGTGAAGTCGCGACATCGAGCTTCGGCGCCGCTTCGGCGGAGGCGAGTGCTCGCGTGGGTCAACTCAGCGGCAAAACACACGCCGAAGTTTTGACGAAAATGCCATTGGCGGAGCAGGATCCGAACTGGACTTGTGGCGGCTTGGCGAGCGCCGCGTTTCACGACACCGTAGTCATTCAGGGCCAGCCAGGGGTGCCGCTGGGCACGCCGGTCACCGCGCACTTGCGGACCAAAGTGCAGGGTGCGTTCAGCGGCGCGACCGAAAAGGGCGTGCTCGGCGCCGAGGCGGACTTCACTGGTCAGGTTCATCTCATTCACGGCGCGGGCGGGCAGACCGAGCTGCAGGTACCGTCCCTATCCAACGTATTCTGGTCGTACCAGGGTCATACTGGGGAGGCCTCCGACACCTTGCTCCCGAACGTGAAGACGGGCGATTCGCTCGACATTCACTGGGCGTTGCGCATCGAGTCGTTCGTCAATCAAGTCACGACGCTACCCCAAACCGACTCCGAGATCGTCGCGCAGCTGTTCCTCGATCTCGAGCCAACCATCGCGATTGCCGTCGGGCAGACCGCGTACGACTACCGCGGCGACGGCGAGGCGGGCGCCGGGGGTGAGGGCGGCGTCGGGGGCGAAGGCGGCGCGAGCGATGAACCGGCGGGCGAAGCAGGGCGCAACGAAGACGCGATGGGCGGCGCTAGCGACTCAGTCGGTTCCGCCGGCGAAGGCGGGGAAGCGGCGGTCGGCGGCAGAGCCGGGACTGGCGGAGCGCCCGCCGGTCGAGGTGGCGCAGGCCAGCCTCCCCAGGATTCGAGCGGCTGTTCGCTTTCCTCGACCAGCCCGAGCCAGAATCCGCTCCCGTTTGCTTTCGCCCTCGGCAGCGTGCTGGTTGCGTTCGTCCGGCGACGACGCGGCCGGCGCGTGAATGTCACGTGACACCCTGCATCGGGTAGACGGCGCTGGGCGCCGTTTTTGGCGGCAGCTCTCACTCCGTGAGCGAAGACGCAATGTAGAGCACGAACTCATGCACGAGGACGTGCTGTTGAACCGAGCTCAAGTCGACTCCGCTGGGGCCCGACCGGAATTGGGCTTGCGTGACGTCACCGATGCCGAGCGCGTAGGTCAACGCGATCGTCGAGCCAAAGCGCAGCGCGCTGCCCGCCGGCAGCGCTTCGGAGCCACGCGACAACAGCGCGTAGCGGGTTCCCCAATCGATCGCGGCCGTGACCGCGTAGAAATCGAGTTTCGCGTCGCCAAAGTCCCGCGCGCGCCGCGCAGGGCTCAGATCGGTATGAATCCCGCCGCCGACCGCGAGGGCTTCGCTCAGCCGGTGCTTTCCGCCAATCCCGGCGTTGAACACGGGCTTCCAGTCGATTTGCGCCTGAGCCACGTAGATCGGCGTTTGGTAGCTGGCCTCGAGGGCAATCCGCGTCGGGCCAAAGGCGCGTGAAACGCCCAAGTGAAGTCGCATCGGCGCTACCAAAGTGGCCGACACGGCCGTCGAATCGTTGAACGAGCTACTATGCGCGATGTCTCCCTGAGGGGCAGTGGATCCGAAATTCGTGATGTCCACTCTCTGGGCGTGTTGCCAGAGCTGAACGGACGGAAAGCGCAGCGCGAGCCCAACCCGGTAGCCCGTCACCGGACGAAACTGCGCTCCCACGACAGGCTGTACCCCGAGTTGCTGCGCATCCAACGTGGAGTGCGACAGAAAACTCCTGCGTGTGCCATCGCTGTCGAGGGACGAGAGCTCGACCGCCGTGATGCCCACTTGGGCCCGATAGTTGAAGAAGAGCGACGCGCCAAAATCCAGATTTGGAGTCAGCCGGACACCAAACGCCGCGCCCACCGCGTAGCTCTGATCGTGCCCGTAGGCGTCGATACCGAAGCCGGTATTCGGCGCTTGCGCCGCGGCGTCCTTGACCTGCGTGCGCAGGTAGGTCCAGCTCTGAACGGGGACGAACATCCCTAGCGCGAGCCCTACCTTGCCGAAGCGCTGGGTCAGCGTCAGAGCCGCCGGCACCAAGGTGAGATCCGGCGTGGTGAGCGTCGTCACTTGCGCGTCGGGTGCCGCCGCGCCAACGGTGGAATGCCCCCCCAAACGCAGCGCGAAGGCGTTCACGCTGACGTCGAACCGCAATCTCGGCAGCTTAGCGAGCCCGGCAGGGTTATACCAAGCGGCGCCACCGCCCTCGACGTCGGCACTGATCGCTCCGCCTTGAAGCGCGGCATCGCCGCTCAGATAGAAGGAATCGACGTTGCCGGCGAACGCTACCCGAGTCGCAAGCAACGCGGCGAGCGTGCCGACGAGCGCGACTAGCCGAGGCCCTGTCCTCCAATCGCGCACACGAACGGAGGGCGGGACCGGCATCGGTCATGTCGTTAGCCGTGCGCGCACCACGAGTAAAGGCGGGGCATGCGCCCTCAAAACAAAAGTGTGATCACCACGGTGTCCGTATAGCTACCCACCTTGGCATTCTGGCGGGCGGGGATGCGCCCATAGATGGACAAAGTGACGGGGACGAGGTTGAGCAGCGCGCCGTAGTTGCTGGTGCCGTTGCTCTTGTCCCCCCAAATCTGAGTACGCGCCGCGTCCAGATATAGGTTGTAGCTCAGCGTGTTGGCCCCATTTTGCAGCGTACGAGCGCTGTAGCTGCCCGAGCTGCCCGTACCGAGATTGATGGTGATTGCGTCCAAAAGGAGCAGCAGTGAGCATTGATACGTCAGTGATCCGACCGCGTCGGTCGGTGAGGCAGAAAATACGTCGTATGTGCCAAACGCGACGGGCACGACAGTATTGAAGACACACGAAGCTGCCCGAGCGGGGTTCGCGGCCAAAGCCGATAGGCCAAAGAATGCGCAGGAAAGTAGGCGCATTCTCATGGCGGCCCATTGTCTGCGATGCACGGTACGCTGCCCACGCTCTTGACCGGCTTCTCGCTGCGCGTCACGTTCAGCACGAACACGCAGGCGCCCTCCCCGACCGCGCGTCCGGGCCAACGCCCTTCGGGCAAGCCGTCGAATTCGAACTCCCCGCCGACGCCAACTCTTGCCGTCGATCGTCACCGTTACGGTGCCGTACTGCACGGCGCTGAGCGGCAGTCCCCGCGGTACGACGCGACCGCGAACCAAGCGCAAGCGACGACTCTCGAAAGTGACTCGCGCGCCGCCGTGCGGCGGTGGAGCGATCACCACGTCCGCGCTCTCGACCTGCAGATCTGCCGGCAAATTGGCATCGTCGATGCGAATGCGATTTCCGTAATAGGGCAGCAGAGTGGGGACGAACGCGACGCCCTTCGCGTTCGTGCGCGCCACCTCCTGATTGTTCAGGTACACGGCGGCGTCCGGCACCCCGCGTGCTTCAGCGACGGCGAAGGATTGATCGATGGGGCGGCTAGCGAACAGCCCTGCGCCCTCCATGTACACCAGCGTACCCGAAGCACCGAACAGCGAGTGCGAGCGGCCTTGCTCGTTGAAGTACGAGGCATCGACATGAACGAGTGAATTTTGGGCTTGAACGGAGGCGACGTAGCGCTGGGTGGGGCCTAGCGAAGCGCTGCCTTGGTAGCCGACGCCGCTCGCGCCGACGATCGGCTTGGTGATGCTCGCCGTGGCGTCGCTGCTGGTGCTGCCCACGTGCCCACTGACGGCTGCCAGATGATTGGTCGCGAAGTTGAACGTCAGCGTCGCGAACGCGTCGTACTGCGTGTCGCCCAAATGATTGTCGGTGCGCGAAGCAAGCAACTGCAGCGAGAGCTGACTGGTGAGCTGCAGGTTCTGCACCACGGATAGCCGCCCCCGGGGGCCCAGATCGCGCGAGACGCCGAAGCCAATCTGAGCCGACAACGAGGCGCGCCGGCCCAGCGAAAACCCGGACGAAGCCGAGTACTCCACCAGTGCCCGATCGTCAGCGGGCCCCAAGTTGGCGGTCGAATAGTGGCGCGAAGTGAATTTGGCGATGGCGCGTAGCGATACGCTGCGCATTTGATAGTAATAGCCGATCTGTCCCGCTGAGCCGGCCAAAGTTGGACCGTCACTATCGACGCTGGCGGCGGTGGCGAGGTTCAATTCGCCTGCGCGCCCGGCAACCGCGAGTTCGCTGCCCCCACTGACACGCCGACGAGAAACCTCGGCGCGACCGCCCAGGGTCAGCGCGTTGGTCACGCCAACGCGGTATCGACCGAGCAACAAGGGCGCACCGTAGTCGAAGCTCCGAGCTCCGTATTTCTCCCGCAAGAATCCCGCCGACCAGACGTACTCGGATAGTCCCGGTCGAAGCACCGAGCTGGCCGCGTAGTACTCGAAGGCAACGTCACTCTGTCGCGACAGGGGATCACTGATGACGTAGCGCACGTTGCCTGCGCCGCTCAGGGGCGCGACGCCTTGCAAGTTGAACTGACCGGGGGCGACCGCAACCCTTCGAACGAGCACGTTGTTCACGTACACGTCGACCGTCGAGGGTGCCATCACGCTGCCCTGGTAACCGAGGCGCGGCACGCGCACCAGGTATGGATCCAGCGCGAAATTGCGCTGGAACGTGAGGCCTCCCAAGATCGCTCCCCCGCCGAGCGCGCCCGTGCTGACGTATGAATCACCGATCACGAGTTCGCGCACGTTCTCGCGATCGCTCAGCACCCATTGACTGAGCAGCCGCACGACTCCGTTTTGCTGGTCGTAGCTGGCGTTGCTCGTCACGCGCATCGCTCCCGAGTTCAGCCCCGTTTCGGCAAAGGCGCGAAATTGATCGAAATCGATCACACTGGGCGCGTAAGTAAGGTAAGCGCTGGTCTCCTCCGTGTACCAGGCTCCCGGCGGAGCATGATCCGAAACGTCCACGGTCGTCTCTGCCAAAGCAGCGGGCGGGGCCACGATGTCGATGGTCAAATCGCGTTCGTCGATCGTGTACTTCAGTCGTGGCTCACTGCTGGCAAGCGACACGTAGTCGGTCGCACCGATCCGAATCAGGGGCGAAGTGAGGCGCACCACGCCACCGCGGTTCAATGCTTCCCAAGGCACCAGCACGTCACCGGGCACCGTCAGCACGATCACGTCATCGACCGTGGAACCGTTGATTTCGAGCTGCAGAATCGCCCGTTGCGCGTAAGCGTCCGGCTCTGCAGCGGCGCGCCCACAACTCAGCCAAGCACACACGCAAACTCCGATGGTAACGAGAGCGCGAGCTGTAAGCACGACTTCATCACTACTTGGCGCAGGCCCCGGTCAGCACGGGTCTGTCTGCGTGCACGTTGCCGTTCTCGGTCTTGCTGCTGACGCTGAGCGTGCTCAAAGTCGCGCACACGCTTTCGTCGAGCGCGACGTCATAGGCACGCCGCCCGTGGGCCAGCACATACCAACCCGGGAGATCTTTTTCGAGCTTGACCACCCCCGAGGCATCACGGCCGACGACCCGCACCGACTGGGCGAACATGTAAGAGTTGCCCCGGTTTTCCAGCGATACCAGCAGGTGTCCGCCCTTGAGGTCGACGCTGAGTGCAGGCGCAGCCTTGGGCGCGTCGGGTTGCAAGAATACAGGGATGCCGAAGCGCGTCAGGACCCTGATCGCGCCAGTGGTATTGGCGTTCGACGGCGGAAGCTCATCGACGAACAGGCGATAGCTCTTTTCGATTGTCGCGGCCGGAAGGTCGGTGGCTACGCGCACTCGGCGTGTTTCACCCGGCGCAATCTCCAAGAGCGAGGGAAAGAACAGAATGTCTTCGGTCGGCGTGAGCTGCATCTCGCCAGTCGGCGATTGCTGCCAAGTAAAAGCGCTCACCTGAAAGCGCGATTTTTCGCGACCACTATTGCGTAGCGATAGACTCTGCGAATGGGTTTTGCTCGAGAAATGCAGGCGCGTCGGCTCGATCGCGATGGTGGTGGCGCGCGCGACCGCCACCACTCCGAGCGTCACCAGAAACGCCATCACGAACGTGGAGCGCGCCATCGCAGCACTAGAACGTGACGGTCGCGACGACGGTGTCCGAGTAAGCCCCCGACGCCACGTTCTGCCCAGCCGCAACGCGACCGTACACCGTCACGCTGGCCGCAGTGCCGCTGCCCGTTTGGGCCACGCTCGTGCCCGCGGTGTTGCCCCAGATGGTGGCGTGGCCCACGTCTTGATAGAGCCCGTAGGAGAGGAAAGCACCCGCCGCGTCCTTCATCCGACGCACCGGAACGGCATCCGTGGAGCCAGAGCCGGCATTCGCGCCCTGGCCGAGCGTGAGCGCTGCGGCTGCGCCGTTGGTGCAAGTGACGATGACGCTACCCGTACCGTCGAGCGGAGTCGCACTGTTCGTGCCGACCGGATCGTAGGCGCCGAAAGCCAACGCGGTCGTCGAGATGCTGCACGTCGCCGATACGGTAGCCGTAACGCTCAAGTTGGCCGTCGCTGTACCGGCGTTTGCCTGCCCAGAAAACAGCATGCCCACGACCCCAAACGCCAGCGCTGCGCGCCCCAACTTGAATACCTGATGCATTACCCTTTGCTCACTTCTGTCGGAATTTTCCGACCAACTCGTTCGGTGACCAGCGCCCCATCGAAGTACGTCACTCCCGCGCTGGCCGTCGAACAGACGATAGTGAACTCGAGTACGGACCAAGAAGGTTTGGACTTTAGACACATGATTGCAACGTGAAAGCAGTGCAATCAGCTGCACTCCACCGGTACAGCCACCCAGGTTTTGCGTCGCCATCTCGCAACAGGGCGCTCAACCCGCACGAGTGAAAGCCGCGAATCGGCTCGAGAATGGCCTGGTCCCGCTGCGGCTCGAAGTAACGCTGGCCTTGGCCACCCCGTGCGGTTACGCCTCGCGCCCATTCCATGCACTGGGCTCCGCTTAGCCTCACTTCGGCACTGTTTCTCGGCTTCTACGACACCTGTCAAAAGCATGCACTGCGCGACAATCCGGTGGTCCCGGTACTGCTCATCAGCACTGGGACCTGTGCAACGGTGTGGTCCGTGCTGCTCTTGCTGCAACGCCTAGCGCCGGGCGCCTTGCCCGCCAGCTTGGTCGTCCCCGAGCTGACTTGGCTGGGGCATGCGCAGCTGCTGTTCAAAGCGGCGATCGTTGCGGCCTCTTGGCTTTGCACGTACCTCGCCGTGAAGCACTTGCCGATCTCGCTGGCCGCGCCGATTCGCGCCACGAGCCCGCTCTGGACGCTTGCGGCTGCAATCTTGCTGCTCGCCGAGCGCCCTTCGCTCCTCCAAGTGCTTGGGATTTCGACCACTTTGCTGTCCTTCCTCGGGCTGTCCGTGGTCGGGCGCCTCGAGGGCGTGCACTTTCACCGCGATCGCTGGGTGGGATACATGCTCCTCGGCACGCTATTCGGCGCGGCCAGCGGCCTGTACGACAAACTACTCTTGGGCAAGCTCGCGCTGGCACCCGCCACGGTGCAGGCTTGGTTCTCGATCTACTTGCTCGCTCTGTTCGCGCCGCTAGCAGGCTTGTGGTGGTTCGCTCGCGGTCGGCGCCGAGCCCCTGGAGCGCGCTTTCAGTTTCGTTTCAGTATGCCGATCTTGGCGCTCTGCTTACTCTGTGCGGATTTCGCCTATTTTTCTGCGCTGCGCGAGCAAGCCGGCTTGATCTCGCTGGTCGCCAGCCTGCGCCGCGGGAGCACCTTGATCGCGTTCGCGGCGGGGGTGTTCTTGTTCAAAGAGAGCAACGGCTGGAAGAAGTTACCCCCCGTCTTCGGCATCGTACTCGGCATCGTGCTCACGATCCTGGGCTGATCGCGGGTTCCGAGCGCGCTCGCGCGGAGACCAGGGCAGCATTCGGCTCAAGAGACCGTCGCGCAGAACCAAAGTGTGAAAAAGCACCGCACTGAGGTGGGCCATGAACGTGAAGAAGAGCAGGTACGCGAGCACCGTATGCGAGCGACGAAGCAGCGTGTAAAGCAGCACGCTGTGCGGCAGAATCGGCGGCAATACCAGCGGCCCGAGCCGAACCGGAACGCGCGCAGCGGACAACATTGCCCAGCCGACCAGCGGCAGCAGGAACATCAGCGCGTACATCAAGCGCTCCGAAGCAGTCGCGATCACGCGCTCTCTGGCGGACATCGTCGCCAGAAACGGCGGCAGCGGCTGGAGCTTTCGATTCACGAGGCGAATCAGCGCGAGCACCAGGATCAGAGCGCCGAGCGGCCGATGAATCGCGACCAACAGCCGGTACTGGCCGAGCGAAGCAACCATCGCGGCCCCGATGCACAGCATGGCCAAGAGCGCGACCGCCATCAGCCAATGAAGCACGCGCGAGGACCAAGCGAATTGCGGCATCTTGCTCATGGCGGGCTCCCTTTCTCACCCGAAGGGGTAGTGACGGCGCTGGCCGCTACCGGTTCGCCTGCGCGCCGCGTGAAAGACTGTGAGTACGCCGCCGATCGCGCGCTCAACAGCGGGTCGTCCGATCCGGCAATGCCGTTCGGCAGCACCAACGGATCGAAATTGATGGTGCGCGCGACGCCGGTCGCTTCCCCTTCGACGTGATCGATGGTGAGTGTTCCGACATCGACGCGCTCGCGGCTCTCCGGCCAAGCCAGTGTGGCATCGCTGGTCGAATCACCGGGTTGCCCAATGGTCAAGACCAGCCGCCAGCGCAAGGCCCCCTGATTCAGACGCGCAGTCAGCGCATCGAACAAGAAATTCGCTCCGGGCGCTACGCCCGTCGGAGCCGCCGGCCGCGCCGGCTCCTGAAGCGGCACCATCGCCCAGCGAACCGGAGTCAGCCGGCCATCGCCATCGCTGAGTTCGAAGGCGTTCAAGCTGTTGTAAGTGCTGTCCGCGAAGCCCGAGGTGGGCGCCTGCGCTTTGATCAGGGCAATGGCACGAGCAGTCTCCGGATGCTTGGCGAAGAACGCGCTGGCGCGCTCCGGATTCGGCTTTTTGCTCGCCGGCTCTGGTGCCAATGCGATCAGCTGCTCATTGAATGCTTCGGGCGTCTTGACGACGAAGACCGGGATATTGTTCATCCCCGTGCGCCATTCTTCGCCGTTCGGGAGCGAAAAAAGCAGCGCCATGCTGCGCACGGTCGCGGCGCTATCACCGGCGTAGGGCAGCCCACCCGCGAGCGCGAAGCGGCCTACGACTGCCACCCGGCCGGGACGAAACACGCTGGCTTTGGAGAGCCGAACGCCAGCGCCGTTGGCTTCGAAGTATCCACTGATGCTCACGCCTTTGGCGTGATTGCGACGAAACCCGGGGTGCGGTCCGTTGACTCGCTCGAAGGTGTCGACGAGCCGGGCGGGGGTGAGCTGGCGCGGCGAGAACCACCCGCCGACGTAGAGAAAACCTGCCCCCACGCTCAGCACGATCGCGACGACCAGTGCTAGCCGCGCCCGAGCGCCCGATCCCATGTGTGAAGTCGCCAAGCAGTCACCTCGATCGCAGGATGCAGAGCAAAGCATTCGCGCGCAAGCGCTCCGCTGGCATACTGCCACCATGCACCGGCCCAGCGTGTACCCCCCAGATCTCACTCGCTATGTCGAAGCTCACTGGCCCGCCGAAACGCGCTTGGCCCTGCCCCCAACGTTGCTCGAGGACGCGTTGTCGGCCGCGTTTCAAGCATCGCTGATGGCGGAAGAGGCTCGCTCCACGCGCTTTCGGTTGCTACTCACCGCGCCCGACCAACTGCCCGACACGGGCATTCCCAATCAAGGCGTACTTCGGCTCAAATTCGATCGCAGCCGGCCACTCTATGCCGACGAGCTGCGTCGCTTGGCCCCCGCCGTCCCGTTCGAAACGGCATTGATCGCCGCGCACGTCGATCAAGGAAAGCTGCGCATCTGGGGAGTAGCCCACTCGGGGCCCGCTTGGCTGGCGCCCACCTGGGGTGGTCGCAGCGTCGTACCAAACTGGACGTACGATCCTATCATCCACGTTACCGCGCCTGGTCAGCTCGCGGTTCGGTGCGCAGGTCGGCTGATCGGCGCTCTCGAGCGCGGTGTGTTGGTGGACGCCGCACTCGACGTGTTCGACTCGAATTGGCTACCGGCGATGTTCGCCCGCGAGCGCCAGCTGATCCAGCAAGAACACGCTGCGCTGCAGACTCGAGTTGCCTCGCCGACCTCGGTCGAGCACTCGTTGATCGGAAAGATCGCGCAACAGATGTTGCGCCGCGCGATTCAGCTCGTTCGAGGCGCTCGCCACGGGGGGCTAATCCTGATCGCAGACACTTCGGGGGGCGAGGGCGCTCGGCCGCTGAGTGGCCTACGCCTCAAGTACTCGTTCGCGCAAGACGAGCCAGCGCGCCGCTACCGGACGCTGCTGTTTCAAATCTTGGAGGCCGTGGCCGCGACCACTTCGAAAGAGTCCGTGGGCTGGTCGGATTTTGCCTCGAACCAAAGCGCACGCTTCGAGGAGCTCGAGCAAGCCGTGTTCGAGCAGAGCCGCGTACTGGCAAACCTCTCCGCCATCGACGGCGCGCTGGTCCTCGACAAGCGCTTCAGCATACTCGGGTTCGGCGCCGAGGTGTCCGCCGAACTGCCCACACCCGCGCGCGTCTGGCGCGCAATCGACACCGAGGGCCAGGTTCGTCAGCCCGAGGATATCGAGAACGTGGGCACGCGTCATCGCGCCGCCTATCGATTCGTCAACGATCATCCCGACGGTTTGGCCGTCGTCATCTCTCAAGATGGCGGCGTGTCTTTCGTGGCCAACCGCGAGCGACAGGTCGTGTTCTGGGAACAATCGGTGAGCCCGTGACGCTTACGCGCGCAAGGCTCGCTCCCGCAACCATACTACGGAACTAGATCGAGTCCGTGAGCAGACCGCGCACGTCCGCTGCATCGAGCAACCGGGTCACGACCGCACGCTGCTCCAACGCGACGCTGCTCGCGACTTCAGCGACCTGCGCGTGAACGAAAAAGGTCTTCCGACGCCAGCTCAGCTGAAACATGCCCGTCAGAATGCCACGCTTCATCGCAGCGCCAAAGCCATCACCTTCGAGCACGACGTGATACGTCGCGCATGCCTTCACGAAGCTCGGCATTGCCTGCTCCAGGCGCGCGCGGAATTGCGCGTCGGGAGCCGGAGCCTCCACCGGAACACGAGTGACGTAAACGATTGGATGGCCACAACTAGCCGCCGCTGCCTCTACGGCCGCCTTCACGCGCTCGAGGTCCGAAATCTTCGGCTCGCCCCACAGGGCGAAGACTCCGCCTAGCGTCGAAATGAATTCGCAGGCCATGAATTACTAGCCAACGGCCACATTGACGCCGCATTTAGGCAGCGTAGCAGGAACTTTTTCCGGGGCCGTGCAGCTAAATTCACCTGGCTCGTCATCCCCCCAGCGCGTAGTGGCATTGACTTGGTGCATTCGAGGCGCGGGTACGGCCGCGACGTCAATGGTGGTGAGGGTCCGATGATCACGGGAAGTGTTGGGCGATTGGCGGCAGTACTGGTCGGCTTTGGGCTGATTTGCACGGCCTGCAGCGGCAGTTCGACGGCCGCCCCCAGCACGGCGCCCAAGCCCGGCAGCAACGCAACAGTCTGCGATCCCGGCGCCCGGCGCTGCGAGGGACACGACATCCTGCGCTGCGACGCCACGGGCGGGGAGGAAGTCGTCGAGTCGACGTGCTTCAGCGAGCTGTGTCGCGTACGAGCCGGTGAACCGGTCTGCCCCCCCACGACTTGCGCAGCAAACCTGCCCACGTGCGATGGCAGCATCGCAACCAAGTGCAAGGTGGACGGTTCCGGGCCAGTCGCGGGCGGGGTGGACTGCGCCGCCAGCAAGCAATCCTGTATCGAAGGCACGTGTCGCGATGTTCGATGCGTCGCCGGCACGAGGTCCTGCGAAGGCAACCGAGTGTACCTGTGCGCGCCGGATGGGTCGAGCCTCAGCATCGTCGAGTATTGCGCAGACAACCAAGAATGCAGCGATACGCTGGGCACTTGCATCGGAAAGATCTGCGAGCCAAACAAGAGCACCTGTAGCGGCTCGCGCGTGACGACGTGCAACTCGTCCGGCACCAATTGGTTACCCGCATCCACTGACTGCGCTGATGACGGGAAAGCGTGCGTCGCCGGCAGCTGCGAAGAGCGGGTTTGCACGCCCTCGACCACGTATTGTCGCGACGGCAACCTTTATCAATGCGACCCCACCGGCTCGAGTACGACGCTCTCGAAAACCTGCCGCCCGGGCTTCGAGCACTGCGAGGTGACCCCTGCCGGTTTGTATGCCTTCTGCGTCGCAGACGTTTGCACCGCGGGATACAAGCTTTGCGCAGGCGACGTAATCAAGACTTGCAACGCAAATGGCTCGCTCCCGGCGGAGGGCATCGCCTGCGCCAAGGACGAGTACTGCGAAAACGCCGAGTGCAAGCCGAGACTGTGCAAACTCGGCACCTACTACTGCAAGGATCAAAGCGTCTACAGCTGCGAGCCGAACGGGCCACAGCTTTATACGCAATGCGGGGTGGGCGAAGAGTGCCGGGCACTGCTCACGGATGTCGATGAAAGCGTCGACCCCAGTTTCTATGCCGACTTGGTTTGGTGCGTTACACCATCGTGTCCGCCCAGCCACGCGGATTGCGTGCTCAACAAGGTGGGCGCCTGCGCCGCCGATGGCTCGAGCCTCAGCGTGGTGACCAGCGACTGCGCCGCAGATGGCAAGGTTTGCACCGCCGATCTGACTTGCGCCTCGAGCGCCACCGACACGCTCGGGCAGGACGAAGTGACGGGGGAGCTCGCGGAAGATACGTTCTGGGGCACCGTGCTCGACGTTCGTTCGCCGCGCAAGCTGACCGAGATCCAGCAATGGATCGCATTCGCAACTACGCGACAGCTGCGCTGGATGGTCTACGAGCTGGTCGGGAGTCAGTTCGTGCTCCGCGTCGACAAAACGACGACCGAGGCGAGCGGCGCCGGCTTCGTCAGTTCCGGTCCCCTCAGCTTCGCCTATCAGCTCGAGGCCGGTAAGCGCTACGCACTCGGCGTAGCGGTTTCGGGTGGCGGTAGCGTCGTCGTCTACGACGAGGTCCCGTTCGAGACCAAGGCGTCGTTCGGAGATCCGCTTGGCGCCGCCAGCACCTTCAGCGAATTCAGCAGTTTCAACGTCGCCGGTGGCTTCTACCGCTGGTCGACGCCACGCATGAAGTTGACCACCACAGCGCCTTAGCGAGTGCTGGCGCACAGACCGCCGGGCGGCAACTTGCCCGGCACCTGAAAGCCGACGGCAATCGAGCCGAGCTTCACCTGGTGTTCGCCTGCGGTGAGCGGCTGACCAAAGCTGCAATTCGCATGGGCAATGCCGCAGTCATCCGTGCAAGCTCGGTCCGGGTCCTTGTTGTTTGCCACGCAGAAATTGGCGGTGACGTCGAATGCGACGCCCGAGTCAATCGCGCACGACGCTTCGACGACTTTGGAACAACTGCTCGACAAGCAACCAGAGCTGCGCACGGTGATCTGCAGCGGGTCACCGGCCGCGATCGACTCGCCGTCGCTCTTCGGCGTGCCCCGCACACACAGCTCGGCCGCAGCGTACGGCTCACAGGCGGGCTCGGGGGGGTCGGGTTTCAGGTAGTTCCAAGCGCACACGTTATCGATGCACGCGAAGCCGTCCGCGCTCGGGCAATCGCAGACCGAGCCCCCTTCGGTCGCGCAATCGAGCTCGGAGACCTGCGCTCGCTGCGCCAAGTACGACGAGAGATCGGCGTCGTTTCGCGCGATCAGATCACGCGTACAACCACAGCTCGAGCCCGGGATGCGCTGACCGCAATCCGCCGCTGACTGACATTTCTGGACGCTGGACAGCGTGGCCTTCATTTCGCTCACGAGCGAGTCGCAGGACGGGCCGGCATCAGGGCCAGGCGCGGGCACGCAACCGACGAGCGTGCATTGCACCTCGCCGCGCTCCCCGCACGAGCAATTGTTGCAGCCATCGCCCATCGGGAACGTATCGCCCTGGGCGTACTGCTTGCCGTTGTAGTCGCAGCCCGCGCTGTTGTTTTGGACCGTTCCCGAGCAACCGACGAATGAAGAAAACAGCCCGAACAGCCCGAGGGCAAAGAAGGCGGACACGCTGAGGTGTTTGCGCATGTTCAAACCCAAGCACAGCGCATGCCGGCCAGAAAATGCCGAGTTGTCGCGCGCACGGCCGGCTGCAACCGGATCCTACGGTCGGGATTGTGCCGAGCTGTGCCGCCCCGCATGCCTCACGTGGTGCGAGCAAGGCGGTGACTCCAGCTGAGACGCCCAAGTCTCGATAATCCGGCGACCGTGCAATCTTCCGGCTCAATTGCATGCTGTACGCCTGCGTCGCACCTTTTCAGTGCTTGAAGCAGTTCGTTAATGGTCGTTCAACAGAGGTTTGATTGCGTCGGCGACGTGCTAATTTGTCGGCCGAGTCGTCCCACTCCCCTCTCTTCTCTGCGAGCGCCTGGAGGCGCGTTGTAAATGAAGCAACTTATCTCGGTCTCTGCGCTGATGTTGGCGGTCGTCGCTTGCTCTTCCGATCCGGATCCGGGCGGCGGCACCGGTGGCAGCGGTGGTTCGAACAGCGGGACGGCCGGCAAGTCCGGCAGCGGCGGCGGCCCGGTAACGCCGTCCGCCGGCAGCGGCGGCGCGGGCGCGACAGCGGGCTCGGCTCCGACGGGTGGTTCGGCTCCGACGGGTGGTTCGGCTCCGACGGCGGGCTCGGCTCCGACGGCGGGCTCGGCTCCGACGGCCGGCTCCGCAGGTGCGGGCGGCACACCCGGTGCGGGCGGCACACCCGGTGCGGGCGGCACGAGTTCCGGCGGCGGCTCGGGGCCAACGACCGCGGTCAAGTGCGACAACCTGTCGCTCGCGCCGACCATGACCGGCGTCGCGAAGCCCTCGGGCGCGGCGGGTGGCTTGGTGGTGCTCGACTGGGCCGGCTTCAAGGGCGCCGCGTCGTTCACATTCGACGACAACACGCCGTCGCAACTAGCGAATTACAGCGCTTTGAAGGCGACGGGCGGGCACTTTACCTGGTTCCTGATCGCGAGCAGTGCAGGCACCGGCTACAAGGCGACCATCACCGACGGTCAAGAGATCGCCAATCATACCCAGACCCATCCGGGTAGCGCTTCCGCGGGAGAGGTCTCGAACGCTCAGACCACGCTGAAGACGAACTATGGCGTCGACGTGCACAGCATGGCGGCACCGAATTGCCAAGATGCGTGGAAGGCCTTCGCCTCTCCGGCCAAGCTGTTCCAAAATCGTGGTCCCTGCGGCGGCGTCCCGGCGGTGTCACCGCGCGACAGCACGGATCCGTTCTTGCTCCCCGCCTACTTGCCCCCGCAAGGCGCGGACGCCGCCAATCTCAGCGGCCAGATCGCGGCAGGCAAGTGGCGCATCTACGTGATTCACGGCTTCGATAGCCAGGGCGGCACGTACCAACCAGTGCCGATCGCGAGTGTCACGGGGGCTATGTCGAAGGCCGTGACGGATGGCATGTGGGTCGAAGGCATGACCAATGTCGGCGCCTACTGGGCGGGTCAAAAGCTCATCCCGGCCTCCGCCACGACCAGCGCAACGTGGACCCTACCCGCGAATTTCCCGCCCAACATGTGCGTGCGCATCACGACGACGGGCGGCACCGTCACTCAAAAGGGTAACACCATCGCCTGGGATCCGCACGGCTACTACCAGATCTCGCTCGACGCTGGTGAAGTGACGGTCAAGTAAGTCGTCAGCCACTGAACATCGCGACGCCCCGTCCTAGCGACCAATAGGCCGCAACACACCCCATCGCGTACACGAACGCGCGGGTGGTCCAGACGGGGCGTCGTTGTATGCGGGTCACGAGCCAGCCAACGGCCACGAACAGCGCGATCGCTGTAAGCTGGCCGAGCTCCACTCCGACATTGAAGAACAACAGCGCCGTTGGCACGTGCTTCTCGGGCAAGCCCGTCTCCAGCAGCGCGGACGCGAAGCCCATACCGTGCAAGAGGCCGAACGCGAACGTCACCAGCCACGGCGCGCGCCGCGCCAGCGAATCGCTCGGTCGTAAGCACTCGGTACAGGCCAGCACGATCGACAGCGCGATCGTGGTTTCTACCGCCGCTGACGGCAGGCTGAGCCAGCCGAGGACGGTAGCCGCCAAGGTCAGGCTGTGAGCCACGGTAAACGCGGTGATCGCTGCGATCAGCGCTTTACGCCTCTGCACCATGATCGTGATCGCCAGCACGAACATCAAGTGATCGAAGCCAGTCAAGATGTGCTCGATACCGAGCGTCGTGTAGTCGAGCGCGATGGGCTGCAGGAAACGCCAGCCTGCGGACGCCGGAATGCCGTACACCGTGAGACTCGGCGAACGGCCGTTGAGCACGCGCATGAGGCGCGAACCGTCGCTCCAGTCGATCAGCACCGTGACACTCGATTCGCCGCCGGCCAGCCACGGAAAATCAATCGTGCCCACGAGGCCGAGCGGGCCGCACTCGAGCAGCGCGCCCTGCTGACGGCATGACTTCGGATACTGCGCTGGCTCACGCAGCCCCTCGAGCGTCTTGGCCGTGGTCCGCCAATCGATGGCGAACTTTCCGTCGGACACCTCGGTCAGCGTCAACGTCGCGGCATCGAAGGAGTGCGCCGCTGCCCCCTTCGCGAACATCAGCGTCGCGAGCAAGAACAGGAGCACGCGCCGCATCATCGAGGTTTTTCCTCGAAGCGGTAGCGCCGCGTGACGACCGCGGTCGCCTGCTCCACGACCTTCTGGGCCAAGGCAGCCTTCCACCCGGCCAGCAATTGTTCGTGCAGCACCGCGGGCGGCGCCAAGCCGCCTTGGATCGCGTTCAGCTTGACCAACAGCAAACGGTCGTTCGTCTCGAGTTCGCGCCATTGCCCGGCCGGTAAGCTCCGAATCTGCTCCGCGACCGTTGCCCCGAATTCTTGCTCGATTCGCTCGCGGTTCACGTTAGCTACCGTGCTACGCAGGCCGAGCGACGCAGGCGTCGCGCCTGGCAGCGCGAGTTGACGCTCGGATTTGGCGCGCTGCTGCTCGGCGCCTGGGTCCGTCTTGGGGAACACCACGAACTCGTGCTCGTAAAGCAGCGGCAATTCGTAGTCGGCGCGATGTTGGTCGAGGAATTGCTGAAGCTCGGCCTCGCTCGGTTCGCGTAGCGGTGTCTGCAAGAGCATCCGCTCGCGCATCTTGCCGACTAGTAGATTGCGCACGGTCGGATCGTCGCGGTCCAAGTTTTCGCGCAACGCCTCACGATAAAGCGCTTCTTCGGCCTTCCAATTCGCCAGCATGGCCGCGGTTTCCTCTGGCGTCGCCGCTCGCCCCATCTGGTCTCGATAGCGCCGCGAGAGATCGGCCTTGAGCGCCGGAGTAAGCTCGATAGTGCGCAGATCGCCGGTCATCAAGCGTTGCACCAACAACGCGGCCCCGGCGAGTGCGAAAAAATGCAACGTAGGCTCGCGTAAGAGCCGCCGAAAAGCCGATGATTTAGCGCTGTCGATCGGTTGGGTAGCCATGGCAGAGCGGGAGCTGATCAGGGGTAGTCCCGATCCGCTCCGAGAGCTAGGGGCTGCAACTACGATGGCGCAAGACGAGTCAGCGTGCGGCGTCGAGTGCTGCTTTGCGGGCTCGCTTCTGCTCGTACATCAGCGCATCGGCCTTGACCAGCAAGGCCTCGATGCTTTCCGGCTGCGAAGAGTCGTACAGGGTGCCGCCCACGCTGGCGGACAAGCGGTAGCGCTTACCTGCGTTCTGGTTGCGCAGGGCAAACTCGGCGTCGATGCGCGCGGCAAACAGGCGGAGCTGGTCCGAGCGAGCTTCCGGTAGGAACGCCACGAATTCATCACCGCCCAAACGCGCCACCACATCCGAAGCGCGGAAGGTCGCGCGCAGCACGCTGGCGGTCTCGCGCAGCGCGTGGTCGCCTTCGTCGTGACCGAGCTGATCGTTGATCTGCTTCATGCCATTCAGATCTACGAAGAACAACAGGGCGGAGCTGCGCGCACGATCGGTTTGTTGGATCACGTGCCGCGCCAGTTCGAGGAAGCCCCGGCGATTGTAAAGACCGGTGAGCTCGTCTCGGATCGACAAGGTTCGAATTTCTTCGGCCCACTTGAGCGTCTCCGCACGCGCGCGCTCACGCTCCACGACGCGCCCGAGCTGAGTGCCGATGTTACTCATCAAGGTGAGCAGCCGAAGATCCGGCTCTTCGATGCGCTCGGAGTAAAACTCGAGCACTGCCACGACCTCGTCGCCGATCAATACGGGAAAAGCAAAGCCACTCCGGATCCCGGCTTGCCCGGCGCTGCGCGCGCGCAAGAAGGCGCTCTCACTCTCCAAATCGCTGAGCCAGGTGGCGAGCCCCGAGCCCAACACTTGTCCAATCATGTCGTCGTCGGCTGCGAATTCGAGGGCGGCGCTCTGTTCGCGAAAGTTGGCGAAGCGCGCGGATTCGTCGTTCCACCAACCGGAGGTTCGTAAAACCTCGCCGTGCCTGATGTAGACGTGCCCAACCGGCCAGCCCATGAACGCGCACACCCGGTGCAAGCAGCTCCGAAACGCCTCCTGCGCCGATTGAGCGCTGTTCGCCGCTGCCGCGATCGCCTGCAGGATCTCGACGCTCGCCGCTTCTTCGTTTACCAGCAAAGTCTGTTCGAGTAGCGCGGCCTCGGTCTGCTTGTGGCTAGTCACATCGTAGACCAGCGCAATCCCGGCGTTGACACTGCCCTGCTCATCGCGCACGGGGACGATATCGAGCGCGAACGTCTTTGGACCTCTAGCCACTTCGAAGGCTTGGCTCTCACCGGCCAAGGCGGCACGGTAGCGCGCCGCGAGGGCCTCGAAATTTTGAGGCGCCGCCACGTCGGCGAGGGTCTTGCCCACTAGTGCTTGGCTAGAGAACCCGACACTTTCGAGCAGCGCCTCGCCGTCTGCCACCAGGTAACGCAAATCATGGTCGAAGACCAACACGGCCCCATTCGGCAGGTTGCGAACGACCGTGCGAAACAAGGCTTCACTGGTGACGAGAGCCTGGCGTACGGCGCGCGCTCGGGTATTTTCACGCCCCACGCTGATCACGGCTCGAGCCGCGCCAAACTGATCGCGCATCACCGACGTGCTCACACGGAAGGATTGCTCGGGCAAGCCGGGCAGCCGACGCACGACTTCGGTGTCGCCGACCAAGTCGCCGGCGAGGGCACGAGCCGCGGGCGTCCGGTCAATCGTCATTGCCGTCACGCCGTCCGCCAAAAAAAGCCCATAGCTTGCGAGGGTCCCATCCGTCTGAGTGACCTCCGTGGGTCGCGAGTACCGGGCTGCCGGATTGGCATAGAGCACTCGACCATCCGTTGCCGTGATGACTACCGAGTCAGCCATGCATTCCAGCGCTGCGCGCAGAAGCTCGTTCGGCACTGACGGCGTGGACGGCTCCTGAGCCAGACCCCCCGCATCGCGCTCGGGTGTTGACTGTTGCGCTCCGGACGTCTCAGAGTTCGACACGGGAAGCATGTAAGTATGGTCCCCGGCCAATCGGAAGTGAAGGGCTGGCAGCACCTCCTGAGTGCGGCCGCCTTCAAGATTGTGGCGCTCTTGCCGTTTGCCACTCCAAAACCCGTCCGAAGATGACCGATCTCGCCGCGGTTGCGGGTCGCTTGCGCTCGAGTACGGGCAGCGCTCGGCTGAAAGGGGAATGCCAGTGGAAGAGAGGAGCGAGCGAAGGCCTCGTCCCGACCCGGCATTCCCGAGGGCCAAAGCTGCCAGACTTGTACAGTCTGCTCACAGATCGTGCGATTCGCTGCCATTGCGGATACGATGTTTGCCAAGGAGGTGGAATTGAGCGAGCTTTCGGACGCCAAGCGAAGAATCGAAGCGCTCGAACGCCAACACGCCGAGCTCGAAGCTCAGCTCTCCGAGCGTCGAGCCAATCGCTACGCCATCGACCCTCGACTAAATCGCTTGTTGGGCGATCCGTTGGTTCTGGGAACGTTCCCTCACCTGATCATGGTGCTCAGTCGCGAGCTGCAGATCCTCTACGTCAATCGCGCGGAAGCGGGGCAAAACGCAGCGGACTTCATTGGCGCCGATTGTTTGGTTTCGGTGTTTCCGGACGACAGAGAACGCTATCGCAACGTGTTCGAAGAGTGCTGGCGCTCGGGCCAGCCGACGAGTATCGAGGTCCGGTCCATCGGAGACACGTGGTGGGATTCGCGCCTAGTACCGGTGCGGGACGCCGGTGAAGTCGTGTTCATGCTCGTGTCCAGTACGGACGTCACTCAGCGCAAGGCTCAGGAACAAGCCTTGCGCGAAAGAGAGAGCAGCGCCCGGCTATCACTATTGGCGAGCGGGGTTGGCACGTGGACGTGGTGGTTGCGCCGAGACGAACTGTACTGGGATGAAGCTCTGTGCGAGATCTTCGGCGTAGAGCCCCATAACGCCCCCCGTCGGCTCGAGGAATATTTGGAGCTGATCCACCCCGAAGACCGGGCTGAGGCGCTCGAAACCATCCAGGCCTACGTGAAAACCGGGGTCTACGACGGAATGGCGTATCGCATCGTTCGCCCCAACGGGATGGTGCGGCACGTGATCGCGAAGGGCGTGGCTGAGTTCGACGAGCAAGGCCAGCTCGAGGCGCTACGCGGCGGCGTCCTGGATGTGACCGAGCGTAAAGAGCTCGAGGCCAATTTGGCGCAAGCCCAGCGTATTCAAGCCGTCGGCCGCTTGACGGCGGGCATCGCGCACAACTTGAACAACGCACTCAGCGTGATATTGCCGAACGTGGCCGAGTGCCGCGAGCTCACCGCAGGGCCTGTCGCGGAGCGCCTGGCGGACATCGAACACGCCTCGATGCGAGCCGCCGAGATGGTGCGGCAACTGATGCTCTTCGCGCGCCCACAAGACAACGCCACTCGCAACTCGTTCGATTTGGTGCACGCCGCACGACGAATCGTGGACATGAGCCGTTCGACGTTCGATCCGAGGGTGCAGATTGAGCTCGTGCCTGCGGAGATCCCAGCCGTGCTCGGCAATTCCGGCCAAATCGAGCAAGTGCTGCTGAATGTGGTCCTGAACGCGCGCGACGCGCTCTTGGAGAGCGAACGCGAGCAACCCAGTTTGCGCGTGGAGTTCTCCGTACCTACTGCCGGAAGAGTCTGCGTGAGCATCACGGACAACGGTGCGGGGATGACGGAGAGCGTACGCGCGCGGATGTTCGAGCCGTTTTTCACGACCAAGGAAATGGGCCGCGGCACGGGCCTCGGGCTGTCCAGCGCGTACGCCATCGTCACTGATCACGGAGGCACCATTCGCTGCAGCACTCGGCTCGGCGATGGCACCCGCTTCGAGATTGAGCTACCAGGCGCCCCTACTCAGCGCTCGGCTCCGCCCGCCCCGGAACCGCGGCCGGTGCCCGTCGGTACCGAGACTATTTTGGTGGTCGACGACGAATTACCGGTGCGCCGAGTGCTGCGCGGAATGCTCGAGCGAAGCGGCTTCCGCGTCATCGAATGTGAAGACGGGGCGCAGGCACTCGCTGCGTTGGAGCGCAAAGCGCGAATAGATGCCGTGCTGATCGATCGCTCGATGCCCGGCTTGTCGGGCGAACAAGTGATCGAGCGCGTCTGGCAGCTCGGGATCCGACTGCCCATCTTGGTGCTCAGCGGGCATTCGAGCGTGGAGTTACGAAACCCGAACGTGAGGGCCGTGCTTTCCAAACCAATCACGCGCGAGTCCTTGGTTTCGGAAGTGCGCCGGGCGCTCGATCATCCGCTGCCCGCCGTTCACTAGTCGCTCGCAACGACCTGCCCCCTCCCCCGGTCAGGGGCAGAACTGCACCGGGGCATCGAGATCCCTGCCTTTGAGGATCGGGCTGTATTTCTTGGGCTTGCTCCAATTGCACGCGGCGTTGAAGTCGACGCCGGTGTCCGTGTACTCACTCATGAACACGGGCTTGTCGTGCTCGAGGTACACGGATACCTCCGCGCACCAACCCTGATCGTAGCAATCCTCGGTGAGCACCCAATCGAACGCCGATTGGATCTGTTTTGCGAGCTCTGCGGCGTTCTTTTGCCCGATGTTCAAACCGCGAGCGTGGGCTTCGCCGGAGAGCCAGTTCGCGTAATCGACGCCATCTTTTTCGGTCAGCGGAAAACCCGAATTCGAACCGTACACGTCCATGTTGTCGGGCTCGATGCCGTCGAAGCCCTTCTGCTTACAGAGATCGAAGCGCGCCGCGATGATGTCGCGCAGCGCTTTGGCGCGAATGTCGACGAAGCGCTCGCCCGGCCACCCCGGGTACTCGTTGCCGAGCACCGCCGCAGGAAAGCTCTTGGCGTCTGGGCGCCAATCTTCGTAGCTGCCGACGCTCAGGTAGCAGATCACCTTGCGCCCCTGATCGTGCAACTCTTTCACTAAACTGGCGTCGCTGTCGAAGCCGTCGATATCGTACACACTAACGTTTACCGTCTGGTCGATGGTCTCCGTCAGTTGCCACTGCCAAGTGACCCCGGCGCTCGGCTTCCAAAAGGCGCCGCTGGCCCCGGCCCCGCCGTTGCCTGAGCTTGGATTTCCACCCTGCCCGCCTCCTGCCCCGCCTCCACTCGGTTGGCCCGCTTCGCCAGCGGCAATCGCACCGGCAGTGCCTCCGGCTTGGCTCGGCCCTCCGCTAGCTCCCACCTGAGGGCCCGCCCCCGCACCTCCGGACGAAATGCCAGCACCACCGCTTGGTTCGCTAACGCCCGCGCTTCCCCCAGCCGAGCCCTGCACCGCTGGATCGCTGCTCGCACAACCAAAAGTGAACACGCCGCAGGCGATCAACACTCGGCAAAGCACGCGACGGTGCGCTTCGAGGAAATCGGGCATGTGCGATCTTAGCTAGGATCTCCCGACTCGCGCGCCAAAGATTGAGCGCTCTGGCGCCTACTGTGCCGAGATTGTGCCATTGTGCCAACTCGCGATCGTACGAATTAGGGGAAAACGCAGGCGTTTATTGGCCCGGCTTTTGCTCCTATACGTACATGACTTACAGCGCTTGGCTGCTCGCAGCGTGTACCGCGCTCGTGCTGGGTTGCGGTGGCGAGACCACTCTGTCCCGCTCGGACGGCGGAGCAGGATTGTCGACCGCTGTCGGCGGCAACGCCAGTGCCGGCCGCGCGAGCGGCAGCGGCGGGACCAATAGCGGCGGGACCAATAGCGGCTCGGGCGGGACCGGCGGCTCTAGCAGTAGCGCGACCCACGATTGCAACGGCACAGCGTGCACGGCGACGCAGGCCTGTGTTGCATATCGCACCATCGGCGGCGTGTTCTCGGCGCCGGATGGCGGCGCGTGCCCCACCGGAAGCCACGTGGAGAGCAACCAGTGCCAGCCGGATTTTGCATACAAATGTGCTGACCTCAACGGCGCGTGCCAGAACCAAGCGTTGACGTGCGCGTGTGCACAGCCACCAACGAACAGCCCGGGCGTTTGCCCGCTCGGGTTTGGCAGCTGCTCCCAGCCCGGAGCAAGCGCTGACTCTTCGGCACAGCTGATCTGTCAGAAACTCGTTCCCTAGCCCCGCACTCGGAGGCTGGCGCGTGATCGTGATAGCCTTGAATCGTGATACGCGGGGAACTGCGAGCCTGGCTCTGCCGATCGCGAATTTCGGCCTTCGCTGCGGTCTTGCTCTGCGTCGCGTGCGGAGCACGTTCCGGGCTCGGAGATCGGTATGCTGATTCATCGAGCAGCGTAGGCGGGACCTTTGCTGCTGGAGGGCGTGAAGCGAGCCCGAAAGGCGGGGGGAGCGACGGAGGCCGGAGCGGCGGGAGCGACGGAGGCCGGAGCGGCGGGAACGGGACCAGCGTCGGGGGAAGCCAAAGCGACGGAGGCGCACTGAGTATCGCAGGGCACAGTGGCGCGCCATCCGTGCTCGCGGGCCCCGATCCGCGACGCACGCCACCCGTGTTTTGCAGCCTCGATCAGTGGTGCGGCTCGAACGCAAACTTCATCGCGATTTGGGGGAGCTCGGTTTCCGACATTTGGATTATTGCCGAACGCACGGGCGATCTCGCTGGCACCAAAGAAACGGGGAACCCCGACGACAACACGGCTCTCCTGCATTGGGATGGCGCTGCGTGGCGTGCCATTCAGATCGACGAAACACGCCGACTGCGCGCTATCTGGGGCAGCGCGCGGAACGACGTCTGGGCAGCCGGTAGCGGTCCCAGCCTTTTACATTTCGACGGCGAGAGTTGGTCGCTCGTCGTCGAACCGATCATCCCTGCCGGCGGCATCACCGCCATTTCTGGCAGCAGCGCGAACGACGTGTGGGCCGTGGGATGGAACAGAGCCATCCTGCATTTCGACGGCGTCGCTTGGTCCTCCATCGAGTTGTCGACCTGGGACACGTTCCGCTCGGTATCGAGCTCAGCGGATGAAGTTTGGGTTTTGGGTGACAAGACACTGAACCATTTCGACCGAACATCGTGGTCGACCGTAGCGAGGCCGAGCGAGAGCGCGCTCAGCAGCGTGTGGGGCCGCGCTGATCGAGAGGCCTGGGTTGCTGGCCAATCGGGCACACTCGAACGCTGGAATTCGACGGTCGAGCAAACCAACGCCGTCACCGTTCAAGCATCAACGGCAGACTTCCGAAGTCTCTGGGGGAACTCTGGCCGCGACGGATGGGCAGTCGGTGAGCAGGGGCTGATCGCGCATTGGAACAGCACGGCTTGGACGGCAGGTCCTCACCTCACTGATTTCAACCTGAACGCGGCTTGGGGGTTCGAAGGCTCGACCTGGTTCGTCGGTGACAACGGTACCTTTCTGGAATTCGACGGGCAGAATTGGCTATCGAGCCCGATCGCTGGTCATCAGCTGAACCGTCTGTGGGGCAGCCACCCTGCTGACGTGTGGGCGGCAGGGCGCGAGATCGTCCACTGGGACGGCAAGCTGTGGACCGATGTTCCACGGCCCGGTTCTGATGAAGTGTTTGCCTTGTGGGGTAGCGGCGAAGCCGATGTTTGGGCCGCAGGCACCCACGGCCTGCTTCTACATTGGGACGGCCTCAGCTGGCAGGTCAGCGCAAGTCCGACCAGCGCGGACATCAAGGGTGTCTGGGGGAGCTCGAGCCGAGACGTTTGGGCCGTAGACAGCGACGGACACTTCCTCCACTTCGGCGGTTCTTCCTGGAGCATTTGGTCGGCATCGAGCTTCGGTCCCCTGGCGAGCGTGTGGGGAAGAAATGCTGCGGATGTGATTGCGGTTGGCGGCAGTAACCGAATCCACTTCGACGGCAGCGAGTGGTCTCTTTTGCCGCCTCATCCCAGCGAAACCCCGACCTACGAGCTTGCCTTCGGCAACGCTCAGCTCGTGTGGATCGGAGGGAACGTTGGCTGGAGCGCTTACAAGGCGGGTGGCACGCGCCCTGAACTCGGGCACTGGGACGGCATCGGCATGAGCGACAACCTCGAACCGAAGATCGCGCCGCCCAACGTCTCCCTGAATTACAGCTCCGTCGAGGCCGGCTGGGCCGACAATGAACGAGATGTTTGGATCTACCTCTCGCGCGTGCTGCACTGGGACGGCGCTCAATGGTCGTATTCGGCGGTGGGCGGCCCGACGACCATCAACGCGCTGTGGGGCACCACGAGCGACCTTTGGGCGCTCACCGGAAATGGCCAAATTCTGGCTAAATCCCGCTAGCGACCGGCATCCCTAAGCGACGGTAATGGCCAGCTTGGGCACGCCGATCCGCAGCTCATGGCTCGTGCCTCGACGTTCCACGATCTGCGCGGCCTCGACGACCCCTGCCTCACTGAACTGCTTACGCGCGCGATAGATGTCCACGGCGAGTTGTTCCGGCGTGGTGGCCAGCATCTTGAGCAGCTGATCCTGGTAGACCCAACCTTGGTTCGAAGGCTCGAGTGATTCGTCACTTTGATCCCTCACGCGCAGCCGCGCGAGCGTCAGAAGCACATAGCTGTGCGCACGCGGGCGAAGCTCGATGCTCCGCTCACCGTGCACGATCTTGACCTCGACGTATTCCTCATTTCGACTCACCGAGAACTGAAGTGCCAGCTCCGATGGAGTCAGTTGCTGCCCTCGTCCGGTCGTGGTCGCGTAGACCGGCGCCCCCGGCTCGAAGCGGTACTGACGCGCCCCGATCGTCAACACCTCGGATGCCTGAGGCTCCCACACTCGAGCCCCAAACTCGGCAATCCACGCGCCGCTCGCTTGCTTCGAGATGAACAACTCGGGTTCGCCCTGCTGCGGCACGGCAAGCAACTCATCCAAGGCAAAGATTCGCTCACCGGTCGCCAGATCCACGAGCGCCGTACTCGGCGGATCCACATCGACCAAGCGCCAAAGCTGTTCGTCATCGCCGAAACGAAGCTGACACCCCATGCGCAGCAATACGCGGGCACCGGAGGCGATCCGATGCCCATCGAGAAAAGTCCCATTTCGGCTACCGAGATCCTGAAGCTCCCAAGCCTGCCCCGTCCAGCGCAGGCTCGCATGGCGCCAAGACACCGAGTCGTCATCCAGCCGCAGCGCCGCGCCCGCTTCCCTGCCGATCAGGTGATCCGACGCAAGGATGCAACGCTGCTCGCCGCTTTCCAGGCAACCCATACCGCCGACAACTATCACAAAGCGGGCGGGGGCGGGATCACCGCCCGCTTTAGAGGAAAAGGCGCTGGAGCATGATTCGGGTATCAGTTGGGCGATGGCGAGGCCTTTTGTGCGTGCGCCTCGAGTTCGTGCGCTTCGTGTGCATGTGCTTCGGGGATCTGCGCCGGTTTGCCGAAGGTTTGTTTGAGAAACTGGACGGCCGTAGTCGCGATTGCGGCTGATGCTTCTGCGACGTGAATTGCCACCCGCGCGAGGAAGTGAGCGACTTGCTGTTGATGCTCCGTACACGACAGATTCATCACTAGATCTTTCGGGCCAACGTCGGTGACTCGTATCTTCTGAACAAGCATGAGCCAAGGATCGAACGCGTCGGTCTCCCAAGAAGCGTATGCTGCCGGATCGAATTTGAGCTTCGCGACGCGATACCTCGAGGTTGGGTCGTAGGGGGCAAGGTCCAAAGAAAATGGTTGTGCAGGGTTGAGGGGCTTTGGTGCACCCTGGGGTGGCCCGTCTAGAGCAAAATCCTCCTTCCCTTTCCAACGTAGGGTCACGTCTGTAACGGTTCGGGCGCCGTTCGCAGTGGTCAATATCACTTGTATCGGATCAAAATTTGGCATGGCTATTTACCTATTCTCCAGTAGAGGTTCAAACAGAATTCGTGATGCTAGTTTTGAGAAGCACACGCCTGACTGCCATTCAGCGGAAGGACGCGCGATGGCGTAGGCTGAGGCAAATCTGAATCCCGGCCGTTACCCAATTCTCCGAAGTCGTTATTTCCCCAACACCAGGTTTCCGTGCCGAGCGTGATTGCGTCGCGTAATATCGCGCAGACATGGCCCCCGAGACCCGCGAAGATGCCAGTTACACCGACGCGTGGAATTGCGACTGGGAGGACGCTTGTCGGATTGTACGCGGGGCCAAGCTCGCCCGCGTCGTTGCTGCCCCAGCAATAGACTTTGCCTGTATCACCGAGCGCGCACCCGAAGTACGAACCTGTCGCAATTGCAGTTGCTGCGACCGGCAATCGAATTTTTACGGGAGACGCCGAGTCTCCAGACTCGAGAGCAAGTTCGTGATCGATGTTACTTCCCCAGCAATAAACGTCACCCCCTGCCCGCGCGCAAGTGTGATAAGCAGATGCTGAGAGCTCCAGGACCTCCTGACCGTCGAATCCAGCGACAGGAATTGCTGAACTTGCGAACTCCAAGCTCGAGGGATCAACACCCAGTTGTTGATTCGAGTTGTCACCCCAGCATTCAACGCGCCCAGCCGAGAGCGAGCAAGTGTGAATGTAACCAGCGACGACCTGAGAGGCATTAGCAATATATGTCGCTTTACCATCGACTATGCGCTGGACCGGCAATGGGAAGTCCACGTTCTCTGTATCGTTGTTGCCGAGCTGCCCTAGGTCCCCAAGCCCCCAACAGGCGAGTTTTCCCTCATCGAAGATTGCACAGGTATGAAAAGAACCGGAGCCAATCGATTTGGCCCTGCGCAGAAATGGTGACGGAGAGACTTTGGCAGGATGGCGCACGATAAGGTCCGTCACAGCGGCGCCAAGTTGGCCATATTTGTTGTCACCCCAGCACGAAATTATTTCGTCTGCGCCAATGGCGCACGTGTGCCGCTCTCCTGCAGCGATCGCTGTAACGCCTGTCATGCCCAAGACTTTGCGCGCCCGAAGCGAATCTGAAGTGCTTTCATTGCCGAGCTGACCGAAGTTATTTCGGCCCCAGCACGCAATTGTTCCGCCAGAACTGCTCCCTGCGGCCTGAACAATCGCACAAGTGTGTCTATTGC
>Ga0247758_1000094_pt1 | contig 65415 bp, 86 predicted proteins | sample UWRJL156409C4_FD_180950 | JGI IMG/M metagenome (GOLD analysis project Ga0247758, IMG submission 180950) | Plant litter microbial communities from Arlington Agricultural Research Station in Wisconsin, United States - UWRJ-L156-409C-4 | ecosystem: Environmental > Terrestrial > Plant litter >... | reverse complement strand
CCAGCAAACCAAGACCCAGGGTGTGTATTTATTCCTCCGCCGGAAGATTAGACGTTTTCTCTTATTAACATCTGAGATCCACGGCTTCCTGCGGGCGCGGCGACGGGCTTTGTTAGCCGCTTTCAGGATGGCTCGTACTGTTTTGCGATTCAGGGACTTGCCGGATTTCGAAGGCGTTGCAAGCTCTGTAAGTGTAGCTTTTCTCTCGGCTGTTACTTTACGAACAAGTTATCGTTTGGCTCTGTCGTCAAGCTTATGTGGTCGCCCTGCCCGTGGTGCAGATTTGTATGGGTTTTCAGCTCCATTGAGGATGTTCCGCTCGATCAGTTGGATAGTTCGTGTTACGGTTGTAGGTGGGGTTCCAGTCTGCGCTGAAATTGACTTCTTTGAAAGACCTGCAATATATAGGCCGTAGATAAAGGCCCTCTGAACATCAGAAAGCTCCTTTCGAGCCATAACTGATCATAGAAGCAATGAGCAAAAAAAAGTTGTTGAAAGGATAAAAAAGCGGTCTGGAAATTGAAGAATGGAAGAGGGGTGTTGGGTTAGCGGGGTGTCCAAAAATGGAATAGTTGGGGCGCAAGGGGGTCCGACACTTTTTGGCTCCCATTGTACTACCTCAGGCAGGAAAAGCTCGACGAACAGCCTCTCGGTCACTAAAAATTGCAGTGATTGATCAAAAAAAACCAGACCCAAGCTAAAGCGCCTATTGGCAGATGTTTTTACTGAAACAGCAAATCCACTAGCAGATCTTAAAACGCTTCTAAAGATCCGTCAATATCTAAACTTCCTTCTATTCTGTTTACAACCGTCATTGATCAACGAGCAGAACACTAGGCACAGCGTATTCGAATGTCATTCAGTGTGCTTAGGTTTGCTTCAAGTCGGCTTCGACCCGTCCACGGGCATCGTGACAGCCCCACTGACATGGGTTTGATCCCCAGCAACACAAGCTCACTCATTGCACCCTCGAACCCTTTTCTAATATATAGAGGAAAGTCAACCATTTTTCTAAACCCACTTACCTACGGATCCATACCTACTTAAACAACTTAAAACCCACCTAAACTCTCTACATTCAAAGCCTTGCATCCAGAGAGTTGGAGGTTCGAAGTGAATGAGTATACTTACCGTTCAGGGGTTAAACCGAGATCCTGCAAGCGAATTAGAGTGGTGGGACTAAATCAATGCCAAGAGGAGGACAGATTGAAGCTGGACAGACAGGGAGAAGATGAATAGGAAGAGACTGACTATAGATCCGGTGGCGTGTTCCGGGGTATTCGACCTCCCGATATTGCCTCGCTGGGCGGTGGTCCTTGTCAGAGTAAAAATCAATGGACTAGGCTCAGCATCCTCATCGTCCAGTCACGCAAGGTAATAACTTCAGCTTTGCACTTCTTGGGGCAGTGTTGCATCGACGAGAGTAAAACCCTCGTCGTGAAAGGCCGAAAATATTATTATATCGCTTGCCTTACGTAAGACTTACCCTGCGCGAATGAGATGAGGCCGGTGGGCCATGGGAAGGCCATTCTTGCGCGCCTTGCGGGCCACTTCGTAAAACGACGCGGGCCTGCCTCGCCTGCTCCAAAGCGTCAAGCCAGGTTTGAACCATATCCACAACAGACTTGGTTGACAGAGAAAATAAGTGCAAAAGCCACCTGGTATTTTCTTTCATCACCTTTCCTCCCCTCGCTTTTTGCAATCCTAAGCGGTAGAATTCGATCCGTTCTCGAAAATTCTAGGGCAAGGGGGCCGCATCCTTCCATCCTCACCAGCGAAGGGCCCGCAGACCTCCCACCCTTCAAACGCTCGTGCAAACTCCGCCGAAAAATTCCAACTTCGTTCCTGGCTAGCAGCGGTCGAGCGGTTTTCTTTTCGAGCGAGCCTGGACCTCCAGTTAACGTGCTAGCTCTCCTAATTTCCTTTGCGATCATATGTCAAAAACCCGCCACGACGGGCGACTGCATAGCGGCCGAAGCCAACGCATCTAGCGCCATGGCTCCCGGTGCCACAGAGAAGAACCTGTCGGATATGGCTTTTAACACTGCAAAGTGTGCGGAGTCAGGCGGGCTCACCTTCGAGAAAGTGCAAGCGCAGCTTACCAACAAGGGCATGCTCAAGCTTTCTCCTGTGCCCAGTCGTTTTTGATAAAGGATCATCCGATTTTTCCGGGTTGACAACGAGCGCGGTGCTGCAGAAGCTTTTGCAAGAGCTGGACGACAGCCTAGCTGACAAGACAGGCGGACTCCGTGACATGGTCGACATGGTTGACCTGGATCTCCTGCGACAGCACTGAGCGTATCCTCTCCGCGAATGGCGTCCTGAAGGTGCTGCTTGGCGTAGTGGTTAGACGTCTCGATCGTCGACGCATTAGCGGCGAATCATCAAGAGCGATTCGCGGCAGATTTCTTGCGCCATAATAAAGATAGACCTTCTATCATTTTGACTCTAGGTAATACATCCGCGTGGAAGCAGTCGTCATCGACGTCTTCACCTCCAACACCTCGGTCGAAGTAGCCGAATCGCGCTTAATCGGTGTCGTGTCGGCATCCAAGCCATCGACATCGACCCCTACACCGGCGAGGAATCATACCGTTCCATGGGTGTCGCCCAACAGAGTCGACATGCGGACCGAGCCAAGATCCTCATTGACCTCGCCTTTCACATCGCCACGCAGGACATCTCCGAAGTGAACCATCAAGACAGCACCTCGATGAACGCCATTGCTATCGTGGCTCTCGTCTTTCTCCCTGGGACACTTTTCCGCGTATGTTCTCCCCGTCCCTGGCCGCTGTTCTTCCCGCGTTGACCAATCCACAAGCCATCTTCAGTACAGTCTTTTTCAATATCTCATTCGACGATAATGGCGCCGATGTTCTTCAATATTCACCACGTATTCGGATCTTCTTTGCCATCACCGTCTCCCTTACGATCGCAGTCGTTGCATCATGTGGATCTGGAAGCACCACACAGTGACAAGACGGCTGTCGGCTGGAAAACCGGGAGCGGCTTCAGGAGGCGGTCCAAGGACGGCCCAGGGATGTGACACAATTGGCTATCAAGTAGCAAAAACCCACTTTGAGCTCGGTCCATTGGACTAACGATGCATATCTCAGCTTGCGAAAGATCTCGGCATATCAATATGTGGTAGACTTCATGACTCCAAAGTTCTCGATGCCAAAGTTGGCATAGAACAAACAGCCAGTTGACGACTTGAATTGAAGTCCTCCAAACCGGAAACAGAGCACTGACATCCCATGCCTCCACTTGTCATTGGAATATCCCTCTCCTGCGATATCCCTCAGCTGCTGCACTATTGACGCGTTAGCCTCCCACCCCTCAAGCGACAGGCCCCCCCACGTGGTGGAACATACGCAGCAATACGTGCTCGCCGGCATGCACCCGATTCCCGGAATCGGGCAGTAGCAGAAGCCTCCGGAGGGGCAGTTGACGGCGATATTGCCACAATTCTGCTGCTGGCTGGCGGGGACAAGGTAGCAGTGGCCCGGTTGCCCGTTGCTCGGGACCGTGTTTTCGGAAGGGCCAGCTTGCGTGAAAGATCGGCACTTCCCCTGCCATTGCGCCGCGGCGGAGGATGCTCCCATAAGGAAGAGAAGATTGCCGAGACGCATTTTCAGGAATGGAATGGTGTGTATGCAAGAGACAAATGTGTTTAGGTATTGCGGTGGGTTGACTCGCCACATGAATTGGTCAAGGGAGAGGGTTCATATATGCTTTTCTCGCCTTTGACTCGGGCCTAGATTCTATACCATAAAGAAGCATTCCTACGCAGCGGGATGCTTGATTCCTTCCCGTAGTTGTGCCACTGCGGTAACGAATGGCGCCGGGATTTTTACTATCATAAGAGTCCGAGGATCTTTGCGTGTAGGATTCGTGCAGGTGGTGCCTGGTAGCGAGCTCCAAAGGAATCAAGTATGCATTAGAGGATCCCACAGCAAGGAGGGATGGGATGAGGGGGAATGCTCGAGCGTCCTGGACTTGGCGCTATTGGCCAGCAGATGCCATGTTGCTTTGTCACGATGCAAAAGTTTTCTGGGAAACACGACCACATTGGATAACCACAGCCCGCAGAGCGGGGAAATTATAAATGGAGGTGGATTTGCGAGGGCCGGGGTACGGGTCCTACTCGTTCGGTTCAGTTCTCTCCATCTACAGAACCGCCATGCGTCAAGGCCGCGCTGCCGGCCTCAAGCCTTGGCACACTCGATCAGGACGGCATCTGTCGCTTGATTGCGATAGACTTGCAGGATCCTCAAACCGGCCCGGCCTGTAATGTCGGTGAAACCGTCGAGTGTTCTCTCCTTGCCCCCAATAACAAGCATCGCAATATCTGTCGCTGCCGCAAAGGCCGAGGGCGGGTTGGGCAGGACCTGCTCCACGATCAACAACTTGCTGTCTGTTGCCATGGCGTCTGAAATTCGCTGCAACATGACGACACATTCCTCGTCTCCGTAGTCGTGAAGGCAACGGCGGATATAGTAGGCGAGAGCGCCCTTGACGGGCTGTTCAGCGTGGAAGTCCATGCCGACAAATCGAACATCGGCCATCTCGAGATCCGAGTCGGCCGAGGACTTGGCCCCTTCCACAACTTGGGGCAAGTCCTCCACCACGCAGCGATGGGCTGGCAGCCCTGGTGTGGCTTGCAAAATGGCCCTGACCGCCTGGCCCTTCCCACCTCCCACATCGACCAAGACGGCCCGGTCATTGTCTTTCGATGCGGCAAGCGCCCAGCTGAAATCATACGAACCAAGGCTGGGGAATATCTGCTCCATGGCCGCCATGGCTAGCATCATGTTGCGTAGGCGGTCGGGATGATCGCTGAGGATGTCCCAGACGGATCGGCCAAGCTGGCCGAAGGCAAAGGCAGAGACGGTGTCAAGACGCCCCGTGGGCTCCTTGAGTCCGAACTGGTCAAAATAGGCCGGCATGGCGCACAACGCGGGCAAGCTCTCGTCGAAAAACATCTGCGTCATCGCGCTGATGGGGTTATCGGTGGTGTAGACTTGGGAGCGGGGAGTATGGGCGACATGGTCGGCAGCGGGCTGGCGGAGGAACTTGGATGCAACGAGCGGTCCGGCGAAGCGCGCTGATTTTAGGGAGAATTAGATTCCCATCCATAGCAAGACGACTGAGGGTTTAGGATAATCGAAATGGAGGGAGGTAGGAACCGACCAATGAGTGCGACATCCGCTCCTACTTTTCCTGCGAGATCCTCATACGAGATTCTGGCATCGGCACCGAGGGGGATGTTCTGGAAGACCTTCCATCTGACGAATAGCCTGATAGCGACAAACTGGGTGAGGAGAGGAATCCAGTCGAGAACATCGTCCGAGGCCGCCTTGATGAGGTCGACCGCGTCCTTCACAGCGCCGATGACTTTCAGCCTCTCGGGGGTGTTTGACTCCAACGAGAGCGATCCTTCTCGGATGCCTGTCGCGGTATCGGATAACAGCGATGCAAGACTTTGCAGCTTGTCTGCAACGTCTCGGTTCTGGGTCGGCGGTTCGATGTTGGCCGACATGATTCAAGTTTAGGAAGGCTTGAGAAGACAAGAGGTGGGGAATAAGGTATCGAAAGCGAAGAATCGTGCTGGAGAATATTGTGGAAACGATAGTGTTTAGCTTGGAGCGCGCGTGGAAGAGATTTGGAGCCACCAGCGAAGGAGTCTTCAAATATATACATGTACGTGTGTAGCTGCGGTCATAAGAATGGCGCGGCGTACCAACATTTCGGAGTCGGCCTCGGATCTCGGGAAATTCTACGGCCTCGGCGATAACAGGCGAAACCTCCCGGTGGCGTAGCACTCGAGGGCTCTGCACCACACACCCGGCGAGCGGCTCGGAGTTGTCGGACTGTGCGGGATATCCGCTATTAAAGTCCGGCGTCTGAGCGGTTACAACCAGCGGCGTTAGGGCATGTTCGGCAGCCCAGATTGTGGGCCCAGATGGCTTCCAGACCATTTGAACTGGGTGGCGTTCGGTAAACTTCCAGATGACCGTGGCAGTGTTATTAGTTGTGCTGTTGGTGGGGCTGTCTTTGAGGCTATCGCCAACCCTTGTGAAGGTTCGAAATAATAGAGAGTTTGCAACAAGGGTGGTTCTCAAAGGCCATTCGAAGTGGTGCTAAAGAGTAATTTGAATGAAGAAGACGGCCTTCTGGGCCCCAAATCTGGGCTGACGAACGTGGCCTTAGGAGGCCCGCAAGACTCGTCAGCAGTATGGAAGACGGCATCGGGAACAGCCTAGAAGATGATATGGCGAAGAGTTGCCATGGAAGATAAGTTGAATGCCACGACAGCTTTGCGGAAAATAATACGCCGTCTGTTGCTCTCGATTTGGCCCAACGAGTTGGGATGCAGAGTCTATAAAATTCTGGTCACCCGAGCAGCTGTGGCATGACTTTGAAGTGGTCGGCACACTTATCCGAAGGTTCTCTGTTGTTTGAATGTTGCGACCCTTGGGCAGATAAAGGTAATAACCGATGTTATTATGATTAGCGACCACTTGAATGTTTCCACTGTTCAGGAATACTAGGAGGATATTATTTCTGTAGATTATTTAATTCGACATGACGCGGCCGTAATAATAGGTAACAGCAGTAAACATCAGAGGTGGCACAAATCCGAGTTCTCGCCGTTCAGCCGGCGCGAAAAAATCCAGTGCACCTTCCTCGAGGTTTCCCTTGACGACGAAGCCGACACAGAACAAGGACATGCCAGAAAGGCTTGGGATGTTTTGGGGGGTGGGGTGGTGGGGAGCTTTGTCGTCATGAAATTCTTTTGCAATTCCTGGCAGGCTTTGCCCCGACCTAAAGATGACAGAAATGCCCCAGGCTTGTGAACATCGTTTTGGATATTTCACATCAGGGGCGATTTTTATATTGGTAGAGAAGAAAGCTGTTTTCTTGACGTTAAAGCAGCTCCGGTCTGATAAATACCGTCAGCGGCTTCCGAAAGACATATTCTTGGGCCTCCAGCCCCGACAGTTCAGCAGAAGTCGGGCAAAACTGACTCCTGTGTTATATAATATACTGATATGTCATATACCATCCTAGTTTCCGTACTAGAATACAGCGTACTGTCCTACGGATTAGACTAGGATGTTATGTACTATCCCACATCGAGGATATTGTCAGAAACACTGCACACTGGAATTCTTGGAATAAAGGGGGTTGCAACTGTTTGATTGAATTGCTTGTTGTGGTTCTGGCCTTCGGCCAGAACCCCTTTCTTTTATAGACCTATTTGCAGGACTCAACCTTCGTCGCTCCAGTGGCTCAGGCTTACTGGCGTTCAGGCAGTGCCAGGCAGCCGTCAGAGTTGAATTCAGGAATTCAGGGACCCCTGAATTCTGACAGATATCCTCCTTAAGGTCTCTGCTATGGACATTAGCACATAGTAACCTAATCTAACAACCCATCCAAGGAATCCTAGAATACAGTGGCCAGGCGCCACCTCGGAAGGGTATCGCCAGGATCGTCATCAGTCCCTGGTACGATCGAACGGAGCTCCAGGGCATCATCGACTTGGCCATACAGCATCATCGATTTGGCCACACAGCATCATTGACTTGGCGCCTCGGCATCATGGAATTAATGCATCAATCTGGAACCCACGGCTCACAAAGCTATAAGATAGACACAGCCTGGATCGATCGGAAGGAGAGATCAGGCTTCAATGCAACTGTACACACACAGCTACTATTCTGTATTCTGTTGTTCAGTAACCCCTTGCCAAACCACCGCGCCCTCGGCGTTACATCTAAGCATAGCGCATGCAAGAAATTATACGTACTTGACATTATAGCCGTTTGATATCTGCATGGTATGGATGGACAGCGATAGCGTCAGCTTTAGCAATTCCAGCGCCACCTGCTGGACACTTGGGAGGGCGATGAGATCACGTTATAAGACTGGCAGACCATCGCCGAATTCGAGGACCTTCAGACCACGCTCGCGTCTCAGGCTTGGCATACATCGCGGAGTCTCCAATCAGCTCGTTGTAAACCACCCTAGACTAAAGCCCCTCGCCATCAACAGCATCCACGCCCTCGCACACAACCCTCGCGACCGCGGCATCTACCGCCTCCTCGACACCCAGCAGATCCACCTACGAATTCTTCACCCCCTCGCTAGCCAGCAACAAGTCCGGCACCCGCGCGATGCTCTCCCGGCTAACCTTCCCAGAAGCGGTCTTGGTCTTCCCCAGCTCCACCTTGCCAGAGGATAATTTGTCCGTCAGTATCCCAGGATGGAGTTCAATGCCGACAAACCCTGGGCTACGCTCCTTAGACACCCTGTACAGTACCTCGTCGGCCTCCACCTTGGCCTTGTAGTAATGCGGCAGGACATTGGCGTTGAGATATTCAGCGCCCGCCCTCTCCTCGTCAGACCATGAGCTGAGCTTGCTGCGGCGTGACGCGAGGCATGAGACGAAAAGGAAGCGCGTCACGGAGGACGTGGCGGCCGCTGCGTGGATGAAGTGGATCGCCGCGTCGCGGTCAATGGCGTAGGTCTAGGGTCCGTCAATTAGATGAGACAGTCACTGGGGAGGTTAAGGGCTGAACATACCCGCTCTAGACCGCCTCTACCAGCCGCTCCTATGGTTGTTTGGTTGGGTGTGACTAAGCTACGCGACCATCGTCTCCAAGGAGGGGGACGGCATACCGGCGTTCTAGATGTAGTCGGGTTTGACTTCATCGATGACGGCCTTGGCATGCGACTCGCTCTTGACATCCTTGATGCTGTGGACTAGGACGTCCGGATTGCCCTTTTTGCTGCCCAGGTCTTTCTCCCCGAGCTGCTTTACAGCGGGCACCTGCGCAGAGTCCCGGATAATGCTGGTGACGGCCCAGGAGCGCTGGAGCAGGAGGGGCGTCAGATATTGAGCCACCTTGCCGTGGCCACCGAGGAAGAGGACGTGGTGCGAAGCGGAAGCTATGCGATGTTTGAGAGATATTGTCGGTTGGTTTGGTGAAGGGAGGAAGATGAGATGTCGTCTCGGGTTTGACTTGGAGTAAGATAATATCATGTGGAGATGTGGGGCTGCTCTGACAGCGTCCCAGATTGTTGCTCTCTTCTTACAAGTTTGGTTGTTTCGATGACGACACAACTCTTTCCGGTACAGCCCATCGTTCTGTTCATCAAGGGTGGAGAAATCGGGTTGAAAGCGAGGCTCGGTATTAGGACACCAGCATCTGGACTCGGAAATATCATCGCAAATTGATCAAGCCCTCAACAATATCTGCGGAGGAATGTCACACTAACTCCGCATCCTATCACTGGCCAACATCGTCCCGACCCTCCGAACCCGACGACCCGCGCGCGTCCAACCCCCTTGAATCTCTGAAACGAGCAGGGCGCGATTGTTTCAAAGCGTGACAGCACATATAATTTGCTCTCATCATTGATCACCTCCTCTGATGAACCTCTCGATGGTATCATCTACAAGTTGGCGCATCTCCTTGTCATGGACTACGCCCAGAGGTGAGGGTGGATATGATGGTTGTCCGTGCCCATGAGACTCAAGATCGGTAGCTTCGAGCCATGGCTGGTAAAGCGTCTTTGCGTAAAACATAACTGAGCTCTTGATGGAATCTCGTTCTGGGTGAATCCAGCCGACAACTCTTTTTTTTTTCGCAGCTTTAAGTTAGAGATGAAAATCTTCTGAGGGATAACACTGGCAGATAGATCATCACACTCACCTAATTGCCGAATCGAGGCCAACAAGGGCGGCAGCGTCGGCGCGCGATAGGTTCGCGAGCCAGTCGCCGTCTCGGCTCGTGAGCGAGAGCGCAAAACACCAGTAGCACGAGTCGGCCCGATCGCGCAGCAGGGCGAGCCGGATGGTGCGCTCGTATGTATGCCCGCCGACCGACACGGACATACCACAAAGCGTAGCGGTATTATTGTGATAGTACGCCTTGACCTTCCCTGACTCTGGCTGGTCCGTGAAGAACGGGACGGGGTAAGGATAGTTCACAAAACGAACCTTGTCGACGAAGCAGCAGTCATCGAGGTTCGCCCGCCACAGGATTGGTGGCCCCTGTAGGAGCTCCGGCAGGTAATCGGACGAGAATGATAGCCGGGCCTGCTGCCAGCGGGCGGCACCCTCAGGTACTAATGTTGGCGGAGATGGGCAGCACAGGACGTCCAGTGAGTAGCGATGAGCACGGGGGGGCGGCATGAGCGGTAGCGGCAGCTTCGTAGACGTGGCGCCCTGACCGCACGTCATGCCCTTATGCCCATTCCAGCTCGGAAGGATTTCCGAGTCCTCGACGCTGACATGCACACCACCTCTTTTAGCAGTAGTAGGTGCCGCTGCGAGATGCATGTTGCTATTGGGCACCTGCTGCCGCAAGGCCTGGTGTGATGAGACCAGGACTCGGCGTAGCGCCCGCCGCCACCAGGTGCTAGAGCTGCCCTTGCTAGTTATACATTCTCCCTGTTGCTGAACTTTTGCGTCGTCATGCTGCCGGCAGGTCGAGCACGAGGACTTGGGCGACTGTTGCAGCGTTCCAGTGTCGTCGCCTGACCCCGAATTGGGCATGTAGGGAGGAGGAGGACGTGTATCGTCAACCTTGTCTTCCGGCAGCCAGCCCATTTTCTTGTCCGGCATGTTGGATGAATGGAGGTGGGTGGGTGGGTGGGTGTATGTGTGTGTGTGAGAGAGAGAGAGGGCATAATAGGTAGATTTTCCAGGAACAGACGGCAACAACGATAAATAGGTATTTACTCCGCCCTTATCGGCATCAATGTCGCTGACAAAGTTTGATGGGTAGCGGACTGAACTTTAATTTCTAGCATTACGGCCGCAAGCTTTACCAATCTAGCATCCTCACCCGTAGGCATTCTTGTTCAATTGCGTGTAGCTCTAGCTGCCGTGATTTGAGTTTGGGCGGCGAGGCCTAGATTTATACCGCCTACCTTGTAGGGAAGCATCTTACAGAAACCCTATCGTGGAAATACAGGTGTGGTGCAAACAGGCATTTCCCAAAGAAAAGAAATAGGACCCACTTCACGAACTATACCCCTTCCCAACAAACGTACTTCCCCTGCAGGAACTTTTTTCGCAAAGCTTGCGAGACGGCCCAGAGTCTCTCAATATTGCCATCACCATGAAACCCCGTTCGAAGCCTCCGCAACTCGCAACCTCTTCCGCATGCAGACAAATTCCGTGACGCTCTCCGCCATGAGCTCCCAACCTTCAGCAAACAGCGCCATCGTACTTCGGCCCGCCCGCGCCAACTTGAAGGCAAGACATGAGACAACTCGGAAATTCTTTGTCCAGTTGCGCCGGGATGTCCTCAACTATTACAAAGGCGACTCGGCTGTCGACGAGAGCCTCCAGTCCGGCCATGTTTGGTGCCACATTTCCGGCTGTTACCGCTTGGCTAACTCAGTCAAAGCAGCACGTATTGTCCCATTTTTCGTCGACATGAATCTAACTCGCAACACTTTTCTCAGAAGCCAAGGCGAGTCGGAAGACGGGTCGCAGGCAAGCAACACACTCCTGCTGATGAGCGTGATCAAGAAGTGGTTTAATAGCTACCATCTCGTTATTGTCCCTATCGATGCCAAGGAAACTCCCACCAAGCGCTGGCGGACAGATGTCATTTCGACTGAGGGCGCCGATGCCGGATGCTACGACGACGATGGCCGGATGCTATGACGACGATGGCCGGACTTTGCAGGACCTTGACGGGAAGGAGCTCACGTTCCTGAACGAGAAGCGCCCGGATCCGCGGTTTCTATACCTCCGCTTCATCGTGGCCCTGTTCGAGATCAGGAGTGTTGGACGGCCAGGATGGCAATTCGTGTGGGGGCGATATTCCAAGGAGCACCCGTTTCCGACGCCGAGTTCCGAGATGCGTAACAGCATGCGCTGTGCATTGGACGACCATCTTGGGCCTGACGATACGTGTGTTATGGAGGCTTGGATGGGCGATGCATTCACGGCTGCGCCGTGCTGGCTGCGATCTTGAATGGCGCGGAGTTGGCGGAGGGCGTCAGACGATTCCATGAGTTCCATGAAACTGATGAGCACGGTGTTCTGGAGGGAGGGGTGGTGAGAAACGTCATGGTGTTTGAGGACAAAGTGCTGACTGCCATGTGGATATCACGGATCAAGGCGGCGGTCGACGCTCCGAGCTGCCACGCTAGCCGGCTTCTTCGGCAACGCTTCAAACTCTGTTGTCAATAATACCGGCTTGGAATTGCGCCTTGATTGCTGCCCTCCTCTTCCTTTTCCATCTCAGCTTCAGACTCACTCGTTCCACACCAGGGCGCTTCTCCACACGCGCCTGCGGCCATGCCATTCCCCGTCTACAACAAACCCTCCGACTGGGATGAGTGGAGCAAATGGTATGCCTTGCAAGCAATCCGGGCGAAGGTGTGGGAATACATCGATCCCACCACCACAAACACGTGGCCGTCGCCTCCGAGCCGCCCTCCAAGCCGGCCTGTGGATATCGGCGATGGCGGTCCGAGATATCCATCCCAGCCGCTAAACCTTGATGAGGAGAGCTCGGCAGTGTTAGTGAGTCGGACTGGCTGTCTCTCACTCATTTGTCGGAAGCATCCTCACGGCATAGAAGATTATTTACACCAGGTCCCCTTTTCTTTTGTATCTCGAACCGACACATAGCACTCATTTGTCGGAAGCATCTCACGGCCTGGAAGATTGTATGCACCAGATAACATTTTTGTATTTCGCACACGGATCGACATCCTTATGATTCAATCATTTAGAAAAGTAGTTTTAGAGCCACCTTGCAATAATAATACCACCTCCTAGTACACTTAAACTTCCACCGGCACCCACCTACATATAGCACATCAACATCTTTCATCAAGGTCCATAAATTCAAGACATCCTCTCGGCAGTCCATCTGCTGTTCTTGTCACCGTCTTACTATTTTTCCTGACGTCGTGAGCAGAATCTTCACAAACTTCCCATCTCCCACCCCCATTGTCGCGAACGACATGATCACCCGAAGCAGACTGGCAAAATATGCCTGCACTGCCGTCCCCTCCAGATGTTCAAGGCCGTCCAGGATAACAAAGAATGGGACGCGAATCAACGCCGAAAGACTCGTTAGCAGCTCCACCGCAACTCCCCAGTTGGAAAGAATATCATTCCCTTGCAGAAATTTCGTGACCGTGTCAGGTCCGATGTTACGCTCCGTCTCGAACTCGACCGGCAAGAGATCTACCATGTGCCGGATGATCTAACAGACCAGATCCAGCAGGCAGCGCTTCTCTCTGTCGGGTCTGCTACTGGCGCGGTACTCGGACGCCCAGGGGCAGAAGAAAACGACGACGGGGAAGTCGAGGTTGAGGCACATCTCTGCAGCCCGCGCGGCGATGGTGGTGAGGGTGTTGGGGTACTCGTCCACGTACTCGGCGTTGATCTAGAGGACTTTGGAGCGGGGTTTGGCAAGCCAGTGTAGCAGTGTCTCTTGGTTGCGCTCGTCCGTCTTGGGGGGGTTGGACAGGGCTAGGGAGGCGATGAGGGAGTGGACATCGCGCTGGACATCCTTCTGGCGGAGTTTGAGAAGCTCCAGAGCAAAAAGACCACCAAAGAAGCTGAGAGACACGAGCGCGGCGTAGCGACGTTTGAGAACCTGTGGATGCTGTTCCGGCCGGGGGACAAGGTCTTTGTCAAGGAGTTTGAGCCGAATCAAATGTGGTCTGCGGTGCTTGTTGACATCAGCGGCGGCGCCGTGGAGGGGTCCGACAAGAAGTACAGCGTCTCGGTGTGGAACGTCAAGAACTTTGGGATTCGGTTCTCCCGGGAGCGGTATACTTACATCGCCCCGTTTGAGGGAGAGAGGGACATTATGTCTTTGCAGTTGTATCAGCAACAGTATCACCAAGACACCGAGGAAGAGCTCGCCAAGCACGAGGGCAGAACGCTGATGCGGCAGATGGAGGTATGGGGAGAAAATTACTGGGAATTGAGGACCCCGACGCTGCAGGAGTTCACTGGAGAGTGCCTGTTTCCACCGACACTCCCAAAGGTAAGCACTCACATGCGCCTAGGTTGCCAGCTATTTGCTAGATGCCGAAGCTAACAGAATCTGCCCCCAGATCGAAGGCCGAGTCATGGTCGACTTCCAAGCCTACCGCTCCATCCCCCCCGCACTGGGCATGCGTCTCTGGCAGCCAAATCCATATCGTGTCTTCCGCTCACGCAGGCCCAGGGAAATCCCCAGCGACTCCTCCGACTCCGATTCGGATGTCGACCTGCCTATCCGACGGAAGCGGCAGCCACAGGGCGGAAGCCTCATCGCACGGCGTCAGAGAAACCGGGAGGGCATGATCAACCGTGGCTGCGAATGCGATAGTTGCATCAAACTCGACCCCGAGAACAAAAAGACGACCTTCCGGCAATACGACGATGTCGACCCAAAGGGCAAACCCCCAGGAGATACACAGCACTTCTTTTCACTGTGTGATAGAAGTGTCTACGCGTTTGCGTTGAAGGAGAGGTCGTTTGGTAAGTCTTTATGTTCTGCAGACACCTGACTTGTGTGTATATAGGACATAGGCGGCAGGACTAACACGGTGCTTCTCCCAGTTGTCATTGATATTAACGGTCTCAGGGACCCCAAGTTCGATAGGGATTTGTTCGACTATCTCGTGCTTCCCGAGGAGATTAAGAGGACGCTGAAGACCCTGGCGCGGAGTAACGGCTTCAAAGCCAATAACTCCCATGGCAAATCCTTCACCGCTGACTTTATCAGCGGCAAGGGCGAGGGGCAAGTGTTCCTTCTCCACGGGAAGCCAGGGGTTGGTAAGACGTGTGCAGCAGGTATGTGTGCTAGCTCGAAAATTGGCCATTGGCCGGCCAGTCGTGTTCAAGTTACTGATTTCGTGCGTTCAGAATGCATCGCCGAGTACGCGCAACGCCCCCTGCTGTCAGTAACAAGTGGCGATTTGGGAACGACAGCCGAGGAGTTTGACATGCATCTGTCCATGTTCTTCAGACTCGGAGAATCTTGGGGCGCGATCGTCCTCATTGACGAAGCCGATATCTATTTTGAGGAGAGGAATAAAAACGAGCTCGAACGGAATGGGTTGGTGTCGGGTAAATTCATCCTTCCAGGAGTAGCGTTAAAGCTGAGACCCAGCAACACTCTAATGCCAGCTGAAAACAGTGCTGTTGCGAGCCCTCGAATACTATCGTGGGATTTTGTTTCTCACCACGAACCGTGTTGGGGTCATTGACGAAGCATTCCTGTCGAGGATTCACGTAACATTTGGGTTTCCCGATCTCACTGACATGGATCGCGAGAAGATATGGCTCAACAACTTCGAGCGCTTGGAGCGCACCACGAATATCGGAATCTCACACACCGCGAGAGCCTATATCCAATCGTCAGAGGTGGTGGATCTGAAGTGGAATGGTCGCCATATTCGAAACGGTAAGTCAAGCTATAAATACTGGATTAAATGGGCTGTTCCTGACCGTAATGACTTCACAGCGTTCCAAACCGCGGTTACGTTAGCTGAAGCCGATAGCATCGCGTCAGGGGATCCGCCAAAGATCTCCCAAGAGCATCTCGGAAGCGTCGTACGACTTTCAACGGCCTTCAAGACTTATATGTGCAATGTCCATATGGGGCAATCGAATGAGCAGCTTGCAACCAGAAAGGGCATCAGGGCAGATGTGCAGAAGGAACCTGCAGACTGCGCAAAGTTGGTTGGTTGCTGACAGAACCTTATACCAGGGGCTTGAAACTTTGCTCTAGGGGAATCCTCGGCATATGGCTGCGCTCATTACCATGTGGCTTTGCGGCTTTTGTATCTTTTTCTCAAATTTCTGTATTCCTTTTCGCACCGCCTTCGATATCCTACGGTACACACGTGCATTAGTTTCTACAGTTGGATTTGGATAGGTCAGATACCCACAACCCGGAAATAATTAACCCGCTTCCCGAGAATATTACGCTCTCGACCTCAGGTAGTAAATTACCACCATAATTGCCCACCACATCAGCAGCTTGTCAGGTATCAACCGAGCCGCCAAGCAATCAGCCTAAGCCCGACCGAACCATGGGTGCAACAGACCGCACACTGCAACCAATCTCCGGTCACATTGAACAGCATTGGGTTTTCAGCTCCGGGGCGGGGACCAGCCAGTTATATTAGCACTTTACAGACCGTATGTTGGGGAGACCAGCCTCGCCACCCCCTTTATTTCCTTAGCTAGGTGGGCTGAGCATGTAAACGCGTGATTGGCGAGCTTAGGCGGGATAATTTCAGCACCAAAGACTCGACGTGTTTTTCTGTGAGGTTTCGGGCGATGCGACCCTCCACGGGCTAAGGTACTAGGTATATCACCACGCCGACAGTTATATAACAACTAACAAACCGTTGTTCTTGGCGGTTATTTTCTTCCCGGGAGTCATTTTCTCGACCGCCAGTCCTTTTTCACGCACGTACCTAGGCACATCCTATACCGCGCACATCATGAAGCTCTCAACCCTCACCCTCATCTCCACCTTGGCGTGCGCTAACGCTGCGTCATACCCCATCTCAGGCGACGACGTCAACTGCCGCTCCGGCCCAGGCACCAGCTACAGCGTCGTTAAGTCGTACGACAAAGGCCACAAGGTAACCCTGTCGTGCCAGACCGAGGGTACAAACATCAACGGCAACAAGATCTGGGACAAGACCTCGGATGGGTGCTATGTGTCCGACTACTACGTCAAGACCGGCGTGGATGGCTACGTCGTGAGCAAATGCAGCTCTGGGGGAAGTGGTAGTAAGAGCTGTAGCGCCCCGAGGTCGAACCAGGACACGGTCGATCTGATTGCCGAGTTTGAGGGTTTCCGCGCGAGTGTTTGTGAGTCTGCGTACCCGACGGGGTCAATCGTGACAGTAGGTAGAAAGGGGATGCTGACTGGGTATGTTAGACACCGATCCAACTGGTAATCCTACCGTCGGCTACGGCCACCTATGCCAGAAATCCAAATGCTCTGAAATCAAGTACGACATCCCGCTGTCCAAAGCGGACGGCAAGAAGCTGCTCGCCGACGACATGCGCAAGTTCGAGAAGTGCATCACCGAGATGATCACGGGCGCTACGCTCAGCCTGAATCAGTACGGCGCGCTGGTCAGCTGGTCCTTCAACATGGGCTGCGGTGCCGCCAAGTCGTCGACGCTCGTCAAGCGCCTGAACAAGGGCGAGAATGTCAACACTGTGTTGGCCGACGAGCTGCCCGAGTGGGTGCATGGAGGGGGGGAGGTCCTTCCGGGTCTGGTGCGGAGGCGGAAGGCAGAGATTGCGTTGGCCAAGAAGTCGGGTAGTAAGCAAGCGTTGCCGTGTGCCTGAAGATGAGGCCTCTGTGACGGAGAAAGCTTGCGAGGCAGACAAGCAGTTATTCTATCATAAAAGCCGTTGCTTTATAACCATCAACGAATCAGCCACCTGGGACAAGCTGTTGTAAGCATGTGCGCCCAAATCCTCCACCACCAACACTTGCTCCACAAGCTTCTGTATGGCAACCAGATCCGCGCGGTTGGCCCTGTTAGCTTCCCGCAATTTCTCGTTCTCCGCTTCCGTTTGCTCTATCTGCTTCAGAAGCCGCTCGTGACTTCGCTGCGACTGTCCTGGCAGAACTTGTTGTCCGACCTTTGGTGTACGAATTGTACAGTTAGTCCCCTGAGGCGCCGATTCTTGCTCATTTCGTGGTGCCAATGACGGAGCCATCATATCTAGGGAAAGACCCGCAGTTGACATTGATAGGTTTGATTGGGACCCCAACTGAGAGGAATACGATGAGAAGATGGACGGCGCCCGTGGAGTGGCCACAGGTTCGGATAAGTCAGACTGAGATGCTTCGTAAACTGGGACAGTAAAGCTTTCCGGTGGTATTAGCGGATCATCGAGCGGCATGTTGAAAGCTGGCTCGACTGGCGAGGCGAAATTGAGACTGCTGGTGCAAATTGGATTTACCCTGTGAGATCGAGTTCCTACGTCAGCGATCCATCTTGCAGTTACGGGGCTCAGAAGCATATCGGACTCACGTGTTCTGTCCGTTTGGAACATTCACGCCCCATGACGCCATCTGCATGGAGCGAAGCACATTGCTGGGGATCGCCAAAGCAGGCACCATCAATAATGGGCTCGGACTGGTCCCATGATCCGCGTAATCTGGTGCATGTCAGATTCCAATTACCAGTAGCGAGGTCTCAAATGACGAGACCGCGGACGGGGTGAAAGATTGGCTTACATGGTGAGTACCATATCTTGAGCATGGAGTCGTCCATTTGCCCAACATCTGGAATCAGAATTCGGAATATCGTCCACCAAGCGTTTTCTTCGGAAATCTTTCCAAAATAGAACTCCTCGACTTGATGCTCGAGAGACAAATCCATGAACGGCCCGTCTATTGGCACATCCCTCGGTTTGCAATTGGATTGCGTGTAGTGACTCTTAGCCTTGGCTCGTGTATCGCATGATATCCAGCAGCGGGGGCATCGGTAGGAGGCCATGTGTTTTCGAGCCAAGTGTTGTCTGCCCCGGGCGGTTAGAACAGCGAAAGCAGATTCAGGCTGGGGATCACCGCTTACTTTAGACGCGAGATGCCGTCACATCCGCCGAAAGGATTCCGAGACGCTTCTCGCTTTAAGCATTTCCCCTGTGGCGCAAACACTTCATATGGGCAGGCAAGCCTCTTCTTTGGCAGCAACAAGTTTGAGTTACTTGTGCCGCTAGAAAGCCTCCTCTTTTTACGCCTGCCACCATCGTCGTCCTCCTTTTCTCTATTATGTGCCAGGGGAAATGGTCCAGAAGTCGATGAAGATTCTGAGGTGGAACTTTGTGTTTCTAGCTAGGCTAGTCTCCCATCACTTCCAGCACTTCCACTCCCAGCATAGGTTGTATCCTAAGCCGCGTCGGTTTCTACGGGAGCTGCTGACGCGATAGCACCCCGATGGCTCTCTCCGGTTGTGTTCCCCTGAACATAATCCTCGTGAGCCGAGTTCGATGTGGTGTCCGAATAGTCGTCGCTGCATTCGTCATCGAATTGGCGGTGAAGCGAGAGACGCTCGATCCGTATTCTAGCATACCCGATTTCTTTGGGTATTTGGAGTGGCTTCCCAGGGTGCGCCACAATGCTGGTTTGGTTTGTTGCCGTCTCCGCGACGTCTGACGTCGAAAAAGTGGCTGGGTCAACCGTTGCAGCCACCGAAGGCGCTGTGCTACCCCCCCGCTCGCCCGCCTTCTTCCTCTTTCGCATCCTCGGCATGTTGAATATCAGATTCCGACGGCAGCGGAGGGCGGCCTGGGAGGAAATTCAGAGCCGCAACGGGAGACCTTCAACGTGATTACTGGCACCAGTTGCCGCGTTGCAAATCCCCAAACCGGGTGAGCTCTCCGCTCCTCCTACTCCGTCTTCGTCCTCGGCGATGTGGTATTTGTTGTCCCGGGATAAGCTCAAGCTGGGCAGGGCGGTCAATGGCTGATGAAACGAAGTCATCGCCTCCGCAATGCCCAGACTGTCAATGGCATGCTTGCTGAGCACTGTGACTGGGTCGGGAGGGCTCGAGCCATAGCAGCTTGCGGCATCTTGGTAGGAAGGCGGGGAACTCTGGGACCCTGGATTCCACTCCTCTGGAAGCTGGCACGGTCCAAAGATTGGCCAGATACCAGACAGCGTCTCAAGCTCCTCGTTCTCGGTCGAGTCGGCCAGATCACCTGCGCGGTATGCGACATCACTGTCGAGCCGGAAGAGGGGCTCCCGAGAGATCTCGCCCAGGCGTGTGTCTGGCGCGCAAGCGGAGCGCCGGCTCGGATCCGCTCTAGGGTGGGTTGGATGGTGAAGATTGGTCTTGAGCCTGTGGAAGTAGGTGCGTAGGCTGGAAGATTTGGAGGTGACATCCCGGACGGCCGACGGTCGACGGTCGAAGCAGCTAACACAAAATTGTTGGCGAGCAGCCTAGACTCCGGGGGTAGGCTAGGTGAGGAAGGAACGAAAAGTCCTCGAGGTTCTGTCCCATCAGGCTCTCAGCCTCAAGCATCGGATGTGATGTTGCTGCCTCAGGCCGAAAACTGCATGATACTAGCAGCTACGCCACCCTCATGTGTCGTCCAACACAACGCTAGTCCCGAATCGGGCGGACAACACAGGAGATGTGCCCGCGAGGTGGCAGGGATGCGCCGCTGAGGGCTCGAGGTTCGGCGCAGTGTCGGGTGTCGGAGAAGAAATTTTCGGTGTGTTAGGCGATGCTACCAAAACAGAGCCCGGGGGCTAACACATGAGTGCAGGGCATGCCATTGGTGTGTTCAGCTCGAGTTAATAAGTGTGTGACTGAACACCATCCTAGCAAATGTGTAAATCGACACAATGGCCAAACATATTATCTCTAGAGCTCTTCGTCTACCCAGAACCATAAGAAGATCATCATTTCCACCTTTGTAAATGGAAACACACAACACGCCATTCCTCAAAATTCATAACGACCCCCAGCCAACCTTCACACCCTTACAATAAAATGCCTTCTTCAAACCCCGTCAAGTCGAGTCGAAAGAATCCCTTGCAATCCAAGAGGTGAGTATTAGGTTCCCAACGTCCCATCCATACTATTTCTAATAGCACTGTGCCCCTTTCAGTAATGGTCACCATCAGACAAATGCATCTCAGTCAAGTCTGATATGTGAGATGGATTGCCACTCGACAGCCAAGGAAATCGCTGGGCTGCTCGCCGACGACCTAGATTTTCTGCATACATCCGATCATGAACCAAGGCAGACCCAGAGCCGAGATGCGGAGTTGTTTGGTATTGGGGGCCAGTTCGATGCCTGCATGTGATGTTGACCGTCGTATTGTCAAGGAAGGAACAAAGCCTTGATAGCACAAGTATACAGTACCTATTTCACTAGCAGATGAAGAGCCAAGTCCATCGCCACTGTTCTAAGAAGTCCTCTCATTTAAGCTCTCCGCCAATTGCAGGTGTAGGTTAGGTACCTAGGTATGGTTGTTCAAACGTGTGACACTTTGCAAAAGGGCTCTGCATAAGGCAGCATGCTTGGCGGCACTAATGCACCTTCATGCAGGCCTGATCATCACTGCAATTTTAGCCCTCAAAGAGGAAGCTTTGCAGGTCAGACTCGGCGCTCCAAAGTCGGGATCACAACATTTGGGGCAGCACTGCAATTTTAGCCCCGGAGGAAGCGATCCTTCAGCCCGACCAGTACCTATCACAGATTCCTGAAATCAATATCGTGACATCCTCACTAGCTCGGCAACTAACCCCGAGTGTGAGAGTGATTGTTTTCCAATGGCCATAGACGACATACCCTAGTCCCTGCTGTCTCGTCTTCTCGACCTCACGAATCGATCTCCCCGACATCCTCCCACGGTTCCTAATCCTCGTGCCGGGGGCCTTGACAAAGCCTTAAGACACGCCAAGATAACAGACAACACCACAAATCCGTACGCCGTCATAATTATAGAGCAGACCAGGGGATAAACCCTCAACTACCCCTCAAACGATATACACCGGCAATCGACTTCCCAGCAGCGCACTCTTCGTATCAGAAATCTGAACGTCCCTCCTATCAAAGTCGTGCAGCATGAGCCAACAGAGCATGCGAAACACCAAAAGGTACCAAATTCTCTCGCACTCCTCTGCCAGTAATGGGAAGGACTTGATCACTTCTGCCAATACCTTGGGCCGAACAGATTGAAAGTAGACATCCATCCATATCTTGTACTTCTCGTCTGGTGACGAGGATTTGTAAATGTCTTCAAATCGAGGTTCTGCAGTCATGGTGCGCTGGTTGACATCGTCGGTTGGCTTCTCGTTCATTCCACGGAGGACTTCTTGGATGTGAGCGCGCACAATTGTCTGTACCAGGATGTGGCGTTCCTGGCTCGTATTTTGGTCATCTGAGACTAGAAGGTCTGCGTCGACATCCTCGAGGGCTTTATGGAGGAGATGTAGAAGGATGAAGCCTTCGTTCCAGTTGATACTTGCCATGGCTCCGAGCTCGTGGCCCTTCGTGATGAACTTCACCTCGGCTATCAGGTCGGGGAGACCTTGATAAATACTATCCTCCGTAGAGCTCAGGCTGGTAAATTTCCCCTGTGATCTTGCATTTGTGAGCGATGTTTCGTATGACGACAGCAAGGACCAAAAGGGAATCGAGTCGCCTTCCCATACGTAATTGGTCGGGTTGGGCAGGCGTCGAAATGCTGTCCCCTCAATATGCAGTATTGGACACAGCATACCGATCAGTTCGAAGACAACTGTTACGAGGATTCAGTTATGTCCCCAGACAGAAGTAGAATCAAAACACATACCTGGGAAAATGTGGGAGTCCCTCTGACCGCCGTTGAGCATGTAGTCAATAGTTGAGGCGTTGCAGCCCACTTTGACCAACGTTCTGGCAATGTCCTTGCGGCTGGAGACGTCAAGGTACTCCAACCTGCCTGGCTGGTCCTCGGGAAGTCTTAGTTCATCAAATTCGTGGCGGAAGATTGTTGGAACCCTTCCGAAGCACAAGAATTTGACGTCCTCGGTGGGTATAAGACGATTCACTGGTTGCAGTCCGACCCCGCTCAGTTGAAATTCAAACGTGATCCCCAAGCCTGGAACGGGTGTGCCCTTCAGCACGAAGCCGCCACCCTCTGCAAAGTATCGGTCGTTGATGCGGTCGAATTGAAGCCAGTAAATTCCCAAGAGGGCCGAAATCTCCACCAGATGCGTCATGGCCGTTACTGCGTATGGCTTTCGCACGCCAGGCGGCACAGCGTCCCAACTTCTCGTCTTGGATTGTATAGCAACTGTTATGCCATACTGGATCCTTACTATGGACGCATTGTGCCCCGAATCCAAGCGGCGGCGTTCGTCATTCCACTCGCGGGAGCGGCGCTCCATATCTTGGACGGCTGAGAGAAGAGCGACCCAGGATGCACGCTCGTTATCGCTCCCCAGGGCGACAGGGCGGTCCATTCGATGCTGTAGCACAGCTGGCTGACTCCTTGAAGCGCGAATGCTTTGTAAACTTCCGTCGAGGTACACAATCGGCGCCCCTCGCACCGGGCCCCTCGTGTTCGTAGGCGGCGCAACAAAAAAGACAGGAACTTCGAACAACACCTCGAAACGAAACTGTCTTGCCCGCCAAGTACGCCGCACCGTCACGTGCCACTCGCCCATGACATTGGGGCCGAGATTGGGGGGTTCCTGACTTTTGAAACCTGGTATGGACAGCCGTGACGAAACGCTGTTCGATTCTGACGAGCTCCGGTTGCGGGCGGCCCCTATTCCAAGAAACCGTCTCCGTGGGTCACTCTCGACACTACTAGATACATAAAACTCGGGATGTCGTAGCTCTGTCCGGTCCAGGATCGGAAAGGACGTCAGGATTGACGCGTTTTCGGCGAGACTGTAGGTCGTCATGACGGTGCGGGCAATCGAGCGGCCCTCCCCTGACATTATCGAGAAGGTGTCAAAGGGACGATGGACACGGCGGTAGACGCCGCTCTCCTCAAGAGCCTCTTCAAACTCTAGTCGAAAAGGCAGCAGGCCACTTGCCCCTTCAACTTCTTCCTCGGTTTCCAGCAGGGGAGGAGCCGAGCCGGTGGCCGGGGAACTGTCGGGTTTCGGCAAAGGCTGGCTGGCCTGTACAGTCGCAAACCCTGCTGATCGGATGGAATGGTTATCGAAGATGTCGCCAAACTGGGAAATCCACCTGCGCTCCATCCGCTCCAGCCGCTTTTGGATGGCGGTGTCTCCTTCGATGAGGGTGTTGATGCCGTTCTGCAGCGCTGCTCTCGACTCAACAGCCACGACATCTGACTCGCTGCAAGTCGCAGATCAGCTAAGGTACATTCAGCAAGACAAACACCCGCACTCACCATTGCAGAATATTCAACATCAACGTCAGCGATCCCTTGCGCGTTTGGATTCTCATAACCGCCCTAGCAATGTCATCCTGCTTGAGAATCCACTTCATCTTATCCCAAGCCTTCAGCAGCGCCAGATTCAGCATGCCAAACGGCTTCAGCAGCTCCACCAGCTGGTCGAACGAGTTGACCAGCTCCGCGATCGCCACCGCGGCATCCTGAATCGCAATCAGCGCCCGCGCCGCATTCGGGACGGACTCGATGTGCTCGAAAAGGGAATGAAGCCGTGCGACGGCCGAGTGCACATCGTTGATCTCAGCGAGGGTCCAGGCAATGCTCCTGGGGACGTCCTGGACAGTCGACTTGACTGTGTCGAGGAACTTGACGACGGTCGCGGCCGTGCCGACAAGCCCGAGGACGCCCGTGGCGATGCTGAACGGGTCTGCCATCACGCACCGAGGAAGAGGCGCCTACTGGGGATCGATGTTGGCCATTGGGGGAAGTGGTTGTTTTGTGGATTGCGAACAGTGGGAAGCGGGAGGGGAAGCGGAGCAATGCCGGTCGCGGTTGCGGCCGGATCGGCAGTGGGATTCAGGCCGACCTGCATGAGCCTCCGGTCACAAACTACCGCTGCATTACAAACGAGCGGGATTCTCAAGACACACCACCCAGTTTATTTTGCTCATGAATAGAAAGGGGTAGATGGAACACCAAAGGAGGGCCCATATGGAGATGAGCAGCAATCAGACCAGCACTGATAAAAAGGCAGCAGCACTATGACAGCGGTTGCTGTCGCTTGAACAGGCGGAAACAACACAGCAAAATAAGATATCACAGTCACAATGAGCAGAAAAGACAAATTGTTCTCGACAACGAATGTCTATTGCTATGTACCTATCTACAGCCTCGACTGCCATCAAAAATGACAATTTCAAACCAAAAATATGTCCTCCAGGTTCGGAGAGCAGTGGTGTGATAGGATCACCACTGCCAATACCTTGCCCGGAGTTTTGATCTTGAAGCCTGAAAGCAACAGTGCCCGCTGGAGAAAACATGTACCACAAGACTAGGGATATCGCTGGAGAAGAACAAAGGGAAAAAAGGAACGAGCCAAAATAAAAATCTATCGCTGGAGAAGAGACAAAGGGAAAGAAGGAATGAATCGAAATGCAAGTCGCTGGGGGAGGACCACGAGGGAACCTCAAAGGAGTGAATTCATCACACCGTTCCGCTCGGCACGGCGGAGACGGTCTTCGAGCGAGGCGTCCTCGGCTCGGGACTGGTCAGTGGAAGGATCCAGACTGTCCTCCACGACGGTTTCAAGCTCGACTTTGAGCGGCGGAGATTGCTTCTAACGAGGGACGATGTGGATCTCCGCGGCGTCATCGCCGGCAAACCGGACTGACTTGGCGGAGCGGGAGCGGAGCGGACGGGGGGGGACGGGAGGAGTAGCCAGGGGACGGCTGGCAAGGGGGCGGTCGGAAGGGACACCGGTGGTGAGGGGACCGGTGGGAACGGGGCGCGAGCCAGGGAGCGAGTGTGATGCCGGAGCAGCTGTGACCTTGCCAGTGTCGTCAAACACCAGCGCGGTCGTTCGCCACGGGGCCGGGAGGGAGTGAGCCATGTCTACTTGAAAAACGATCGGAAGTTCTGGGGAAAACGAAAGTACAAAGATGAGTAGACTTGGAAGAGCGTGCGTCAAAAGAAAGTATGCGCCTGGTCGAAAGAAGAAGAAGAAGAAATGGATGAGAAGAAAGAAAGAAAGAAGAATGGAAGATGGAAAATGGACGAGTGTGAGAGCACTGTCGGTGAGTTAATCGGAGCGATTGGATGGGACAGAGCTGGAGCTGGAGCTGTGGGATATTCACGGAGTGATTGGAAGTGATCAGTGGAGCGAATGGTTCACGGTTCACGATGTACAACGATTGGATGTCTGGATCAACGATTGGGTTTGAAAATTGCCACTTGAGTGAATGCTGTGCTGTGCCTGGGGAAAAACGAGGATTCGCGCGGGTGGGTGGGGGTAGCTCCGTATTTATACCCGTAGAAGAAAGTTCGCATAGCGGCGAATTCGCAGGTATAAGCCACGGCCGTTCCCACGGAAACGTCATGGTGACGTAATCCGACCTTGATGTTGTCTCTCGAGCTGAAGAGAAAGACGGCTCCTTAGCCATGGACGGCTCTTAATTGACCCAGATGTAAGTGAGCCAGTCTAGTGAAAATAATGCTGCAGGAGCGGACAACATTCTCAAAGTTGAAGAACTGCTTTGGGACATTGGAAGCGCTGACCATCACCCGGTTGGGCCAAGGGGCTTCGCCTGGATCCGTCTCCGGTGGGACCACACTGTCGTAATACTGCCGAAAGGCCTACATTTTCTTTGCGAGCTAGAGGCTGACGTCGTATGTAGGTAGCGGGCTCGCCAAGACGAATCAGTACTTGGGAGGCTCGGCCGTCTCGGTTTCGTGTCATCATAACGTGTTGATTCATATAGCATCGACCCAGATTAGTATCTCTCTACCTCATGTGTATGTATGAGAGAGCTTTGAGAAGGTTGTCGTCCGCAAGGCATCGCTGGCCGTCAACGGCGAGGTGCAAAGTTTGGTCTGCAATAAACTCTATGGCCAGTAACGGACAGTAAAAAAGATGAAGAAAGGACGGAAGTCTGATCCAACAGTACCTCTGGTAAACAGGCGGCCTGCATGAAACGTGGTGAGTGGTGGTTGAAGGCGACCAGACGCATCTCACGCCACCAAAGCCTCCACAGACCTTCAACATCACTGATACCGCTACCGCTACTCAAATATAGCGCCCCAGGACCGTATATTCCGGTGTTTGTCAAACGCAACTCCCCATCCCCGTCCTCGCCTTGGTTGCCACAGGGTCGTTCATATATCTTCGCCGGCTCATCATGATGCCGTCCTCTCAGCTTCCTCGGCCCACATACTGTGGCGCTCTGGTAGTGCTTCGGGTCAAGACTGCATCAAAAACCGCACGAGATCGGAGGATCTGGCGAATACCGACTTGCACAGCGCAGGTAACATGGTTGATGGGGAAACAAGGTCCTGGCAGCGCGTGAACCGGGTGTCGTGGCTAGGCTCGATGGAGAGGCCCTCTGGGTGGCTCCTTGTCACTCAGCAGCCGTAATCAGCAACGACCATGCTAGCGTTATGGAGCTGTTCCACGGTGACCTTGGTTGGATCGAGCTTGCGGGGAATTCGACGAATGCGGTTGCTGACAACATGGCGAGACGCTCCGGGCGTGGGAAGAGGGCAAGAGAATGACCACAATTCCAAACTAGGCGAGTTTCTCAAAGCGTGCACACAGGACTCGGCTCTTCTTGTCGACCACGATGAAAATCTCCTCATCGAACAACTTCCAGACATGCATCGCAGCCTCCTGGTATTGAAGATGCTGTCTGAAGTGGCCAGTATCTTACACACCATTTTCCCATCCTGGTTGCCAGGTCGCCCAAACGAGGTCGATATATATCCCGGAGAAGGGGTTCTCAGCTTGCAGAGCATTTCTCTTCACCTCTCTATCCTCTTCGGTCATAATAAGCCAGTATCTCTCCTGGGCCAAGTCGCCAGAGCGGTAAAGAACCCCCGCTCGGTTTCCCCGTGGCGATAATCACGCGTTCGTTCTGTTGTCAACAGGTTGGCCATCATGTACTGCTGCAACCCGACCACCATCGGCTCGTCTTTCGCGATCTTCCGCTCTTCCTCCAAATCAGATAGCGTCCTAGTAGTTTTGTCATAGCCTCCAGCGTTGTTTTTGTCTAGATCCCCTGCCTGCATAAGCCAAATCAAGTGCCCCTCGAGACTGAATGAGAGGACAAGCCTTCGATGTCTGCGACTTCACGTGCAAGCTCGACTAGGTCGTCGGTCTCCGGAATTCTAGTACATTCGTCCAGCCAACAAACAGGCCCAGTTAACTGCTCTGACGGCTAAGGTAACCAATAACAGCCAGTGCGGCCATATGTCAGTTCCTTCTCTGCTCTATCGACGAAATGCCCCTCTGGATACCCTGATGGGATGCAGCGAGCCCCATGCAGCCCTAACAATGCCTTGAGAGCTCCGACAGGCCGCCGCGGCTCGGACAATCCAAGATTCCAGCCATGTTCGCAGTGTGGCGTGAGTGGAGATGACCATAATTGCCGTTTTCAGCCTCATTTGACCATCCTCCAGAGTCCAAGCCAGGCAAGGCCGAGAGAGATGCCGGTGATACCGAGGCGTCTGCTTCGCATGCCGAACATAGACTTGCTGGCGAGGATTTTCGCCTTCTGCTTCTCGAGCTGGGACTGCCCTGAGAAGTAGCTATATGCAGCCAGTCCCAAGAAGGCTCCTCCTCCTACAAGTTTATGTTCAGCAATAGTTCTACATCCGTGAATAGCTTCAGAAGCACTCACCCACGACTTTGCACGAAAGGCAGTCGTCCCCACGGTCTTCCTTGAGGAGGAGCTTGAGATCCTCTGGTTTGTCCAGAGACTGGATTGAGGGTATTTTGTCCCCGCCCATGGTGGCGTTTGCGGTTTGAGGTCGGAATGGGAACGTTTTCTTGGTGTCCTGAAGCTGCCAGCCGAGACGCGTTGAGTGCAGGGATTGGCGCGTCGTCCCGCAGCAACTGAAATCTGCCGCTCCCCACCGCCCAGGCTTGGCGGCCCGACAAGCTGGAGAGCTGTGTTGGACGGGGCGGATTGCGTCAGTGCTTCTGTGGGCGGAGCTTCAACAACCCCCCAATTCACGGCGCGGCCACCACCAAAATAACAATGAACGGCGTCGTCGAGGCGCTGCACATCTACGACGAGCACAAGTAGGCGCTTGATTCACCCTAGAACGAGACAAAAGCTAACCGGGCCCTTGCAGGAGTCTAGTCCTCTCGCACACGTACACATCGCGGCCCCTGTCGGCAACGCACCTGCTGCCCCTCTATCTCGAGCACCCGGAGCCCCGCCCCAACTTGATCTACCTGTCCAACACCAACCCGCCGACGCTCGTCTTCAGCCTGACCCATGCGAACCTCCTCTTCCTCCTGACGGCCTCGACCGAGATCGAGCCGCTGCTCGTGCTCGAGTTCCTCCACCGCATTGTCGACTCGTTCGAGGAGTTTCTCGGTGCGCCGCTGCTGGCCCACAAGATCGAGAGCAACTACGATGTCGCCGCCCAGCTGTTGACCGAGATGTGCGATGCCGGCACCATCAACACAACCGAACCGAACGCATTGCGCGACCTGGTCGAGGTAGAAGGCTTCATGGAGAAGCTGCTTGGGAACTTCAGTCTGCCGAACCTGCCCACGTAAGCGCAAAGGCGAGACTTATACCGGAGGGACAACTAGGTGCTGATATGTGCGCAGAAAATCAGGGTTTGGTGCGAACAATCCGTCCAGCTCACCGTCCCTCCTCGCCCAGACTACGCCAGCACTGCCATGGCGGCGTGCCAACGTGAGGCACACGTCCAACGAGCTCTACGCAGATGTGGTCGAGACGCTCTCGGTAACGATGGCACCGTCCGGCAGGCCCCTCGCAGCCTTCGCGAATGGTACCATCGCCTTTACCTCAAAGGTTTCAGGGGTCCCAGATATCGCCGTCACGCTGACCGGGCCATCGGGCAAGCACAACCTCAACAGCCTTATCGAGCTGCCGGTCTTCCATCCTTGCGTCCGCCTCGCACGATGGAGGGAACAGCCCGGGCTTTTGAGTTTCATACCGCCGGACGGGCGATTCATCCTCGCCGGGTACGAAGTCGACCTGCTGCCGTTCACCGACGCCAAGATCAGCAAGACGAATCCCAACCTCAAACTCCCTGTCAACCTCGAGATCAAGACAGGGTTGGGTTCATCTGGGTCTGACTTTGAAGTACGTCTCCACATAAACCCCGTCTTCGGGGCAGTTGCCAGCTCTTTTGGCGGGCGAGGCGGCGGTGGTAGCGGACGAGGCTTCGCCGCACAGAACACAGGGACGCCCGCATCACCGGCCTTGCAGGACTTGACGGTGACGGTGCCGCTCCCCGCAGATGTGCGCAACCTCTCAGAGATCCGGCCCAGCAAGGGCGACGCAAACTACAACTCGGGAGACCGGGCGTTGGAGTGGATTATCCCGAACAAGGAGCTCGCCTCAGGCGCATCGTACTTTGGCCTCCGCTGCACCGTGGTCGGCCAGCTGGCCGAAGAGGATGTGGAGTCAGACCCAACGGGCTTTGGGTTCAACACCCTCGGGAAGGACTACTATGATGAGCCGTACCAGAGCGCTTCCGCTTCCCCTGAGAAGGCGGTGAAGTCGGCTGAGGCCACAGCGGACGAAAAGGATGCGCGTAGGGTAGCGCAGAACAAGACGCTGATGCCCAGCTCGGCGGCGGTGAGCTTTACGGTCAAGGGGTGGCTCGCGAGCGGCATCAAGGTAGAGAGTATTGTCATTGATACGAGGAAAAGTCGCGGGCTGGGCGAGAACGTCAAGCCGTATAAGGGGGTGAAGTATCTTACTATTAGTAAGGGAGGGGTCGAAATTAGATGTTGAAGCAGTAGGCACGACAAAATAATAAAATGTCTAGTTTATTCGCGTTGTGCTTGGGGTTTAGTTGGGGATAGGTACCCTTCGTCCCTGACCTCCTTTGTTCTTGCGGTGGGCCGTATTGCAAACTGACAGCGAGCTAAATGCCGATGGTTGCTCTGTATAACTACTCCTTTAAACAGCATGTTGCTGTGTCTCAAAGGCTGGGGCAACTCCAATGACAACGGGACATCGACGAGGAGGGTGGTCGGGACAGTGTGAAGGACCTACATAAGTTGCAACCAACCACTCACTCGCTCTTGATACATGCAGCCCTTGCAACGCCCTCTTGTTTCTTCTATCTAGAAACGCATATCCTGAACTGGCGAGTCCTGAGGGTCGGAGCCACCTTGAGCATACGTTGCAGGGTATACTAGACTCGCTTCAGGGTACTCTGGGAACGCCGCCGATACCATAACATCTGCAACAACACCCCGAGCTAGCTATCTTGAGACTTCTTCATGTATGGGATACATAGAGATAATATTGCTCCCAGGAGACCTCCCGGGACTCAATCGCTGTTGATACGAGGTCATCGTCGCCGATTCACTTCGCAAGGACAGTTACTCAATCCACTGCTGATGACAGGGCAAAGGTCAGTTTACCTGAACATCATAGCCACGGCTGGGTATATGTCGAGCCAATTCCTGATTATGACTCCCTTGTTTAAGGAAAGGAGACTACTGTTCACCTCCCAGCTCTGCTTTCTCCTCTTCTTATGTACACGACATAAAGCAAAAGAAACTTGAATCCGCTCTCGAACAACACACCAATGAGCCCACAAGTGCGTCGTCAGCTATAATGCACGTACCATCTAGCAGTTACAGTGTTTCTGGACAGTGAGAGGGCGGGCGCCGTTTGGATATCGCGCGTCACGTCTGTTGTGGAAAAAGGCGCAAGCGTGTGTCGGAATCCAGATTTCAACCTTGTAACGGGATACAAGTTGGAAAGTCCCCAGGGCAGGTTCTGTCTAACTACTTACTCATTATGCAGTCACAATTACGGTAACCCCTGAATAACAACCTAACAACAATGGGAGTCTCTCACCAACCCCATAGGTTTGGATTACCTAGGCATAGAAACCTACCTACGTTATTTGATGGTATTGAAGTCCACTCCACTTTAATCCCCTACCCAGCAACACTTGTGACGCTGCGGTGGGCACCTCCTGTACTCACTCACTCACTCACTCACTCACTCACTCACCTTTTAACCCAGAGGCCAGAGGCCACCCACAATACGAACACAGTACCACAACGGCCTGCGACCTCTCCGCAGGCCTCTTCAAGCCCTGGAGAGAAAACTCCACGCGTAGATAGGTACCTACCTAACCCAGGCACGCACTCCCCAACCTAGAGGCAACCCAGAGGCAACCCAGAGGCTACTTGGGGACAGCCCAGAAGCATCCCAGAGCAGCCAAAATCGGAGGCCAGAAGCAGCCCAGAAGCAACCCGAGGCCAGGCCAGGCCGCCCGCGAGGACAGTTCTATTTTCCTACGAACCTGGCCCGAGGTGCTTGGCCCACCCGATCTGCCTAGCGCACTGCTTTGTTTACCTCTCTACTTTCCTACCCAGCAGCCTTGCCTTACCCCCATCTAGGCCTATTCAGTCCCACCCTTCGCCGACAATGACCGCCCAGCCGCTCGCCAAGTTCACAACTTACCACCTCGTCAACTCATCAACCCACCAGCTAGACCCGGACACCATCACCCTACCCCCACGACTCACAGCAGCAGCAGAACCAACCGCCCCCTCTCCTGCGCGGGCTCTATAGCATACATACCTACATACTTCCCCGAGCACGATCTCTTCCTAGCGGGAAAGCTCTCTTTCTAATTGGTCAACAGCTCATCCCTTCTACAACGAAGCAATGGAATTTCAAGACGAAGCGATCGAACAACCGACAACAACCGCCAAGGCAAACCAAGCAGTGTGATGAGATTTTAACTTTCACGCCCTCTTTCGGCCGCAGCCAGGTAAATTGCAGGGTGTAGTGTGGCGTGGGTCACCAGCGGCTGGCCCAGTCTTCGCACTCGGAAGGAATCACAAAGGATGGATGGTGGGTCATGGGCGCCGGCACACAAAACCGTTGACTTCCCGGCGTTGCCGACGCGGCCATCCCGCGGGGATAGGCTCTGTGCCACGGATGTTAGGTCATCTCCGACATATCCCATCGACAAGGAGCGGTAACATATATTCGACAAGGGTTAGCATCACGATCATGCGACCCCCGTACGGACGACCAATGCTAACCTCCCGCCCATATCGAAGAGCGTCACCGCTGCCGCTAGAAAGCCGTTTGACAGGGAGTCGGAAAGACCAGGCTAAGAGTTGGTGTTTAAGCAAGATGAAGAAATGCAGGTAGCCGCCGCTTGCTACCTTCCAGCATGTGCTTGTTATGCCGCTACACTATAGCCGCTTGACTACCCCCGCGCGGTGGCGTGGCCAAGCCAACCGATCGACAGCAAGGAGTGTGTAGGTATAGATGGGGTGAGGGCTAACATGCAAGGTCCGAGCATGCTTGGTTGGAAGGTCGGGAGATCGGACTCGGCTCGCAAGACAGCTGACATCTGTCAACTGCCCACCACATGCCGACACTGGCGCTGAGATAAGCTTTCTGGCGAACAGGAAGGACGATCATGCTGATACGGACAGATGTGGGATGCTTCAGAAGTCAATAGCGCTACTAGGAGGGGGTGGGTGGCGGCAGTCGACTGACAAGCCACGTCGTTGAGAGTGGATCCGATCGAATGCAGGTACCATCTCTCGATCTGCTGCCAGCGAGATGATGTATCGGTACCTGTGCCCGGTACCTCACGCCCTGCGGCAAGGTAAACAGCCCCAGCGAGCCACGAGCCAGGGAGTGCAGCTGTGGGGGATGTTGGATCTCGGGCCTCAGATCTGATAGGGGTATCTGGCGCAGACGCCCATCGTAGACGCAAGGGGCGGCAGCGGCGAGACTGCGCGGGTGCCGGGCCCAACGGAGTGGCAGCCAGATCCCCCATCGCCTGCAGCATCCCAAGGTTGAGGACCGAGCATAGGCTCGTCCGTCGGCAGAGGTTGCCGCCCACGGCTCTCGCCGCAAGCGCCCACCAGAACCCGCGTCTATGACGCTGTTGATGAGCAAGGAGGCGCTGGAAGGAGACGGGGCGAGCAGCCGAGCAACCCTAGGTAATTGCCAAGCCCTGCGAACCTAGGCGTTCGATCTCTGAGAGGGCACGATATCACCGATGTTCTCGATGGCATGCTTGGGCGTGCAGCGGTTCGAAACGTTATTTCGTCCAGCCCTTGGGGTTCCGGGGAATTTTGCCCAATACGGGGGCAGCACTCACTGCAACCAGGGCAGAGGTTGGCCAATGATGGGGCGGCGGGAGGATCAAAGTCCAGTCCCAGGGGAGAGGTAAGCGCCACTCGGCGTCTGGCAATGCAGAGCCTCGCTCGCCCTGCATCGACTCGGCGCCAAAGGCAGGCCCACGATCGCCTATCTTCCGCCAGCGACCAGATGGGTGAGCCGGCCAGCCAGCCAGCCAGAAAGCCAGCCGAGCAGGCCAATAGGTCGGGCCGCCGACACCAGGCCGCGGGGAAGAGGCCGCCTCCAGCCATCCGACGGCGTTTCGCCGACGCGACACGTCCAGTCATTGACCGAGTTGGCCAATTCGTGCGGCCCGGCCATGTCGTTAGATGGTTGCTTGTGCGGCTGCCACCAGATGTTTTTGCGCAACGACACGGACAGCTCATTCTGTGGTGTAGGCTGAAAGCAGCCGTTCGCGAGATCGGTGGGCTACCTAGTAGGGGCCGAGCAGGGAGGTTGGACGATGGCCTTCGAAAGGTAGTTCGAGCCGACAGGGCAGAAGGTCTCGACTAGCTGGCCAGATCCTGGCATCTGATCTTTCTAGAAGGCGGTTTTCGTGCAAGTCCTAGAAGCAAATAGCGCTTAGTGCCGGAATCACGTACATGACCGGCGGCTACGGGCCAAGCATTCGCAATCCCCTCCCCTGATTTGTCAGAGCCTCTCTTGTCATCCCGGACTGGCAGTTGGACTACAGCATGCCTTTCTGGAAGCTGCTTATGTCCTGCATGGCAAACTTTGTCATGTTGCCGTTGGGCAACACAACGCAGGCAGTCAGCCGGTGCACGGGGCGGGGCGGACTCGGTTTGGGAGCTGATCTCGAAGCCGAGGCGATGGCAGCGGCGGCAAGTTACTTGTAGGCAGCGGAGACGGAAGCGCGTGCGGTGGGAAGCGCCTAAAACGCCCCAGGGCCTAGGCTCGGTGAAGGCCGTCTCACCTTGGTGAGGCCGACCCGGTAAAGAGGGCCAAGATTGGGGCAAACCCCAAATCTGTTTTTGGCAGTCAACCGTCCCAGGTACACCAGCTGCGGTCCAAAAAAGAAACATCTGTTTTTAGACCTGCATTCTCCTCCGTACGCTCCAACACGTCGCGGGAGACGAGCACTGTGCCTCCTTCACGCCCTATTTGAGGGCTCGTCTCCCATCCACTTGGAACCCAATCCAATCTGTCGGGTCAGACGGACATCGCGCCCCCTCGCTGAGGCTTATGACGACACCAACAACACAAGCTCTTCTGGGGTCCTGGGCACGGGAAGATGAAGATGACCTCCGCGCATCGGGCAATTTTTGGCACTCGGAGGGGTCTGTCTGCTTGGTCCGCCCCGATGCTACCGCTCGCCGAGCAGACGAGCGGGTACCTGCCTCCGACCCCGCCAGCATCGGTGAGGCGAGCGAGTCGTCCACACCGCCGAGGCCTCACATACCTGTCGACGCTACCGGGTCTGGAGAGGGTTGCGACGCAGCGGAGCGACTGGGGCCGTCGAGCTGCATCTGTCAACAGCAGCATTGGCGTCATCCGGAGCGGTCAGAATAAATGCACTCGACAGGTCACGTTTCTGACCAACCTCGGTCTTGACCCGCCGCATGCCAGCCAGCGCTGGGCCATTGTCGCCAGACTGTCGCCGCCGCCAGCGCAGCCGGCAATCGCCCCAACCGTAACCCGCGGGCCGTGTTCTAGGTTCCGTCGCGGGATGCCACACGCCGCGCCCAGTGAATGCCATGCTGCACCTCATCTTGTTCTAAGAATGGATCATAGTTCTCCTGACCTTAGCTCTGCGTCCGGCTTCCTCTTTTCGATATTGTCTTGATTTTCTCGTGATCTCTGCCTCCTATAGGCCGGCGTAGAGTGATTTTCACCCAATGAGGTGGCGAAGCCCGCTTAAACTCGCTCGTCACCAACAGCCATGCAAAGGCGGGTAACCAACTCACTTGGGGCGGGGATCCTGTGCGCTAGCTTGTCCTGTTGCACCCCTTCAGCTTGGACCGCCAGCGAGAAATTGTGGCTCCAGCAAGCGCTCCGCCGCTCCGAACAGCACCAGCAGGATCGAGGCCGAAATGCGCCAGCTGGCTCGTCTGCTGTTGGTGAGGCAAGGCAGCGAGATGCCAGATATTAAATCTCAAGCATAAAGATTGCGACCAGATTGCGGGTATTTGTTGCTAAAATTATCCCCTCTCCGGGCTGATCCTTGCCCCCGCCTGGGCGTCATTTCTGCGAGGGGCTGGCCATTGCCTGTGGTTTCATCCTCAATGTCGCTGCCGTAGAGAAGCCCTGGTCCCCAGGCCGCGAACCCTGGCGGGATGGTGGCATCGCAGCCACACGGGCGGGCTCTTTGGCCCCCATTTGGACGCACTCCGCAATGGATGGGACTTGTGAGCCCAGCTTCAGCCGAGCTGTGTCCAACGTTAAAACTCGACGTTGACAGTCCCGCTCTCCACTCTCGATCGGAGGGACTGTGTCGTTGCGCTGGTGCAGCCGCGCTATCTCGGACACCGCCGCGGGCAGCGAAAGTTAATGACCGCTTGATGGGATCGCCACGGCGAGCCCCCTTGAATCCTATCACTTGGTTACGAGCCACCTGTGACTCGGATGGTGGGATGAAAGCCGTGCCGGATTCAATACTTCCATGCGCTTGCTGCCGCGCCCACACCTTTTTGATAGACGCGGATGTTCCGAGTAGAGGAAGAAGGGGTCGAGAAAAATCACACGCCGCGCCAAATTGCATGACATGTTCCCCCCTTGTCACGGCCCGATCATTGGCCCTCCTTCTGTGAGACTTTGACTTGCTTCACACTCATCACCTCACCAGCCGGCAATGCTCTCCTGCCTGATTCTCCTGGTTGGCCACCAGGGGGCGGGGTCAACATGGACGACGAACACTTAGAAGCGCAAGTGTCTGTTCCGAGGCCAGCTAGGCCACCTAGGCCTACCAGGCCACTCGTAGGCTACGCAAGCCCGAGATCGGGACCGGGCAAGTGAGGCGACCACCACATGGCCGCGGCAGCCAGGTCTCTCTGTTGTGAGGGGTGCGTGGGGCTATTCGCATGGAGAGGCGACAGCGGGTGCCATCCTTTCTTTTTGGGCAATGTCATTCTTCTTCCCTGCAGGGGTGTTCCGCCCATCCCCCATGCATGCCATCGCGAAGTGAACCGAAGTTTGGTACGCATGCGCACAAACGGGCATTCTGCGACAGTAGTCAACGCTAGTCATTATCGATACTTGTCAACTAACAAATCACGACAAGCGGGGCGGCACACTCTGGATGGGGGCCAAAGTGGCTCGCAGGCCCTTTTAAGATGCCCAGACAGCCGAGGTCCCCAGCTCGGGTGATTTCGACGCCGAATTGATTGAGTACTGCCGTGGCGCCTCCATATCTTTCGTTGCATGAGCGAGGCGTACGGAAGGGGAGACGCGGTTTGACAAGACGCAGAATCTTGCGCGGGGACGCAGGCGGTCACGAAGTGGCCGGACACATGGGCGTCGAGCGCTGACGGTCCGATGCCCGCGGGGCAGGTACTGACCACGGATTACTGCGTAGCGTAAAGAGGCGCACTGGCTGGACCAGACCGTTGTGACTTGTGACACGGGCGGAGGAAACAGACGATAGATAGCCGCTGCTGCGCATGTCATCAACGACAACTGGGCGATTTGTGCGCGTGCTCCATGGCGGAACCAGTCGCCCAGCGGCGCCGGCGCCTCGCCACGAATCCTGTTGAGAGCTGCCAGAAGTCCGTGAGTGGATTGGCGATTTGCTGTGGCAGTGTGCGGCCCCCTCCGCTGGAGAACGGATGCCTCGCGGCTCCCGATCGCTTGTCCGTCCAACAGTCGTGGACGGATCGCTAACGCATCAGCGAAAGCAGGAGAGGGGGGGTCTAGCTGTGCCGTTGATCCACCTCGACTCCCCGCTGTTGACGTTGGTGGTTGGGAGATGCTTTTGGAGGTGAGCAGCCAACAGCGGATGGAGATGCCAGGTCGGCAGGGCCGCCGACCATCCGACCATGTCGGGCCCCGCAGGCTGCCACTTGAATTGCAGTGTCGCCGGTCGTTTAGCTGCTGCGTTGACCTTTGCAGCATGATGGATCCAGGGCTCCCCGGAGATGGGCGCGCAGCAGAGTGACGATGGGCAGCGCCCCTGTGCGGGCGCGCGACGCTGCGCTGCGCGATGTTCATCCCGTCACTCTCCCCCAGCTCTCTTGGCTTGCCAGGGAGGTGTGAGGTGTGAGGCGTGGCCGGCAGCGGGTGCCAGAAGCTTGCGGAGCAGCACCCCTGTCGATGGTGGTTGCTTCAATGCCCACAGCTCTGCAAGTGCCTGGCCCGGCCGCGCTCCCACGGGAGGGAAAGACCTCCGCGTTTGTTCACGGGCAGCTTCCCCAAAGGTGGCTTGCGGACCCCTGCGCCAACGCAGCTTCCTGAGCGACAGAGGTACTGGTACAAGCTCAAGCCAAGCGGTCATGCTCGGCCAGGCGCCGTGCCGGCCAATCACAGGCGGTTCCCAGGTCCCTTCCGGGCTTAGCGACCAGAGCATGCCGGCAGCACGTTCGTGTCCAGTGGGGTACTGTGATACCGCATGCACGGTATATTGTACAAGACTCGACAAGACTCGTCCGCGCATGTCGATGGCTCCTTCGCCTTCGCAGGAAGGAGCAGGAAGAAAGCACGTCGCTTCCAGGTGCGCTCTCTCCCTCTGCCCGCCGCCCATCGCATTGCACGTCAACCTGAGGCCGCTCGCTCCTTTTGAGCACACCAGCCTCGAGTGCAGCCGGCGGGCTCCATCACAGACATCCACTCTCCCGTCACGGCGCCTTGCGTTGCTTGCCTGCTGGCCTTGCTACCCGCGACCCGCGACGTCTGTGTGACCTGGTATCCGTACCTCGCTTTTTCCATCCACACCCCCCGTCGCCCCGGCGGACGGCCTTGACGCTTGCCCGCTGCGGTCACCTTTCTGCAGCCGCTCAGGTACTTGACGAGGACAGCGCCGACCTTTGTGACTTTGTCATCCCTTTCCCTCATCCATCTCCACTAGATCTCGTGTCGTCGTCGTCGCCGTCATCGTCTGTCAAGCGTGCACCAGTGCAGCGAGCGGCCGAGACGTCTGTCTCCCTTTGAACCCGTGCACCAGGTCTTCGGCACGCGCGAGTGGGATTCACGGGGCCCGCCAGAGCTTTTTTTCGCAGCTGCCCATCCGACAGGCGCAGCATAATCGCGCGTTAAAAATCAGCCAAGCGCCGCCACAAGCAGCAGCACCAGCTTCCGCTCTCTTTCACGCGCATCGAGCTTGGATTACGAGGTTTCTGGACGGCCAGCAGCGCATCCAGACAGAGGGTACCGGCGGAGTTCAAGAAGGCGGTATTCCCCTGTGGTACTCGACAGATTCTGCCGGGGGGCAGATCCAAAAACGACGGACCCGGCATTTGTGTCCCGCAGCTGCGCAAATCAGAGATCCTCACGCGGCGACGATTCATGTGTCTCTGACGTGTCCGACGGTGCAGGACTCCAGGCCAGAGCAACGAAAAGCCACCATCGTCTTTCATCTTTTGTCGTTCGACCAAACCAGCCACCGCCCGCAACTGGAAGCTTCAGGACGGTCAGCACGAACCTAACTTTGGCCCAGCAGCCACCGATCGGCACCAGCGCCTTTACCCGCGCCGGCCAGCTTCCGACAGCCAACCCGCGGCAGCGCAGCAGCGCATTTTGAAGGAGGCCAAAGTCTGTGGTGGAATCTGCGTTCCGGGCTGCCGACCGGCTTCAGGTCTCGACAGCTCCCGTGGGGCTGCGCCCGACTGCACGCGTCTCGAGACGGGACGTTCGTTCCAGGGCACGAGCACAGGGCACCACCACCACGGCGCTGCAGCGCAACGCAAGCCGACCAAGCCAAGCCCGCACGCGGCTTTGGAGACTTTTTGGGACACGCGAAGAAGACCCATCCCCGCCTTTCACATTGACGCATCGTATCCGAGAAAAGCTGCCGGGTGATCACACATTTTTTTCAACGCTGATTCATCAGGCCTTTTCCTCGCAACAGCAGCGACGCCAGCCCGCCAGCCCACCAACCCACCCGAAAGCTTGGTGAGGGGCGCTGTTTGCCGCGCCATATCAATTCAGCACAACCCAGCCCCAACACCCGCCCCGGGTCCAGCGCCGGGCCGTCGCATATCGCCGGGTCATCAACGTGCCCAGGTTATTCGAGTCGTCGAGCTGAATTTGGCCGCGTCTTACCTCTTTCAGGCATCTCGCTCATTCATCTGCCGCACCGCAGCTGAGGCTCCGCTTCCAGATAAGTCGCGAACGAGCGAGCGAGCGAGCCGCTTCCCGCCTCGCTCTCTCTCTCATCCGCCCAGCACTCTCTTTGCGCCAGGCCTGCCGAGCAAGAGCAGGTGTTTCAGGCTCCCGACTTTTGCGGGGGATCCGCATCCGCATTCGCCATTTTCCTCGGTCCCGATCAACTGACCTGTGTCGCAATCCGCGCTCTCTTTTTTTTCTTGCTCCTCGCTCCCTGTGTATTGCGCCGCGCATCCGCACGGCGCTGCGCGAGAGCGGAGATCAGACCGAAAGAGATCGCGGCCTAGCACTTGTGTCGCCCGGATCCGAGATCCACTCGCCAGCATTTATTTCGGGCATCGTCTGAAGCCAGAGGTCGCGAATGAAGATGGCTACGTTTACCGCCCTTAACGGGGGCTCACCAAAGGCTACTGAGGGAATCAACGGCACAACCGATTTTGAAAGGCCCAACGGGCAGCCCACAAACGGCGACCCCAGATCCGCCGGCGAGGCACCAACAAGCCAGGACCGGGAGGGCTGGGGCGCCGGCGCAAACCACGACAGATTACCGTTTCCTTCGGCTAGCTACCCAGATGGAGAGCCAACGCACAAGCGCAAACGGGCACAGTCCGATTCTCCAAGGAGAGAGCAGCAGCAATCGCCTCCCCCAAGGTCGGAACAGCCAGGGCTACATCGGCCTCAGTCAGAATCACGTGATCGTGATCGCTACGATACGCCGCAGAAGGACACCTACCGAGGCAGCTATGGCGACGATGGTCGTGAGGGAAGCGAGCACTGGCAGCAGCAGCAAGCTCGGGACGAGCGGAATTCCAGCTACGAAGGTCCGTACTCGGCCGGGCCGGTGTCGGCCCAGTCTGATGAGCACATGGGAAATCATCTGCGGAGAGCGACCAGCCAGGGGGACAGTGCCGATTATGGAGGCCAGAACTCTGATGGCGAGGGTGACATGTACTCCGGCCAGTACACACCAGAGCAGCGGCGAGACGGTCTCATCCAATCAGATCCCAAGAAACGGAAGCGCAACTTCAGCAACAGGACCAAGACTGGTTGCTTGACTTGCAGAAAGCGCAAGAAGAAGTGCGACGAGACAAAGCCTGAATGTGAGTTTAACACGTGGACCCCTGGGCGGATGGCGGATGCGCGGGGGTGCCAAGAGGTGCATTGCTGACAGTCATCTCAGGTAGCAACTGTATCCGCGGAGGATTCGTCTGTGCTGGTTACCCGCCGCAACGAGGAACGTGGCCAAAGCCCGAGAGCAAACCAGCTCAGGTAAATATCGAGTCCAAGGATCCGAATTACGTCCCGCCTGGCGCCTATGGCATGCCCCAGCAGCCGCAGCCGCCGCCTTATGGCAGTCAACCCCTGTTAGGCCACACATCTAAGCGGGATCCTATTGCATATAACCGTTCCCAGCCCTCATTACGCATCACCCCCCCACAAGGTCGCCCTCTACAGAGTGACGATGATAGGCCAACGGCCTCAACCCTCATGAGTGCCTCAGTAGGCACGCCGGATCATAAGCTGTCTGCTCTCTCATACGCAACATCGGCCACCGCCAACGTCTTCCCAACGCCGGTCAGCGCCGCCCCAACCACTGCCTTCTCTGACCGGACCCCCAAGGACTACCAACGCGTGCCACCTCTACACGACCTCACCAGGACTGAACCGGACCACCAGCAACCCTCCCATCCTCCCCCTTCTCAGAGTACCACGCTGCCCCAACCCCCATTCAACCTCCACGGCGGCAGTAGGACGAACACACCTCCCAGTGCCGCGCCACCTATGACACCCATGACTTCCCAGCCTCCATCCAGTGGCGTGCAGGCAACAGCCCAGCTGGCCCTGTCGCACACGTTCCCCACCGACCGGCCACGCCGCGAGAAGGAGGAGATGCTGAATGGCCGACCTTTCTATTCTTTCGACAAGGAGCTTGTCTTGGAGCGGGAGAGATGCAACGCAGCATGTTGGAGGTTCAACAACTCCACCAACCCCAACCTCGGCGTATCCCCAGCAGAGCGGGCAAGGCTATTCCGGGACATTCTCCACCCACGGGAGGGTGTCCACATCACGCCCACAGTCATGTCTCCGGTGACAAAGAGTGGCCACGTCGGTGAGCATGCCGCAGTGGAAGCACCCTTCAACTGCGACTATGGCTACAATATTTACATTGGAAACAACGTATCGATCGGACGGAACTGCCTGATCAACGATGTCTGCGAAGTACGGGTCGGGAACAACGTGATTATCAGCCCCAACGTGTGCATCTACACTGGCACATGTAGCACGGATCCCAGACGCCGGGCCGGGAACAACGGTACTCAGTATGGCAAGCCAGTCATAATCGAGGACGACGTGTGGATCGCTGCGAATGTTGTCATTCTCCCCGGAGTGAGGATCGGCAGGGGATCGACTGTCGGAGCCGGCTCCGTCATCACAAGGGTATGTATTTCTTGCTCTGGCAATTGCAAGAGATGGCTGCTAACCGATACCAGGACGTTGCGACGTACAGCATCTACATGGGCTCAAAAGCAGGCCATAAAAGAGGCATTGCATATGTCTGAGTTCGCACATGGGCGGTTTCTCCGCTGCTCTTCCTGTCTCGGTACTCAACTTTTTAAGATACCCCGTCTACTTTGTACCAAGACTTTTTTCTGCGAGCGCTTTCTTATTTATGTTGGTGAGGTTTATCTATCGTATCTAGCGTTCTCCTCATATCCATTCCCCTTTGCTGTATCACAACCGCAACATGCTTGTTGTTACTGTCTTTATTTTGTTTCATGACGGCCAACATGAAACAGTCGCGGGGCGAGGGAGGCAAGATCTGTCTGTGGTGCGAAAACAAAAGCCGGCACCACGTCTGGAAAGCTCTGGTAGCTTAGGTGTGGTGAACGAAGCAATCGACTTAATTCGTTGTGTTCAATTTCTACCCGGGTGGAAAAGAAAGTGGCTTTTTGTTTCCGTCTTATATTTGCACGATGATACAGAGGATAGGAGGCGATGTGTGTTTTTCCCATTTAGCGCTGGTGTATATACAGACGCGCATCATCGCGACGGTTGGGGCAACATGGTCTTATGGAATGCGGCGCTGATGGCTATTTGATGTACCCTACATTAGATTAATGGGCGGTCGAATGCGATGCCTTTGTTTTGTTTGTTTTATTGTTTTGCTGTTTTTGGTTTGTTGATTGATGCTTGATGATTTGTTGATTTGTTAACGATTAGTTGACGCCGGATGGATGCTGGATGCTGAATGATGGATGATGGGTGCTTGCCAGGTGCCTCTGCCAGGCCTTTCTACAGTGAGTCACTGTGATGTGTTTCATCTCGAAAATACGTTCACATAAGATAGGTATATGTTTATTAGTCTGAGTTATCTTAGTCAAATAAATGGGGTTTATTTAACAGATACGGCGCACACTCTTGCTCCCTGTTAGTATCATGGCCATTCTCTTCTGCTGGTTAAACAACCCTAAGAAAACAACCAAGCACCTAAGGTGAGATATCATCACCGACCTGATTCTAGGAACACACATGTCGAAGGTACCTAGTTACTCAATCTCTCACATCCCGCCATCGAAGCCGAGGTCGAACATCTGGTCTTTCACCGCATTTCGCCGCATCGTCGTCATCAGCCTAGCCTCCGCCAAGCCAGATACGCGGTCTATAACCTTACGACTCTGCAACTCCGCAATTACGTAGGTGTAATAGGGACAGGGATGACAATGATATGCCGAGCCGAGACGGGCGGAGACGGGGCCGGGGGCGTGCGTAGGGCTATGACTTGATGGCCGGACGCACGCCACACCGTCTTGCCTTAACTGCCCTGCCCTGTATTGGACAGGAGGTACGCAGAACAGGTAGATCGGAATTCGAGCCGTGTGGTTGGCCGCAGGTGCGGCTCGTTGGTTGGTTTCTAGGGGTTGTTGGTTGTGTGTTGGTTGTCAGTAGGTACCTGAGTGCTGTTGGTCGTACGGCCCAGCCGGCCGGTCGGAAGGTCGGGCCCGTGGTTGGTTGGGTTGGTCGGGACCTCTGGACCTCTTGGCCTTGTGGCCGAGGCCGGCCGGGTGGTGTCGTGGCGTGTCTTATCGTATCATGCCGTGGCGGGTTGCTGTACGTATGTACGTACGTATACGAAAGCTACCGTGAATATACGCGTCCGGGGTTTCTGGCTTGGAGGTTGAGATTGAGGCGGTCAGTCGTTTGGTGGGCCGGGCGGGCCGGCAAATCCCGGCCTACATTTCGTACTTGGGAGGAGGGACCCATGGAGCTTGAAGGGGGGAGCGTGGCGAGAAGGAAGGCTGGGAGGGGGGAGGTATCGATGCATGTGTGTGCCTCGGGTGCTGACTGACTGGCTGACTGCGGTGTTAGTGATGGGCTACCTCGTAGGAACACAAGTAGTAGCTGAGGGATCGTGATGGAGTAAAGACGGGGAGTGTGCCTAGTCATGTTGATCCTCGTTCATATGAATAGCAAAGCTCTATGTTGATGGTGTACTCGTAGGACATGTGGTGAAATGACAGTTCTGCCTCGCCGGGTTCATATTGGCCCCTTGGTGGAATACGACGACAACGACAAAGCCCAAGAAGCAAAGACTCGGTTGGGCGGTCCCTTGAACCTCGTATTGTCATTTGAGACTGCATGGCTTCCGTCAACAACATTGGACGGCCCTTCCCTTTCTTGTATGTTTGTCTCCGAGACCAAAGAACACAAACACCAGACACAAAACAGACATTAGGATCATTCTTGCTTCAAACATCGCGGCCTCGCAAGGCCAATTACATAACGTCATACGTTAGCGCAAGGCCTTAAGCCAGGCGGGTACCTAAACATGCTGCTGATAATGCTCAGCGCCACCCTACTTCTTCTGTCTTTTTGTGCTCTTTGTACTCTTATCACTTGTTGTGCTCAGAACACTGGCACTGCGCTTATGAGCACCGCTACTACCCGGCCTCCCAGTCACCCCCAGCCTCTCCCTATCCTGCCCCGAAACCCCATCCGGCGGATCCCCACCGCCAGCTCGTGTACTTGGCCTGGAGCTCGGCCTAGAACTAGGGCGAGACACGGCTGGCGAGGGGGCAGTATCGTTCTGCGGCTCTTGCTTGATAATGCTCTCCCCCTTGTTGTCGGTATCCTCGCCGGGTTGTGAAGCTGATGGTTTGCCTGCTGATGCGTCCCCACCAGATGTCCCATTCGGACCGCTTTTATCGTCGGCAGCAGACTTCTGCCCGCCGTCGCCGCCCTTGGTGCCCCTGACCTTGGCAATCTCTGCCTTCTTAGCTTCCTCGATCTTGATATCAGCATCCATCCTATCGCTGGTTTTTCGAAGGTCGACAAGCTTGATGACGGCGCCCCAGAGATTCTCAAACGCCGCAGACACCCCGGCAGTAGGCATCGCCAAGCGAGCGGGAATGTCCAGTTCAGCAAGGACATTGGTAATACGCGCTTGCTGCTGGCCCGACTTGTGGCTGAATAGCTTGTTAATCTTTTCGTAGCGGAAAGTCGGACCGCTGCCGAGGCGGTCGTGATACGTCACGCCATATGTTTGCTCTTCTAATGCGGTGAGCTTGCGCCGCTCGGGCTGCGGCGCCCCCTTCTTCTTGCTGGCAGTATTGGTTGGCTCCACTGGTGTGGCGGGCGTCCCGCCGATCGATTCGCGATGGCCAGGCACGGAGGCCGCGATACTTTCGCGGCGGTTGGGCGCTGACTCTGATGCGGCGCTCCCCGGTACCGCAGTGGCAGGGCTGACGCCATCGCCCGGTCCTATCGGCTTCCTCTTCTTCGACTTGTCCACGTTCATGAGGTTCTGCAGTAATAACTGTAGCCCTGAAGAACTCTTGAACGAGTTGATGTCCGAATCTGTTGACGGGTAGTCCAGCCGGTTGTAGAGTTCACGACGTTCCTCATTGAAGCGCTCGGTACGCGCCAGGATCCGCTTGATCTCTAGAAGCAATGCCTCCTCTTCGCGTGCTTCATCCTTGCTGCGCGACATGGTGTTCAGGGCAAACTCCTTCCGCGCCCTCTCTTGTGCTGGGTCGAAATTCTGCATGACCTCATACAGCTCAAACTCCGGACGCGTCATGTATTGCGCCGGCTTCTGAACTGCCATCATCTTCGCCGCCACCTCATAGTACCGCGCCTTGAGGTCCTCGAGAGTCCGGGACTGAGAGGCAGGAACCACCGCCTTACTGGCGTCTTCCGCTGTCTCTCCGGGGTGCGGTTCCGGGGTGAACTCATACCGGTCCCAGATGATTGGCCATCGAAGGTCGAATTGCCTCGCGAGGTCCAAAAGATAATCTGTCTCCTCCTTTGTCCAGCTGTCGGTCTCCAGGTTAGACGAGTACTGATCTTCGCTGTACTGCGGCACCGCCACGCGCACGTTGTACTTTGCGAAGGCCGAGTCCTCCATCTGCTCTGCCTTCTTCTCTGCATCCGGCGCATCCGGAGCATCCTCCGACGGGCGCGCCTCATCCCCGTCCTGCGCTGTCTCCGGCGCTGCTACATCCTCCTTCCGTCTCCAGTGCCGCAAAAGGAGAGCGCCATCGTCGCCCCGACCGGAGTTGAAGAACGTCCTATGTTCCCAGCGTGCGGCAGGCTTGCGACTGGCATAGCGGCGCTTCTTGAATACCGAGACCTCGGGGACGATGGCGATGGGGTTGTCGCCGCCGAGGTTCTGCACCTCGCGCGCTAGGCCTTTGAGGTTTGGACGTGGGGTGCTGGTCTTTTGTTTTTTGCTCGGCCGGGGCCCCGCGGCCTGGTCGGAGGGGAGGTTGAGCACATCTCGCAGGTCGTGGGAGGCCATCGTGGGCAAGCGGGGTGTTTGGATCGACCGAGTCGAGTCGTCGGCTCCCACCAGCTGGTGGACCCGCTTCGAGCTGCAAACTGGACGGCGCCGTACCGAGGAACAAACAGAGCAAAACTAAATGCACATTAAAAGTAGGCAGGTAGACCGACGGGCAATAATGGGCGGCCACGCTGATGAGATAAAATGAGCGACGTCGGCGGGTTCGGCGATGGATTTGTCTGATTGAATGCTTGGAGACTGTTCCCAAGACGCGATTTTCTGGCCGCGAACACCGCCTGCCAGAAGGGACACTGACGCCAATCATCAATCGCCCCTGTTGAAATTTTTGGGAAGCCAAGGCCGCACGTGACACAGCTCCAGACCCCTGACCTAGATTTCCTTGAACGTGGCAGCTTCGAAAGCTTGGCCCAGCCGATGCGCTTGTAGCACCCAGCGGAACGGTGAACGGTGTCGAAGTTCGCGCTCATCCCAACGACGAAGAAACCGACGACCCCAAAAAGAGTTTGATCAATCTGAAACCGGCCGCTCGCAATTGGGTTTGTTTGGTCGCCGTTATATCCCTCCGTCAAGATGAGGGGCCTTCTCCCGCTGCTCTCGCTGAGCGCCGTCGCCCAGGCACTTTACTTCTACGTCGAGGGCAACACGCCCAAGTGCTTCTTCGAGGAGCTACCCAACGACACGCTTGTTACGGGCCACTATACCGCCGAGGAGTATGACGAGCAGAGGCAAGGGTGGTACACCCACGAAGGGCTGAGCGTTTACATCTCGGTCGACGTACGTCTCTCGCCCCCTTTTTCCTCCTTGCCCTTCGCCACGACCAGGAACAGCACTGACACACCCCTAGGAAGTCTTTGACAATGACCACCGCGTCGTCTCGCAACGGGGCAGCCATACTGGCAAGTTCACATTTACCGCGGCTGAGCACGGCGACCACCAGATCTGCTTCACGCCGAGCTCCAACAGCGGCAAGTCCAGCTGGCTGACCACGGCGCTACCCAACGGCGGCATCCGCCTCACGCTGGACATGGCGATCGGCGAGACGAGCGCGATCGAAAGCTCCGACAAGAACAAGCTCGAGGACCTTGCTTCGCGCGTCAAGGACCTAAACGCCCGCCTCAACGACATCCGAAGGGAACAGGTCTTCCAAAGAGTACGCCCGATCCCTCCCCCTTCTCCCCCTTCCCATACACCCCCTCACACCCTCAAACCAAACCAAAACTAACCCCTCCGCCCTCTAGGAACGCGAAGCCGAATTCCGCGACCAGTCCGAGACCACCAACGCGCGCGTGGTACGATGGATCCTCCTCCAGTTGGTCGTCCTCGGCGTGACCTGCGCATGGCAGCTCTCGCATCTGCGCTCCTTCTTCATCAAGCAGAAGCTCACATAGGAAAATTTTACCGCTACCACCCCCTACAAACTCTCTGAGTGTACGCGCGCGTGTGTGTCTTTGCTTTTTGCTTCGGGTTTTCATCCCGCACCGGCGCCACCCAAAGAAGGCGCAGTAGAGCTCTCCTCGATAGAATGACATGCAGGCAGGCAGACATGTCCACTATCAAGAGCAAGAGAAACAAAGGGGAAGCAGCAGAAAGGTATAGATGTACGTTGGTTGGTAGCGGTCGGTCGGCGGTTATTTCCTAGCCCTCCCGGGAGGACTATCATATCTCACGAAGGAAAAGGACTTAGGGTGGACGGAAAGAGAGGAAAGGGAGCATGGCATGCTTTGCTTGTTGCTGTTGTCTTGTGATCATGGAATCTTTTGGAACTGGAGTTTTTTTTTTACATGCTGTGATACAAAACAACATAGGGCTGTGTCTCTACTGTAATGACATGAGTATATTCACTACACCTGGTTGGTAGTGGTGGACATGCTACCTACTGGAAAATATACAAGCGGGTCTCCAGTTTGGCGTATAATGGCGTTGTTTCGTGGACGTGGTGGCTCAGATTATGTGAACATTGGCGGCAATACCTCACCATATGTCTACGCCGGTTTCTTCTCCGGCATATCACAGTATTCTAGATGCACATTTTGTGCGAGGTATACTTGGGCCTTGCTCCCTGATCAGGCTACGTAGTCTTGCATTTCTGAAGTTTGCTTGGTGCGAAGACTCCGTTGGGTGACAACCTCGTCGCACGGCAGATCCCGAGCCTTTCACAACTTTCCGCAACACAACACGTGGGTTCTGCATGGATGCGTACTGGCCGCTCGGATTTGGAGGTCAATTCGCATTCTCTGATCTTGATCTACCTATCTGCCGACATCCGATGGGCGGAGGCACTTGAAGCAACTTCCATAACCAACCGCCCAGCCGTTTCGTACCAACACCTAGACTTCCACGACAGCCGCCCTCTCTATCACCTCGACTCGGCCCCCTTCTGTCTCTTGGCCCGACACTGTCTTCACCTCCGCTATAAACACCCTGACAAAAGAGAGAAGCAGAGAAAAAAGACCACCATGACCAACAATGCTATGCCGTGCTGACGCTGACAGCATGCCCGAATTACAGCCTTAGAAACGGCCATTCGTGCTGTCAAGTTCTGATGTTGCCTTGAGATCCTTTCATTATTCCGCGGTCACAAAGAAACAAGATGATACGTCAGGTCCCTCCGTCCAGCCAGCCAGCCAGTCAGGGTAGCCCACGGAAGCCCATGCCTATTGCGATGCCGTTCATCTGATGTGCTGAAGGGGATGCTGATTATTAAGAGAGGTATGCGGAGTGACAATGTTCGACGGAATTTTCCCTTCCTGGCCAGCCCTAGATTAAAAAACGCCTTCCCTGGCCAACCGGAACGATAAGACCCAAGGTCGTAGAAAAAAGACGAACACAACCGGAATGGATAACCATGGTCGCGATGATACCCCCAAAGGCTCCATTCGTAACGAAAACCGCTTGGGAAAAGAAGGTATCCTCTATGTCTCATGCAAAAGTATGAAAGGATCTTGGCAAATCATGCAAGCCGCCTTGTTCGTAGAGGTCTGTCTCTAGATGGAATCGCTGGTTGTGTCTGTTTCATTACTATCCATTGAGAGTCAACAAGAGGCACTTCTGGCTTGTAGACTAAAAAAAGCTGGTCTCACTCACTCAGATACACGCCTGATTGAACCAAGAATCGGTCCCCCGCCATTAACCGCAGCAAAGAGTCTTCATGAACTTCTGGAAGCCAGTCGGTTGAGGTTGGGCACTAGCCTGTTGGGGGATCTGGTTGTTTGGGGTCGCCGCGTGGTTGGTCGGCTGTCGTTGAGGCAAGGTCTGAGAGGAGTGTTGGAATTGCGCCTGAGTAGAGCCCGTTGGCGTCGGCGCTGCTGCCATGTAACCCCCGGGCCTCGGAGCCCCCAATGCGGGGACGTTTGGCCGACCTTGCTTCGACTGCCTGTTCGGTGGCGTCGGGGGTTGCGCGGCGTTTAAACGAGCCATCGTGAGTTGCTGTGCCCGAGCATCGCTCTGGTGGTGGGCCGTGGCGCCCCGAGAGGTCCCGTGGATCTCCATGGCCGAGGCGCCCGGTCGGACGTTTGGGTTGTGCAATGCTCCTGGTCTATCCCAATCACCTTTCTTCTCGGGCTTGCCGACCTTCATCCAGTCGTACTCGCCATCCTCCACACCACCGGCATCCTTGAGCGCCTGTGTGAAGAGCTCCCGCAGATAGTCGTAATCGGGCGTGTCCTCGAAGCCGAGGTTGCGAACATACGTGAGATACTGGACAAACTGGTCGGGAAAACCCTCGCACAGCTCCTTGATCTGGGTGGTCTGCTTTTTTTCTCCGATCTTCTCATACTTCTGCTTGTTAGTAGCAGCCTTGAGACCTTGCCAGGGCAAACCACCGCGCAGAAAGTACATGAATACGTGGCCGAGAGCCTCGAGATCGTCTCGCCTAGACTGTTCTCTGCCAAGATGGGTATTGATACTCATGTAGCGGGCAGTTCCCGAGAGGGACTTTCGCTCCCGATACGGAATGTGCTGCTTGGTTTTCGGGTCGCGATACTGTTTTGCCATACCGAAGTCGACGACGTGAATAACGTTCGCGGTTTTCGTGCCGGGGCGGCCAATCAAGAAGTTGTCCGGCTTGATATCGCGGTAGATGAGGTTCTTCTCGTGGATAGTTTGCACTCGCGAGAGCTGAACAGTTTTGTTAGTCGAGGCCAGGGAACCAGTAAACCAAAGCATCACGCACCATTTGCTTCGCAACCATAACCACAGTCTTCAGTGTGAACCTTCTGTTGCAGTGGTCGAAGAGATCTTCCAAGGACGGCCCAAGGAGGTCGATGACCAATATGTTATGCAGACCTTCCTGGCCGAAGTAGTAGACGTTGGGAATGCCGGCTATTCGCGATGTTAGCGGCTATGCAGTTACAAAGGCTTGCTGAATTGACTCACGGCACCCAACCAGAATCTTGTACGTTCGGTACTCATCACGAAGTTGAGGGGCATCGCTCTTCCTTGGTTCCTGCGATGGTGTCAGTTCTACTCGGGGTGGTTTGTGGCCAGGGACAGAGGAAGGCGGCAACGTACAAACTTGATAGCAACTTGCTGGTTGTTGAGAAGATTTGTGCCTTCGAAAATGACGCCGAAGGAACCCTCTCCAATCTTTTTCCCAACCCTGTAGTGCACACCCACCACGTTCGACGACGAAGAGGCCATTTTGAGCGAGCAGGGTGCTGCTTAACGATGGAGAATCTAGTATCGCTCAAAGGTGTCGGAAAGGCTGTCTAGGACAGACAGCTACGTCGGCGCGATCGACCGTCTACCGATATCTGCGACTGGACCATTCAGCGGTAAGCGGATGTTTAAAAACAATGGTACCATAGGCTGCAGCCGAAGCAGAATAGTAACGATTACGGATATTGGTTTGGAGCGAGGGCCAGTTATCGCATACTGAATTGACACCGAGGTGGAGTGGGGAAAACAATCCAAGGCAGCCAGAATCGCGGGAAGGCGAAGCGTAGGCAACCTGGGAAGGCTTGGTAGGAGGACTGCGGCAAAACACAATGCCAATTGTGGCGGGCAGATCAGCCAACTCACCCAAGCTCTGGTCCAAAACGTCCTGGACCCTTTTTTGCACACAACTGAAGCTGCGTTCAAAGCCGGCAGTATTCGCCGTCTTTGAGGAAACAAATGTCGTCGGATTCGCTGCAAAAACAATCGGGGCTGAAAGAGCAGAGAACAATCACCGACCCGTTCGGCGTCTCTTTTGAGGGCGGGTCACTTGGTGCGCAGCCTCGGCGTGTCTCTTTATTCAGGAGACAAGCAGGTCGAGCCCGGGGCTGAGGGCGGCGACGGGAGGGTTGCGCGACCGCGGTCAATCACCTCCAAGAAGATTGTCGTCTGTGTGCCCTTTCAGAGGCACACAGATCTTGATGGGATGGCGATAGTCGTCTGTGGGTGCGGAGTGCAAGAAGGAGAAGGAGGAAATCCAAGAGCGGCGAGATGGAAGGGAGGCCGACGGTCAAGACGCAGACAGAATGGGGAAGGCAGACAGACGGCTGGCGAGCAGAAGGCAGGGAGGATCAGGTGCACGGCCAATCCAGCAGGGGCTGGGGACCGGGCTGCGGGAGGCTACAGGCGCAGGGCAAGTGGCAAGCAATTGTGTGCCGGCTGGCGAAGCTCGGGTCGCCCACAGGGGCCGGGCCAACTGGGCAACTGGCAACCGGGCGAACCCAGCCGCTACCAATTCAGGGCATTTCGACAAGTCACAAATGCTCAAGCACAAGCACGTCGCGATGATGGACAGCGAGTAAACAACCGGGGGTGTGATTTGCGGCCTGGAAAATCAGCAGGCTCGGCACCGAGTCACTCGCACGACTTGCCGTCTGTCTCCATGTCTGCATTGCGCGTGTCTCTGTCGGGATGATTTCGAGCAGCTGGTAAATGCCATGCCGCCCGGTCTCCCTCTGTCGAGTGTTATGCTGTGGCCTCATCTTCTTCCCCGCCGCGGCCCTCGGCCATGCAAGCGTGCAATCTCGTGATTGGGTGTCACGACAAGCAAGTAGCTCGCCGTTTTGGGACCTGGGAAGGGAGGCGGTCAAGCTTCCTGCAGCAGTTCCTGGCCGGCCCCATCGCCTGCAGATTGTGAATCTGAGGCGATGGAGCACTCAGCGGGGGCCGCTGCGAGTGGCATGCGTCCCCGAAATAACCAAATCCACTTACCTAATTGCTTTGTTTTCTTTACACACTGCGTGCAACAGACAAAAGACAGAAAGCCGGCGGGTTCGCCGCTCGACACCTTCCAGATGCTTTTCGATAGTTTTTTTTCCCCCTCTTGTCTCAAAAGGGGGGTTGGGTGGGCGAGACTGCCAGAGAGGGTGGCGACCGATTTCGGTGCCTCGATACGGAAGGTCAACGGCATTGACCGACGCCCTTTCGATCGCCACTCGGCACGGGCTGAAAAATCCGGGCCTTGCCAGGCACGACCAAAGTCACGGGGAATTTCAGCATTGGACCTCTCTTGGCGCCTCTTCGACTCGCTCGCTTCCAGGGAAAAACCACAGAAAACACCATATCCGCGACGTTCAATCCACAGGACCTGAGGTAAGAGGGTCTCATCTCCCTTCGTCAATCTGCTGTGCAATCGGGTCGCCTCACGGCAGATGCAACGCAGCAAAAGAGAAGAAGCAAAAAAAAGTCTCGATCTCCAACCAGACACGCGACATTGTTGATTTCACACGCATGAGCCAAGAACCAACAGACAGCTCCAGCTTCCCAAAACAGGATGACCCCCGTGGTCCAGCTCTCTCCCCTTTCACTTCAAATCAGCCTCCTCCGCAAATAAGCTGGCCATCCTCAATGCACCTTTGAGCTGGCAGGCGGCACGACCAATGGAGCCCTAGCAATGGGCCTGCACAGCGATGCAGGAGGAGGGCGGCTAAAACACCCGCACTCTCCGCTCCCGTTTTCTGTTGCTTGACTGCATCGGGGGAGTTCGTTGGATCTCGTGGATCTCCACCCCAGCAATGGTAGGCAAACGCAAACTGGATGACAGCCGCTACCGCGCCGGAGAGAATAATAAAAACACATTCCCTTCACGCGCGTCAGCGACTGCGGGGACTACTGCGTACATGCTAAGCGGCGAGCTAGCGGCCAGTGGACAAATGCAGGCTATGTATAGACCTGCCGCACCACGTACGCAGAGTACGAGGACGACATGATAGACGCGCACGCCGCCGCACACCTTGAGACCACCCAGCCCCGATGGGAGATCTCGGAGCCAGTCCAGCGCAGTCTGGAGCACCGAGCACCGATGGGCGGCATTTCCCGTCGTTGGCCTGTTTCAAGTTTCGCATTGCCACCACCACTGCCTTCAATCTCGCTGAGCCCCGCATCTGCCCCGTATCGAAACAAAGAACCTCCCTGCGTACCCTCAGGCGATGGGCTCCAAACTGAACCTCAAGGGGAGCACCTAGAAAGGGCGGTGCTCCAGTCTCAACACCATCTCATGGACCCTACCTACTCAGCTCCCTTCCCCAGCCAATCTCTGCTCTTGACACGTCCGATGCCGCGCTGCACCCCCTCCGCCATGGCCGTAGTCCCCCCGAGAAGAAGGAACGCAGTGCGACACACCCCGGGAGAAGAGACGGGCAATCCAATCCATCCCAGAGATTTAGCTACTACTTCGGGATTCGGATGACTCGTTGGAGGAGCCCAGAACAGTCATACAACCATTGGCCAACGGGACGACAAGCCCACAGAGATACACATGCTCACCTGCCGGGCTGACGTTCATGCATGGGGCGTCCCGTATCAAATCGGAATTGTGCCACCGAGTTTGCTGACTGACTGAAGACTGAGTGAGTGTCGAGCTCAGCCTCACCAAACCTCTCGTGATATCACAGGCCGAACACCAGATGGAATCACTAAAAGCAGAGGAGCTGAATGCGCCACCACATCAAACTGTGTACAATTTTTCGTCAAGTCTCGTGAGCCTTCCCAAGAAAAAGCTATGTCACATATTACTTGTACATGCAAACCAGCCAGCGCAAGGAGGAACCATGCCTCGATTTGGCCCGCAGGCTCTCGAATCCAACAACAGCAATGACAAAAAAAATAACAAGGCACGATGTGTCTCAGTGCGTCCGCCAGCCAATGCCCAGAAGAGAGATGAGGCTCTAAACCCCGTTTTGCGCGTTTTCGTATCCTCCGGTGGATCGATGTAAACAAGCCAAACCAAACCGCACGAAATCCCCAGCTCATATGGCTGAGCCATTCATCCCACCAAACGACACCTAAACTCCGAACAGACTGGTGCGACTCCCGTCGTCCCTCCGCGTGAACAGCAGCTTCGCGCTGCCATTCCCATTTGTCGCGGTCTCTACCGTCTCGCTCGCCTTCGTGATCTGATTATATGCATTGGCGACCGTGCTCTCGGCACAATCCCGCGTAGTCCGATACCACGCCTCAAGCTGGGCCTTGTCAATAAAGGTCTTGAGCTTGCTGTCTTCAGCCTTCATTACATCAAGCAATTTGTGGCGGAAGCTCTCGTCCATGTCGTCAAAGCGGCTATCCAGCGACTCGGTGAAGACTCCAAGAATATCGGAGGGCTTCACATATGGACGGAAAGTCTTGTCAGATTGTTCTGCTTCACAGTTAGCGGAGCTCGTCCAAGTGGTGATTCTATAGAAACTTACGCTCATCTACAATCGCAAACATGGTGCGATACGCCGCAGTCTCGCCAATGATGGCAAGCTGGTCCATATCATTCTTGTTGTTTGTCTCATTCACCTGCTTCCAGTCATCCCGTAGGAGGCATCGGCGCCAGATGAGCCGATTCGCGTTCGCCCGGTCCTCACTCTTAAGGCCGAACTTGGCCACCTTCAGAGCCAGGTAGAACTGGTCACCCATGGCATCGAAGTGCTTTGGTGGCAGATATACCAGCGTTAGAAGATCGATCAACGTGAAAGGTCGAAGCGCCTCGTGCTTAAGAAGGCGTAGCAGAGCGTCCTCGAGGATCTGAGTAAGGGCCTTATGCTTCTTAGGTATCAAGACTCCATGCTCCTTAAGCGCGAGTTCCAACTCAGCTGACTCGTCGACTGCCTCTTGAATGGTCGGCAAGATCTGGTTGTAAAGGTCGTCCTGAATCTTGATCAAGGCGAGCTCCTTATCAATCTTCTCGAGGTTGGCACCGTTCCTTGTCTCGCTCTCGGGGTAGCCATTAACTACACTGTCGCCGTGCACGGACGGTTCAGCTTCCTCGGCGAGCAGGGCCAACTTGCCAAGGCTCAACGAGATCTTCTTGTTCCAAACCTGCTGCTCGCGGTTCAGCCCAAGGCTGAGGAGGGTCTCGGCGGCATGGTCGATGTCTTTCTCCCTTTCCACATCGTTGATCCAGGAGATCTTGGCAAGTTCGGGCTTCGTCCGAAGAAAGCTGGTCGCGAAGCTGTTCTTGTCGTATGGGAACTCCAACACCGCCTGTACGCCGCTGTGCTTGAGAAGAACGTCGTAGGCATGAAACGCAAAGTCAGATTCGTATTGGTCAAAAAAGCGACCCATTTGCCTCTTCTTCGCGTCGACTAGGGCGCGTGTCTCTATCGTTGGGCCAGTCGCCGCGGCTTCAGCATCCTGCTCCAGCGAAAGAATCTGCTGTACCACAACCTCGGCGAGAGATTCAAAAGCAGAGTGCTCCTTGGCAAGCTGGATAGCTTCATCCCAAAGCCCATAGTCCTTAAGCCTAAGGATCTTGTCGTGTCTATCCGTCTCGTAGAGCTGCCGGTATGTTCTGCCGAGTTCCTGGACCTGATTGTCGTCGGTTTGAGCAGCCCACTCACTATACTCCTTGAGTGCCGAGAAGTACCGGTTGGTCAAAGATGGCAGCGCGTTGCGGACGGCTTCCACCAATTTGAGATCGACTGGGGAATTCTCCTGGCGAACGTAGTACAAGTCAAGCCATTGATAGCAGAACTCGACAAGGCGCTTGATGTTGTTGGTAATAAAGTGGCTCGACGTCCAAGGTTCGGAGGCGGCGTTGGAGCCTCCGATTTTGCTGGGGTCGACACCATACAGCTGCGCGTTTTTGTTGCGATACTGATAGGCCTCACTCAGAGCCCCATTATTTATTGTCACGGCCTCCCAGAGCAGCCTGTTAATGCCCTCCTCGTCCGTCTGACGTTCCTTCCATGCGTACTTGATGATTTGGTAAGCCCACGCGACGAAGATATTTAGTCTCCATACATCGTTGAGAAACCAATGCCGCACTGGATCCACTTCGCCAATGGCCGGGTTGGGTTCTGTTTTCTGTTGCTCATTGATATACACGGCCGTCTCCGAGACAATGGTGTTCTTGTCATCATCTGTCCTCTCCGAAAGAAACTGCTCATGTTGCTGCCAGATCCATGTAGCAACGGCCATCTTCTCTGCGTTGAAGAGCAATATCCAGCGGGTGCGCATGTCGAGCTCAGCGCCGGTGGCGTTGAGATATGCGATCAGCCGATCCAGATACTCTCCCCGGGTCCGCATGTTGTTCTCGAGCGAGGCCGGAAGGTTGACGATAAATGGTGATTTCGAGCTTACTATCTCGTGGCTCAGCTCAATCGCAGCGTTCCCAATCTCATTTGTCGTGAAGGGCAGACTCCTCCTGCCTTGGAAGACCAGAGGGTTGTCGTTTTTGGTTCCGAAAAATACAGCTTGTTCTAGCTTGCTCTTCGCAGTTACTGCCGGTGGTCTTTCGCTGCCGAATCGGTCGACATCTGTGACTGCAACTCGGATAGTACCAATCCCTTGCAGAAGAAGGACCGCGGTAGGGTTTTTCGTGCGATGCCGTTGGCCACGCAAGTCGTCCTGCCCGTTGTTGACTGGTTCCTCTATTCCTGATCCAACAACCTGCACGGTACCCTCATCCTGGAAATCGATCACGTCCTCAAAGGTGGCGGGTATGATACGGCTATCTTCCTGTAGCTGGGAATCCGGTGAGTCTGGGGGCGAAGCCATCGACGCAATAACCACAGCCCGGTCGAAGACGACGTATGCGACTAGTCCGGGCCGAGGAAGATAGATCCGCGGCTTTGCTGCAGCCGTCAGCCTGACGGGGGTTGCGTAGGAGGTCAGAGGCCTGATCATTCCCACGTCCACGTCTTTGGCGGAGATGACGACCTCGACGAGCACATATCGGGAATGGCGTCTACCTGTAAAAGAAACGAGAAGAAGAAGATGCTGCAATTCGTCTTGCTCGTGCGACAGGGCTTGACTGAGTCGGCTCATGTCCACGTACTTTTTCTCGAGCCCCCGGGGAACGAAAGTGAAATCGATCACCTCGAACGAATCCTGGGATGACCCTTCGGAATCGGTGGACGTTTGCTGTATTGCACCGACGACTTTTTCCCTAACATCATCGTCTGCGAGGAGCTCGTGGCGTCCTCCTCTGTGCACCTTCCAGCAGCTTAACCGACCTTTCGATGTCGCCGCGACCACCACCCGTTCTCCCATTTTCGTGTTCTGGCTTGCGCGGGCAGCGGCAATATCGCCCCTAACAGCAGACGAGCTCAATGCATGGCGAAGGCTGCCAAAAAAGCCACTCGAGTTATTGCTCAGCCCATTTCGAAGAAATTGCACTGAGATCCCAGGGCGCCCGTGAATGTCCCTTACGTTCATATACGCAAGTCTCCCACTGGTAAAAGCGAGAACAAATCCCACTGAGTCGGCATTAACGATCTGCACAACGTGTTCTCCAGAGAACATTCCAGACACCGCGTCCTCGACTCCACCCCGCTGTTGACGGATGAAGTCCAGAGTAGCCGCGCTAGAAATAGACTCCCAGTATACGATCTTGCCACTTAGAGGCATCACGACGACGAGACCCGGTTCTTCTGTGGAGGACGTTGGTGTAACGAGAGACCCGAGTGGGAGGGGGTCCGAGGCGTGTTTCGACGGGTAGGGGAGCGTGAAGGCGAAGGTCTCGGGTGACGCTGACGTTGAAGTGTATGGCAGACGTAGGCGTGGGTATGTGTGATGGTTAGGGCATATCCGCTCGACGAGTAAACAGCACCGTGCTGTCGATCTTTGGAGGTATTTAGCAATCTTGGTCCTAAATTGAAGCCGCCAGCGAGGTTCGCATTGGATTGTCCCTTACTCTGGGGGTCTGCACGAAGCCTATCGGGTAGTGCCGGTAGCTTGCTCACCGTGTACGCATTGTTCTGCGTCTGGAGACGGTGATGGTTAGCAAGAGCCGCGTCGATAAAAAGAAGGTGACGACAAACCAAAATGATGCTCCCATCTCCCTTGCTGGCTCTCTCGCCCGGCTTTGGCTTCTTGGAGCGGACGCTCAGCTCCTTGCGCGGCGCGCTGACTGCCTCGATGCCGTCGCGCTTGATAGTGAGGACGTCGATCTTGTCGGACTTGACCTCAAACATCTCAGGCGGCGCATCTGGGTTGACAAAGGTTGTCTCGGCCAGGGGCACGCGCTGGCGCTTCGCCTTTGGTTGCTGAACTGAAGCATCGGAGCTCAGAGGGCGCTGTCGCCGCCGGCTGCTCCGTGTTCCCTTCGCCGGGCCCTCGTGGAGCGCGGGCGAAAACATTTTTGGGGGCCAATGTCGAAGTTCGCAGTCGGTCGGGGGTTTGGCGCGGCGATGATGGGCGAGATGACGGAGCGGCGGCTAGATCATCGCACAGGCGCCTCGTGCGATGCAAGTGATGGAAAACCTTCGATCGTGGATTGCGAAGGCGGAGATTCAGATTGAGGATGAAAAGGTGGATGGGGGACGGCTCGGACGGCCGCAAGGTGAGGTGTGCAGGAAGCCCAGTGACGAAGCATTCATCGATTGGATCTTGTTGACTTGGGCAAAAAATCCTGAGCGTGCTACTGGCCAGTGTTCGAAGGCTAAGGTACCTGCTGGAGCCCCAGCTTGCCAGCGATTTTCCGGCTAGCACCCGATTGAGTACCTGGGCCGCCCCACTCAGCAGCCACGAGGAGGAAGGCGCAAAACACTCGCAGCGCAAACGACAGCTGGGGCAACAAGACGCTTTGCGGCAGTCCAATCAGCGCCCACCAAGTTTCAACAGAACAATGCAAGCCATTTGGACTTGACAAGCCCAACGACGCTCTGTGCTTTTCTTGTATTTTTAATCCCTCGCATTGGGCATGGCTACTGTGCAGTCTTACGGGTGCGTTTCCTGCGTTTTTAGATGAATTTCCCTAGGTCTAACTGCCCTGCCCGAACTCCCTTGCCTGAACTCGCGAAGCTGTGTTTAGGGGTTCTGTTGGTGACATCATTCCTCTGGTGTTGCTCCGGCGGCGACTCACGTCTGTGCGCCCCACCTAATATTTGGAGTTTAAGCCGCCGAACCGTCGACTTGCAGCCATGCCTTCGATTCCAACCTCTCCTCTATTTCGTCGCCGCTCCGTGTTATTGATGTGCTCTGGTCCTATTTCCTTGGAGAAATCTCTGTCAATACCTTATTTATGCGTTTATCATGGGTCGAGTCGCGACTTCGGTGACGATAACCGATCCCTTGGTCAAATACAACTCACTCATCGCAACAGGTGTTTGTGTTCCTAATACCTCGCAATACCGCCTTGCACACCATTTGCAAAAGCTATATGTGAGACTCAAAGACTACTCGCCGTCGGAAGAGTACCGGAATAAGCTTAATCAGATCAGCCGAGCTGTTGCGAAATCAAGGGACAATGACGAAGACCACACACTAGCTTCCGCCAGACATCCAATCCGACGTAACCCCCTGTTTGCCCGATTCTTCCAGAAATCTGAGAGCAGAGAGAGCATGGAGTTGGTGAGGGTGTTGACGAGCCACCATGCTGCCCTGCATGTCGACTCTCCCAAGGGGCTGTTTCTGTCAGGCGAGGTGGGGACCGGGAAGTCCATGCTTCTTGACCTCCTAGCGGAAGGGCTCCCTACGCAGCGGAAGAAGCGATGGCACTTCAATACGTTCATGCTATACGCATTGTCCCGGTTGGAGCAGTTTCGGAAGTCTCAGCCCCAGGCATCCGGGGACAGTGAAGAATACTCACTGTTGTGGCTGGCAAAGGAGCTGGTTGAGAAGTCTCCCATCCTTTTCCTGGACGAATTCCAACTCCCCGACCGAGCTGCAAGCAAGATTATGAATAATCTTTTTATTGCCTTTTTCCAGCTCGGAGGGGTTCTTGTCGCCTCTTCAAACAGAATGCCCGAGGAGCTTGAGAAAGCGACTGGCGGCTCTTACTCCCCGCCGCCCACCGGTGGGTTGATGGAACAAGTACTAAGGCTTGGAAACCACCGGCCAGATGGTGATTTATTTGGTCCGACAAGTGATTTCTCCGCTTTCTTGGATGTCCTCAAGGCCCGGTGCGACTTCTGGCATATGGAAGGCGCTCGAGATTGGAGAAGGAGGGAGAACTACGTCTCGCAATCGGATTCACAGCTTATAACGCCTAGAACAAAACTCTCTCTGTGTGGTTCTGGAGAGAGTCTAACACATACCGGAGTCACCGAGTCCAGCGGCAAACTAGACCCCATACCGTCCAAAAGGGACGTCGAACAACCCACAATGTATCTGCTCCCCTCCGATAGCGAGGATACATGGGCAAAAATGGCATTCCAAGAGAATTCGACTGGCGCCAGTACAAGTGTCTGGCAACCATCAGCCCTGGTAGTTTACGGTAGGAAGGTCATCGTGCCGCGCCAACGCGAGGGTGTCGCGTGCTGGGAGTTTTCAGAGCTCGTGGAATCTCTCGGCCCGGCCGACTACATCACCTTGGCATCTTCTTATCATACTTTTATCATCGACAAGGTTCCCATCTTATCCATGGCCATGAAAAATGAGGCTCGCCGTTTTATAACCCTACTGGATGCTCTCTACGAGGCACGATGCAAATTGGTGATCCGGGCTGAGGTTGGCCCTGACGACCTGTTTTTCCCCGAGACGAGGAGGCCGGCAATTCCAGCAGACCCAAAGAGTACAACCTCACAGGACGAGGGTGGCGATGCGACGTATTCGGAGACCATTGCGGAGGTGTTCCAAGACCAGGTCTCTCCTTTCCGCCCCAATGTTTCCACTTATTCAGAGTCGCGCAATGCGAAATATGACCCAGACCAAGACTCGGACTTCAAACTCGAGCCAGAGAGAAGAGTGGATTTTCGAAAGACAGGTGCGTTCACTGGCGAGGACGAGCGCTTTGCGTACAAGAGAGCTACGAGCCGGTTGTGGGAATTATGTAGTGCCCAATGGCACTCCCGAACTGGAGACTGGTGGTCGCCTCTGCCTTCGGACGCAAGACACTGGGAGGGCGCCAAAGCAACCGAGCCCGTCCGTCCGGGTACTGGAAGTGCTTCAGGTAGCGAAATAACATTGGGCCCCTCGGTGGAAATCGAGGAACCGGTCGGCTTGGAGAGGTTCAGAATTGCGGCTCTGAAAACAAAAGGTCAATAACCGTTTTGGTCTTTAAGGTTGAGAATGTCTATTTGCACTGTACCCCTAATGTCACAACACATCCCTCCCGATGGAAGGCCTTTTGTAATGTAAGTAAGGCCTTGCTGTTTTAGTTCAAGGTATTCAAGCATTTCTCTAACGCATTTTCGCATAAACACTCCGTAGTATTACGGGACAAGGACTGAGTTTACGGTGCAAAGAGACATTCTCTAATAGTATTGTCTTTGAGTTTACGGCATCCCGGCTCTTCTATCGGTGCACCTACTTGTATGCCGTCACCATTGAAGAGCACGGGCGCAAACATCGTCGTCCTCGCTACCGACACCAGGCTTTTGGTGTTTGGCAAACCTGGGAAACAAATCACGGCTGGATATGCCTGCTTCAGAAATGCGCCTGGTACTCGTAGCCGGCTTGGGTCGCATGCAGCGAATTGGATGTGCTCATCTGCGTAGGAGCCAGATTGGTGGACGGAATTGTGGGGAAGCATTGCATTGACGTCGGCTCGCTCCCGACGCCTTCGGCACGCACGCGCTAGAAGCTTGGGGATGGAAGAGTGTCCGGAACATGTGCCGAAACGGTTCGAGAAAGGATGGTCGAATCAGACGAAAAAGCGGGTTTCATCAGCGGCATCGAGTGGTTCAAAGTTGGACACTGCAAAATGCTGGGAATTACAGATTTTGCCGAGCTCGGTGTGCTTTCCCATGGGCGATGTCATTGGATTACGGCCCCGCTCGTGTCCTCGACGACCGGCTACGACTCCTGGGCAGAACACAGCCGGAGGAAGCACCGCCGGGATTGTTGGTCTTGGATCCTTGTCCAGAGTACATCGGCGTGACCCTCCCCACTGCGCCGTCTCGCTTGTCGGTCACTGTTACTGTTGCCCTCAGAAGGTACCCAGGACCTGTACCGAGTTCGATGCTCCTCGACGTAGCATGGCGCGGTTACGTTCCCCAGTCCTGTCCCCCCGCAGCACCAGAAAACATGGTGTCTCTACCTCTTCCCAGCTGTCGACTGCATCTGCTTGTGGTGGAACGTATCTTAGATCCCCGAACACGGGGTGGTTGACGACGCTATGGGCGACTCCAAGCTCAAGCCTCGACCGCGTCGCTGCTTTAGGCAGCTGACGGAGGCGGTAGGCGTCTGTCTGGCGGTTTACTGCCTTTTGTTTCTCTATAATACGCCACATACCGTCGACAACAGTGCAACGCCACCGACTAGTTTAGGGTCGACGTCGAAGAAGCTCACCCCCAAGCTACTCGACAACCTTTCCCTTGGCGAAGACGAGTGCAAGGCTGCCTTCCCAGGGCTGACAAAGGAGATCGACGATACCGTTGCCAAAGGCCCCTTTACAGTGAAGCGGATAGGCCAGCTGGGGCCCCTCCAGGGCAGGATCAAAGATGGCCAAGTGTGTTGTACCCAAAGCGAGCATACCACAAGTGGCGGCAGTTGACACCCTCGCACAGCTATATATCCTCCACGCCAAACGCAGGGCAGATCTCTCGCAAGATATGCTCAACGTAAGCAATATATCCAACTACCTCTCCATCCTCCCAATCTAACACCAACCACACAAGGCACGCACAGCAGCCGTCCACCAGCTCTACCGCGCCGTCCTCACCTCTCCAACCCCCCTCCCCAACACCATCTTCACCCTCAACACCGAGGACCAACCCTTCGGCACCGCCTGGCAATACAGCCGCTCCTCGGACCCATCCATCCAGCCCAAAGACCCCAACTCCCGCACCTTCCTAATCCCCCACTTCTCCTTCTGGTCATGGCCCCTCCCCTTCATCGGCTCCATGTCCCGCGCCGCCGCCGCCATCGCCTCCCTCGAGCAAACCTACGCTCCCCCCGGCCACTGGCACAAAAAGATCGCCAAGGCCGTCTGGCGCGGTACCGGCTGGTACAATAGCGCGCACTCCCCGCGGCTCAGACAAAACCTCCTCGCTGCCACCCGCGCCCAGCCCTGGGCGGACGTCGAGACCCTGAACTGGACCTCTCGAGCCGACGGCGCCAGCAGTAAGGGCGCCACGAACGCCTTAATGATTGAGGAGTTCTGTCGGTACAAATACGTCGTACACACCGAGGGGGTGGCCTACAGCGGACGGTTCCAGTTCCACCAGATGTGCAAGAGCGTGGTGCTCTCGCCGCCGATCCTGTGGATGCAGCATACAACGCATCTGGTCAAGCCGTTGTTCTCATGGGGGCTGGACTTGGAGCGGACGAAGGCGTGGAAGGAGAAGAAGCAGAGGGGGGAGGTGAAGGATGGTGTTGCGGGGAAGAAATACACGCCTACGGAGCGGGTGCGGAGGGCATGGCCCGTGGGGTATCCCCCTGAGGAGGCGAATATTGTGTTTGTCAAGACGGACTGGTCGGATCTGGGCGATACGGTTGCCTGGTTGGAGGAACATCCGCAGGTTGCGGAGGGGATTGCGCGGAGGCAGAGGGAGTTGTTTGCCGATGGAGGGTATTATAGTCCTGCGGCTGAGACGTGCTACTGGCGGGCGTTGATAAGGGGGTGGGCGGAGGTGGTTAGGACGGAGGGAGAGGACTGGGAGGGAGTCGAGGGGGTGACATTTGAGGCGTTCAGTTTGAGTTTAGATATGGGGGTGTGAAAGCGAATCGGAGAGAGTGAATAGCAAGGAAATTGCTGACGCTGGTAGAACACATATGCTCTACAAAATGATCTGATGCCCCTTAAAACTAGAAGATAAGGCATAAAGAGAGAGGAGCTAACTCCAATACGTGATCTGATTATCCCTATCCTCACGAGAGGCAAGGTACTATATGTAGATGACCACGAGCTTCGATGATGCCAACCAAAACTCTAGTTCTGTATCCCGTAGAACAATGTCGCTTGCAAGCAGCTAGGCCAGAAACCACTCCCATCCTCCCAAAACGCCAGCTCCCAAAAGCAATCACCCCTAGGTAGCCATCATCTACAGCGTCGTCACCCCCGGCGTCCAGCTCTCCCCTATCCTCCGCATGTCCTCCGCAAACTTCTTACTCGTGATCTTCTTCCCCCCACTGCCCCCTGGCGGTGAGTGCTCGTCGGGATCGAAGAACGGATTCTGCAACAGCTTCACATACGCCGTCTGCATCGCCTTAAACACCTGCATATCGTCAGCACTTCCCATCCCTTCCAAAACCCCCCTCCCCCCGAACGACAGCAATATACTCACAGTCCCCCTCCCCCCCTCCCCTCCCCCCCCCCCCCCCCCCC
>Ga0247758_1000090_pt1 | contig 66131 bp, 82 predicted proteins | sample UWRJL156409C4_FD_180950 | JGI IMG/M metagenome (GOLD analysis project Ga0247758, IMG submission 180950) | Plant litter microbial communities from Arlington Agricultural Research Station in Wisconsin, United States - UWRJ-L156-409C-4 | ecosystem: Environmental > Terrestrial > Plant litter >... | reverse complement strand
ATGGCATCCATCCTCCCCTTGAAAACCTCCCACGCCCCCTTGGCCGGCTTTACCGCCTCATACTCGCTCTGCATCCTTCCTGCGAGATCTGCTAGGAAGGGAATCCCCAACAGCCCGGTCACATTCAGCTGGTCAGGACGGTAGTTCGCCCCGAAGAGGAACGCCCTTTCGATTAATGAGGAGTAGGAAGGGGACATGAGTATCTGAAGCGCGGTGTTGGCCCCGTCGGACCAGCCTATCACCGCTACGCGGGGGACGTTCAGGTGCGAGAGAAGGGCGACGACGTCGGAGGCGAAGAGGGCGTAGGAGAGGGGGAGGGAGAGGTCGTCGGTGGAGCGGCCGTGGGCGCGGGTGTCGAGGGCGATGATGGGGCGGTGCGGGTGGGTGTAGGTGAGGTGGGTGATTTGGTGGGAGTACCAGCGGGAGGAGATCTTGCCGCCGTGGAGGAGGAGGATGGGAAGAGGTGATTTGGGGGAATGGGGGAGGAGGGGGGCACCGTGGAGGGTGTCTGGCATGTGGTGTTAGTGGTTTGGTTTCAAAATGTAAAGTGTTGAGGGAAGAAAGCGTCTATATGGAGGTGGTATGAAGATTCGGTCGCACTTACAGAAGAGGGATATATTGTTGATTGAGGCGAAGCCGGAGAAGCGTGCTGGAGGGAGAGACGGTGTGGACGACGGAAGGGTGGCATAAAGGGGCGTGTATGCTGGGGCAGGACCTGGAGGCGGAGGTGGAGGGGGAGCAGCCATTATTGCTGTGAAGAATAGAGAGAGAGGGGAAAAGGATGCATTTTGGCAGGAGTAATTATGACGAGTGATGAGCTAAGTTGAGGGTGAATGAGGACGGTAATATACCGGTAGGTGAAGCTGAGGGGCGACTTCTTATTACTGATGCCCCTGAGTGTTACTGACAGGTTGCGGGTTTATTTAGCGGAGGTATCATTGAGTTCCTTGGCATACTTTGAGTTTCGAGATGCTGACAAGCTGCAGCTATCATCAACCGTCAATGCAAGAGATGTATTACCAACTCACAACTGTAACGACATCTACCTACACTAGCAATTTCATAACAGCGACTGAGCAAAAAGCCGTATGTCGCTTGACAGCGATTCCTGGCTTTTGACGCGACTAGAGGTAGCTTGGCTGAGCCCGTAGGGTCAGCACTTGGGTCGTATAAGTCTTGGCTGTCATGCTGAGCTGATGGGCTTAGTAATCCCCCATGGTTTATTGTCTCGACTCGCACTAGCTCTCACTCTTTGTGAGATTGCGATGATTGTCTGGGTTGTATACCAGGTAGGTACCTTTAATACCTACTCCTGACGTGCCGAGAGAGGGCTGAAATGGGCGGCAGATGCACCACAGGGGGTTACCCGCACATAACCTTATTGAAAACATCGATGCGGAGCACGCAACGGCCATAGTGTTTTGCCCACTTTAGCGCAACCAACGCACATTTTTCAATTACAGCAGGACTACGCCAAATTCAGGCTAACCTGTCGATACAAATAATGCACAGCGGAAACCTGCATCCGACGAAGCCCAGAACACAGGACGTTGCACCCAACATGCGGCTAATGCGGCGGCCATGTGCATGCCATACAGCGAGACGCTGTCTCACAGCTACTTTGATATCAATTGTTTACTTCCAGTCACATCATGCTGTGTCCAAGCTGTGTCTGTTCGCCCAAAACTGCCGTGGTCATTCCCGCGCTGTTACCGCGCCAAAACACCGACTAAAAGGGCACTAGACCGCCCCTAGGCCACAATGACATGGGTTTTAACTCCGATGGAGGAATTGACGGGAGGATGGCGTCACAGCTCTGCGGCCGGTACGATCCGATCAGACGAAATCTTTTGGCCTCCTCTCGCCAGCGGTATAACCAGCCGCGCTTTCCCCAGTGTTTTGCGAAATACTCCGTTTCTAGTGGCCAATCCCGATCCCTGAGCTGCCCGTTGTCACCGACCCCCACCGACGCCCCGGACCCTGCCGTGCATAATCGTGACGCGAACGCCCCACCTCGGTCGCCGGCATCCGACACTGCGGCAGAGGTAGTGCCCTTTATCGGAACGATTCCCGCCACTCAAAACCAACGTCCTCCCTCCCTGTTTTGCGGCCGCCGGGTTCATCCTCCGACGAGACAAGATGGACGCACCTGATGACAAGACCAGACCAGGGGCAGACGGCACTCCCGAAAAGGGGCTGCAGGGTACGTCACCCCGCGACTCGTCGACCGACATTGTCTCTGAAGAAGAAACACCACAACCACCACAACCTCTTACCCCCAGACAGAGGAAATTGGCCCTCCTCCGCCGAGCATGGAAATGGACGCCCAAGCCCTCACGATACGACCCCGCCAATCCGCCCAAGTTCACCGTGTGGACCAACATCCTCTTCGCATTCGCAGGATGCTTCACCGTCTCCAACCTCTACTACAACCAGGCCGTGCTCAACCGCATCGCCGACACCTTCGACGTCAGCTTTGAAAAGGCCTCCTCAATCGCCACCCTCATGCAAGCCGGCTATGCCGCCGGACTCCTCTTCATCTGTCCGCTCGGTGATCTCTTCCCGCGGCGTCCGTTCATCCTCGGTCTGGTCGGCTTCACCGCAACTCTGGTCCGTCTTTACCTATCAGCCCCAAAACATCCCCAATATCTGTATACTGACTCTGAACAGTGGCTCGCCCTCTGCCTAACCACCTCCTTCACCACCTTCGCCGCCATCTCCTTCATCTGCGGCGCCACCACCGTAACCCCCCAGCTCATGCTCCCCCTCGTCGGCGACCTCGCCCCTCCCCATCGCCGCGCCTCCTCCCTCGCCATCGTCGTCTCCGGCCTCTCCCTCGGAGTCCTCGTCGCGCGAATCCTCGCCGGTGTGATGGCCAACTACACTTCCTGGCGCAACATCTACTGGTTCGGCCTCGGCGTTCAATTCCTCGTGCTGGCGCTGCTGTACGTCTGGATGCCCGCCTACCCGTCCAAGAATCCGGACGGGTTGAATTACTTCAAGATGCTCGGGGCGGTGGTGTATCTGCTATTCACAGAGCCGTTGCTGTTCCAGGCGAGCGTGGTGGCGTTTCTGCTGAGCGCGACGTTTACGTCGTACTGGACGACGCTGTCGTTCTTGCTGGCGTCGCCGCCGTACGAGTACTCGTCCATGGTGATTGGGTTGTTTGGTTTGATCGGGGTGATTGTCATTCTGTCTGCGCCGGTGTATTCGCGGCTGGTGATTGACAAGGTGGTGCCGCTGTTTTCGGCCATCTTGGGGCTGGGGGTTGAGCTGGTAGGACTGATTATCGGGACGAGCATTGGGTCGTTCAATGTCGCGGGGCCGGTGATCCAGGCGATTACGATTGATATCGGGGCGCAGTTCACGCAGATTGCAAACCGGGCGGCGATCTATGGCATCCAGCCGGATAAGAGGAATAGGGTCAATACGGCGTATATGGTTGCTGCTTTCTCGGGACAGTTGACGGGTACAGCGGTGGGAAATCGGCTGTATGCGCAAGGCGGGTGGGTGTACAGTGGGAGTTGTAGTAGTAAGTCTGTCGTTCCTTTTCGGAATATTGTTTGCTAACGGGTGTTTGTAGTCGCGTTCATCAGCTTCGCCATCATTGTATGTCTTGCTCGTGGACCGAGAGAGCAGAGATGGTTTGGGTGGACCGGAGGGTGGGCGATTCGCAAGGACGATTTGCCCCCTCAAAAGGGAGAGACCGTGACAGAGAAGGCGCTTGAGGAGGCTACGTCCCTGAAGGACGTGAATCAAAAGAAAACCGGGTCGCAAAGCGCATCGAAATAGATTCCGGGTATAAGACCACGCACACAGACAGCAGAGCCGTGCCTGCCCGTTATTACATCATCCAAAGCGTCAGAGCCAAAATCGAGTTATCATCCAACACATCCAAGCGCCAAACTCCATCGTCATCTCATCCAAAAGCGATCCTTCCATAACCCATCCGACCCAAAACCCCAACGACCTACAGTTAGTGATCGTGGTCGTAGAGACTACGCTGCTGTTGCTGCATCAGATCCTTCTCGTTGTCCTCATGGTCCGTCTGCTTCACCCTCTGGTGCTTCGAGCATCTCCAGACGAGGAACCAAATCGGAAGTCCTATAACCAGAAGACCGCCGACCAAGACACCATAACCCATCATGAACAAGTGATTCCGCTCCGCGAGTCGCAGGCCCCTATGTCACGTTAGCATCCTCCTTCGAAGCATCGGAAAAGAGTGTCAACTCACAGCCCACCATTCACAACCAACATAACCCAAATCAACCTCCCCGTCCAGCGATGAATCTTGCTCAAAATGCCATCATGCTTCGAGGGGTCCTCCCCTCTCTTCTTCAACCCCTGTCTTACAACCGCCATGGCAATTCCCCACAAGAACATGGCAAACAGCAGCGCCACGGCCAACAAGCCTAAGATTTGATGTCCCGATTGGAATCTTCTGGTCGCAAATTGGATGTTGCTGATCAGAACCCCCGAAACGAATCCTCCGATCACCATCCCAACATACACCGTTGCCGAAATGGAATGAATAATCGGCCATCTGCGCAGCGCGCCGGCGACAAAGAAGTCCATCGGGGCGACCACCAAGGTGGCGATGACGAAAACAATCCCGTGCTCGGTGGAGGGGCTCTCGCGCCGAAAGCCGGAAGTTGAACCGCCGAAATAACCGCCCCGGCTCAAGGCATTGGAGGTCTTTAGTTCAGGCAAGGGGACTCCGCCTGGTCCAGTCGCCGCCACCAGATCCATCGTGGCACGGCCGGCGCCGATGTGGCGGCGGATGCCGGCGTTGGGGTCGTCGGAGGACAGGTCCATGTTGGGGCCGAGCGCCCACAGCATGCTCTGGGCGGTGGAGTTGGTGTCGACCGAGCCGCGGGCCCAGGTGCGACAGTTGAAGCAGGTGCCATTGACGATCATCCCGTTCTTGCCAACGCTGGAAGAGTAGGAGGTGAAGCGGATGGAGGAGTTGTACTCGGGCTCGATGTAGTCGGTGCCCATGCGCGGGCTGATGACCATCAGGCGGTTGTTGGCAGAGGGGTACATGACCATCATGAGGGAGTCCGCCATCGTGTTCCCGAAGCCGAAGGCCACATATTGGAAGTGAATGGGCGCGGCGACATAGAAGTTGATATCGTTGCTGTCGCCTGGCGGGATGTTGACGGAGATTATGGTGTCGATGTTCTCGATGCCTGGTTGGAGGTCCGAGTTTCCGAGGAAGAGGGTTGCGGCTGCTGCTTTCACTGCTTGAGATTGCAACAAGACGGCTTTTGGCCGTGTTAGTGGGGCTTGAGGTGACGATTGGGGACAACTTACAGAGCAGTATCCCCAGCAACGACATTGTGGGACGCGCCCCGGTGGCTCGAGAAGCCATCATTTCATTCAAGGTTGGTCTTCGATGGCAGTGATGTGAGTTCCACTGCAATGATGGAGGGGCTTCTGGGGGAACGGTGACCAGGAATGGTTTGTGAGCTTTCCAGAAGCGCCCCTTCCTCAACTTATCAACTTGTCAGTTTGCCAAGCAGTGCCGGATGCCAAGCATGGGGTGAGGTGCGGTCAGACATCAGGGGCGGCGGCTAGCCAGCGCATGGAGGGCATGATGATTGGGTGGTCCTGCTGTTGAGCGCCCGCCAGCCCGAATTGGCTCCCATCACAATGTCTGCCTAAAAATAGGGCAAGGGGCCGTCATTGAGGCTAGGCCGGTTCGAGTTACCCAATCGCGCTTTGGAAGGATTTGCTTTGGTGAAAGGGCGTTGTCCGGGAGATTCCTTCCCAAACATGCAGAGTTCTTGCCTGCATTGCGACACAAGTGGACACCTTATACTGGATCTGGCCCTGAAAAACGCAATGCATTACGCGGCCTCAACTAGACTCCTTCAAAAACCTCGACTACTCATCGCCAACCGCATGATGAGGAGCTTTGGTTGCGATTGAAACAACCTGGCGACCGCTTTGGCAGGACAACGACTGGTTACACAACAGGTCGAACGAGCGGGAAACCACTTATTACCTGATCGGTATCGAGTTGCAGCCTTAGATGATAGACCCGGATTGACAAATGGGCAGACATTCACCAACGATTGCGCGTTCATCATGAGAAAACCCCCCAGCGGTGTCGCATTGTTTCTAGGTCTACTGGCTGCGATCGAGTCCCATGTTGAGTCTGAGCGAGGAATCAAGGGAAGTCACTTCCCCCAACATCACCACGGATATTGCCCCAAAACTGTAATTCTGCCCGTTAACAGCTCGAACCCGTACAACATTGCCCCATCCCTCCCAGTGACAGCGTTCCGGCCCATTACTTCCTGCTCCAGCAGCAGCTGAAGACCACACACATCTAAATGCCATGCCGCAACCTTGTCTTCTTCCTCCTGCCTCGTAACAATCCAGTTCTGAAGCTCATCCATGTCTCTGTTCAGCCTCTGCGCAAGTGCGGCTCCGATGCGCTCGTGGACATACTCCACCAATCCTGCAAAGAGGGCCATCTGGCTATAGTGGCGGCTGGCGCCGCGGCGCGGAGGGCCCATCCAGATCGGCTCATAGTCGAGATGCGTGACCTGGTAGATGTGCAGGTAGCCGTCGATCCAGTGCGAGGGGAGGGTCAGTTCGAGTCGGCGAGGTGGGTTGAGCGAGGTCCAGAGCGCGGTGCCAAGCACCCGCTCGCATAGCTGGAGACGCATTTGCGAGGTTGCCCAGGCTGCGACCTGTTGGAAGAAAAGACGCTAGATATTAGGTGACATATAGGTAGGTATTTCTAAGCCAATAATCTCGTAACAACCCTCAAGTGTCGAAATGGGCGTCTTAGCCTGTCCAACTGCTGGGAAACGTTGTCGCGGCCAAGCTGGGCTGTCATGACCGCTCGAGCAAAAGGCAATGAGCAGGGAGGCAGAGAGCATGAATAACACACACGTTCAAGTCACGAAACAGCAGGCCAAAGACGGGAAGGAAGAAAGTCAGACGGCAACTTACACGCATGGCGAAGTCAATCGAGTGTTCTTCGGTGTGCCACTAGTGTATCTCGCCGTCCTCAAAAGGCTGGAAACTAAGGGGCGAGGAGATAATCTGGCGTGCAGCCGTGAGGATGTGTCGCCGAGGGATTATCGGCAGCCAGAGATTTGGATTCTCTGCGGACATTGCGACGGCAATGGCGGTGATGGCCGCGATGGCTGCGATGGTGGGAGAATGCGAACCTTTTTGCTGCGTGGAAAATGGTTCGAGATGTGTGTTTGGTGAGCGTTTATATGTGCTCAAGTGGCGGGTTGGTTCTGTGAGATATATAGGACAGAACTTGTGAACTGGGCGAGACCGGATTCTGCGTTCTGTGAGAGAATAAATAAATCAAAAAGAAAATGAGCAATTGGGATGGCAGTGTGGGTCAGTTGTCAGTTATCAGTCAGTCAGTCAGTCACGAAATTCGGCTGCGCGGTGAATCACTGGATTGATTACTTTGTATCTATAAGAATGTGGCCATTGTACTGCTAAAACAAGTGCTTGCCATTGTATCTCTCACCGTGTTTGACAGATAAATACAACAAGGCGGTCATAATCATCACGATAGAGTCACGGGGTGTTTTCTTATGTTTTGAGTCTTGATTGTTCCCATGACCCTTCCCATTCAAGCATTTCCCTCCAGCCTCCAGTCGTTACAATCTACGAGAGACTACCAGACCTCACAAGTGGGCGCCCTGTCCTCGCACTTGAAACTGTCCAAAAAAAACCTTGAGTATTTGCCATGGTTCCCAGGATCCTCGCCCACTCCGGCGCATGCCCGTCCGTGTGGATACGGGCCACCGCCGTCTCAGGGCGCTGCTTACTGCACCACCAATTCGCGTAGCTCACGAAGAAGAGCTGGCTCTCAGTAAAGTGCTGCAAGCCCGGGAGGTGGGCCGATGTGTCTGGGTTGCGGCCGTTTGCGGCGCGGCGGGCTCTCCAGGCCTGGAACAACGTCGAGACCCCGCCGGCGTCGGCGATGTTATCACCCAGCGTCAGCCGGCCGTCGACGTGCAGAAGCCTGCCATCGGGCCCTGGAACCGTAAAGTTGGAGTACTGGTCTACGAAGCACTCGGCCAGTTCCGCGAACGTCTCGGCCGTCTTGTTGTCCCACCAGCCGTCGATATATCGCCCGTTCTGATCGCAGCGACGGCCCGTCGCGTCGAGCGAGTGCGATACCTCGTGTTCGATGACGAAGCCAAAGGCACCGTATGTGATGTAATCGGGGACGTTGGCACTCCGGACGGGGAACTACATGACCCCCGCCGGGATCTTGATGTTGTTTCCGGCCGAATAGTACGAGGCATTCACAATGGTGACGCTCGTGGGCCATCGGCCATGATCCACCGGTTTTCCCATCATCGACCATCTGTCCTTTACGGAGAACATGGCCATGGAAAGGGCATTTTGAAAATACGTGCCGGGGCTGATGCGGAGTGTCTTGTAGAAGGACCTGAGGGCATCTGGATTGGTAATATCCGGACTCTGCGTCGGGTAGCCGATGTATGGCGTTATGTTGCGCACCTTCTCCATCGCCTTCTCGGCCGTCTCGGCATCCATCCATGTGCTTCGCTTCAACGTTGCGATAAACTGATTCTTGATATCGGAAACGACCTGACCCCCGAAATCCTTGGCGGCCTCCGAAAATCCCCGTTCGACGAAGAATCGGCCGAGCATCCAAGCGAGGCTTTTGTCAACATGGCCAGTACAGATGTGCCAGCGCTCGGTCCAGGAGTCAGGCGCAAGGCCTTCGATTTGGCGAACAAAGGTTGCGTATGGCTTGACGACTGGCGAGTCGATGTAAGGGTAGAATACTTGCGTTGCCTTCCAGACGAGGTAGCTGCGCAGAGCCGCGTTGCTGGATCCGCTGATAATGTCTTCGAGTTTCCGCATGTAATTGGGCGCCGGAACAATCAGCCGCTCCACTTTGTAGTTGGGCGGTAAGCCTGAAAAGATGTTTGACATGCTGATACTAGGCGTTAATGCCGAGGCGTCTCGGAGCTTCTCACAACCTGTTTGGAGCGAACGCGGTCGTACAACACTGCCAAGGCCCCGAGGACTAGGAGTGCACCACATAAAAGTCAACTGCGACGTTGAAGTCGGCCACGAGTCACTTGATGGGCATTCGTTTTTGAGATGCTCATCTTCTCTGGAGCTATGGAGAGGGACGCCGGATATGCCATGAGAAATATAGGTACCTAGTCCGGTCAGTCTCTGTCGTCGGTCTCGACACAGCTGAAAGAAGACAACTCTGCTGGAATCTAAGTATAGGAGACGGTACAAAAAGAAGAAAGGGACCTAAATTATAAGCACAAGACATCTGTGCGGTTGTGGCACAGTAAGACTATCGGTAGGCAACTGAAGCCGGCTGAAATGTCGCTGTAGCCTGCGTCACCTACCTATCAAGCCGTAACTGTGTCTTGTTGCAAGCCATGCGGATTCTGGAGGGCGCCAAATAGGTGGGTGTGAAATTAATGTTGTTTAATTGAACAAGTTTGGAGCGACAAACCGGCAGACAAAAAATTTGCAAGGAAACGCGACAAGCCCAAGGGATCCCGTCATCGGCCTGGTTAGGAAACTTGGGCTACCTGTTTCCCATGTCAGAGAAGTCACTCCCTATTTACAAGCGCCTTTCTTGTGAACACGCGATTGCCAGACCTCCTTGTCGTGCATAGACCTTCTCACTCGCCCTTGCTCAAACACCCAGATCATCCGCCACGCCAACAAGGACAATACTACCAGCGAACTCTCCCTCTACGCCGAGAGGCAACATGTGCAGCCTTATCCTCAAACCACAAAACTGGACAAAGCGAGTTCCTCCCCCTATGTCTAGCATATCAACCCTATTGGCTTCGATGCCGCTCTCCAAGACCTGACGGATCTGCGTGTTCACAAAGACCGCCAGGGTCTCGAACACAAGCATGTCTTCAAGCGGATTGCCAAAGTTGGCAGCCCGTGACGCGGGCGGCATCCAAACTGGTGCGACGTCGCTGTTCAGCGTCAAGAAGCGCTCGAAGGCAATGACGAAGCAATCCAGCTGCATGCCGGGGACGGTGAAGTCCGATGGCGGACGCACCGCGTCGATCTCAGGCTGTTGGAAAGCCAAGCCTGGGCAGAGATATGGGTAGTTAGTATTTTGTCGTCTGACGGGATCGGCTTCGTGTTCGGACGGAGGGCGTCGAGCATATCGGAGGCGTTCAAGGCCGCACTCATACGCATCGCGGACTTGGTTCCACGCCATCGTGCCGAGCAGGCGGTGGAAGAGCTGGTTGGTCATATCGTTGAGGGCCCAGTCGAAAATCCGTTCGCAGAAGGGGTCGGTGGAACCGGGCTCGCCCGTCCAGGGGAAGATGTCGCCCGTGCGGAGAGGCGCGTACCATGCCGGCGTCATGAGGTGTTGCCGGGCAGCCTGTCGGACGCGGCTGCGCGGAACAAAAGGAAGGAATCGTGTTGACGACATGGTGGGCGAGGCGGGCGGGTCTACTGTCGGGAACGGGGCCGGGGCCGGTTGCGATGAAAACATCAGGTGAAAGGGGGATCTGCTGGCTACACGTGTTTAGTATGAATTTGGGGGCTGCGTTAGAGATCAAAACATTTGGAAATGGGTGGCTTACGTTTCTGCTGTTCGAGAACACACTGGTCAGCGATAGAGCAGCGAGCCTGTGTTGCAAAGCGCGGTGGTTTTTGTGACTGTGCAGTGGCAGACTGCCACTCCCAGGCTCGAGGAAGGAAGGAGCCACTGGCCGACAACAACCCAGCCGAAAGATTTCTCCTATAACTCGAACACACCTCGATACATCTTCTACTTCTATCTAGGGATCCCGCGATATCTTATTACACCAACTCGGGCGATTTGATCCCTAGCGACGATGGACAAAGAAAGCAAGGAATGTGTCTTCTTTCTTCTTCCCCCTCTCGACGACAAAGAACCTGAACCAGCTCAAGTTTGCCTCGCACAACCACACTGTTTCCAATCTATAATGGTATTGTTCTGCCACCACTGGCATGATCTGACATACCTATATAATCAAGCCACAGTTACCAGCCACAACTGCGAGTCTCAACTTCAGTATCACCATCATAACAAAAACACTCTGGCTGAAGGATCCCTCACCGGCGCACATACCGATACAAAAGCCTTTCATCCTCCGCTCAGAAGCCTCGCCGTTGGCACGCTGCACCGAAATCATCTACAGTACCTCATTTTCCCTTTTTTCACACTTCCGCTTTCCCTCATTCGGAATGTCCGCCCCCATCACTCTCCCCACTAATGCCGTGTTTCTAGTCCTAGCCAGGACCCTTACAATAAAGCATTCGTACCGCATAAGCCCATCAGGCGTCACATTCCCGTGGGAGCAGAGCCAACGCCACCCCCACCGACTCGCTCGTCTCATCCGCCGCTGGTTCCTTCGCGAGCTGCGCTTGCAGGTTTGCCAGCATCTGTGTGGCGACCAGTACAACGACACGGTTGAAGGTATTGCCCGCTTTCTTGAGACTCAAACCCCTGGCCCTGGTGGTCAGCGGAGGTATCAAATCATGCCCAGCAGCGATTTTAAGCTTCCTAGCTCTTGGGGGGATGCTTACATCCAGTTCCTCAAGCTTCGTGGTATCAACAGCTCCGCTATTCTTTCACGCAAGGTGATGCGCCGCTTCGCTAAGCAAGCCTTCGGAACACGGTTGAACGCGCTGCTTCTGGAGCAGTTTGACGAGATGCAGACATACTTGCGATGCCACCTGAGCGAGAAGACTTACCAGCGCTTCGACATCCTGAACCTCGGTCTCAAGTTTGAAGCCGTGATGTGGGTGAGGAAGCAGAATTCCGGCCCGCACCGGATGGACAGCAGGTTTGTTGGCGGCGCTAGGATTTTGACCGCCGACGATGAGTATATTGACCCGGCTGGCCCAGCGTTTCTGGATCAGTGTCGTCGAATTTCGTGTGTAAGTCCTTCCCTATTTACATCAGGGCTGTTTTGAAGGCACCTGAAAGTGGTGGCCTGAATAATAGATTGGCCGGTCGTGCGTATAGGGTCCGGAAGAAATCCTGAATGTTGGATATTCTGGACGCCAAGTGGGGGAAGGGAGGATGGAGATAGCGGTTTAGATACAACGACCTAAATGGCAGTCGTGTCAGCATTGATCTGGAGACTCATGGTGTCCGTGGTCTGTGATACTAATACCTCAAATAAATGGAATAGTGATGAAAACCCAAGATCCTAAGTACGGTGAATGAATGACACGCGCATCACATATGACTTAAATACCTATTGCGATGAATTTTCGAAAACACCATGTCCAGACTTGAAAGTAAGGTAGCAGTAGCTTGGCTTAGGTGATGAAGTGCAAAAACACAGACACGGCTGTCGTTTTTAGGCCTGATGACTAGCAACGAAGGATCAAAAGAGGGGCTTTCCTTGGCTATGAATATGCTCGTTCCAACCAGTATAATCTAGGTACCGAGGCACGGCCAGCCGTCTCCCATTGGGATCAATACAATACAACCCTGGTTTTTTTGTTAGCTTAGTTCTTCGGACAGGGGCCTCAACTCAAAATCGAAAACTCACAGCTTTACCATCAGGAACGCTCTTTCAACGCAATAAACGGAAAAATACAAGCGGCTAGAAGGTATCAGTCTATTCGTCTTCTTTTTGTGGTGGGATATTTGTTCGTGAAATGTGGAAAGTTGGGAGTTGACAATGCCAAGCCTTCGCAAGAACCACGCTAACAAAAAACCCAGGGTTGTATTAGCGGTGCCGTTGTGGGGTTGGACGTTAACCATTATCTCCGTTCACTAGTGTCTTTGCTAGCACGGCTCGTTTTATATTCTTTGTCAACATGGATACCTAGGGTAAAAGACATTCATTCACTGATCAAGATGGCATTTAAGCAACAGTCGATACAACCTCTAACTTTCTTTAGTAGTCTTCCTTTTCGCTCTCCGCCATGTCTCTCACTCTCATCTCAGAGGAATGCCTCTACATGATTATCAGGAAGACCCTCATAGAGGACCTAGACCAAGAATATAAGGGGCTCGTAATCCAGAGCAGCATAACTTTCTCCTTCGCACGCTCTTATGACCCCAACACAATCACAATGTGGTTGTTCTCGTGGTTCCACGCCAAGTTGAGTTTGCAGCTCTGCGGCCGGCTCCTCGGGGACGGCAAGTACAACCGCGCAGTGGAAACTGCGGAGCGCTGCTGCAAAAGTACCGAAGGGAAAAAGGTCTACCGCTTCCTGGGCTGGAACAGGCACCCCTTCGAGCTTTCCTCGGCATGGCTGCGTCAATTCATCAAGTTCTACGAGTCAACCATTCGCCCCGGCGACATCCCGGTCAGCCCAGCAGACAATTGGAACCGGGTCGGCAGCGATTTCTATAACTACCGCTGGCCAGAAGACCGACCTCAGCCTCTCTTCGAAGCGGTCCACGAGTTCACACACGCGGCTTTTACCAGCGCATCGGGCTTCCCGGCTCGGCTTCAAGTGCGAGGCTGTCATGTGGTCCAGTGGCGCCGATATGACTAGAGAACACTCCTATTTCACAGGCGGGCAGGATTAAAATCTTGGCTATAAGTGAGAAGTTTGTCAAGTTGACCAGCCCGGCATTCACAACGCGGTGCACTGGTGTCACGTATTTTCTGGTGACGGGATCCAAGTTTCCGTGCCAGGTGAGGCCGCGAGCTGGTGGGGCCCACCGTGATGCCCGCTCTGGCAGCGCTCTGGCACTCATCCTTCTGAAGAAATCCTCCACCTAGCCATTGCGGAAACCCTCACAGAAAATCCCAACAGGCGATGGAAAGGGATGGAAGCCGACATGTGGGAAAATTCCGATACACATAGGTTCTCAGCCGCCTCTGACAGCAAGTATCTCATCAGGAAGCTTGGGCCGTGGATGCGCGCCTAGTTGACCCTGCAGCTCTGCCGCCGCCTCCTTGGAAACGAAAAGTACGACGCTGCCGTTGCAGCAGTCAAGAAGCGTCTTGACGGCCGCCCACAGCTCACGTACCAACCTGGGATGAACACCCCGTCACGCTCCCCTCGACCATGCTCAACCGTTTTATCGAGTACAAGCTTGAAAAAGCACTGCAATCGCGCCGCATCGTGACTGGAACCTCCCAGCTCGGCTAGACCGGCGACCGCAAGGTCCCGCGACTCGTTGGACCGCCCCTCAGGGGGATGCCCATCATGACAAATCTCGCCGAGCATCCCCTCGTCTTTGACAGGTCGGATAGCGAGACGCTTGCCTCCTTGCCCTACAGCCTCTGCCAGGAACAGCTCCACGATATAGGCATCGATGGCGCCAGCTATGGGCGCCGAGGGCAGCGCGGGGCCGGGGAAGGCGGATGGAAGGGCGGCACGGAGACCCTTTTGCAGCGAAATTCTCGTGCTGCTGACTTTTTCCGAATGGCTCTCTTGCGCGCGCAATACCATTCACCCTGCAGACGCAGATGACTCGAGTAGGACCGCCCGTCGAGAGACCTCGACACCGCCCATCGTCGACCCGACAAAGGCCAGTGAACGGCACTCGACACGCCGGACAACTGTGATTGTGGCTGCAGCCACATTAGCATCCTGGCCTTGACTAGTCCTTGACTCGACAGGTCATTTCGTTCACGAGGCCATCTCTTTTTTTTTGCCTACTTGATCCAAGTGGCTTTGGGCTTATAGCATATCTGCCAATGGACCGCTACATACGTGCCTCGCTATTCCCCTGCTCTGCTTGTTTTAGTCTATGATACCTATATATGTCTCGTGGTTTGATTTTCTCCGAGCCCCTTCATGCCCCGGCTCAGTACCTCGGATGGGGCTTAGTAATTCTGGTTTCTTCAGCATCATCCTCAGCACTCTACCCAGCCAAGCCACTCTCTCAGGTTCGAACTCTGGAGGATAGGGCTCACCTTGTCATGCCGGGGGCCTTGAAGCTTCTGCTCTGACGAGACAGTCGCTCAGCCCGGGGCCATTCATTCCCATATTGAGCGAGCTAGGTTGCCGGCACCTTGCCGTATTGCGCTTGGTATTTCCTGCATGGCGGGACACAGTCACAGCAAGAAAAACATAGCAAGAAAAGAGAGAACAGAACGTCAATGAAAAGCTTGTGATTTGGTCTGTCGTCGAGACACTTCACCTATCCCAAAGGCCTACACCAGGGCACATCACCTATCTCAACAGGTCGAATTCATGTCGAGATAAGCTTTCTTCCGTCGCCTGCAGCACGTCGGAGCTAGGCTTTCTGCCGTTACTTGAGGAAATGGCGGATGAAGGCCATAACGGCAACGAAGGCAAGCAGCTGGAGAATACCGTTGTGCTGAACCGGAGCCTCGAGGAGCGGTTTCAGAGCATCGAGGAAGGCTTTCAAGATCTCGGGAAGAGCTTTTAGAAACTCGAGGGTTCTTGGAGCTTCTGAACATTAGTAATGGGCATAGATATGGATGGTTCATATAACATACCATCGTAATAGAACCCGAAGAGCATTCCAGAGATGATAAATCTTGTTGAGGTGGCTCTTGTAATCACAAGAATCGCGATCGTGACGGGAAAGGCAAGAGCAGACACCAAACCCCGCAAGGTATTCACCACGATGAATCCGATCTTCTCCACGAGCGGCGGCATCTTCTCCATGATGGATCTAATCTTCTCCACGAGCGACGGCATCTTCTCCACGAGCAACGGCATCTTCTCGATAAGCGCGGTCTGGTAGAAGGTGATGGCAAGCATAGCGAAGAACATTCCAGCAATGAGGAGTCTTGTTAGGGTGGGTGCGGTGAAGAGGAGAAATGCACTGGCGATTGGAAAGGCGAGGACTCCTGCAGCAGGTGTCGAAAGTGTCGAAAGTCCTTGGGAAATGGCCGTGATGATGGGCGGGATCTGGCCAGCGATGTTCGCCATGCCTTTTGAGGCCATTAGAATTGCTAATTTACAGCAAAGGGAGGCTGATACATACCGTTGTACCCCTCGCCTGTTCGGGTGAGGACAAGCGAAGCCGCGATGGCGGCGAACAGGCAGACCACCAGAGGCTTCCAGATGTAGGAAGAGCCCGTTTGGATGCGGAACTCGGTGGGGGAGATGGTAATGCTAGTCTCGCTCGACATGATTGCGAAGCGGAGAAAGAGAAACTCGGTGGCGGTGTAGAGGTAGTTGATGGTCTTCCAGAGAATTTTGTGCGCGAATCGAGTGAGGGTGAGGAGAAATTGTAGAAGAGCGTTGGCAAATTGCTCGAGATGGGGGGGGTAGAAATCCATTTTTCTGAGCAGGAAGTGGTGGCAGTTCTGGTCGACTGGCTACGACTGGCTACGACTGGCTGATGCGGTTGACTGTCGATTGTGGAGGATTCCGGAACGGCGGAAAGTCATGGAGTCGTGATGTTGAGGGTCGTGGCATCTTGTTGGAGAGTATGGTTTTGCAAGGGCTTAGAGCATCACGTGACGACATCTTTTGCCCACTTATTCACCAGATGGGGCCAGACATCAGAGCCATTGTCGGAGACGTTGCACGCTGGAAACTGCGTCCGGTGAGGGCTCGACCCGTCCACTTCACTCAAACTCAACAGCCAACAGTGTTATAGTTGCGATCTCCCTTTGTTCTTTGATAAGCAGGGAGTGTTGTGGAGACATGTCGTATTGTCAAGCAGCACACTCTGCAACATTTGGAAAATGAGAAGGTGGTTCGCCCCTCCTCCTCCGCCAACATCGCGCGGAGCACCGGATACCTCTTGGTTGTCGAATCTCAAGCGGCCCACGCTTTTTTGTTCGCTTTACCACTGCAAGATTTCCATTTCTTGACTTTCTAAAATGGCACCCCTTTTAGAGCTCCTCCCACCTTGGCGCGACACTGCTACCAGGACTACCACCATCTACCAGGAAATTCCGATTACCAATGACAGCAAGATGAATATTAAGGAGATTGCAGTCGTGAAATTTTTGTTTTGAACTCTCTCACTGGTCTGGCGCGCACCTGACAAAATTGGGCAACGGTGCTGCCGAAGCATAGCATCGACAAATTCGATTCGGTTGCTCGTCTGGGCCTAGGCCGCGCCATTATGGTTAAGAATACCGAACCCAGTATTGCCGTAGCGATGGCTATTCGTGCCTTGGGTAAGTATATTGATGCTAAGAAGACACGCATGCCGCATCTCACTTCCTGGGCGAGCTCGCTCTGCGCTTTGCGCGTAGCGGAGAAGGAGAAAGATCGCGCCCATCGCGCGGACCGCTTCAGCACCTCTACGGGTTTCGAAAAGGCTCCAAGCCAAACCCCTTGAGCAGCTACTGCATAGCCCTACGTTTCCATCGCAGCTTTTGCTCGGTGCAAAGCAACTCTGCCTCGGCGGCCTGCTCCCGGTTTTCCCTTGCACCGTCGACTAAACTGAGCTGATTCAAGCTCGCAAAGATTACCCTTGTTCCCCCCTCAAGCTGAAGGACCCAACCCCCCTCATCCCTCGGTGCTGCTAGTGCAGTTCTTTGCCGCCAATCAGGAGAAACAGGACTGGCCTGACAATCGGGCGGGCATGCGGCCCCGGGGACCTGGAGCCCTGGCCACACCTCATCCGAACCGGTGGACACCCGGCCATCATCAAGCCCTGGAAAAGAAGACTATTTCCATGGTCTCATAGAGCTCAACTCGATGTCAATCCATGATGTCATCCACCCCCAGCTGCTTTCTAGGAGATACCACCAGCGCGCTTCGATGTCTTCATCCCGGAAGAGGCATCTAGCTGTCTGCTCCTGCGCCGGTTGCAGGATTTAAACGCCGCGTTCCATACCAAGGACGGCGTCTGCATCCGCCGTCTAGCCGTCTCAGTACACAATCCTCAAGACATTGCAAGCGTGGACGGCTCCGAGAGGTAGTGGCGGGGTAGAGTCGCTGTCGGACATCGGCTTATTCCTATCCTCTGCGTTTCAATGTCGTTATCAAAGCTGCAAAATTAACACGGATACTCCTAGGGCAAATGGGATGCCAACTAGCCCTGGCCATTGCCAATTGACGGCATCGATTCCCAATTTCCTATTTGTCGCACCAGATACCCAATTGATCGCACTATAGCATCGCGACCCAATCGACAGACATTCATCGCGACAGTGTTGGAGTGATCGCATCCTGCATCGCATTAACGGATTAGAGTAGCGCATTCATGAGAAATCTATCACCCTACATCATCGCTATCCTAGCCATCAGTGCCATGACATGGCCCTCCATCATAAGATTTGCCTAATTGAAGTGTCCCATGCCTCTCACAGTCTCCACACGCAGTGCCCATCCCCGCTTACTCGTCTTTGTTCGCTTCGTAGACGGAATCCTCTTCTTATCTGCTTCCGATGACAATCGAAGATAGACTCAGCGAGACTCGGAAGATACAGACCCGTAGACGAAGATAGACTAACATAGACCCGGCAAGTACGACTTGGAAGATGGTACGGGGGATGGCTCGGAGTTGCAGTGTGCACCGAAGTGGATCCCAGTGCAAGCTTTGCTTTGTCCCCACTTGTTGCTTTGACACCTATTTTATTTCAGTCACGCCCCTCCTCCATTTTCTCTCTCTCCATCCTGCACACTTTGTTACCCGGCATCTTGATAATCACACGCCCTCTTTCTCACACGCCTTCTCTTGCTGCTCTTACCCTCGTTTAAGAGCAAAACATCTAGACCAGCTTTCGTACGTCTTCTTCTTCCTCATTTACATAAACAGCAACAATCCAATTGCCAAACATGACGTACCAGGCTGCCATGGCCAGCGCAGGCGCGCTCGCAACTTTCAATCCATCGTCTTGCAGCATATCCCTCAACATTTTCGCTAACATATCCCATGAGATCATGATTCGGCATCTTATTACGGCCACCAAGGCCCTGTGGTCGAAACTTGGCAGCATCGCCCCACTTTATATCACCTACCGGACCTTCGGACTTCTTGAGGGTTAGAATCCCCAGGTCGTCGCTGCTGTCGCTATGGGGTTTACAAGTATGGGTATGTGCGTATTTTTCGTCAAGCCTCTCGTCAACACAGGCATGATCAATTCGAGGTTTAAGGTATGTACTACAGTAGTGCGGACGGGACCGAGACTGATAACAACCATAGCACAACGCTGTAGACACTGGGAATATTGCAGATGGGAATGAGGATAAGCGGCGGTGGAAAATTGATTGCAAAGGAAAAGACGTGTTTCGCGTTCCCCAGAAGTAACCATAGTCACCGAAAGGCAGCCACAAACCTTACTCAAGGTCAAAGACAGCAGCTATATATATGCGTGCAGGCTTGATTGAGCAATGCCCTCTGTACGAAATGTCCCCAAGTCCGCACGTGTCCACTCCCTATTTGACAGTAATATCTACATCCTGCGACTAATTTGTCTGTCTCATGGCAGACGGCCGACCAATTTGTCTCTATCCAATCTGCCTCATGCTACACCGCCCTCGGTTCCCTGCGGATATTTCCAAGGCCGGATGCACTTCTCGAAGAATGTATCCTCCCTCACCTGCGACTTTCGTCTCTCGATACGGAATATTGCTTCAAGCTGATCAAGTTTCTCTGAAATCCGTCACTGACTTTCTTCTCGGCCATTGACTTCATGGCCGACAAAGTTCCTCTAGCAGCTCAAGACAACCACGGAGCGCGAAGCAGCATCGAAGACAGCATCGGAGTCGGAGCGAGGCCACCAATCACATCTATCAGTCACAGCACAAACTGCATACTCGGAGCTGCAGAAACAAAAATCGAAATTGATCCTCGTCCAGGCCTTTCGGCCGGATCTATCCGCCGACTCCAGAGACGAACAACGGGGCTCTTCTGCGCCTTCGACGGTACTACAAGTAGCACGAGCTCAACGATCAATTCTGCAATGGGCGACGCGGAGCGCCGCCGATCGCGGCATGACCTGCACGGGAACGAAGACAGCCCCTCTGCGAGGATCTCGGCCAACTCAGCCATTTGTGATGTGGGGCATTCTACCTCGGTCAATCTCCGCCGAACTGTCTCTCGTAGGCGCCCACGGCTTCGTCGACGCTGCCCAAGCCTGTCTCTTCTATCTCCTTCTCCTTCTCAGCTCGGCGGCTCTTACTCGACGATGCGACGGAACTTGGGGCTTGGGTGCGCTGCATGTGATAGCAGGTCTAGGAAGGGCGCTGTAGTGGGCTTGTCTGCGAAGCTGGCCGACGATGGTGAAATCTCTGGTCAACCACTCCTATCTGCTTCCTCAGCCTTACGCTGCCAAGGCAGACCTCTCGCGACCTACCAAAGACGAGGTGATGCTTGCGCTGATGCGCCATGGTCCTTGACAGTATCGGCGATCAAGGCATCCTCGTCGTGGAGGAAGCAAGCAAAGATGGTCCACCACGTGATGGCCAGGGGAATCATGTCGAAGACGGGATGCGATATTTAAACTCGCACCTCGGTCAACAACACCCTTCCTTCCTCACTACATACAATCCAAGTCAACCAGCATCTTGTACCAACGTAGGTAGGTACCAACTACCCACCTACATTTTCACACAACTTGTTAGCATCCACACCCCCAAGAGTCTTTGTTGTATCCCACTCTACAATGTCTCTCGCGTGTATCCCCAAGAAAACCTTACGCATTGTCATTGCGCAGGTCCTCGTCGGATATTTCCCTGGGGAGAAAGGGGCTGAGGTATGGCAAAACCACGACACCTTTCCATTTGTGGACGATGAGGACATTTTCATGCCCTCCGACGAGCTGGAAGTATGCGCGGTAAACCAGATGTTCCAGAAGAACCCCATGAACAGCCTCAAGCTCTACGAACGGGTCGAGTTTCCCGATCTCGGGGTCAAGCGCGAGGTCATCATGTGGTCCAACGTTACCGAGAACAAACTCACTCACGATGTCTTCGGTGGCGTCACGCTTCTGGGCATGGACGAGGAGTACATGAGCGTGGAGGGCAATTATTCAGTCCGCTGTGACGGAATCCAACGTCTCTTGTACCAGTCGAGTTGCACCCCTGGCTGGGGCAGTCACAAGCTGATCTATAAAGGAAGCCGAGAAGTCGGTACCTTGGGTGTTGTTATTACAACAGCCCCGAAGAGTGCTTCACCTCGCTCTCGCAAAATGTTCAAACGGTTCATAAAGGCGGTTAAGGGCTTGGTGAGCAAGAAGAAGTAAGCAATAGGTGAGTCTGGAGTCGATACAGTATCTAGCTTAGTACCTAGCTGTGCAGTAATTAGCTGATATCATCAAGAGTTAGGGAGGTGGACTCCCCAACATAGCCGGGCAGCCTGCAAACTTCGCAAAACTGGTGGCCCCTCAAAGACCCATTCAAACTATGTATGTCTGTGCGTGCCCGTCCCTCAGTATTTTATGTGTTATGTAGGTACCTATAAATCGTTTCCTCGTCCTCGTCCCTGTACCCCAAGTCTGAGGGGCTGATAATATTTTGTACCCGCTTCTGGCCGAGAGTGCGTGCCTGCAAATCCCCTTTACACCACCCATATACAGTTACGCCTACCCCGATCTGCTAATTCCACTCAAATCGAAATAGCTGTGCGGAGGTGAGTTAGCAAAACCGAAAAGATTGCGATACTCACTAAGCCTTACAGCCACAGAGAAATGCGGCAATTCAGGGCGCGTGATGCTCTCAAACCCTCTAATCTCAGGAGGTAGGTTGTACCTTACCTACCTAGGTAGTTTACGTCTCACGCACTTGCATTTCTGACTCTATTCCCTGTTGACAAACTCGGCACGTGAAGCAGATTGATACATTCAACGCAACGCCTTTGTCGACATCCGGATTGCCACACAATAACGGTGTTCCAACGCTACAGAGGTACCAACGCGCCTCTTTACATCACAATATCATTGTTACAACGAAACAATTCAATATTGAAACTCGCATCTCCATGTCAGTGGCATTTACTCAGTACCAGCTTTCCCTCTTTGGAAACCAAAGCAACTTGTGCGAATCTAACGATTCCATAACACCCGAGTTTCCATTACTAGCAACTCCCAGAACCATTCACGCCTTCAGGATGTGTTTTGAATACATTCCCGAGGCGATTCTCCGTCTCGTCATTGCCCAGACTTTCACAGAGAGCCCACACAATCCACTGCCTTACGAAAGTTTCTGGCAAAGACACCACACATACGCGTTTGCGCGCTCCTCCGACATCCAAGAGCTCACCGACGAGCTGGCCCAATGGGCTCGCGCACAGCTAACCCTACAGCTCTGCCACGACATCCTCGGAACAGTCAAGTATGATGCCGCTGTATCAGCCATTGAGCGCCGTCTTGAAGCCCAAGTCCCCAGCCCTAATGGTAAAACGAAGCATAGGCTTCTACGCTGGGATACCGGTGCCGTCGCCCTCCCCGATGCTGCTCTTCTGTATGATTTCTACGACTTCTGCATCCCAGTTCTTGGTCTAGGCAACGCACCAGTGTGGCTGGAAGGCCGCGCCGAGCACTATGACTACGATGACACCGACGAGTTCTGAAATACCCATGACTATTTTGATGTCGGGGCCCTCGCCGTCTTCGAGACAATGGACACCTTCCTGAAGCATTACGTCACCAAGCCGTTGGAAGACCTCCTCTGCAAGAAAATGGGGCATTCGAAGTCACGTTTTTCCCTTTTTCGCCTTTTAGACTTGGAGGCCTACAGGAACTTTGAATACCAAACGCTTGGCATCAAGTTCGAGAGCTCGCTCCGGGTCACCAAAGTAGGGGGAGAAGAACAGACAAGGGGAGGCATTTCTGTTGTCAGCAGGGACGATGAGTACGCTTATCGTCGATGGGAGTCGGAGCGCAAAAGGGAGGACTGGCGCAGGGCGATCAAATACATGTCTAAGTCACCGCGTGCACCGCGCGGGTATTGGTTGCGCCATTGTGAGCCCTCAGAATCTGTGGGTCTCTGTGCTCGCTCTGGCAAGTTGTTTCGGCGATTTTCAGTAGCGGTCAAGAGTTTGGTGACCAAGAAGTAAATGATTCTTCCGACGAGTCGATGCTCACTGGCATATTATGCCTGTTGGTACCAAGACCATTGGATATCTCTAGACGACTAGAAACACAGGTAAGGTACCTATGTAGATCGTCCTATCACCCATACCAAGTGTCAACGTCATCAACCTAGCAACGAAGTAGACTGGGTACACCCCCCCAATAATAAAACCAGGCAGTCTCTGAAGGACCTCGTCCAACTAAGTTAGAACGTCTCCCTTTGCCATTATGTGACGATGATTTGCAAGTGAAAGTGACCCGTGCCGTCAATGAAGAAAGAAAATAGCTTCTTCTACAGTTTTGTTCTCCAAGTCATACTAAGGGTCCAGCCCCAAAAAAAGAAAAAAAGAGCCAAGCAACGTAAAAGAATACCTTCTCCGTCATGGTCATGGCCTCCATATTGCAGCCGTATCACATTCTCAAGAAGCCTTCTTCTGCATTCTTTGTCAGTGCGAGCGAACCGGCACACAACGGCTGTAGGAATTTGCTAACTGTGTTCCTTGGAAGAGGAGCGCCGAGTCACAAGAGACGGAGAAGCTGTCGGAAAGGCAAAGACTGGGAATGAATGGCACGTGAAATAAAGTGTCAATGAACTTCTCATTTTGATAAATATAGTACAGAAGCGAGTAGATCGCATAACTCGCCATCCAAGGGCCGAGTTACCTGGCTCCGAACCTCCCACCCCCAAAAGCCCAATGAGTATACCGCCCAGCCCACCCCAAAGCCATCCCCATCCCAAAAATGCGATCCCGTCTATCCCTCGCTCCCATGCATATATGATCTTTCTGTTTATAGAGTGGTGATTTGTCTATAACGAGCCATGTTGCCCGCCCGTTTCCGAGAGTCCAGTCCTGAACCTCATCCCGTCCTCCTCCCAGGAAAAAAAGCAGACCAATCGAACCGAGCCTCTCGAGCATCGTCGGGGCCCCCGATTCTATTATCCGTAAAACGCCTTTCGCTTCTTGAAGCGACCCATTTTTGATGTCCCACTCGTGGGACATTGACATAGGAAAACACCTCGCTCTCCGACTTCCACTGATCCTCTGACACCCCCTAAATTAAGAAAACTCAACAACCGCCACTCGCCACAATGTTACACAGGGGGTATCATAGAAGGGAAAAATGGAGGAGCATGAATATAGGAAAAAAGGCTAATGCGAGAATTGTCAGCGACGAAGAGAATAAAATGCAATGTCGGCCCACTAAGTCGTAGAAGCCGTCTCTGCGGTGTTGCCACCACCAAGCAGCTCTAGGACCTTATTGACGACAGCATTAGGGTACCCTCTGCTCAGCATCTCGGTAACGACCCCCTTTGCGCTCTCCCGCTCCTCAACAGCGAGGAAAGCCCGAGTCATTGCCTCGTACGTGCTAGGTTCGCGTCTGTCGCGTCCAACTGAAGAGTAGATCTCCTTGGCCTTGGTGATGTTTTTCTCTGCTGCCCAGCCGTGAATGAGAGTGTTGGCGATATAAGGCGTCATCTCAACACGCTTGCGGCGCATTGTAGCGAGGACAGACTCGGTATCGGCAACCCGGTGGTTTGCGACCATCGACTCAAACAGCGCCTGGAAGAGGCACGGATTTGGCGCAACGGTATGATCCTTCATGACGGAGTCGAAAACGCGGCGAGCTCCCTCAAGGTCGTGGAGGACGCAGCCACGAGCGTGGATCAGCGAGGCGTAGTGGACGGGTTCGGGATGCTGGCCGGAAGCGCGAATCATGTCAAGCACCGCTTCAGCGGCAGTCATGTCTACAGGCTCGAGGGCAGCGTGAGTGTCGACAAGAAGCTTGAACGTGTGTGCGGTCGGTGCGATGCCCTTGGACTTCATCCGTTCATAGTACTCGAGAACCTTGGTCTTGTCCCTTTTGGTGGTCAGGAAGAATTGCATCATGCTGTTGTACGGAGCAGGGCGGGCCTTGTAGTTGGGCATGGCCTCCATCTCATCGAAAAGCTCCTCAGCGAACTTCTCATCGCTGACGCGGCAGAGAGCGTTCACAATGGTGCCGTAGGTGACAGAAGTTGGCTTGATACCAAGGGCACGCATCTCGGCGAAGTAGAACAGGCAGTCATCGATACGACGAGCCTTGCCCAGCTTGCCAATCAAAGCATTGTACAGGAAGGAGCTCGGCTCGACGCCCTCAGCCTTGGCCCGGTGGAAAATCTTGACGGCCTCGGTTGCTTCGTCGAAGGTCTTGGTCGACTCCTTGAGTGTCGTGATGTAAAGACCAAAAGTGTTAGCAGACGGGGTGGCACCCATGGAAAGCAGTTCCTGATGGTACTGCTCGGCGAGGCCCCTGTCACCCGAAGTGAGGCAGGCGCCAACCATGGCATCCAGGATAGACGACCAGCCGTAGCGGACAACCGTGTACTGGGGCAGAAGCGGGACATCGGTCCGAGCCATGGCGAGAACATCGTGGCAAAGATCCATCTTGCCGTCACGAGCCGCGGCGGAGATGAGCTTAGCATATGTGATGTAGCGCGGGTGGCGACCAGCACGGCGAATGTTCCGGAAACGAGTGAGAGCCTCATTGAGCTTGGAACCCTTCCGACCATGCCCGCCCTCCAACTCATCTGAGATCAACGAAGACGCCTTGAAGTCGGTATTGTGGGCATAAGGATCGAATGTGTCTTCGTAGCTTGGAACGACTGGGGTAGAGGGGTATGGCGAAGCCGCGTACACAGGTGCCATGAGCGTTGCCGATGAAGCGACTGTTCGGGGGTCGGTGATACCGCGAGCTGACATGAACCTCGAGATGAACTCAGTGCCCTCTTCGATCTCGTCCGAAAGCGACTTGCCCTCGCCCGATTGGTTGCGGATCTGCTCAAACATGCGTTCAGATCGGGTCAAGCCCTCGGCGACCTGGCCAGAACCGATCATGGCGATGGCGTACATAGCAGCAGGCTCTATGAACGAAGACGTGGTCTTGATCTCGGGGCTGCTCAGAATGTCCCAGTACCGGGTGGCTGCCGCCACATCGCCCTCACGGATGCTCATAGCAAGGAGGGCCATGGACGGAGCGGCCATGTCGCTCACGGACGTGACGTTGGAAAAGGCAGCGACCGCAGTGTGCTTGTCTCCGTGATCCGCAGCCACGGTTGCGATCTCGCTCATGGTGGAGGTCTTGGTGGTGTTTTCGATCACCTGTGCCCAGTTCAACGCCTCACGGTAGACGCCACGATCGACGAATGCCTTGACGAAACCACCTGCAACAATGGCATCCTTGACGTCGGAGGCGCGGACGCCGTACTCGTGGATGATCTTCTTATAGAATTTCAGGGCCCCTTCGAGCTTATCGGATACAACGTAGGCATTGATCACAGCTGCGTAGACCTGAGCGTCCAGTCGATCATGCAGAGTTGGCTCGCCTTGATCATTAGCAATGGCAAGGTTGCGATACTCGTTGTAGCACTCGACCGCACTGACAAGGTCTCCCGTATTGGCAAATGCTGTGATCATGGCAGGGAATGTGGCCGCAAATGGTGTGGCCTGATTCGACTCCATGTGCTCAAACAACTGGAGCATATCGGCAACCCGGTTGGATTGCGCACACGCTGAAATGAGCTGGTGATATGTCTCGGCGGAGTACGACGCCTTGTTGTACTCAACGGAATAGTTGAACAGCTTCATAGCCTGATCAAGGCAGTCGTCCTCGGATAAGAAAGCATGTTCAAGCTCGTGTGACGCGAACATGAACTTGCCAGGCTCCTCCATACCGCCGAAACGCAACCGCTTGTTCTCCAGACCCTTCTTGAGAGCTGTGACCTCAAGTGAGCGAGAAGCAAGAAGCTCGACGAGAATGTTGTACGTGTTGCTGTTAGGGGAGACCTTGCGCCGGAGCATGTCGGCGTAGACGTCCAAGGCCTTCAAGACAACCTCAAACTTCTCGGATGGAAGGCGGATTGCAGCCATGAGGAGAGCATTGTAGGCGGAGGCAATGGGCTTGACGCCGCCAACAAGCATGGCCTCGAACACAGCTGGGATTTCGGGGTACCGCGAAGCTTCGCAGAGCTTAGTGAGATGGTCGGCATAGGCCTGCGACTGGGGGTCGACCGGCGGCGTCGCCGTCCGAGCGATGCTGGCCGGCGTTCGGATCCGGGAAACAGGGGTAAGGGAGCGTGTGCGGATCTGCTCTTCGAGCTGTTCGGCCAAAGCTGGGGACACGGCTCGGAGGGATTCTACCTCCTCCTCGAGTGCCTCCAGCTGCTGTCGCACGTGGATCTCGTTTTCGATGGCAGCGTTGATGTGGGCCAGGGCGGCCTCGGCCTCTGGCGGTACGCTACGGGCTCCATCCTGTGAGACGACCCCCTCGCTCTCGCTGGCGAGACCATGCGAATCGGGCCCTAGAAGGATAGAGGCCGGTGTGGGCTTCCACTCGATGCGCTTCTGAAATTGAAACTGAACCCATTCCTCCTCAGCGGCCTCATCGGTAGCCTGTGAATTCTGGAGCTGCTCGAAGTAGGCATCGAGGTTTGCGGTGTTGGCAAGCTTCTCATGGCGATGCTCGGCCGAACTAGCGGCGAGCTGCGAGCTGGGATGGAAAGCAGACTGGAGCCCAAGCGAGGAGAGGCGCCCGACCCTCGCGGTGCTGCGCCGCGCAAAGGACGGGCGATTCTGCGAGTTTAGAACATGGGGATGGGTCGCAGCTACGACCGACTGGGCGTAGCCGTGGGTGAACGACTTTGCAAATCCCTGGCGGATGAAGTTCTGGAACACGGAGGAGTAGACGGATGGCATTTAGAAGGATCCGAGCGGGGAGGACTGCAGGGAGAGCATGCGAGTTAGCAGAGCTTCATCAACACCAAACGCGACGCATCGAGGCTGTGACTTGGCGATGCGACGAATGCGACAGCCCGGGGAATTGGGGGAGGAACAACTTACGGGGAGTAAATGAGTGTTGCGCAAATGCAGGTTCATTTGACGACAGTGAAGCCGTCAAACAAACGCGCTGACTGGATTAGTTGGTATAATTTGGGGTTGGTGGTATCAAGAGTGAAAACGAGCGAAAAAGAGCGGCGCGGGTGAGGTCGGTGTTGTATTTGTCTCGTTCGCCGAGGAAAGAGCTTGCGAGTTTTTTCGGCGCTGTAGGCTGTGCAGGGGTATCGTGCAGGGATGTGTGACTATCTCGGTACCGTTAATACGGGTGGACTCGGAACTCTACCGTCAAACGCCAGTCAGCTGCTGCTGCCTTCCAACGTTGAGGTTTCAAGGCTAATAACGCACAATTACACTTCGTTTATTTTTCTCTGGCAGCAAGATGTCGCCTCAAGACGAATGGGACCTGATATGTGTCCTGAGGGGAGAGGGACTAGCGGTTTTTGCCTCCACGCGAATGGCAAAAAAGAACAGATAACAGATGGAGGGCAGTTGTGAAGAATTCGTCAGCAAAAGCAACGCAAAAGCAACTTCGCGCCTGTGTCATTCGCAGCCTGGATGCCAACGCCAGCGGTTCACCTTGCACACCCCTTTCCAGGACCCCGCTTTGATTCTGCTTCGAGCTTCCACTGCCGTCTGCGACGCGCACCCTCGGCACCCCGGTGGACGCCCGAGGCCGCCAGGCTCCAAGCTGGATGAAGGGTGACGAATGGGGGGCTAGCTCTGCGGAAGGCTCGGGCGCGGCCTGGCGGGTCCCCCTCCGCGAAACATGGAAAACGAAGACAAACCGGACTCGATGCACCGGCAGGATTCCGTGGGCTTGGGGCATTGCGAAAGCCAATTGGCCAATCTCAACACCATACCACCCTCCCTCCGTCTCTCCCCTTCCTCTCGGATTTAACGATATGGCCTTGTTGAACAGCGACCTCTCACGGTCTCACCAACGCAGAGATGACGCTGTCGGCGCATGCTTCCCCAGCTTCGGCTCCAAGCGTCAGGGGGTGGAGCGCTCGAGCCAAGCCGCCACCAGCGGGTCGGGATACGGCTTGCTGCTCGGCGTTACGGCGCTACTCTCAGCTTGGGAGTGTCTCATTTCCAGAACCATTCTAGCGTCGACAAGGCGGAGGTTTGATTGTCATGCGTCGCGAAGAAAGAACGGCGTCGAAGGAAAACAATTTTCTCTGGCTTCGCGCTTGGCCAAAAGGTAGGATAAAAATACATGTTGGTGCGACCCGTTCTTGCAATCCTAGGGATCAGCTCGGTTCGCGTTGTACGCATTGTCTAGCCTCGAGCATCCCGCACTACTGTTCCCGGTTATCAGATTGACAGGCTTCAGCAAACCAGAAGGAATTGGATTGCTGCTGAATGTAAGAGTCACACGTGCATGTGCATCCACGCACGAAAATTGGCCGCCGCGACTCGGGCTGATGCAACGCCCCGTCTTATACGCCTCAGGCAGCGATTCCCCTAACCGCAAACGGATGAAATCCACATGCCTCGGATCTGCGATGAGAGGCGCGTGTGAGCAGTGGAGCTGCTGTTTGATCTTGACCACCACCACTGTCCCAAGATCATGGGAGTGATTGACGAATTCCAGAGAGCAGCTGATTGTAGTGGCAGAACAGCAGCTCAGCTCACATCTACAAACTAAGCCGCTGCGCAGCGATGAAATTCCAAAGGCATCATGACGCGGCGCTCAATCACGAAATCCACCATTTGCGAACCCCGCATCACCCCTCCAACTTGACCCCGCTCCACCTATCCTAATCCCCTCTCTGTTCCTGGTGATCTTCGGAGAAGAGCTACACAAGCATTGATTGTTCACGTCATTGAAGCTATCCCGACATTCCCTATGCAGTAGATCCCCGTTTTCGCTCTTTCACCAATTGCTTCTCCAGCCCCGCGTAGCCAACAGGACATTCGTTGACAATCACGTCCCCTGGAAAACATGGGCACACAGCAACAAGGAACGGCGGTTTCCGCCCCTGGTAAGGTGATGCTCGCAGGCGGGTACCTTGTCCTCGACCGCACATACACAGGCCTCGTCTTCGGGCTCAGCGCCCGCATCAACGTCATCGCCCAGGAGATTCCCACCAGCGAGGGCGTGCACCTCACGGAAATCATCGTCAATAGCCCGCAGTTCTTGGAGGCGCAGTGGCGCTATGGCTACCACCTCACGAAGGAGGACGGTGGCATCAAAGTCACGCAGCTCCAAGTGTAAGTCAACCACCACCAAACTTCTAGCCCCTGAGCCCCTGACAGCAACATTGTTTAGCTTACTTACTCACAACTTTAGTGGCTCTCACATCGCCCCCAACCCCTTCGTCGAGACCACCCTCAACTTCGCCCTGACCTACATCACCGGCACCAGCAAGCACCGCCGCTCGCACGCTGTCAAGTCCTCCCGCCTTACCATCCTCGCCGACAACGACTACTACTCCCAGCCCGCGCCCCCCTCCCAGGCCTCGGCCCCAGCATCCGCCTCTCCCCCTTCGGCCTCCACCTCCTCCTCCACCACCCCTCCCGCCTCCTCCATCAACGCCCGCGCTGTAAGCCGCTTCGCCCGCTTCCCCGTTCCCATCACCGCCGCGCACAAAACCGGCCTCGGCTCCTCCGCCGCCCTCGTCACCTCCCTCACCGCCGCCCTCCTAACCCACTACCTGGACCCCCTCCTCTTCGACCTCTCCACCCCCGCAGGCCAACAAGTCCTCCACAACCTCGCGCAGGCAGCGCACTGCGCCGCCCAGGGCAAGGTAGGCAGCGGCTTCGACGTCGCCGCCGCCGTCTACGGCTCCTCTCTCTACCGGCGCTTCAGCCCTTCGGTGCTATCCCAGCTTCCTGAGGCCGGCGCACCGGGTTTCGCGCCTGCGCTAGAGCGCGTAGTTCGCGACGCGGACGGTGACTTATGGGACACGGAGATCAAGAAGGACGCAGTCAGCTTACCGCCGGGCGTGGCCGTGCGGATGTGTGATGTCGACTGCGGCAGCCAGACGGTCGGGATGGTGAAGTCTGTGCTTGCCTGGCAGGCGAGGGAAGCGGAGGGGGCGAACGCGCTGTGGGCTGAGCTGCAGAGGAGGAATGAGGCGCTCGCGGCGGTGCTGAAGGAGGGGCGGACGGAGGAGATTCGCGGCGCGGTGCGCGCTGTGAGGGAGCTGGTGAGGAAGATGGGCGTTGAGAGCGGGGTGCCGATCGAACCGGAGAGTCAGACGGAGTTGCTGGATGCGCTGGAGAGCGTGCCGGGGGTGTATGGGGGTGTGGTGCCAGGTGCGGGTGGGTTTGATGCGTTGGCGTTGTTGGTGAAGGATGACGCGGAGACGGCGGCGAGGATTGAGGAGTTCCTTGAGGGATGGAGCAAGGAGAAGGGAAGCAGGGTGGGTTTGCTTGCCGTGAAGGGCGAGATGGAGGGAGCCAGGAAGGAGGAGTTGGCTGTCTACCAGGGGTGGCTACAGTAGTGAGATCCGTGAGGTGTTCTTGAGACGCCCCCTCCTAGTAGGCATATCAGCACGGAAGAGGAGAAGATCAACAACCAAAAAAGCTCAACCGTAGATACGGAGAACCAACATCAAGTAAACTCTTACACATGTCATCTTCCAGCCGAATTTGGCCACCGCCATGCTTTTGGCGCCAGACAAGTAACTCAGATAAGCGAACCGGGTGACCTGCACCCGGAGATGTGATATTACTATTGTATTTTTATTTCATTTGAAGGCCCGTCAGATCAGACCGATATTCATTCTTCTACCCTGTCAGCGACTAAAAGAAAATGACATCCGTGGAAGAACGCTTCATTACCGCAAATGATATCCATCAACTCCTAAGGAAAGAGCTCGCCAGTCCCACCCATCGCAGCGTCTAATATCCCCAAGTCCCACCATGCTGTTGTAGTACACACGATGAGAGAATAGCTGTAAACGTGAGAGGGAGAAAAACCAAAAACGAGCAGCGGTGGCGTAGTAATAATGCAGGGTAATTCGTGATGAAGGGAAGAAAATAGTGGTCGTGGTGGTGGTACACATCATCCCGGAGATGACACACAGATATATCGATAGAGCCATCCGTGGCTTCAAGACAGTAGCCTCGACCGCACGGATCGGGGACTTCCTCGCGGCGTCAGGGGACTAATAGGGCTTCCGAGGTCGAGATCCATCGGGTTGCTCATGTGTGACGAGGTAGCTGAGATCGGGAGCGACGAGGAGAGGAACGGCATCTCTTCGGCGGCCATAAGACCCGTTGGCACGGAGCCCCGAGACGAGGCCCGGATAGGGATCGGCGGAGGCTGTCGGGGGTGGGTGTAGTCGGGGGTCGACGAGCGCGAGTGTAAGTGGTCTGCAATACCGAGGCAGCTTGCGGCGGCTTTTTCACGGAGGACGGTGATCCTGTCACATAAGGTAAGTACGACGTGTAATTGTGCAATTGCTGAGCCAACTTACTCATCATGAGTAAGACCAGGCAGAATGGTTGTCTCCTTTTTAAAGTCGAATGGTTGCGACTAATACTACAGTGTCAGTCTATTGTTCGAGTTGGCAAGCCTGGGAATATATTACTTACAATTTGAAGCTGCCGCTTCGCATCCTTCCTGCGTCTGAAGCCAACCATATCCTGCAGCGAAGCGCAAAATCTCTTGACATTAAAACAGATCTGCATGGTGGGCATCTCGCAGCGCGTCTGTGAGCGATGAGTGTCGAATTAAGGTATTTATGGGGGTTTCAATACAGAGGAAAAATGTCCTCAATATGGACCCGGGTGTTGCGGTTCGTACGTCCGTACAACAAGAGGCCCGCAGTTGAAACAGGACCGCGTGAAAGACAAAGAAAGGACGATGATGAATTTGGTGAACGAAAGACGGGATAGCGAAGCGAGTTTAGGAACAGAGAACCGGCAACTCTTCAAAGAACAAACGAGTGGCAAGGGCGATCGAACAGTCCATGGATCAAAGATCGTGGCTTGTCGAGTACAGCCTCTTTTGGGTACAGCTTCAGCGTGGTCGCCCCTCCAATGACGGATTCGGCACAAAGACAGCGAGCGCAAACATCTTGTGAGACGACGGGAACTCAAAGAAGATATATGGTGAGATGGGATCTGAGCCCGGTTGACTGGAACTTTACTCTTACTGGACGACGCCCTCGGTCGGGAGTCCGAGGAATGCTGAAGGGATTCCGCGGTAACATATACCGAATCCGCACCCGGGCTATTGGGTCTGGAATGCCACCGATAATTTGAGATTTCTGTTTGAGACATTGCAGTCGCGCTGCAATTCGCGAGGTTGACATTGATGTTTTATCTGGGTGGTGCTGACACCGGCGCGCACGCGTTTGAAGTTATCCCTTACAGAGTTTCCGGGCGAGGGATTCGCCACGACCCTGAGACCGACTTACTTGGGGTAGTCTTTCAAGTGATAGCTCTTCAGCTTGACGAATTGATCGAAGCCAAATTTGCTTAATGTAACACCCTTGCCCGAGGTTTTCCATCCTGTCCACGCGAGATCCTGTTGCATGAGATGTTAGTGAGGTTTGGATTCCAGGCTGGAATTGCAACTGGTCGATGACATACCGGACTGGGGAAATCGCAGCGATTCACAAACACTGTACCAGCCTCGATCTGTTCGCACAATGCATATCCTCGTTCCGTATCTTTGGTCCAGACACTTGCAGTGAGGCCAAATTCGCTGTCGTTCATCAGGTTAACCGCTTCCTCATCGTTCTTGACTTTCATGACTGGGATGACTGGCCCGAAGGTCTCATCCTTCATGACTGTCATGCTGTGATTGACATTAGTAAGAAGCGTTGGCACGACGAAATTTCCTGTCCCAGGAAGATTGGCAAATGTCGCATTTTCCGGCGTGGGATTTGTAGCACCCTTGTCTAGGGCATCTTGAATGTGCGCCTCGATGGTCTCCTTTGATCTTTTCGAGATCACCGGTCCAAGGTGTGTCTCCTTGTCGTGCGGATCGCCGACGTGATAGCCCTTCAGAACATTCTGGACCGCGGCAACGAACTCATCGTGAACTGTCTCGGCCACGTACACGCGCTCAATCGAACAGCAGCTCTGGCCCGAGTTAAAAACGGCCCCGTCGACGATTTCTTCCGCTGCCCAGGCGATGTCGACGTCGTCTCGGATGTAGGCCGGATCCTTGCCTCCGAGCTCGAGCCCGACGTTGACGATGCGATCCGATGCAGCCCTTTGCACGGCCAACCCACCAGCGGCCGAGCCGGTGAAGCAGACGAGCGACACCTTGGGATTGCGTACAATGGACTCAATTATGGTTGGAGAGCCCGAGTGAAAATACTGAATCACACCGTTAGGAAGTCCAGCTTCAGCAAACGCGTGTGATACCTGCTCAACGATAGTGGGGGTCTGCGGCGACGGCTTTAGGATAACCGTGTTGCCGGCCAACAGGGCGGGGATCAGGCTGTTGACAAGAATGAGGTAGGGGTACTGGATGCAGTCAGAACGGGGCGTCCCGAACTCCGTCTCACAGTGTCCGTGATACTCACATTCCAAGCGAAGATGATGAGCACCGGGCCAACAGGGACCTTGCGGATGAACCGCTTGAAACCCTTCTCAGCCTCGCCATCCGTGTCCTTGAGCACGTCGTCGCTGATCTTTAGGAGATACTCAGCCCGCTTGATCGCGGTGGCGACTTCTTTGCCTGTGTAGGCAATGGGGCGTCCCATCTGGACGGTGAGTTCCAGCGCCAAGTCATCCTGCTTCTCAGCAAGCACCTTCAGGGCCTTCTTGATGATTATCTGACGATCTGCCAGAGGGGTGATACGCCATGCCTGGAAAGCGGCGGTGGCAATATCCGGGAGCTGCTCAAGTTCCTGTGCTGAGATGCCGTTCCGCGTGAGGATGGGCTCGTTGGTGGTGGGGGAGATTGTCGTGATCACTTCGACAGACATGGTGGCGTATGGGACACGCAAAGAAGTGAAATCTAGCGGCAGATTAAAAACTGTTGAGATTTGGTGTTTCCAGAGCACAGCACGTAGGTGACAATAAGCAACCTGAACTGTCCCTTCCTCGTGTGTTAGTTGCCCCTCCAAGCTCTCCGTCCTCGGCCCAACCAGCCTGCCCAGCGATAAGATAAGCGGTTCCAGGCGGTTACATCATCGGACACTAACAATTTTGGGGCTTGATATCTTTTTGGTCTGGAAGTAGCGCAAAGGGCAAGACGATGCTGGCGAAAGAAATTGGATTACTGTACCTTCTGTGTAGAACTGTTCACCTGATGACGGGGCTCCCAGCTCCGTTTGTCTTTATCCTGGTATTAGTGTTGACTTGTACCGAGGGGCGTGGTTCCACGTCACTTCGGTGCGGTATTGAGGGGGGAATGCTTGTGTATCGTTTACAGCTACGGAGAACTGAGCATGCCAATTAAGAAACGCCCGCATAGATAAATCATCCAGGTGAATGCAAATATTATTGCAAGGTGTTCGGAGGTCCCAGTCAAGGGCGGAAACGGGTTGTCGGTCTCCACGTGTAACCCTAACCCATGCTGGGCCATTCTGCCGCCCCACCCTGCCAGGAAATCGCTACACCGCCTAATTTTGTCGAGCTTTCGCTGGATCAAGGCTATGCCCCACGATCGATAGATCCCGCCAACTAACCAGGATTGTCGAATTCTAACAAAATGGCCGCCGAAAAGAAAAACGAGTTTCTCGATGCTGGCGAAAGTGACGACGATGTCGGCCGTGCCTCCGACTCCGAAGATGACCTACGAAAGGGCGGGCGGAGCGCCAAGCGCAGGAGGGTAGACAACTACGAAAGCGACGCAGAGGACTTTAGCGATGGCGGTGACGAGGACGGAAATGATGGCGGTGCATCTGCGGGTGGTGAAACAACTGGCTCAGGAGAGGAGGAAGCTGGCGAAGGCTCAAAACAGAGGAAAAAGAGCGGGGAGACGAAGTCTGAAAGCACCAAGGACGAACTACCGGGCGTAACGAAGCCCCTAACAAAGAAGAATCTTGTCGCAACCGATGCCGCCATCAAGAAGTCCGGAGTGGTCTACATTTCCCGCATACCGCCATTCATGAACCCGGCCAAACTGCGCTCCCTTCTCGAACCCTATGGGCAGATCAATCGCCTCTTTCTTGCCCCCGAGGATCCCTCTTCGCGCAGCAGGCGCATCAAAGGTGGAGGCAACAGAAACGCAGTTTCACAGAAGGATGGGTGGAATTTGTGCGCAAAAAGGATGCAAAGAAGGCCTGCGAGCTTCTGAATGTACGTCCGAAACGGAACCACATCCCTGAAAAGTGACGAGTGCTAACATCGCTTTAGGCCCAAACAATCGGTGGCAAGAAGGGAACGTACTACCGTGACGATATCTGGAATCTTCTGTATCTTTCCGGCTTCAAATGGCACAATCTGACAGAACAGATTTCAGCTGAGAATGCGGAAAGAGCAAGCAGGATGCGCGCCGAGATCAGCAAGACGACGAAAGAGAACAAGGAGTTCGTGCGCAATGTGGAAAGGGGTAAAATGCTGGACGGCATGCATTCAAAAGCGGCAGCAAAGCAGAAGAAGGCCGAAACAGAGGGTACCAGCGACAAGCCGAAGCCGACACCAGAGGGCCAGGGCGAGAAAACAAAGGAGAGGAAGCGCACCTTTACGCAGGTGCCCCTGGTGAAGAAGAGGAGGTTTGATGAAGGCCAGCCAGAGCAGGTCCAGAGGGTCTTAAGCAAGATCTTCTAATCCCTGACATTTGGTGGGGTCGAATCGGAAAGCGTCCTTCGCAGGACAAAGACACGCCTACAGCCATTTCAGCCCGATCGACACTGCCTTATGTGGGTGTTAAGCTTCCAAGCTATGTTTCGTCAGATGGCTAGGATTAGCGGATGATATTTGTTCGTTCAAGACGTCCTGTCTCCAGTGTCTCAATATATCCTGATATGATAACATGTCACGTTCACGCATTTGATGCTCCACATTCCTTTTCCGTACCTTGCTCGCCCCGTTCACTATCCACACAACTCCATTCGCGAGAATACCCAAAATAGAGACCACGATGGCTCAAGCCGGCATTTCGTCGAGCGGAATACCGCCGGCTTGTGAACCCACAGGCGGTAGTCAACAGGAAGACATCCGAGAGGGTACTGCGACTCACATTCGGGCTCTTGGTCTCACGCGCGAGAAGGCAGCAGAGCTTCAGGGCTACATCAGACGGCTGCTCGATGGACGTGGGGATGCAAGCAAACCCTGCTCAAACTGCCATATTGATGAGGTACTTCTGGAACGATACCGGGACGAACTAAGCGGTGCTCCCGAGAGTGTTGTTCGGTCAGCTTTTCGCAGCTTCGTTTATGCTGTCAACATGAACGTCGATCTTCCGGCATGTGTTAGCACCGACCAGAGCCCTTCAGTCCCTTCATTCAGCGGCATCCTCAAGGAGCAAGATATGTCTTCGTTTCCAGGTTTGAATCCAGAAAAAGGAAGCGGGAATCCAATCTCGACAAGGCCTGGGGACGAAAGTCATACTGTCCACCCATCCGTCTACATAAGGGAGACTCCTAGATTAAGCGAGGATAATCTCTCAATCAGAACTCCCACCCCCATGCCATCAATGAGAAGACCGTCGAACCAGTCTTCATTTGACCTCACCAACCCCCTGTTCAAAGAGGCTTTGTATGAACGCTCTCAGATGATGCCTGATCCGTTATTCGCCAGCGGAAGGCAACAACAAGAGCAGACACCTTCACCGAACTCGGTTATACCACGGGGTAACCACCACCACCAGCAGCAGCAGCAGCAGCAACAACAACAACCGCAAGCGGGTAACTCGGCCCCCCAAACAGTCTCTCCCGCTCCTCGACGCCATTCTGTTCCAGACCACGGGACTCAGGGTCCTGAACAGCAACCCGACACGGCAGTGCCCAGGAGAGCCATCACGTATCCCTCCCACAGTCAGAACATACAAAAGACACCACGGTTGGCTATGCCCCTGAACAACGAACACCCCGGCATCCAGCGCCAGCCCCGCCCTCGAACCGCCCTCGTCGCAGATAAAAACAGCAACACCACCACCAAAGCAAACGACATACCCCCGAACACCTCCCCGCCACCTCATCCAGCTCAACGCACATCGGACGCTACCATTCGCAACCTCTGCGAAGCCACCCTTCTAGAGCGCGAAGAAACCCATTACTTCCACGTCACTGTAACCACCACCCCCCAGACCCAAACCGACACAGCCTCCAACTCGCCCCTTTCCCCCAAAACACCACGCACCCGAACCCGCACCCACCAAGTCACCGTCCAGCCCATCCCCTCCCCGCTACTTCCACCACCACCACCACCCCCGCCGCCGCGAACAATCCTCAAGCGCCCCGCCACCTCCCGGCCCGAATTCCAACGCGCCCCTCCGCCTCCCCTTTCACACCTCGCGACTCCACCCTCCAACCTCCAACCAGCAGCCCAAATCCTCCAGGAGCATCGGGCCCGAAGGCGCAGTAGGCAAGTCGCTATTATTGAAGATAACAAAGAGGACATCGCCATCCGGGGAGGGGGTGGCAGCACTGGTACAGAGACGTCTTATCCTACCTCTTCTTCTTCGTCGTCATCGTCACTTTCATCAACGAATCGGGCAAGGGCGCAGAGACTGGCGGATAGGGCAAGGGGTGAGGATCGTTTGAGGAAGGGTGAGAGGGGTGGGCTGCTGGGGAGTATTTTGTGCTTTGCAAAGCTACGCTGACCTTGCATAAATTTTTGGTCGGCGGGCGGAACTTCATGCTGGAAGTTCTTGTACTATTTCGGAGATGTATGTTATGTCTCGGTATTGCAGGTTGGTTTTTATGTCTGGGTATGAAGCTATGGTTCACTGCCATTAATATCATGTAAGGCGAGACAAGCACTTTTGGCCGTCAATCACGAGAAGAATGAGAAGAGATGGGGCTTGAAGCCGGAGACAGACAGTTCAGGCAATTTTCATTATGCCATCATTGTTAATTCTATATCGCATTCCGAGGTTATCGTCACTCGTCGAGCCCATTGCATGACAAAATCATAAAATGTCGTTCTTAAATAGACTCCGAAAAAGCGCATCCACATCCCACTTGGCGACCTTACTCTTCCTTCTTCTCCTGGATAGCCAACTCATCAAAGTCATCAAGGAGCTCTTCCATGTTGATCTTCGGCCCTTCATCGTCCATCGTCATCTCTGTCTCCGCAACACTCATTGCGTCCGGATCCTGCGCCTTCTTCTGCTTTGCGCTCTTGTACAGCGCCAAAGCAGCCCGCAGCTCCTCGTCTTCCTCCACGTCCCTGAGGAAGTTCTCGTACTCGGCATCCATCTTCGTCTGATCTGACGCCTTGGGCAGGAGATCACCATCATCCTTAGCCATGCGCTTAAGCTTCCAGTTCCTCCTCCTGTTCTTGCGACGGTTGGGATAATGTTTCTTCACCAGAATTACGTCGGGTATTGTCGAACCGAAGGCCTTCGACTCTTCGATGGCATCGAAGGACGAGGAGTTGTAGTTGGAGCCGGTGACCAGATATCCCATAGCGGAATCTCCAGGGTGCAGAATGTTTCCAAGATGTGTCCTTGTGAAGAATGTCCTGTCGTTAACTCCAAGATCTGAAGACTTGGCGAGAGTTACTTCGGAAAGACCCCACTTCCCCTTGCGCTGGCCCGTGGGCTCGATGTCCATGACGATGAACTCTACCATGTCCGGAGCGCCCGTTAGCGGTCCAAAAGGAGCGCGCCAGTAAGTATCTGCGCTGATCTCGGCTGTCTGTAGGGTGTTGGGGTCGAGGAGGTTGACTGACGTGCCGATTCGGTGGCAGAGAAGAAGGGGGCAGATGCCTCCGAACTGTCTGGCAAGCTTCAACGGGAGCGCAACCAAGTCATCTCTGCATACCGGTACAATCTCCACTGAGTAACTGAACTTGTAGCTCTTATTTCCGGTATGAGTATCTTGCGAGATGAGATGCTTCGACTCCTTCACGAATACCGGCACGACGGATTTTAAGAAGTTGATGAACGTCACTGCCTGGTTCTGATGCGCGAAGTAGAAATCGATGCCATCCCTCTCCTCCTTAATGTTGATTGTGTCCCGATGCGCTTGGTGCTTGAGGATCAACTGTTCGAGAAGCAAGAACGTCCGCTTGTGCGTCACCTTCTGGCGCACCTGCACTGCGGCGCGCCAGACGTTGGCGGTATAGGACTTTGCGCAGTCGCGACATTGCTGGTATGCGACAACATACACCACTTCGAAACTTTGCTGCATCAAGACACCGTCCGTGACCGAGTCCTGGATGGTAATTTGGACCCTGATTCTCCGCGAATGGGGTTCTGTCCAGATAAATCTGGCATCTGTGATCCGCACCTTGCCCAGGTTCCTCAGTCTCTTTAGACAGAGTGATAATAGCTCGCGCGATTCGGGGGAGGCTGAGATCCAGCTGTTTGGCGGCTGAAGCCATCTGTCGCAGTCGCGGCAGAAATGCAGGGTGCCGTCTCTCGGGATTCCTTGGGAAATGTCGACAGTGGATTTGATGCTGGAAGTTTAATTGTTAGTCTGCCATTGCGACATGAATGCCCAACGCCTTGCCAGGGCACTTACCAGTCGTAGCAAAGGGCGCCAGCGGAAGCTGTGCCATCGATAGGTGCGCCGCAGTTGCAGCAGAGAATTCTGGTAAACTCGTCAGTATTTGCAATGCTTCCAAGCCCATGTTGCGCACGAGCGACCTACGTTGCGCCTGTCCGTGAACTCCCCATATTCGGTTCCATCGGGACCATGCCCATGGGAGCGTCAAGATCCATCGTTGCGTGCTGGCTCGAAACAGTCGAGGTGTTCTAGATGGATGTGATTTGGTTGAGTGCAACTCGAGATTGGACTTTGTCTCAAGGATATGGCGACAAGAAATGGCTGGCGGACGGTTAATGAAATGCGCTGCAAGAGGCGGGGCAACGCTTTCTCAAGATTTTTCGCAGACACCAAAATTGCCCCGCGCTGGTTGATAAGCAGCTTATCGCCTTCTGTGGGGCTCGAGGACCGGGATGACGAGAGTTTCGCCACCCGCCAAGCTCTCTTCACAGCCGGCTGCCAGCTGAAAACAGGTCCTCTATAGCCCCTGGTGGCCCCTTTCACCTTTGTTTACGAGGTATGAGTCAAAATAAACTATCACCGGCTTGGCCATGGTGGATGTCTTTGCGCCAATTTACCAATCAGCAGGGGAATAAATGATAATGTATATATGCCACATGGCCGCCCAAGCGCTGTGATTCCGGGCCAGGATGTTACCCCGACGTCGTCGACAGTAGCTCTAAAACCTACAGTTCCACCATAAACACATACATACGACCATACCCACTGGAGAACTCGGGATCCCGTCCGCTCTCCCATAGATAAGCCAGTGAGGGCCAGACTAGTAGTTGGGTCGGTGACGACCAGCGAATCCCTGGTGTTGTATGTTTTTTGCTGTTCTCTCCTTTTTAGCTCTTCGTCTCTCTTTTGCTTCTCCCTATCAATCTTGCGCCCATCCTCTCGCCTCACGGAACACACTGGGGCCCTTTGATTCTCGAGGGTGAGTTATCGTAATGTCTTATTAGTTGTGTAGTCTCGCTTCCCATATCTAACCAATATTCCATATACATAGTTGCCGTCATGACATGCCCCAACCGACTTCAGACAACGTGGAAAATGTCGGATTCCGAGTCCGCCGCTTTCACCATCTCCAACACGTTACTGCTCGGCCTGATAATAATCCAGACGAGATAACCGAGTTTATTTCCCTTGCCCTGGAAGACGAAAAGGACCGCAAATTCCTAATCTGATTCTCTCACCAAGTGACAGAAGGCATCATGGAGGTCTTGAAATCCCACATGCGTACGATGAGCCCAGTCGTACCGCGGTTGGGTCCTGTAACCGACCGGGAGCCCATGTTCCATCACTTAAACCGACTGTTGGATGGGATCTGTGGACAGGACGCCGGAAACCAGAGCCCGTCACTTCTCCGGGCCGCCACCGTTGAAGTTCATGCTGTAACCCCCTGTCTTCTCATCCTGCACCATTTTGAAGCTATCAGTACTCAGTCCAAACGGCTTGAGCAATCCATTGCCAAGGTCTTTCAGCTTCCCCCACATCTCCGCCGTCTCGGTTTCCTGTGCTTCCTTGACACGGGGTGGAAGAGTACGTAGCTGCGCCTGAACAATCTTCTTGTCGGCTGCTCCAAGATTCGTGGGCATATCCGCCAATTTCTTGTAGTCACCGAGCGCCCCTTCAAGGTTTGTCCATCCGCCCAACTCACTCCGGGCGCGTGCCCGTCGCATCAAGGCTTTGGCCCGTATCCGCGCAATATCTTCCGCTCTCTTCCTTCGCGCAGTCTCGGCTTCGTCATCCGTTGAGTCCTGGATAGCGGGGCCCGCGATTTTGGCACCAGGGCTGACAATCTCGAGCTCAACAGCATCCTCCTCCTCTTGTTTCTTGGCCTTCTCGGTCTCATCCTTCTCCTTGATTTCTCGCTCCAGTTTGTCCAGGCTGCCAAGCGCAGAAGTGGCACTGGCCGTGGCTTCTTTCCACTCCTCCAACTTCAGGTGGCAGGCTGCAACATTGGAGTGCAGAACCGCCATCTCGTAGTCAAGATAGATTGGACAGACCGCCAAAGCCTCGTTGTACTTGTTGATGGCCGCATCATACTTTCCAGAAGTGAAGAGAGAGTTGGCTTCAGCTTTGTGGGCATTGGACGCCGAAACCATCTCCTGTGTAACGGCATGTGGCACACGGTCAGTTAGATGTTTAATGTGCGTAACACATGGGGTTACTTGCGACTTCCTCCCTAGGGGAGAATCTCTCCTGGACTTTCTCCTCGTCGCCGTTTGAAGGCGCGTCGTGGGCTGACGCCCCGACGTCACTGGCTGACATGACGTTCTGTTTCGCTGGAGTCGGCTAGACTGTGATTGCGGTTGTGTCGGAACCAAATCTGGTGGATGCGTGGAGATGCGAACCGCCAAGATGGCACAAGGCCCCCCTCTCGGATCGTAGTTAAGCTAGAGTTCGAAAGGTTGTGGCCGCCGTGAGCCTGAGGTGACCGTACTGTCAGTGGGTTGGGTTCTTTCACATGCGATGCTGCAGCTCTGGTGCAAGAGGGAAACCTGCCCCGCCAAATGGCAATTGGCTCAGCACGTCATGCATGCTGGCTCCCGTTAGGCTTGTCCACCTGGATCGTCCCCGCCGGCCATCTGAACAAACGACATCCGAATGCCGGGCAGCCCACAAATGCAGGCGTCTAGCCCCTGTCACGAGCATCGCCCAGTTGAAGCTTCCAACTAGTGACCGTTCTTATCTCGTGGTTTTAGACCGACCGACCGCCGTTGAACAAGGGTAAACGGCCCGAGGTATCCCACTTCACCGGGCTTCCTCCTGCCCGGCTTGCAGCCGCCTCCAGGCTTCGCTTCCAACGGCGCCAATGGCTCCTAAGAACGGTGATATCGCCTCGATCTTGACCATCAGATGTTGGATGAGGCTCGAGAGCTCAGGTGGGGCAGGAGCTTCAGGTCGCAATGACCGGGGTCTCCCGCAGCTAACATTAGGTACACCTTCCTTGTCCTCTCCAACTTTTCGACCTTACCCCTCCACCCCTCTGTTTGTTCCTCAACCATCCGATCCCCATTGCGCCTCCCCTATACCGCCGGTGACCTTATCATTTGCATGTTTAATTTTACGCTTATCAAAGGACTGTTTCACGTTGGATTCTTGGATACCAGAGACAGCTGTCTGCCTTATTCTAGCATCCGACGAACCTGCGCCGTTATTTAAGACCCTCCCACCCCCAGGCTCCAGTAACCACCAAGAGACACCAACCCCTTCACACGCAATACGTCTATCTTGAAGTGTGCCAGACTACTTTGTGCACTCAAGACAATTGTACCAGTTTACACAAAGACTCACCATGGCTGCCAGAACTGAGTAGGCTTTCCAAGACCCCGCCGCAATGCGCCTCGCGCCCCCCTGAAAGCGAGCAAACGACTGACTGTTTGGTTTGTTGCCAGGTTTCCACCCATTCGGGCCTGCCTGTTCGACATGGATGGGCTCTTGCTTGACACTGAGGATATCTACACCCTGTGTGTCAACCTTGTCTTGGAGAAGTACCAACGGCCCAAGCTGCCCTGGACCATCAAGGCAAAACTCCAAGGCCGTCCCGGGCCCGCCGCAAACGCCATCTTCGCCGAGTGGTATGCGCCTTCCTCCGCATGTCTTAATTTCCTACGCCATAGCTAACAAAGCTGGTCAGGGCCCAACTTCCTATCAGCCTCGAGGAGTACGCCAAAGAGCTCTACGCGCTTCAGGGCCAGCACTTCCCCGGAACTCAGCCGCTTCCAGGCATCGTGAAGCTGCTCGGAGATCTCGGCCGAACTCGCTACTGGGACCTCAAGAAGAAGTCCGCGGCCGCCAACGGAACCTCCAACGGCAACTCGTCGCCCCTGCCAAGCCGGGTCCACATCGCACTCGCCACGTCTTCCCACGAAGTCAACTTCCTCCTCAAGACTAACCACTTGACAGAGCTCTTCAGCGTGTTCGAGGGACACCGTCGCGTCTTGGGAGACGACAAGAGAATCCCCGCTGGACGCGGCAAGCCGCTCCCCGATATCTTTCTGCTCGCGCTGCGTACAATCAACGAGTCCCTACCAGCCGGCGAGGAGCCCATAAAGCCCGAGGAGTGCCTCGTCTTTGAAGACAGCGTACCTGGGGTCGAAGCTGGGCGCCGCGCTGGGATGCGCGTCGTCTGGTGCCCTCACCCCATGCTGAAGAAGGTTTACACTGGTCGCGAGGCTGAAGTGCTGGCTGGCCGCACCGGCGAGGCTGGCGATGTCGATTTGCACCAGGTCGGCCAGCTCGACGACGGCTGGGCTGACTACTACCCTACTCTCGTGGACTTCCCCTACGAAAAGTACAGCATCGTTGTCCCACCTGTTGAGGTTGATGACGAGTTGAGCATGCAGGAGCAGGCCAAGATTGAGAACGGGGAGGAGATCCAGGCCGTGGAGACCGCTACGTGAGCAGTGGCTCATATCTACATTGTCAGTTCGATGTATACCCCTTTTGCGATGGAGTTGGGGATTATGAGGTCGCCGATGGAGTGTGACGGAAGGTGCATTTGACATCTTGCCGGTGCCCTGCATTGTCATGAACAGGATGCGGACACATTGGGATCGTATTGAAGCGAGAGATAATCATAGATTTGGAATTTCGACGCAACATAGACGTACGGCCTGAGGCATCGGGTCACAGATGTCGGAGCCGACATCGGTAGACCGTTAGCAACGCAGCGAGAAGCATGGTTACATTACAGCGAGGCTAAGCAGAGAACCCCGGCCCGGGCGCAGATGACAAAACATTTTATCACTATTCTTGTCAATTGGCGAGAGACAAGCATTTCGATTTGACAGGGTGCGTGAGACATTCATGAGACGGAAGTGTTGTTGTGACTCCAGTCTGCCCCAAGCCCGCCAGCTCGTCCTGGTGACATGGAATGATATATCTATCTGGGTATCCAATCCAAGCTAAAAAGTAGGTATCCAACGCTGGAATGCCGGTCGTAAAGTAGCGCCGTAAATGCGTGTAAAGCAGGTCGCACTGCGCTGCTAGGATAATAATAATAATATACATGAAAGAATCGAAGAGATGACAGTCGTAACGCCCCTCATCCACCAGACGATTCCGGGGTATCTTAAGAATGGAAACGTGTCTCACGCCGGCCAGAGCCCCTGGGTTTTTGCACCAGAGGCCCGATTGGGCGGCTCGTACCAGTTCTGGTACGGGTGGTTCTTTTTCCCAAAGTCTGCATTCGCCAAAAGGGGGTTGACCATCGGCCTCATTGGCGTCGGCGCTACTGGCGGGGTAGATGTCACGGTTCGGGCCGAAGGGCTCTGTTGCTCCTCTGGTTGTAGGAGCGGAGAAAAGAAGCTGAGTGGTGGACCCGGGCCCGTTGATGATCTGTGACCAGTGATAGGGCCGAGGATACGTGATGTCGAGTTTGTTTCCCAGCCCCATTTGACTTTCAGCTCGCCCACAATCCTGCCAAGGCGCCATCCCGTTTCCTTGCTTGTTCTCTCCATAATCGCCAGTACTTCTGTTTGTTCTTGTCGATCAGTGAGAACAGCGCCAGCAACGGCAAGCGACCGGAGGGCCCCGGACGCGACGGCAGGGTCTTTGGTGTGGGCGATGATCCCGCAAGTATGGTGAGCATGAAGCAGTTGTGACATCCGGTTGTCCTCGCTATCGCAGGCCTCCATCGGGTTGATTTGAGCAAGTAGACACATGGCTGTGTGGTAGAACAACCGCCCTAGGATCGAGGGTCTCTTGACGAGCCTGTATTTACGATCAGCAAAAGTAAACAACAGCGGAGAGCAAAATCTTACCAAACGCGAGGGAACAGCGAGATGCTTGAGGGCGCGGAATATCCATATGGTTGCATCGAGCGGGGGCAGTTGGCATTCCATGCGTCACATAGACCCTTCAGCCTCTTCCACTCATTGAATCGACTCTGCCGGCGGGCTTGTTCATCGTGCGGCGAAGCCTCTTGGAAACGGGGAATATTGGCCTGAAAGTTCGTGATCTTCGCCAGGATATAGAGAATACGGTGTACCCAGAGTTCCTCGTCACCGTCGGTGTTCTTAAGCGGGCCGTCTCTGTCTCCATCGACCGAGCCACCGGTCCTGGGGGTGGGCGTCCAATTTGTGAATTCAAGATCCAGCCCCCATTGATCAGGATCCCAAGCTGTCTGCCAGTTAAAAGCCAGGCAGCTGAGCACTTCCATGCCGATGTTGACCCAAAAGCAAGCACCACTGATCCCGGGCGACGTCGCATCCCATCCGCACTCTCGTATCAGCGCACGAGCACCAGCAATGTGGCTCATGCGCGAGTTGGGGCTTTCGTTCATAATCTCGTATACGTTTAGTATTACAGCCGTCGTAGCGCATTCGGCCATGTTTCGGTCCGGGTCCTTCAGGCATCGCAGCAGGCTTTTCGTGGCCTCGTCGTAGTAGTAATGGGCTTTATCTTCGCCCTGCCCCTCAACCAGCGACAAATGTTTGGCCCCGCAAGCTAAAAGCGCGTTAAGAAGCATAGGTGACTGCAGCGCAAGGTATGGCAATACCCTGCTGAACTGCTTTTCTTTATCCATCACGTCCATCCAGATGGCCACTGAATCGGTGAAAGCCTGCATGAAGCGAATTTCATCCTCCGTGCTCAGGTATTCTCGCTCGCCCGTGGACCTCTCATTCGGCGGCGTCATCAGACCGTCGGGCACAGCTCCTGGTGTTAGCCCTGAGCTCTGGGGAAAACACGGCGATGGCAGGCTCGAAAAGTCACCGAGTCTATGTCCCTGTGATCGCCGGAATGCGTCTTCCCGAATCGCATATTGGTCAAGCATCATTGCGTTTCGGTTTGGCGTGACAGAGGGCGCGGGGGGTGCCTGTGATACCGGCGTATGGGTAATAGCAGGTAGGAACGCGTCGCTGTCTCTTCGTACTTGTAGATGGCTATCCTGGTAGCTGGCTGGATTTTCGGGCTGGGCTTGGTGATTATGGCTCCATCTATGTCGGCTCGGCGGGATACTGGCAACCTCAAGCTCGCGTGGTGGTGTAATATCTTCAGCAGACCGGGGATAACGTCCAAGTCCTCCTCGATATTCAGATGCAATCATCCGCGATTCGTCATGAAATTGGACTAGATGATTAAATTAGTACGTATGCTGCGGAAGCCTCCGAAGCCGGTATCGTATCGAGACGGCTGCTGGCATAGAACCCACAAGGGAGGGGACAGCATACCTGACCAGTCCCGTGTCTGCGGCACCATGGGCGGATTCTTTACCTGAGTGTCAATGAAGTTAAGACGCAGGCCACGCTTGCACTCGCGACTGCTCTTACGGCAATTGTTGCAATCAGGTGTTCCTTCGTCGCACTTCAAATGTCGTTCGCGGCAGGTTAGGCACCCCGTGCGAACACGGCGTGATTTCGCGGTCGCCGGGATCGCGGATGCAGTTGCCCTAACCTCGCCGCTACCGCTGCCACCCGTACCTCGTGCCGACCCAGGCCTATCATGATGGAGGACCGGCTCCGTTGACATGGCCGATGCTCTACGCTTGACCGCTGGCTTACTCTCGCTGGGCACAGGTGAAACAAGCTTCTGTCGTTTTGAGGGCGGAGTCTCGAAGTGATCGCGGGGACTGTAGTTGCTACTGGGTGTTGAGTACGGGGGGGACGGCTCTTCATGCTGCTTATAAGACGAATGAATGTTTGGCTGTGGAAAGCCGTGCGGTTGCGATTCATGTGAAAGCAGTTGGTGTCGTTGAGACGGATTCATTGGCCCGAGGCCGAAGCCTGGGAAGATGTCCACAGCAGCCAGCGTAGCCGTCGCCAGTTTGCCAATGCGCCGTGAGAATCTGTCGCTCGGCGTGCCTGGGAGCAAGGGTGGTTTAAAAGTTACAGAACAGCTTGAGAGAGTGTGAGGCTTGCGGGTGCGCCCGTGTCTGAAGCTCCGGCAGCGTGTGTTGCAGAGAGAGTTGGCTTGCCGTGAGACAAGATTGATTCAAGGTTCGAATCCAGTGCGGCAGTAACTCTAGGCGATAGCGTCACGCGACAAAAGCAAATGGGCATGAGAAAGTTAGGATGAAAGAATGGTCGTTGGCACAGCCGGGGACGAAGGACTACTGAGAGTTGAGATGAGAGCCGGACCGCTGGGAGGTAAGTTGCGTCGCGATGCCCAAAAGTCCCCGCCCATCCATGTGGGGGAATTGGGGGGCTTCAAGGGGTTCGTGTCTGTGCCTTGTCACCCTGAAAGCGGGTTCCCCCCTGTCAGGGTGTCGCTGCTCTGGAGCTAGGTGGAAGGGCAGGTTGCGGGCGAGCGTCAATCGTCCCAGCTGGAAGGCCGCGAAAGCCAAGGAAAATCTCGAATCTCTGGCACTCGGATGCAGTGATGCGCGGCTGGTGAATGGCTAGGTTTGGAGCCCCGGGACGGGGTGGTTGTCCCGTACCTAGTGATATGTAGCCCGGAGCTCGACACTCCCGTCCCGATCTCCTCACGAATTGGGGGCTTCTGGTGCCCGTTGGCCTCGGACTTGATGGAAACACAGAACATCCATCCCGCAGCGCCCTCTGTGCCGAGTGAGCTGCCTGGTTTTTCTGGTCTCACCAGACAGAGACAAGACGGCCTGTGCAATCATGAGCGTTTTCTACTAGTCCGGTCGGTATCACCCTTCCTGAACGGCCCTAAAACAATTATTTGAGCAAGATCAGAGCGCAAGTCCAACGACACCAGACTGGGCCGTTGCAACCTCATCCTCGCAGTGCAGCATGCAAGCTCGGCCGTGCGTGGGATCGCAAGGGTGCCGTGTGCATGCCCACGGATGCAGTGGCAGCGATCTCATCGCCTCCGTGCGCGGCACATGGCTTGATTGGCAACTGCGACGGAGGGTCACTTCAGCCATATTTGAGAGATCATGTGTCTGCAAAGCTGTCATGATGCCAGCATACACCACCTGGCAGATTCCGCTAACTGGCTGACGACGAGAAGCGGCCGAGATGGCGTTCTGCAACTGATCTGCCTCAGATCGCTTTGCCGAGATTGTGGCTCAAAATATCAGGGACTTCCTGACGCGGAAGGGTACGAGGCCATCGCTTGTTTGGTCAGGTCTGAACCTTCGCTTTGTTGATTTGTGTTTTCGAATCGAATATTCTATGCGCCTTCTATCCTGCTTCGTTGTTTAGTCGGCAGCACAGCTTGCGAGGCTCTCACTTCGAGGCTGAGTAGTTTGATCACCAGTCAACGCCAAGGCTGAGATATTTTGACCCATCTCCTAGGTATCAAACGACGGTCGGGACGGCGGGATCGACTTCTCGCAGCCGTGTTGGGCCTCTCGCCAAATGCAAGAGTCTAGAAGCCAGTCGTCCGAATCCAAACAACTGCGGCTTTCCTTGGCCGAAACATTGCCTGGTCAGATGACGCGGCGCTGAACTCGGGTTGTCTAAACTCGTGAGTGCCATCACGCAACTAGACATTGTAAGTACGTGTACGAAGGCTCGGGCCAAAAGAAAGGGTCTCTCTTCTCCGTGCGGAAACACCTTATCGAAATCCTCACACAGTCTTATATCGAAACAGCAAGGCCTGGGTTTACCACATTACAGGCCTTGACGGCATTGTAAAAGGCCTTTTCGGAGCGCAGGAAGTCCTTTTCATAATGCAGGTAGGCTCTTTCAGAATGGGAGATGGCCTGCGATAGGTAAAACCAGGGCGCCTTTAGCAGTGAGGCAGTGAGGATGGAAGCATCTTTCGCACTGGCTGAGGGGGACCCTTTCTTTTGGCCCGAGCCTTCGTAGTGAGCGTTCCTCAACGGCAGAAGCCGAGAGACAACTTAGCGAGCGGTTTCCGCTACCTAGGCTCAGAAGAACCTGCAGCAAAAAGATGTCGCACCAGAAGGCGCACCATGCCCGCACCCAGCTTCGTGAGTCCAATGAGCCAGACGAGGAATCATACTGTGGAATGTTCTCAGATGCAAGTCGAATATCCCTCTGCGTGGTGCATGCTCGGCATCGCCGCAAGGTTGTAGCTTGCAGACACGCAACTTCTGCGCCTCAGCGGCCTGGAATCAGGGCAGGTCAACACCATGCAGCATTGCCGAATCTTGATTCTCAGAATCCAAGTATGCCAAGACGCCAAGCCTTCCGTTGAGTTTGAGAGGAGTGGGGACGACCAGGGGGTTCATCCCTCCAGGCATGTCTGCAACTCGAAACAAGCGGCAAAAAGAACCAGGACTGCATCATTGCAGCGCTGAAACAATCGAACGGCCTGTCTTCCGGTCATGCTGGGGCCTCGCTGGTTGGTGTAGAATGGGTGTGTGAGCACTCGATCCCCACCGTCTGACGTGGAGATGCACTGCTTCCAAATACTCATGGCTGTACGACTGCAGGACATATTATGTGTTGCTCTCTCGGGGCCGGATGTTCTGTTGTGTGACGAGCCAAAAGACATGAACCTGGGAGACGGAAGTGCAGGGCGGCTACGATGAGATCGCGGTGGCCTGCAGGGTAAGGCGAGAAACGTACCCCGCAGTCAACCTGGCATGGACGGACCGGAGAGGGAAGGCACGATGCGGAGAATTAATTTCGCAGAGGGTTGAATTGCCGACCCTGCCAAAACCCTCAAAGCGCCAAAGCAATTTGGAAGCGCCAAACTGGCGATCTGGGTAACTTTTGTCGACGAACATTGGGCAGGTCGCCTTCTAGAAGCCCGACGAGCGCCTTGCTGGCCAATTCCGGCTGTTGCCGCCGTGTGATCGACAGCACCCCCGGGCTCCCGAACCCACGGCCGTTTCGTTTCTGACGCTGGCAATCACCCGCAATTGCGCGCCAGACCATCCATCCTCTCAGATGTCCGCCGAGGACCGGCCTCCTCTGCCCAAGTCGATCCTGCGCGGCCACAAGGCCTCTGTCCATGCCGCCGCCTTCATCCGCGGCAATGAGCGCCTTCTGACTGGCGACGCCGACGGCTTTGTTGTCGCATGGGATCTGACTATTCTGAGGCCGAGGGGTGTCTGGCAAGCCCACACGAATGCCATCCTCGGGCTTGCCGGCTGGGGCCGTGAAAGAGTTGTCACGTAGGCTGCTCTTACCCTCGCGCTAGACCCTAGCAGTTACTGAGCCTCGGGTAGGCATGGAAGAGACAACAAACTCGTGGTATGGAAACTCGGCATTGAAGACGAAGACCGTCTGAGCACCACGCCGCCGCTTGATCCATCTTCAGAGACCAGACCTCAGCCATGGATTCTGTACATGCTGGAGATCAACACCATGAACTTTTGTTCGTTTTCTTCCTGTGCCACCTCTCCGTATACGAGTCTGGAGACTTCAAGTGAGATGCTGGTTGCAGTTCCCAACACTCTCGCCTCAGAAGCTGTAAGTTTCCGGGATGGGTTGTTCTGGGTTTAGCCAGACCACTGATTGTGTTCTGTCAGATTGATATTTTCCATTTACCCTCGCAAAAACGCCGGCACACGGTGCAACCTGCGGGAAAGAATGGCATGGTGATGGCACTATCACTGGATTATTTGGCCGGCTCTCTAACACTAGTTGCTGGCTATGAGAATGGTGTTGCAATCGTGGCACAACTCAGCGCCCAAAGCGGCTGGCTGGTGAAGTACCAGGCGAAGTGTCACTCTCAACCTGTCCTCTCATTGGGCATTTCTCCTAGCAGAGACTTCTTTCTCACATCGAGTGCCGATGCAGTCATTGCAAAGCATCCATTGCCATGTCCAAGGCCGCCGAGACAGACAGAACAGGCAACACCAGGCGAGGGAAGGGCAGTGATAGCCGACTGCCAAGACACTACTGGTGGTAGGACCGCCGCCAAGAAATCTCTCCTGTCCGTCGCATCGGCAGGGGAGGATCGGGGCATCTCCATATTCACTACACCCCAAACCGCTAATGAGGCTGCGGAGCAGGCCCTTGTGGCAACCGCAACCGAACCGCTCAAGGTAGTCAACACGAAACATGCCGGCCAACAAAGTCTCCAACTTCGCTCCGACGGCCGTGTATTCGCGACGGCGGGCTGGGACTCCAAGGTCCGGGTGTATTCCGCGAAGACGATGAAAGAGGTGGCAGTTCTCAAGTGGCACCAAGTCGGATGCTACGCGGCAGCGTTCGCTGAGGTCGGACGAGCCGTTGGAGATCAAGACACTGATGTCGCCGCTGGAAAGGACGAGGATACTTCTGCTGTCAACGCCGATAAAACACCCCCAACAGAGCAAGGACCGGGCTCGTTGCTTATACCGAAACTTGTTGAGCTCACCGTCCGTGACAAGCGCATCCGTCAAGCAAAGTCCGCACATTGGCTTGCTGCCGGAAGTAAGGACGGGAAAGTAAGTCTATGGGATATATTTTGAACCACATGACAGATGAAAAATGTATCACACATACATTGCAGCCCATAAAACCGCTGGCTCCATAACATTGTGCCTGTAGTCAGGCACAGCCGCACCGCCCAGAACCCAGGGTTACATCTCGTATCAATAGTATAAACCCATTGGGCATTCATAACCAATATTCAACCGCGTTGCATCATCTATTTTCCGTAGCTCGCTTGCCAAATGGTAGGCGATCTAACCCCCTACTTGTATGTACACGATTCCAATATAACACGCTATGTACGTCTCTGTGCCCACGCTAGCTTCAAAGGTGCGCGCGATTCTCTAAACTCCTCCGCCTCTTTTGCTCCCTGACAACCTTGGTCAAGTTCTTCGCTTCTTCGTCACTCAGCCTCGCCGGGGCTCCGCCCTTCTTACCATCCTCTTGTCGCACGGCGTCGTCAAATAGCTTCTGTCCAAGATCGTCTGTGAGTTTGACAACGCGAGTGCTTACGGTGGCCCCGTCCCGACGGTTCTTTCCCTCGCGCCGGCTTGACGCGATCTTTTCGGTGAAATCCCAAAGCCGGCCGGAGGCTATCAGGTTGCCGGCAACGGTGTCGCGGCCGGGCCTCCAGTCGGGGGCGAGGCGCATGCGCGGCGGGATCCGCGGGTCCTTGGACCGGACGAGTTGGATGATGCCCTCCTCTTCGAAGCGTTGGTAGGAGTTCTTGAGTGTTTCCTTGTTGACTGCTTCAAAGTAGCTAAGGTCGCCTTGGTGATACAGTGTCTTGCCGAGCTAAAATGGGAAGCTGTTAGTTAGCCGGGCTTTGACTCTCAGGGGTCAAATACTAATTACCAGCTGTGCGCTGTTCTGGGCTTTTGATACCTGGATCCAAATGTCGTCCTCCTGTCCAAGGGGGGGAGTCAACCCCAGGAGCGAGACCGCCGCGAGCCAGCTAGATTCGATGAAAGGCCAAATGAGGAAGCAATAAAAGTCGTAATTTTCCCGCCCAGCAGCCCTTTCTGCATCGGAGAGGCCGACCTTGGTGATATTTCCCTCTTCGTCCTTCTCAATGTGGATGACATTATCGGCCTCTAGGCCGGCCAAGGTCCTTTCCAAGTTCACAGCCAAGCCCTCTGAGGGGTAGATGAATTCACCGCGGAAGAGTGATGATAGGAATAAAACCTGATCATGAAGATCCTTGTACGGAATATCCTGAACAGAAGGCCCACCTCCTCTCTTGACCCTGGTGTAGAGCGCCGCCGCGACGAGAGCTTCCGAGATAAAAAGATGGATGGTCATGTTGCGATAGAATGAAAGCTGGAAGCGATCCACAGCGTAGTACGTCGGTTCCGCGAGTCCGTTAACCACTCCTACGAGATCCTTCCCCAGAACGTCCAACCCTCTCTCGATGACATCTGAAAGGGGTGCGTTTCCGAAATGGGCTACCCGTCCTCCCTTTGCCCGAACTCTAGCTGTAAGCCATTCTATACGGCGAATAAGCTCAGCTCTCCCGACACCGCGCCCTCGGAGGGTAAGCAGGACCGTTCCGATTAGAGCTGTTGGCATCACGACGGAGACGTCGTTGATGTCAGCCAAGACCTTGTAGCCGAGTGTCCGGAGTACCTTCTGACGAACCACCGCGTTATGTGTATCTCTCCAGTTAATGTTGATAGCCGAAGGCACCTTAGATAGCCTGGTAATCTGGTCGTTGACAAACCCACGAAGGCTCCATGGTTCATGAAATCGTACATCCACTCTCCCCAGGCGGAGTGAGAGTACGTTCGAACCACCCGAAAGGAAATCGGCCAAGTTTTCTTTTTTCTTTGGCACACCCAGGAGCTCCGTCACGTACCCTTCGGTCTCGACGACCTTGTCGTATTGGGTGCTCACCGGACATATTATTGCGTCCTCCACGCGGCCAGAAAGAATACTGTCGAGTACAAAACTTAGGATTCCAAACTTTGGCGGAAGAAGCTTTCCTGTCCTAGACCGGCCACCTTCGATAAAGCATGCAAGGTTATAGCCGCCCTGAAGGAGCGCGTCGATGTAGGCTTGGACCAGGGTAGTGTAGAGCTGGTCGTCTCCAAAAGAACGGCGAATAAACATTGCCCCTGACAACGCGTTAGCAAACTAGTTTGCGAAATGTGCCAGCTTGAGGACCTACCAGCGTGCTGTAAAAAGCTCCCCACCAGCGGGAAGTTCAGGTTATCTCCCGCCACAATGACAGGGAGGGCCAAGCCGAGGCGATAACATAGTAGCTGAAGGGAGACGTAGTCAACATGCGACCGATGGCATGGTAAGAAAATGATGCTCTGCTTTTTCCTGGCCGCCTCCTCGGCCACGTTCCGTAACCGTAGCACCTCCTCACTAGAGACATGTATTCCTTGGTGGTAAGCCCTTAGCAACAGCTGTGTGACCATGTAGTAGGCACCACGGATAAATGTTTTGCTCTCGAACTTGCAGATCATGTTGTCCGTCAGGTTCTCGGCAACTTCTTGTAAGCTTTGAACGAGCACAGCCCTGCGCTGAGCGCGCTTCGTCTGCAAGTCTTTTTCGTATTTGTTTAGCAGGCCTTCCTTCTCTTCGACGGTGACGCGCATATCGGCTAGCTGGGATATCTTGGTCTGGAGTAGCGTCGCTGACATGACCTGGGTCTTGATGTGTTCAGAGAACCCCGTGTAAAAGACTGGCTGTCCGATGACATCGTCGTATGCGCGCCACCCGGTTCCCGAGACGTATAACGACACTTCGCGAAGAAACCTAGACCATGTCGGGTCAGTTGACGGCACAAAGGAGACGGCCGAGCGCCCGGCATCGGGAGGGGCCGCCATAGGATGATATTAAGAGAAGGAAAAGGACAGAGAGGCAGTAAGGATCCAGCGTGGGCTCTGCGACGGGCAAATAGGGGTATTTTCGGAGTGGAATGACGGGCGACGCACTGCAATGGCTCAGAACGAAACCGTGCCATATTCTTCATCAACACCTCCTCCTTCCCCTCCTTGTCAGGCCCCACAAACCCGCTGGGCTGGAGCGTGATCTCATCACCCAAGATGCGCAGATCGGGCGCCGAATCGTGGCGGTCGACCATGGTGGGCGATGTGGATGGCCCGTCGGCTCCCCGGTGACGCCGATGTCGAGGTTAGTGGCGCGGTCTCTCGCGGTCGTCCAGAATCCTCTTCGCCCCAATTCGATGTGATGTAAACCTGTCCCGTCTCTTCGATGTTGTATCAACTCGCAGCTCTGGGGAGCTTCGTCGTAAAAAGGTCGGACTCAGGTAGAGTCTAAGAACGAAGACCGCGTCCAAGACTTGTCGCACGACTGGCGCATGCTCACGGTGGCATCCGAGGTCCGCCAAACCCGATGCAGGCAGGTGCTGAATGATGCGCGATTGCAGGTGGCGGCCATCGAAGCAGGCCCAGTGCCATTCGCTTGCGCCTGGGCAGACAGGGATGTTAGAGCCGCCGGACCCTGGGGTTGCAGCGGGGGAAAGGAGCCGAGGTTAGCCGCGATTGGCAAGCTCTTCTGATTGCCCCGCTGCCCAGAGCTTTGGCACCCAAGCTGAGGCCTGCGGGTGAAGCTCGAAGCCGTCGTTCCACAGTGGAAACGCATCAACAGAAAAATACATCCACTGCTCACATCCACAGTCGACCTCACGCCAGGGAAACATACGCGACAATCGCCGCACGACAGGAAGCGAATGCAATCGCGATGTCAAAAATGGAGTCCAAGGGGAGGAAGGACCAGGGAATCGGGGCGGCGCTTCTCGCAAAGGCACACGACTCAGACGACGCGAGCCGTATCTTCACCGAAAAAGTCCGACAACGCCCACTATTTTTGGCCCCGTCCTCACCACCGCCGAGTGATTCGCGGGAAGCGCGGCGCCGAGCCCGCGAGAAGAAAAAAGAGCAGCGCAAGAAGGCGCTCAAGCCAAAGCCATTGAACGCAACCCAGCGACGGAAGCTGGGGCTCTACGAGGTACCCCGCGAAGGCCAAAAGTACGCTGTATTCGAGCCGTTGCACAACCTGTGGCTTGGATACATCCGCGAGATACTAGGGAGCGAGATCTACACAGGCGGCGAGTCTGCGGGCGCCAAGTTGGCGAGCGCTGACTTTCATGGCGCCGAGGTTGAGGTTGTGCGCAGTGGCTGTGTCAGCCGTGTGGGCATCAAGGGGATTGTGATAAAGGACTCGAGGTTCGCCTTCGAGATCATCACGAGGAAGAATAAGCTGAAACTCGTACCAAAGGAGGATACGGTATTTCGGCTCGAAGTGCCCGCCCCGAAGCAATCGAACGATAGCAGCCTGGCCCCTAAGCCCACTGAGCAGGGCCAACCTGACAGCATGGTGGTTGAGATCCATGGGGAACGACTGAAACTTCCGTCGGCCAGACGCGCGACCGAAAAGTTCAAGAACCACTTCTCAAAATTGCTTTGATGCAGCGGTCAACAGCCAACAGTGTGAATTACTGCCCCTTCGTCGAGAGATAAACTCGCCGTCAAGGCTTCCACGGTCATAAATAAACCGCCGGCCATCACTCATGCGGTTCTGTGGGCGCGCCGACTATATAGGAGACGTGATCTTCATCGAAGGGGTAGGCCAACCGCAAGACACCAAATTGGGACGTATCACGCTAACGGAGTTGGACAGCGCACCAAGGCCTCTCGAATCACCATCCGCCATTGACCTATACCCCCCACCATTATCTCTACTCGGAGTAGTGAAAGGCCCATTCCGGTACAGTAAGGGGATTTTACGCGGGATCTTGAGACTCGCGAGGGCGTGGGTGGCTCCTTTGCCGAGACAAGCGGCGGATCTTGGTTGTTATGGCTTGGCATTGAGATCTGGGGCTCGGCATTTAGCCCTGAGGCTCTGCGATGCGCCGGCAGTAGCGCGCACGACTGGATTGGACATCTCACCATGGCGTCAAGGCTCATTGGCCCTTTCGGAACGGCCAATTGATCTTTGCGATGGCTGTGCGAGGTGGTCCCAGCGTGTTGCACCCAGACGACGATCCTCAAACCGCTTGCACGTCAAAGTCCCCCGGAACGCCACCCATGCCAAGAATCTCCGACCTGGGACGTTTCGCAACTCTGGTTGTACGGAGTTGGCCACGCGCGAGCCGCTATCCGGACTGGGCCTCCTCCGTAGCCACGGGGTTAAGGCTGACGCATCATCAAGGACCCTAAGGATCGTGGGAGATGATTGCCTAGGTAGCTGTCGCTTTGAATCAAAACTCTCCGTTTACCTCCTCATGCTCTCTCGATGAGGAGTTTCCCAGTTGATTTTCCTTCTCACGTTCATTACTAGTGCCGGTCACTCATTTTTCTTCTTCTTCTCCCCAAGGCCAAGAAAATATCAGGCGCATCTTAATTCTCCACCATCAACTAGTCACTAAAAATGAAAACCACAATCCTTGCCATCGCGGCCTTCGCGGTGACGTTGGTCTCCGCCCATGGCAACATCACCTCGCCGCCAGCGCGCCTCCCCGGCCCAGCCATGCTAGCAGCCTGCGGCCAAGCAGCCGTAAACACCGTCCTCGGCGACGGCACCATCGCCCTCGAAGAAGTCAAGCCCGCCTCCAACAACTGTAAGCCATTCCCTCTCCCACCCTCCCAACATCCACTAACCCCTCACCCCAGGCAACGTCGGCCTCTGCCGCGGCGCCCAGTTCGCCGACAACAAAGACAACGTCCAGACCTTCTCCCTCGGCCAAGTCGTCATCATCGAAGTCGCCCTGACCATCCCGCACGAAGGCCCCGCCAACATCTCCATCGTCAACACCAAGACCAACTCCATCGTCGGCGGCATCCTTCTCTTCTTCGATACATACGCCGACGAGAAGGTCGCGGAGCTTCCCGCCAACAACACCGCCTTTGGCGTGACGCTGCCCACCGGAAAGGCAGGCGAGGAAGTCGCGGCGGCGTGTCGCCAGCCGGGAGACTGCGTGCTGCAGTGGTGGTGGCTAGGCACCGATGCGGCGCAGACGTATGAGAGTTGTATCGACTTTGTGCTGGGGGCGGCGCCTCAGGGGGGGCCGAACAAGGCGGCGATTGAGAGGCAGAACTTGCAGAATGCGCAGACAGTGATTTCGAACCCGGGTGCGGGTGGGAAGGCGGGTGCTGGTGCTCCGGCGGTGGACGGGCCGAGTCCGGCGAGCTTCACTGTGAGCGCGGCACCTAGTCCGGCGAGCAATGCGGCTGTTGCGGTGCCGGAGGAGGCTCAGGATGGTGAGCCGGTTGCCGCTGCTGATGGGAGCTTCGGGGGTGTTCAGGGAGTCGCGCCGGTTTCTGACGGCGGGGAGGTTGCTGCCGACGCGGCGCCCGTTGAGGTGGGTGCCGAGAGTTTCGGGGGTGTTACGGATACGGTTCCCATTTCTGCTCGTCTCAGCAGGTTGTTCCGGGGGAGGGTTTAGGGTGGGAGAGACGTTGATGCTATGACTTTCTATTTCGCGGGGCGATTTATTTTGTAATGCCGTTGAAGCCCCGACTAAGGGCCATTGTACGAGTGTTCGTTGGAGGGGCTTTTATGTACGCAACCTCAATTGAGGACAAGCGTATTCTATACAATATTTCCGGACTGCCAAGCGTCAAACACATGAGCATGTTGATGTCCGTAGGCTCACCCTGGTTCAGTGGGAGTCTTGGTATCGCCGCCAAGGAAGATCATGAAACCAAACTACCAAACGCCAGGTCTATGCAATTAATGCTTGCTTGAGCAAGAAAATCAAGATGCGGTTTATATGCATAGCCTTCAGCTCGGCTGCAGGATAATGTTGTCAATCAACCTCACCAACGGCCCTCCGCTGTGGCCGAGGTCCTCTCCCTCCTGCGGCGCTTCCACGGGCAGCATGCGAATAGCGCCACTGAGGATGCCGCCAATTTCAGGGTCAACACTCATCAACTCCTCCATGGTGGTAGGATCAGAGAGCGATATATAGTCAATCTCAAACTTGACCCTCTTTTCAGGGGCCAGAGCCATCTGCTCGTTGAGCACGTCATCGGCAACCTTCTTCGCCGCGCCCAGCACGGTCTCCCTATCGCTGGCGCCTCCCTTATAAGCTGCTTCCGCAGCTTTCAGAGCCCGATTAAGAACCGTAGCTACAGCACGCCGCCTCTCCCCAAGGTACACATTCCGCGAGCTAAGCGCCAAGCCATCCGGCGCCCGCGTGGTAGGACAAACCACAACCTCGATCGGCAGCATGAAGTCGCGCACCAAGCTCTGTATGATAACCGTCTGCTGCACGTCCTTCTGGCCGAAGTAGACCCGCTCGGGCTGTACGATGTTGAACAACTTCATGCACACCGTCGCGACACCCCGGAAGAAGGTCGGGCGCGATGCTCCCTCCAGAACCTCGCCAACTGGCGTGATGGTCACAAAGCTGCCCTTGCTGTCCACCTCCTGGCCGGGGAACCCAGAGGGGTACATATCCGCAGTCGAGGGCATGAACACTGCGCTGATGCGCCCGAGGTTGCCCCCGTCATCCGCCAGTTCGCGGTCGAGCGCGGCAAGTTTGGCCGAATCCGCCTCCCACGTGATGGGGTATGAGGCCAAATCCTCCTTGATGCCGAACTGCGCCGGGTTCACGTAGATGCTGACAACGACGTGGTGGTTGTCACGTGCGGCGGTTCGGATGAGCGAGAGATGACCCTCATGCAGGGCGCCCATGGTCGGAACGAAACCGACGGAGCGGTGATCGAGGACGTGCGGGCGCCGCCATCGGCGGACGGACTCGACGGAGCGCAACACGCGGATCGAGGTCGAGGGGATCTTTTCGAAGCGCGGAGTGGACGGGGAGGAGGAGCCGCAGGCACTGGCCATTGTACGAGGTGCAGCAGCGCTGGGCTGCCGGAAGCGAGCGCTTGGCGGGTTTTGGAGAGGCAGCGAGGCCGGTGAGAGTCGGGAATGCGAGGGTGTGAGCAATGTGGCCAGGGCACGCGAGCTGGGTCGGACAGGGCGGATTGCGTGCCGCAGCAGCGCTGGCTGCATCGTGGTTACCGCAATGCGCGGATAGGGCAGAAACCTCGGGCGGAAAGAATTGGGGCGAAAGGAGCTGACAGGCTGGCCATTGTCGCCGGCGCAAACTGATGGGAGCTCGGAGTCTTATTATGGAGGCATCTGTGATGGTTTCTGCAGCGGAGTTTTGAGGACGGATCCGAGAAAATGTCAAGGTTCCCTCCGCTCTCCCGAGCAGGCCTATCGTGGCACGTGCTCTAGTGGGTCCGTCCCGAGTCCAACAACCCTGGCAACGACTTACACGACCAGGACCAGGCTCTCCGCTTCAAGATACAAATCCTGATGCAACCTCTCGAATTACCGTAACAGCCACCTTTGAAAACCCATGAAATTGTATATTCACACCAGAACCTCTGTGTTGCACAGTACCATATACTGTGCGAAAACGGTTTGAGAAAGCCTCGGACAGCGTTCACTAGAACATCAAGCCCTCAATTATTGCACTGAAGGCCTCAATCACGTTTGGGGCCTTTAATTGCACTACCATAGGCCATTAGGGAACGTAGAAATCCCTTTTAAGTGTATGATGCAGCCTGAAACATCGAGACCCATGGTCTTCCTTGACAGTATGAGGCCTCCTTTACGTTGTGGGAGGCTATTACGCCGCAACACACAATCTCCGCTGATAATGATATATTCCGGCAGCCCTTGCTTCATTGGCTACATTGCCAATTGGCGAGAAAAAGAAAAACGGCCCAAGTCCACAACTTAAACATGCCAAAGAACAACAGGCGGCGCAAATTCGAGCCAAAACACGGCCCAGGTCCACAACTTGAACATGCCAAAGAATAACAGGCGGCGCAAATTCCGAACAACTCGGACTGATCGCACCGTGTCCTCTATCGCGCCATACCCTCCTGACGCATCTGCCATAGTGATACCGGATCGGTGACTCCCCTCGGCAATCGCAAATGATAAGCAGCATCGCCATGAGAGTTGATTTCAACGCCCTCTACCCGCTCATTCTCGATTGACAGGTGGTGAGAATCAGGAGCAACCCTTTGCCAGGACTCAACCACTTTGTGACTGAGCACGAGTTCCCATGTGCCGCGCCAAGTAAGCGCAGCTCGTCCGCTCATCTTATTTCTTTGATAAATGACTGCGCCCACTTCCCCTCCTTTGCCAAACCATAATACCATGGTCTCCAACCGCGGCATATTTTGCGCAGTCAAACTAGTGTTGCGTAATAACGCAGAAATCTCCTTTTCAGGAGCCGCTTTTGTTAGAACTGAGGACGTCAAGGTCAATGATTGCAGGAGGGGCCAGGTATAAGATTGCTGGCAGGAGTTGAAAAACTGTCGAGCATCGATCATGAACGAAATGGAAAGATGTTCAAAGTCGCGGCTTTTCGAGGCGAAGGCGCTAACTAGCGTTTGGTCTACCAGCCATTGGTCTGCGGCCAGGCTGGTGTTAAGGCGGCCCAGATGTCTTGGACTCGTGTCGTTCTGAAGTGCTAGCCTGTGCTGTTCGTTGAAATCCTCAAATATGGATATGGATATTGTTCTGATGTGGCTCAATTTCAGGGCACGGCTTTGCAGCACATAGGCCAAGTCTATTGAGGTATTAGGAAGCAATCCAGTCATACGCGGTTGACTTACGCGGTTGACTCGACACAATCGTACCCTTATCGCGATCGCTTTTCAGAACCTGCTGCCAAATACGCCAGGTCTCGTAGACTAGACTTTCCAGCCGAGGGAGTCTCTCCAGTAGGCGATTTAGAGCGACTGGGGCAATCCGACGTCGAAGCTGTCGACGTATCACAAGCTCGGTCACTGCACAAACCGAGGGGAGCTTTGTCGGAAGGCTCCAGCAGATGGGAGAGAAAAGTCGCAATATCGCTGATACAGGGGGAGCCTTGACCTGCCTGCCATTACCCCAGCCGTGTTTTGGGTCATGCCATGTAGCAGCTTGCTGATGCTGGGTCAACTCCAAATCTCCATCAACGGGTTCAAAATGGTGATTTTTGAACCAGTGTTTCGAATCGCTGGGCGAAAAAGCGTTCAGCTCTAATGTCGGACAACCTGTAGGCTGCCAGGCGCTGAGGGCAGTAAACAGCTTTAACATCGCATCCCTGAAAATAGCGCTATGTTTCGAACTCTATGAATACGTCTCCTCTCGTTAACAGCAGAGACAGGTATACAGTAGAAGCTCAACATTCAGGCAAATATATTGAACGAGATGCTTTTGTCGGGTGACCATGGAGGAGAGTTGCTTCAGGCAGGAGACTTGTAGCTTCTATGATGTATATCAGCCAATACTCTCTATTTTAGGATATTTTTTTAGAGGACGCATCCCCGTACTATGGCTCTTGTCTCACTTGTACTATGACCCCACCAAACGCCCATATATAACCCTAACCCTGCGACTACACCCACCCCCCTCCAATGCGTGCCAGCTGCCAGAATGCGACCGCGTTCAACCCCATCAATTACAACGCACGCAAACAACGCTCACACAGCAAAACAGGGCCAATTCTTCCATTTCTGCAATAAAATTACAATTGACTACTATCACCACTATCTACAGTGCTGACTAAGCGCCTTCCTCGGCCTCTGATTGGCCCACAATTGCCTCCGTTGCTTACGACTGTGTGGCTTGCGTGGAGGCTCGCGTGGAGGCTCGCGTGGAGGCTCGCGTGGCTCGTGTCTTCTTTGTTATTCCTGATGTTGTTGATGCCGTACGGCTTCCAGATGCCGTCATAGAACTGCCCCTACCCCTACGGGCGCTTCTACCACCTCTGCCGGGGTTGCTTGACGTTGGAGTACTGCTCGTACCGCCCAGAACTGTCTCCAGAGCCCTGTTAAGCTGTATACCTTCCCACTATAAGGGCTCACGCCAAATGTTTAGGTCCAGGCCAGACTAACGGCCTGTAGTCCTCACACCACCCCTAACTCTTATGTTACCTTTATTCCCACCTCTTAGCGCCCCTGAGCCTCGCCTGGAGCCTTAAGCACTCTAGCTAGTAATAACGATAATGCTACCAGTTTAGCTAGGCGGTGTAGGGAGCTGGGTGGCCGGTATAACCTCCTGGCTGCCCTGTAGGAGCGGTTCCGTGAGCCTTAGAGCGTTAGGGTTACTGGTGAAGGCGTCAGAGCCCCGTGGTCTACCCCTAAGGCTTATAACTCGGTTAAACTCTTAATACCGTAAGTAGTAATCCTCGTTAAGAAGACTTCTGGCTAACCATTAGAAAGGATGAAAGTTTTCCTTAACTAGGGATAGCTTTTTATCCTTATAGTAAAGGTAAAGGTTGTGGCTGTAGGGGATATTATACTGCTTTATAAAGCTCCCAGTACAGTCTTTAAAAGGCGTAGGGTTTAAATTAGTTCAAATCGGTAAAGCGTTAAACATAATCCTATACTAATTTTAAATAAGACCTAATACTTTTAAGGAGACATTATAAGGTGCTTTTCCAAGCTAATCTTTACTTAGAAAGTCGAATTGTAAGCGCCCCTTTTCTACCTTTATTACCTCCTTAATATTCTCCTTTATAATGTTAACTATTACTATTAATTAAAGCACACACTTTTAAATAAAGTTACTTCTAATAATGATAAAGGACTTAAGGTATTAATTAATAGACTCTACCGGTAACGTAATCCTCTGGCTGAAGTTAAGGCGTTTATTATAGTAATAGGTAGCCCACTCCTTAACTAAAGGTATCCAGTTATCTTTAAAATATAATATAATCGCCGTCTGTTAATAGAAGTAAGCCTTAAACTTCTCCCACGTAATGTTAAAGTCCTTAAGGGTAAGAGTATAAATAACAGTCTTTTAAAGCTTATAAAGGCCAGCTATTAAGTATTTAACGGCCTTTAGTATTAAGGTAAGGTGATTATCGGCCTGTATGTTAATATAATCCTTAACACTTTTTACATGGGCTTAATTTAAATTACTCTCCTCCTTAACTTAACTTAAAGGCTGATTAATATTAAGTAAGGCGGTAACATAAGCTACAGCTTCCTTATTCCACTTTAACTTAATATTCTTTATAATGTTTATATTAAGGTGGAATATACAGACTTAAGGCTTAATAAGAGGATAAACATTAGTAATAACGCCTTTTATTATAATATTATAATTAATAATAGTAATAAGTAGTGGCGGCGCCTTAATCTCTTCCCTTATAGTGTTAACTTACTTTATTAACTAATTAAATCCCTCTTATCACTTATTATTTATAAGGCTAAAGGTGTAAGAGAACGCTATTCTAAGATGGTTAAGGGCGACGATTTAAAAGAACGTTAGGTTTTTATTATTCGTTTTATAGGTGTTATTATATAGTTAAACCTAGTGGTATTATTACTATTACTTCTTACACCAGTCTGTGGTTTAAAAAAGACCCTTTAATTTCCTTAACTTATTATTATTATTTAAGGCCACTACCCACTTAACTTTATAGGGAATATTCTTCTTGTTAAGCAGTTTTATAGTTATAGGGAATAGATTATACCTAGCCATCTCCTTCTTTCGCAGTCGGTAACAGTGGTTTTATAATTAATGCTAAGTAAAGATAATACCTAATTATAACAGGAAGGTTAGTAATAAGTTTATAATTTACGCTAAGAAAGAATAATACTTAAAAACGCTCTCTAAAGCTCTATAACCAGTTCTTAAGTCCTTACAGCTGGGTGATTAATATACTTTTTAATTAAGGTGATATAGGCGTTTGTAAACTTATTACTTACTTACCAGTCTTTATAATTGTGATTCTAGTGGTTCTCATAGCCTGCCTTAACTAAGAAACGCCAGGGCCGTTAACTATTAATAAGAAGGGCTTTAATTAAGCCCTCCCATGTATAACTAACCTTTACTGTACTTATACGGTAAAAATAGGCCTTAAAGCGACATATCTTACCTTTAATGTAGCTAAAATCTACCCTGGAGTAGCTAAAGCCTTTGACTAGGTTAACGCTCTGTAGCTTTATAACTGAAAAACGCACCTGGGTACAGTAATTATTTAATTTAGTAATTAGGTCTTTAAGGGGGTCATAGCCGTGTGTGAGGAGCCTGTGGCCTGGGGGAGGGTTCGAGAATGGAAGAATATCGCTGTAATCGCTGTGATCACTATTACAATCGCTATCACCGTCAGAGTAATCGTTCCACTCGTCGCCGTCGTCGTCGAGAGGGGCTATTTCGTATCAGAATTGACGGGGCAATTAATTGGAGGTGTTTGTGGCTTAATTTAACGATTTACGCGGTGTTCGCGCGTTGTGGAAGTTATTCGCGATTGTGGGTGGTGATCTTAGTGATGGTGGCAAATGGTGGGGTTGGAATTCGGGGTGTGTGGCTGACAGCTGTCACAGATGCGCGGCATTGGAGGGGGGTGGGTATTATCACAGGGTTAGGGTTATGTATGAGGATTAAGTGGGGTCATAGTACAAGTGAGACAAGAGCCATAGTACGGGGATGCGTCCTCTTTTTTTATGTCTAAGGAGAAGCGACTGCCTCAGAACCCCCGAGACAAGAGGAAAGGTCGGAACCGGAAGAAATCTTCTCCAA
>Ga0247758_1000088_pt1 | contig 66907 bp, 88 predicted proteins | sample UWRJL156409C4_FD_180950 | JGI IMG/M metagenome (GOLD analysis project Ga0247758, IMG submission 180950) | Plant litter microbial communities from Arlington Agricultural Research Station in Wisconsin, United States - UWRJ-L156-409C-4 | ecosystem: Environmental > Terrestrial > Plant litter >... | reverse complement strand
GAGATAGATCTTTCGACTGCAAATGGTGGATATACCGAAGCATCTCCGTCTCGGAATGGTGCGTGTTGAAGACCGGATGCGTCAGATACTTGCTCTGTCGGCGGAGGTTCTGCGGGATGTGTTCCAGCTCGTTGAGCAGAGACATATTTTTGTGTTGCTCCATCAACACTTTCAACAGCTCTTTGGGGTTCATGGAGTTGTTATCAATCTTCCTACCCGCAACCACGGCTACATCGCGGAAGATTTCGACGAGTTGAAGCAAGTCGCTTTCGTCTGTAGTCTCATCGGCGCTGATACCAACCATGTGAATACTGACGTATCTGATGTTGACGTTCCGCCTCTTTGCGAAGTAGAGCATCACCTTTCCAAAGTCGGGGCACTTGACCATCACAGTGTCGAATGGGACCATCTTGGATCTATACGACCCATCCAACGTCTGCCAACTGTAGTACTCGGCCGCGGATTGGATAACCCTGGCTGCCAGATTTGCTCTTCCAGCTATTTCTCTCAGGCCCTTGGGGCCGTGATAAGCAGCATAGAAGGCGCTCATGTTGGCAAGAAGGGCCTGGGCGGTACAGACGTTGCTCGTGGCCTTCTCTCGTCGGATGTGCTGCTCTCTGGTTTGCAGCGACAATCTCAGGGCCCGTCCACCGAGACGATCCTTTGACACTCCGATCAGGCGGCCAGGCATCTTCCGCTTGTGCTTCTCCTGAACGGCAAAGAAAGCAGCGTGGGGGCCGCCAAAGCCCATCGGGACACCAAAGCGCTGAGAGTTGCCAAAGGCAATATCTGCGCCCCATTCGCCTGGAGGCTTGAGCATCGTCAGAGCTAACAGGTCCGTTGCACAGCTGAGTAGAGCGCCCTCTTCATGAACGGCATCTGCGACCCGTCCAAAGTCGAACACTCGGCCATATGTGTCTGGGTATTGAACCAGAACACCGGCCAAGTCGTTTCCGAGCATCTTTATTTGCTCAAGGCATTCGGGCTCGGTGGGGTCAAAGAATTCGATGTTGATGCCGAAACCTTCGGCGCGGCTTCGCAGGACATTTTTCGTCTGGGGATGGCACTGCTTGGCCACCAAAAACGTCTTGTGTGGTCGATTCGCCCTGGACGCAGGGAGGGCATTCATGGACATGGTCATGGCCTCGGCAGCCGCGGTGCCCTCGTCCAGCAAGCTAGCGTTGGCAATAGGAAGACCTGTCATGTCCGTGACCAATGTCTGGAAGTTCAAGAGGGATTCCAACCGGCCTTGGCTGATCTCGGGCTGGTATGGGGTGTAGCTGGTGTACCAAGCGGGGCTCTCGAGGACGTTGCGCTTGATGACCTCGGGTACGTGAGTCCCATAGTAGCCACACCCGATCATGTTCTTGCGCAGCCAGTTTTCCTGGGAGGCCTGTTTGCCGATCTGTAAAATCTCCCACTCCCTGTAACCCTGAGATCCCTCTCCTTTCAGGGCGTCGGTGAACTGATGGCGGTTCGGCACACCCCCAAAAAGCTGCCGATCCGACAGGATATCCACAGGAATGACCTCGCGGACGAAGCTATCGAGGGACTCGGCAGGCGGGTCAAGCTCCCGGAGCATCTGTTTGGTGCTCTGGTCATCAGGGCCAATGTGGCGACGGGCAAAGTCGTCCTGGATCTGGTAGTCCTTCAGCCTTATGAACTTCTTCGGTGGGACAGGAACCGGATGGTAGTCGCCTGGGTGAGTCCTGCGGCGGCGCCGACCTCCGTCGTCCAACTCGGGTCCCGGCCCTAAACGGTGAGATCGGAGCCCGCGTATCCCGGTATGACGGGTGCATATGCGGATCGTTGATGCCGCTAACACGCCGCTGCGGGAGGCCAGAATCGACGCACCCAGCGTTCGGCCCAGACGGCCAGTCTGTTGCATCGCCGTCATCTTTACCGAGCGTCGTGGGCGTGCAGCGTGGAGGGCGCGGAAAGGGCCGGACGTCGAAACACAACGTCGTTGGCCAATGGCGAGCCAGGAAACTCGAGAGCTGTCTGCCCTGCTGCGCTCTCCCGAGTCCTTCGAAGAGTGCTGCCAAAAATCGCAGCGAAATCTCACAGCACGTAGCACGTGCGGCGGGCCGAGGCGCAGGCGGCGTCACTCGTCAATTCCTCGCTATTTAGCGGTTTAGTCAAGGGGCGAGGTTGCAATCGCTGACGTCAAGAGCGGATCGTCGCGCGCAGGGAAGCCGTTGAGCGTCAACCGTCAATTAAAGGGCTCCAGCACTCGCCAACGTCGAAGGAGAAACTGTCGGTGAGAGGAGGAGGGGTACTGGGCAAGACGAAGCCCCTGCTTCAACGCTCATGTGCAAGTGCTTGCTCCATCTCGTCATCTACCCGATAGCGGTGCAGAAACCCACTGCTCAAGGGCACTGATAAAGGGGTCGGGTATTCTCGGGCCGGGCTGGCCCCAGCGACGGTTTCGCCCTTCACCGCTAGCAAGGCCGCCTCTCATTGGCTGTCGGACGCAAGGCTCCTTACGTAACTGAGCGCCAAGCCCGCTCGCCAGCAGCGAAACGCGCGCGCCGCGTAGTGGCGTCACCGAACCTGGGGCTCGCTCCAGCCTGGGCCCCAGCCGAAAAAAATCAGATCGGAAGCCGGACTGCTGTCATCGGAACCCGCAGCATCGCGACTACACCCTCGGCGTTACGAACGACCCTACCACACCGCATCCCCTCGAACCTCACCAACTACACCCAAACAACCCTCAACAAGATGTTCGGCGGATGTAAGTTTCTGCCCCGAAACGCTGCTTCCGCTACCCGACGAGTAAGGAACTGACGGTGTGGAAATCCAGTCCAACCCCCTCAATTGTCCCAGGAGGAGCTCAACGCCGCAGAGGCTGAGGCTACCTTCACCATTCAGGTCGCTCTAGCAGGCGCCGTATCGCTGTATCTCTGTGAGTTGCCCGGCAGGACTCCTTGTGCACATGGTTGCTGACGCAGTCTCGAAAGCCCCCTTTTTCATCGATGCGCTCTCCAAGCTCTTCTAAGCCGAGCCGCTCCGATCTTGTAACCATACATGTACAACACCACGCCTATATACAGCGGGGGATAGAGGTTGATGGCCATATCATAGCTGGCGGCCTTATTGGGCCTCAGTCGCGCTTTTGGGGGTGTTGACGTGGCACACGTGCCTCTTCCGCTCTCAATGTAATAATATCATGGAGTTCATGAGCATTTGATGGGCAGCATCACACTTCTCTGGCGCATGGAACGGATAGACTGCTTTGAAACTGGACATATCCAGGGTTCGCAACATAGACATGGTAATACACGAAATAGCGGGTCTTTGACGCCATCCTCTCTGGCATCTAGAGTGCGCTCCATTTCCCAACAGCGGTCTTGACCAATTCACAACGCCAGTAATGCACCTAGGTATCCTAATAAACAGCAGTTTACTTCCTGTCCCAGCAATTCCCGTAAATCGACCGGCGACCAGCCCTTCCTTAGACACCAGGAGGCGTGGGAGCTGGTGTCGGATAGTGCACCCGTTCCCAGTCCTCGAAATCGTTCTTCGCCTCATCGACCTGCTTCTTGAGATGCTGAAGCTGCTTCTCGTAATCCTCCAAGATCTGTCCCATATGTTAGCCTGTGGCTGAGATGCTGGCTGCACCACTCGTGATCGCTCACCTTCTTCGCCTTCGCCTCAATCTCCTCGCCCATACCATCGCTCTCGGCAAAGCCCGGTTTGTTGATCTGATCCCTGAGGCTATCGGCGTGCCCCCTCAAGACTATCAGTCGGCTCCATAACTCCTCCATGCGCGCGCTCAGTGCTGGGTCCTGGAGGCCCTTGTCGATCTTCTGTAGCTTTTGCCTAAGCTCATCCTCGTCGCTACTGAGCGCATAGCCACGATTGCGCAACACCTGCACCCGCGACGCCAGCGCCAAGCACCTCTTGCTCAGGTCGGCATGTCTCCTCCGCGCGTTGAGGGCGCGAACCGAGTGCTCGAGGTCGTGGCGCGAGAGGATCGCATCGAGACTGGAGTTGATGGCATGAAGCTTGCTGTTGAACTCGGTGATGGCGCGGCGCTGAAGCACAAGGCGGGCGACGATAGAAGGGAAGCCGGCGCACAAGACGGGGATGTAGTTCGGTGCTGGCTTCTGCTGGAGCGCTTCCTCCCACTGCTTCGGATCGTCGTTCGGGCCGGGGGCGTAGTGCGGGACCGCGTGTTCCTCAACCTTGTTGTAGAGATACGTCTTGAAAACGCAGTTTGGGTTCGAAGGGTCCCATTTCTCTGCAATCAGTTGCATTTGCTCGGGGATCGACTTTTGTACTATTTGTAAAGAGCAAAACATGTCAGCGGATGTCCACTGCGTTCAGCAGACGGATATTGACTCTGGTGAAGGGATAATGAAGAACCAAGGCCGGGCAAACGTACGGTTGGTCTGGCTACCAGGTTGCCATAAAGAGCTGCCGAGCTGAAGGCTTCCGTTTGCTTGAGACTGGGCCAGGGTTGTGGCGGGTTGCTGTTGCTGCGGTTGTTGTTGCTGCTGCTGCTGGTAGACGCATCAGTAATTTGTCCATTCCGTCGTCTCAACGAGACATCGGTAGACTGTAGGATACTCACGCTGGCGTTTGCCGGCTGTTGGCCAAACATGCTTGATGTGCCGCCAAAGCCAGTTTGGGCCGCCGGCCGGTTTAGGGAAAACATCGTAGTCGCCGCCGCAAAGGGGATTCGGCGCGATTCGGCGCGTGGGGATGCGAACTGGTGTCGCAGGTCGCCGAGAACAAAAGTGGCAGGCTGCGTAACGCGGGTGTTCTTGCGGCGATGCTCGTTGCACAATCCCGACAAATATCGGTAAAATATTCAGAGCGCGTCGGGGTACTGCGGTGTCAGAATGGCTTTAATTCCGGCTCAAAGTTGGGTCGCTGCCTTGCAGAACAACAGACAGTGAGCTTCTCCCGCAGGGTGAAAAATAAATCCCCACACAGCAAGCCCAAAGCTCCCGCCAGCCTCACCGCGTCGCGGCAGACCGCCCCACCAGGATTGCTAGAGGCGGCGCGATCAGCCAGCCAATCATCGCTAAGAATTGGAGACCCACATCCAAGGAACGTCAACCTCAGATGCTCACAACGCTGAAGCTCCAAACCTCGCAAGCAAGGCCCAGCTCCCCATCGACGACAGGCTCGCCAGCATCGCCATCATGGCCGCCCGAAAGCCCATGTATGTTCCCTTTAGCTCTCGCCAGCCTTGGCGGGCGAATTGACCCGCCGCTGTGCCCATGAGCGCCGTTGTTCCTGGTCGCTAATCAATTGTGTCCAGCTTCAACCAGCAGGTTCTCTACGACACCACTCCGCTGCCCGATTCGATCCCCAAGGTCAAGGAGCTCGGCACCACCTCTGCCCCGCTCTTTTCAGCGGCCTACTTCATCGGCGCACGGTGCAAGGACTACAATGACGACTTTATGCAGTGCAAGACGGAGAACCCGGGCAAGGGCGAGTTCGAGTGTTTGGCGGAGGGTCGGAGGGTCACGCGATGCGCGCGTAGTGTGTACGTTGCCCCTTTTCGGCATCTCAGGAGGTTGTTGGGCTTCGCCTTTATCTGCAGGGTCCCTAAGAGGGCAAACCGCGATGTCTCCGTAGTATGCTAGGCGTCCGCTGACGACAGGCACCTCAGGATCAAGGACATCAACACCCACTGCCTCGACCAGTTTCGCTCCCACTGGGAGTGCCTCGATAACAACAACCACCAGCTCTGGCAATGCCGAGCGAAGGAGTGGAAGCTCAACAAGTGTGTTTTCGAGAAGCTGGTAGGTCATGCTTTGGAGCTAGAGGGGGCCCTTGTCGTTCTTCACTGTTGCTAACACTCATATCTAGGGCCTCGAGAAGGTCATCCCCGATCAGCCCAAGCAGGAGGTCCCTGTGCAGCTGAGAAGAAAGCAGACCTACGCACATGCTGGAATTCCCATTACCACGTTCCCTTACCTCACCCCAGGGCAGCGGGCCGAGCAGGTGGAGAATCTTCGGGCGCGGGACCCAAAGAAGGCGGCACGCATTGATCTTTGGGATGAGCAGCTCCGGCAAAAGAAGGCCGCCGAGGCAGCAGCTGCCGAGGCCAAGTCGTAAGTTGCCGGGCGTTGACTAGAAGAGATGGGCGCAAAGAAGTCTCGCCAGGAATGTTGGAGCCAGCCCTCCCCTGTTACATTTCCTGACCGGGATAGAGTATCGTTGTCACTGCCTGCTTGTACATAGGGGAATTGAGAGTAGAAACGGCTCTCAACTATGTTGCTCACATTATCTTCACCTCGTTCCCTCTGTCCTGTCCAATGATCGCCGACACTAACAACAGTCTTGTTTATCGCCGCTGTGGCAACCACAGACGTCACCATCACCTGCCGGCACGATACGCAAGCTGCGCCTCATCGGTCGTGAATCTGCAAGAACAACCCTCTTCGCTGTCGTCACGAGCATCCGATACGGTGCCAGCAGGTAGCATCGGCAAGCCACCAGTATCGCGGGCCGGGCCTGTTTGTCTTGGATGCACCAGACCGATAGGCTCGTCACACGGCCTTATAACCCCTCAACCTGACAGCTGCCAGCGCAACTTGCCTCCGGCGCAGTGGCATCATCTACTATGTACGTACGTCCAGCGTGCTCAACATCAAACGCCGCTTCGCCTAGCCTTGACGAGTCATCTGGGCTGGAGCATCGACGCCTTAATATAGCTCGCGGCGTACAGCATCAGAGACAGATTGCGTCGTCGGAAGAGTCCCGTGGTGTTGATATGTTGACCGAAGAGAGACACGGCCTTCCGATATGAGAATGAGGGGTTTGATGGCCAGAGCCCGATAGCCTGCCCAGAGAGAGGTAAAAAAAGTGCCCGGCCGGTGGATTTGTCGCGGCGCAGTGCGATGCCATGGGCAAGCGGATCGATCATGCCCCGCGGGACAATCGTGTCACACGAACTAGCCTAGCCTAGCCTAGCCGACCGAGTAGGAGGGGAGGCGGAAAACGCGGTTGAGTGGACAGGCATGCCAGGTGAGATGCAGAAACTCCCATCCTCTCTCTTGCCCCTCCCGTCTTACCCCGGATCATCGTTTCCGGGCCGGATCGAGGTGGTGCTTGGTGTTGCCGTCTTCGTCGGCGGGGAGACATCTCTCGCCACAGAAGGGCGTACTGTCAGGCAGGGCAGAAGACCCCGAAAAGTTGGCAGGTGGGCGTACTGGACTCGGTGGCTTGGCCCGGCGAGAAAACTTCCTATGGGCTGTGATGCGAGCGGCAGCGGAGTGTGGCAAATAGAGCCTCGGTAGCTGCGGCCTTTTACTCGTTTGTCTACGTTTGTCTCTGGCTGTTTTCCGGTGATGAGAACCCGAGACCGGAACTTACGAGCCTCCTGTCCTGTCTAGTAGGAAAGGTATCACGCTCGATGGCATTTAGTAGATTCCGATCTTCTCTGGCCGCTAGCTTTCGCTGCCTGCGGGGACAGTTGCCCGGTTCAGAAGTGCGGTGCTATGATAGGTTCGAGGAATAGGGAGCTGTCTCCCTTAGCCCTGTCGATGATAGGCTCAACTCTCGAATGTCTTCGATGAAGAGTCGCTCAGTTGAGTGTTGAATGCGATGATAGGAGGTTATACCAGACCCGACGACGAGAGCCGTCCGCCGAGACCTGGAGCTGGAAGTTCAACATATCCGACAGGCGGGACAACATGGAGTGCCGCCAACGCAGATTGCCGTGCAGAGCAATATATCCGCGACAGACAAAACCCGCGCCTTACGCATGCAGACGCTGCATTCCGGGTCTGCTTTGCTGCGGCAGTGCAAAACCCGAACCGTGCCGGCAGCCGAGTTATTGATCCGGGTCGAACAGAGACGCCTCCAACATCCGCCTCCAACGCCCAGCATCTCGAGTAACACGCCAGAGCTGCAAGCCACGGTCAAAATCCCGCGAGGGAGAGCTGGCGGGGAAAAGCAAACACGGCGGTGCCTGAAACACCACATGATTTCTAGGCAGCAAAAGTTCGTAGAATGCAAACAGCCAGCGTAAAATGCGTGGAGTGAACAGGTGGTACGGGCCGGGCACAGTCTTCCTAATGGCCAACCTCGTGGACGGTTGGCGAGCACTTGTGGAAGGATTACCGCCCCAGACAGGGCCGGAACCAAGCATCTGGATAAGTCCTGGAGCATGCACAACATAGCTCCCACAGGGACGTTGGCACTGGCCCGTCGGGTCACAGCGTGCGAAGCCCCTCCATCTCGGCGCTGTCCCTCACAGCAACGGGCCAAGGTGAATCAGGCCTGCACGAACCGGGTCAGCCCGAGACCGCCTCGAGCTCTTGCTTAGAGGCAGGATCGCGAGATATGCAACTTCACATATAATTCCCGCGGCAAAGACAGACAGTGCGATCCTCACAGAACTCGCACGGGGTGAAGGCATCGTCGCGGGCCGCCGGAGCTTGAGTAGTGAGACAGTGACGCGCGCAAACTTCGTCATTCCTCTTGGCTTGTCTCAAGGACGTAGCTGCTGTGCCAGTTGAAGCGATCTGCGAGGCGGGTCGTCGATCAGGGGGGGCAAAAGCGTGGTTGCAGGGCAAAACGCCAGGCTTCAGGAGAAGAGGGCCCGTCATGTTTTGGCCGTTTCTGGGCGATGGCCAACCAGAGCTTGCTCGCCCCGGCTTGTGAGACGCTTCTTCAGCCGCGCGCCGCAGCGTTCGGAGGCAACAGAGCTGAGTGAAGGCGGCGCGAAGAAGCGTCCTTCGTTTAGGGCACGCAATTGAGAGAGTCGGGAGGAATATATTCGAACTATTGAAAAGAGCATTCGGAACGGACAAGGCCTCATCGGCCGGTGGGAGGTGCTGACTGCCCCCATGCGAGTTGGACATCGGAGATGAGCTATTGCCCTTCGCAGCCCAAGCTGTTTCTTCTTCAATCGTCCAAAACGGCTGTCCTGACAGCCTCGACAGTCTCTTCGTCCCGAGGTCTAAATAGAGTTGGTCAAGTAGCGGGCCCGCAACTAGAAATTGGCCCAGGAGTACCAGGATGGAAACTCTAGTTCTGTTCTGTGATCGGCGGCGGGGTCCAGAAAAGGCGCTCCACGATAACTCGTCGACCCGCAGTTTCGCAGAACAGGCGAGGGCAGCGATCTGGAACAACACGGACGTACCAACGCCTCGTCACCACGCACCAAAACCTGACGCTGGGCGGTAATCGCAATGCACTCCTGAATCCGAAAGAGGATTGACAGTTGCTGTGTCCCCCCGCCACCGACATGCCCAGCCAGCTGTCAGCATCCCAGCCTCCGTCCGAGAGCGGACAGGCGTCTGTCGTTCGCGCTGGGACGAGCGTCAAGGTGCGCAACTCCCCCACACGAGGCCCGGAGAAAATCGAGTACACCAGCCAGAGAATAAATGCCTCGAGGAGAGCGAGACAAACGGAGCGAAAAGAATGTTATTTCCCATGCTCTCGGCGATGGTTATGAAGGGTCATTAGATATTGCTGGGCAATTCCACTTCCCCCGCCGGTCACACCCTGGAAAGGGACTGGAGTTTCGGCCCTGTGGGTCGTCAACGGCAAAGAAAAAGCACTCTGGAAGGGAGGCGCCCACCTGCCACTGTCGGTCGACCCAGCCGGATGATTCCTTAGCAACTCCCCTGTGAAGTTAGCAGCTTGGCTGCTAAGACGCTACAACACTCACCCGGGATGATGTTGTTGCCAAGCTGATGCAAAGCTAATTTAACTCTCCTCCACTGAGATTGGCGTCGTTTCAAAATGGCACGCGGCCCCACACTGCGATTTCCGATTACGCAATTGGCCCCCCTGATCTCAATCACCTCCGCAAATCTGCAAGGTACCAGATTGGTTAGCCCGGAAGTGAGGCGCCAGAACCGGGATGGCGTACACGGATGGGAGGGGCTAAGGCAGGGGCGAGGGAAAGAAGCCAATCGAAGGGGGAGGGGCGGGTGTGTGCGTAACAGCCAAGACGTGAGGGAGGTCAGAAAGCGCCCAAATTGGAGATGGGATGAACAGCCCTCGGCGGCCAGCCATGTGAACTTTTGGTGGCCGGTCGCTGCCCTGTTATGGCCCTGGCCTGGCAAGATGGCCGACTGCTGGGCACCTGGGGGACGAAGCGCCGTGCGAGCCGAGTCCATCATCGACAAGCATGGAAGTTGCCAGACTCGGGGGAGCAAACCATGACCATGACAGTATCACAAAGACGTAGCGATAATGATTGCGCCGCCAATGCAAACAGCGGATGCCTCATTACGAAATTCCAAGTCGATGCCCAGGGCGGACCAAACAGATTGCTGCCGTTGCGCTCGTGTGAATGGCTCCAATGGAGCGGAAGTGTTGCCCGTGGTGTTCTGCTTCCAGCTTGTGATCAGGGTTCACTGCATCGACCCCTCCTTCCGCTCCTCGTGCGCAGGCCAGCCCGCCCTGCAGCTTGCAGGAGGAGCACATCAGATCTGCTAATTTTACGCCCCACGCAAGGACTTGCGAGCAAAAATAAGGGTGAACTGACGTTGGCAAGCTCAAACAGGCGGGCCCGACTTGCTGGGATGAGGCCCCCCTTCGAATCTGGGCTTCTGGGGCTGCTGGTCTGGGCACCAATCTCACACCCGCCGAGCGGCCCACCCGCTAAGAACCCACTCGCCCCACCGTCGCCCCGGGCTCTTGCCTTCCTGTCGTCTTCACCTTTTATCACCACCTCCGACCGCGAAAGGCCTTCTCCCTTGCGACCACCTCACTTTCTCTTCCGCCCTTCCGTTGCGAGTTTTCAACTCGAGTCCATTCCTTTACCTCACCTGCCATTCACTCACCGATTACCGGTTCATTCTCTCTTTTTTTTCCGGCCCGGTGTCTCATTGGCATTTTCGTTCCTTCGACCAACCCTCCTTTAGTCATTCTGGAACGACGCACCACTTGTGAACCTTGACGAAGACGACACCTTCTCGTGACTCTCCTCCGCCGGCAGATTTCTTAGGAAACACGCAGGTCACTCCGATCCACAACACGCTGCCAAGCTGTTGTCCGACAACCTCACTGCTTTCCGTAACCATCCATCCCGTCGTCATCCTTGAAGGATCCCACCCACAGCAGTGCCCTCTTCCAGCTGGCTGTGAAAATAAATCCCCGACCTGTCCATCCCTGACAATCGAGACATCATCGACTGTCCGGACAGACTTAGCTAAAGGCTACACAAAAGGTGCGTCACTTGAAGCAGCACGATGTCTCACTCGCGTACCAAGCATTCCTCTCGAGTTTCTTTGCCGCACCTTCCTTGTCGCGAACAATGTCTTTATATCTTGCCAGAAAGGACCGCTTTCGAGGAATCGACCTTGGTCGCGAAACCAGTTGATTAACCCCGCCGCAATCCCTGGTCTGGACTTCTTGCCCTCGCAACTACCTTTCTTGCTCAAATCAGCCACAACACGCTCAATTCCTTCTCCGTCGATTTTCACTCTTCACCTTCATCTGTCGCAGGCCGATTGATAAAAGCAACGACTCAGCAAACTGACCACCAACAGAAAACCACATCACAACCAAGACGACCTGAGTATTTCTCAAGATGAGATCCTCCATTCTCCTTGCCGCCACTGGCGCAATCCTGGCCGCTGCCAGCCCCGTTCTCAACGACCGGACTGTCGTTGTCGCCACCGATGTTGTGATGGAGTGGGTCACCGTCACTGTTACCGACGGCCACCCGCGCCCCAGCATGTTCCGTCGTCCCGACCACCACCGTCAGTTCCCCTCGTCCGTCTCCTCCATCTCGAGCGCCTCGCCATCGCCTACCCCGACTCCCGAGCCGACTCCCGAGCCCGCTCCGGCACCCTCGCCAGCGCCCCCGGCTCCCGAGCCTGAGGTGCCAGCATTCGTTCCTGAGCCTGCTCCGGCCCCGGCGCCCGCCCCTGCCCCTGCTCCTGCTCCTGCTCCTCCCGCTCCGGTTCAAGAGGCCCCAGCCGGTGATGACTATGTGAGCACGGTTCTCTATCACCACAACGTCCACCGCGCCAACCACTCTGCTGGTGATCTCTCCTGGGGATCAGTCTACGCCGACTACGCCCTGCAAAGCGCCAAGAAGTGCAAGTTCGAGCACGATCTGTAAGTTTGAACGTTTTGTCCCCCCAAATCAACGTCTGCTAACTAGGGAAACAGGTCTCCTGGCGGCGGCGGTTACGGCCAAAACCTTGCCATGTATGCCACCTCGGCGGATGCCCAGAGCTTCGGCCAAAGCCGAGCGGGTGCCCAGGCCTCCAGCAACTTCTGGTACAACGGCGAACTTAACACGTATCCGGCCCAGGACTACGGAAAGAAGAGCCCCGCCATGGGTGATTTCCACAAGTGGGGCCATTTCTCGCAGTTGGTGTGGAAGAGCTCTCAGCAGGTGGGCTGCGCTACCTACCTCTGCCCCAAGGGAACCATGGTCGCTACCATGGACGCATGGTACACTGTCTGCAACTATTTCCCTGCAGGTATGTTATCACCTCTTTCCTTGCAAGAATTCCCGGCTGACGACTTTTGTGCATAGGCAACGTGGCTGACGCTTACGGCGCCAACGTACTCCCGCCTACTGGCCAACCCGGGGTCTCGGCATCGTAAGATGCTCTCCCCTCAACACAACGCAGGAACTTGCATTCAGAACCTGGGTATCGGGGTGGCAGTTCATGATCCATCCCCGGCGGCAGCATTTTTCCCACCTTCATTTCGTGTAGTGTATGAAGTGTTACGCGGATCATTTTGCGAGCCGGCTCTTCCCGACGGATTGGGGTTCCTGCGGCTCGATGCAGACAAGCCTTCCTTCAAGCATCATCGTCCAAGGCGCCCTGGGTTACTCGTTAGCATGGCGCGTGCGCGACATTCTTCACCTGGTGACTTTAGATGAGCAGGACTTGGGTCGGCGAAGACAAAATCACGATGCATTGGAAGGTCACGAAGGGAAAGGATCTCTGGATGATCTTGGTTTTTTTATTCGATTCTCAAGGAAAGGGCACAGTCCCATTTGGGGCCAGGTGTCTCGGGTTAGCATTGATTTTCACATGTATTGTACGCATCAAGGACATATTCGATTCTTTTCATTGAGCGGCGGCATCGGTTGATAATCGTCAGGGCATCTGCCCTGGAGGCTCGACTGGGCTTCCGCCAATACATTACTCGCTGGGGAAAATACCGCTGGGAGCGGATATGTTTCTAGGTCTGCAAAAGCAAACTCGTTGTTTTACACCCCGACGCCTGATTTGCGTGACTGATCACTGATAGCAGTAACTGGCCTCGGCCCTTGCTGATTCTTTGTGTCCGTACACTGACCAGTATGTGCCGTGGACTCCACTGTCGTTGGAATTAGGTTTGTAACTGCGCCGCTGGAAAAGGACCTGCTGGACCGCAGCCCAACAGAAGTCCCGCAGGTTGCCTCGAATCAATCGTCCTCGCCCAGCTCCATGATTCATTGCGCTTGTAAACGAAAATAGAGCAGCCTGGCATGTAAAATTGGAGTTTCTTTTGTGCTTGGTGTTCCACTTTGCGAGCAAACGACTGGTTGCCCTCTTTGTGGGGCAGAACATCTCAGCATCATGAATTCAGGCCGCTCAAGCCCTGTTGACCTCCTGTCAAGCCCGGTTCATTGTCAATTCATTTGAGTTAGTCATTCAAGCCCTTTGTATATGGGGAGGCAAACAGGCAGCTAAGCTGGCCGGTGCAGCGTTCCGGATGGACAAGGCTGAGATTCAAATTGGGGACCGAGAGGGCAGGTTGAAGCTGTTCACAGATAGAGCAACACGAACGGCTTTCTAGGTGCCAGTCCCATGATTCCAGTCCCATGATGCCTATCCTATGAATGCCGGTCCTCATCACAATGCCTCTCTTGTCTTCAAAATACGGACAAGTACGCGTGTGCAACGCCGAGCATCGATATTTTAGTCTATGCGTACTCTCCATCCACGGCGGGCGAGGCAAGCAAGGACAGTAGGTGGGCGGGGGGGTATCACTGCTGTTGTAAGTAGGTTTCTTGTGGGGGTTGTGGGCGCCCTAGCCCCACCTCCCCGGATTTTTTCCAACCCTCTGGCCGCACCGTTCCATCCTTCCGCAGACCACCCACACACGAGTTCCAAAATGGCTCCTTATTTAATCGACCTATCGATCGCTAACAGAAGCCTCAGGGGACCTCACAGGAGGCTATTAGGAGATCACCGCTAGATGGGAAAAGGGACTAAATTTAGAAACCACGTGCCACACACCAGTACCAGAAGACACCCCTATTGCTGCCCACCTCTGACATGGCTTCGTGTTGGTAAGTACCCTTGTAGGTACGTACTTTCGTAGGTACGTACTGGTGCAGGTATCGGACTTGGTGGATGTGTCTGAGCTGCCCCTAGCCAGACCAAGGTGTATCATTTTGCAGCCATTCAGAACCCTAGATCCTGCCCGCAAATGTGCATCAACCGTAGATACCCTATCTAAGCTTTCGATCACTATTCCGAGTAATCTCCGCTTGATGGTCGTGAACTCGCCACCGTTTGGAAGGCCTCAGGCTCACGGACACCACATGTACCTTTCCTTGATATCTTGCTGCCTGGTACCTCGGGACATTTGTGGCGGAAGGGTCCTTGAAGTTTAGTTGCGGGAGCAAGTATATCTCCGGAGATGTGGAGTAAGTGCGCCGGAAGCCCCACCTCCCTATTTTCTGTCGCCCCGTGACGTATGATTCGATCCCATCAACGGTTGTGAGGCTCGAGTAAGAAAATTCAGACGCTGGACTGGCGGCCGTCATGGTTTCCGGAGAGTGGATTGCCCCAAGTCCAAAGTTGAAAACGGATGGGAACCTTGGTGTTTGAGTCATGTGTCATGGCACTGATTTGAGCAGTTTGGAGGAGAAAATACGGTTGCGGTTGGGAGAAATGGATGGCACTGGGTGCCGGTTGTAGCCTCGCCTTGGGTGCCACGCTCGAGCTGGGGCGGCCGCGACGTGATTTCCGTCTGGGCATGATGTCAGCTGGACGGGCCTGGCTTCATCTGGTGCTCAAATCCAGCATTTGTGCCCCCGACCTAGGGGATCGGTTCTCCGTGATTTGAAATGGGCTAAGTCTTACTGCTGGGCACGAATGAACATTTGATTTCTATTACACCTATAATGAGCATATGGTTTCCGCTCGTTTTCCAGGGAGGGCAGCACCTTAGAATCTACATCGTCATCGTCATCGTCGTCGTTGAGCTCTGTATCTACATGTTGGCAGTGATGACTCGAGTGATACCTCACGTACTGCCCGCTCTGTTATGTGCAAAGGCTTGGTTCCGCTCCAGATCCGCCGCCCGGCTCAGATCGACTCCACTGTTCCTTGGAGCCCGAGGAGGCCAACGTGTCACTGGGAAGCTTTTTCCGTGTGATTCGTCGTAAATTGGCAAAGGAATGCGTCGATGGCAGATACTTTCGACAAACTTTGATCATATTTTGACTGAAACGCCTTCTCGTGCCTTCTCTCCGTTGCAGATTTTCTCCAGAAAGCTTAATCAGGGGTGATTGGAATCTTTTCCTTCGCATGATAAAAGAACAGGCCCTACGCTGCACTCGGCTGGTTTCTCCTCAGGCTTTCCAACTCACAACATCATCATCGTCCGATTCCAAGGACATCGACAACGTCCAAGTGCATCTAGTTTCGACAACCTTTTCTTGCACTCCCATTCTCTCTTCTCTCATCTCTCATTTTCCTCCCCAGCTTCTCCCTGGGAAGATATCTTACTCCAACCAGAGCACTGCCAACCACCGCCGCAATCCCATAGTGATGGACCCCATCGCTATGCCCGGCGCTGTCCCCGCCCCTGTTTACATGAGCCCCCCGGCCTTCAAAGATAAAGACGGCTGGTCGTACGGCACCTATGGCCTGGGATACAAGGGTTTTTTCCGAATGACTCACGAGGAGCTGAAGCAAGCTCTGTTCGATGCCACCGGCAAACGACCAGTTACTCCGAAGATGTCAAAAGAAAATCTGAGAGACTGGGCGGTGGCTCAACTGACCATGCACGAAGTGGGTCAACCGTTTTGGGATGACAAGGTGGCCCACCTGAGGTGTGCCGTCCAGGTGGGAGCCGTATGTACCTTGCTTTGTTTCCTTCACTCTCTTGCTCCCCTTTTCGCATATCGCGTCCCCTGCGTTGTTGATTTTTGATTTTTGCTCTACAGTTTGGTTTCTTCGCTTGATTGCCCTGTTTTGGTTAGTTTTTTTTTGTCTCTTTGCTTTTCAAGCAGTGTTGGGCTTGAGTTTCTAACATCGATATGTTGCAGTGTCGCAAGCCCGCCGTGCCCGGCCAACGCGAGGCTTCCCTGGCCAGGGCCTGGCAGGCCCGAGTCGAGGAGTGGTCCCAGGCGCACCAGCAGCCTGCTCGGACCTTCCTTGGATGGAACGAAGGTGCGTTCCGGAAGGCGTACCTGGAAGCGCGGGACGACAACAAGGCGAGAGCGTGCGCTGCCCGGCTGGCTAAAAAAAGGCGAAATCGACAGAAGCATGCCCGGGTCAGCGCGCCCCCCGTCGCCCTGGCCGACCAGCTTCCTCTCCCTTTGCCGGGACTGCAGGAGGTGCTACAGCTTGGTGCCCCTCAGGCTTGGAACAGCCAGGCATTTCCGGTCGAGCCACAGGTCAGCGCGCCCCCCGTCTCCGTGGCCGATCAGCTCCCTCTCTTGCCACTTGAATATCCAGCTTGGGGGCAGGTTGGACCGGAGGCCGCAACAGAGTCCAGAGCTGGAGCTGAGCTGCCGCACGCGCCCGCCCTGGCGCTTACATATCTAGTTGGAGATCAGGCGGCTGGAATAGAGACCATGACGGAGCCTGTAGCCGGAGACGACTGGGATGAGTCGTGGAAAAGCTGGCTGGAGGATTCAATGTTGGAGTAGGTAGAATAGGTACATGTAGTTGTTGGTTGTTTATTGATTTCTTTTGCTACTACTTTGCGACTGTGATTTTGTTTTGGGCTCCAGGGTAGATCTTGTGAGATGTTACGATAGGTGATGAAGTGTTGCGATGAGCGGTCGATGTCATGATGGGCGATGGATGTCAGAAATGGCATTGCATTGCACATGGCGTGCATTATGTGCACTGTCTCCGCTCCTGTCTACCGTTGTCATCACATCTCCCACCGTTGTCATCGCATCCCATCTCTCGACTCCCATCCTTCCACCGTTGTCGCAAATCCTTTCCACATCCCCGTCGAGCAATGCAATCACCACGCCGTTTCCTCCAACATTCGCGGCACGCGACGGCCGCCTGGAGCCACCGAAATCATGACGCTGTGTCTCAGAATGCTTTGACGCCAGCTTTCTTTCGATTACCCGACTCGCAACCAGATCCTTTGACACAAGTCTTTCATCCGCCAGATGCGTTGACACAAACACCCGACGCCATGGCAGGTACGTTATCATAAATGACTGCTCCCATTTTCTTCCTTCCTTTCCTCAGCCAGCATCCCAGCATCCCAGCATCCCAGCAGCCTAGCAGCCCATCATGCTTCGTTCTCGTTCTCGTCGCACTCCTCCCTCTCGCCCTCGTCATTCCTCTCGATTGGCTACGCAGCCTTCAGCTGACAGCTCTGACTTGTCTCAAGAGTCTCCCGATCCAGCCGATCAGTTTGGTCTCGCTGGCCTCACTATCCTCCCGATTCCCAACATCAACGACATTGCTCTTGTGTTCCAACACGCCCAAGAACTCCGCGCCCTGCAAGACCAAGGGACCCCGATCCAAGACGCGCTCATCTACTACAACGCTACTACAGCACACCTCGACGCCCTTCGTTCTGCTGATCCAGACGGACAATACCCCGGTCGCATCACCTTCTTTGGCGACGAAGTCGGCCTGGTTTTCTTCAGAATACTAGGGCCGGTTCATGAGACTGCCCATCTGCTAGTCTTTGACGAGATCCGAGTTATTATTTTCCAGATGGGTTTACAACGCAAGTCTATCCCCACTGGCTCGGCAGAGTTCAAAGGTACCGGCACGAAAAACAAGCAAGGAGACAGCGGTCTCCGGCCTGATCCACCTCGCTCAGCTGGTATCCAATATCCTACTCTCGTCATTGAAGCGGGAGATAGCGAATCGCTTCCACGGCTATATAAGGACAAAGATTGATGGTTCAATAACTCGTCTCCGACTCTGCCGCGGGGTGATGTCAGGATTGTTCTTCTCATTAAGGTGTATCCTCGGACGAAGCGTATCGTCATCGAGCAGTGGCACCGTTCGTTTTACCAATCCCCTTCTGCCAGGGTTGAGATCAAACCGCACCCACACAAGCCCTTCTCGCTGGACGACAACAGCTGCTGGATTGTTGAGGGGGCGCCTATGGTGATTCCATTTCAGGAGGTGTTTCTACGGCCAGCACAGGGACAAGAGACAGATATTGTTCTGGCGGAGGACTTTTTGGCTGACCTGGTAATGTTGTGCTGGCGGAGCAAAATACATGTCTAACATTGTTATCGCTTTCACGGTCGTTGACACCATTGCTTTTGCATTTCCTGTCTCTTTCACGTCGCATCTCGGATCGTTGGAGTCAAAGACACCGGTCTGCTCTGTTTGGTCTCAAATTTTCTCTCAACTTTGCAGTCACCACGTTTCGCACATCGCCGTCTTTCCTCTCAACATTCGCTGTCACCACGTTCACACATTGCTGTCTTTTCTCTTAACTTTGCTGTCCACTTTCTTCACTCGATTCGCATTTCATGTTCGCATCCGGCCATCGCTTATTTGACTCTCGCGGCGCGGCACAGCGACACTCTATTGGCACTCGAAGCGACAGCTCCGTTGCCTTGAGACACGGCAACACTTGAGACACTCTCGATCGCTCCGTCGGTCGATACTTAACCGAGTCCATTAGCACTCGAGCCACGGCGCAGCGACAGAGACAGACACTCGATCGCTCCGTCGCCGACGCTCGACAGCGTCAATTACTAGATACGTATCGCGCTCGCCAGATCTGCAGAGTTTTCCAGCGGGCACCATGTCTTTCCAGGGCATGTTTTTCCAGGGCACCATGTCTTTCCAGAGCCATGTCTTTCTAGGGCACCATGTCTTTCAGGGACTATGTGCAGTTGGACTTATATGTGGGATCATGGTGTAGGTGAGACAGGTGCCATAGTACAAGGAGACGTTTTCTTTGTACTTGGTCTCTACGTTGGACTCTTTGCACTCCTTTTGGGGCTAGTGTTGATATGCACAGTGATTCGAACAAGCCCCTCTGACTCCCTTTGGTGCGTGCCTGGCCTTTGGTCCACGAATACATTCTGACAAGACAGATGCTGCTTCTTGGAGAGAGAGGTTGAGAATCCCCTCGCGGTCCTCTATGAAATTGGAGGTTGTCTTCAAACCACAACTCAATCCTACTAACCTATCTGCCTCTGCCCTCCCTACAATCCACCGTGTCGATCTAAGCTCCAGCTCCAAACCCCCCCCCAACAACTGCCGCACCTCACCTGCGCAGCTCACCAAATCCCTCCAATAAAATCCTCCCAAACACCAAATCCCACACACAGCCCATCCAACGATCCCCCTCCTACGCCCCTCAGATTCTCTCGCTCTGTCCCAAAACGACCGCCGCTGATCATCGCCAAGGTAGCGTAGCATTCGTTTAAAAAAAATAGTTAATAAAAGCTGATGAATGAGCTCCTCCCGTTTGTGCCGTGGTGGCTGACCAATCAGGTGTTGACCGTGTGCGGTGGCAGATGCACGTGGGGCCGTGCGATGCGACGCTGTAACTGCGCCTTGAGTGTGATCTACCAAACTGGCATGGCGGGTGGATGGGTGGCTGGTGGGTGGGTGTGAAGGTCTGAGGGTGTGGAGCGGGATAGGTTTGGTTTTTCCAGGTTTGGGTTCCAATGGGTCTGTTTGATTTTGAGCTTGGGTTTCCAGGTTGGGTTTGGGGAATTTGGTTTGGGGATTTAGATTTGGATTTGGATTTGGATTTGGATTTGGATTTGCAGTGATGTGATACAGCGCCAGAGGGAGGGAGGTAGGCGGCGGTTGTTTTGCACTGCGTGCGGCGTGGCAGACTCAGTGAGTTTTAGTCCTAGAAGTTCTTGGTGCCTGCCTGGCAATATGGCTGCTATTTTCCATAGACATACTTTTTGCTGTGGTGGGAATTATCCTGTAGGTGGTAGGTAACGTCCTTCATTGGAGATGATTCCGGGCTGTATAGACCTCAACGTTACGAGTGATGGCGAAGTCATGCCATGCAATGTAATGTAATGTATCCGATCAGAGTATGTGCCGATTCTTCCGTTGGCACTGTAATAACAGCGAAGAGTCATGAGGTACTAGTGGGGGTGCCGATGGCTGATACTGTAAGGGTGAAGAGTCCGGTTGAAAGAGCCGGTTTCGGAAGGCAATTTGCTCCGTGCGGTTGGATGATGCAGGGTATTTTTTCGCACGGCTTCAATGCGTGTCGATAGTAAGTCCGCAGTAAGTCGGCTTTGTATGTGTCGCGAGGCGTTTTCGACGGAGGCGGCCTCTCAATGACAGAGGGTTGCTTTGATGGAAGGCGAGCAGGATGACAGAGGGTGTTGATGGTCTTGGCTGCGCAACGCGGTCAAGAGCATGCTCATCCAACAATCAGACATAGCAAGCTGAGCACGAGAGCATTTGTTCACTTGCAAGAGGACTAAGCAATGACATAAAATGACTGGTATTGACGATTCCTATTAAGCTACCGGTTTGAATATGCAATTCCTAGACAACCCTATGTATACACGCCCAGATCGCGCTTCCCTTAGACGATATGCTTGACCTCAGCCGGCTGGGAATCAGAGTCCCGCTTGTTGTCGACGCCGTTGTCACCATACTGGATGTTCTTCTCCACGGCCGCGGAAGCCTTCTCGTTGAGGTTGTCCTCGAACACTGTTTCATATTGTCAGCCTCAATTCTTGCTTTCACTGGCAGGAAGTACTCACAGAATGCCAACTCCTCAAGGGTGCGGCCGCTGGTCTCGGGGTAGAAGAAGAAGATGATAATGAACTCAAAGGCGATCCAGCCACAGTAAATGGCAAGGAACTTCCACTTGATGGCGCTGAGAGCGATGGAGTTGACGTTGGTCGAAAAGAAACCTGCGAGCTTGCCGAAGATCTGCTGGACACCGATACCACGGGAGCGGTGGGAGTAGGGCCACAGCTCAACGAGATAGGTGTAAGTGAGCGCGTTGTTACCGATGTTGTAGCACGGGGAGAAGGCGAAGTAGAAGAAGAGACCCGAGATACCGGCGGCGGCGTTGCTGCCGCCAGCGTCGAGGGCAACCTGCATGCGCTCCAGCGAGATGGTGATGGCAACGAAGACCAAGCACATGCAAGTGGCCGAAAGCATGTACATGTGGCGACGCTTGAAGCGGGTGACGAACATGGCAATGATGGTCGCGTTGATCAAACTCCAGCAGGCGTTGGCAAGGTTAATGCGCGTCTTGGCGTAGTTGGAGGTGTAGTTCATCATGCCGAAGAGGACACCCGAGTAGTAGCTGAGCAGGGTGTTGCCGGACAGCTGGGTGAAGAGACCGATGAAGAGCGTGACGATAACGCGGCGGCGCATACCATACGTCCTGAGCAGGTCCATCCAGCTCTGCTGCGAGGCCTCCATCTCCGTGCGAATGGTCTCGCGGATCTGCACGATCTCAGCCTGGACGAGGAGCGAGCTGGCGTCGCCCTCAGCGTGGTACTTGACGAGCACCTGTCTGGCCTCCTCATCGCGGTCCTTGGAGACGAGGTAACGGGGCGACTCGGGGAGGAGGAAGACGGTGGCAATCTGCAAGATCGAGGGGCAGATCTGCAGCAGCGAGGGCAGGCGCCAGGCCCAGTCGTTGGGAATGTCGGTGGTGCCCAGAGCGATGGCCGAGGCGAGAATCTGACCGATGAAGTACGAGGCGTTGAACAGCGACGTCAAGATGGCACGCTCCTTGGGATGGGCCAGCTCGCCGATGAGGGCGGCACCAGAAATGATGCAGAACAGGATACCGGCGCCGAGGATCATGCGGGCGACAATGTACATGCCGACATGCTGGGCGAAACCCTGGAGGAGAGCACCGAAAACCATGATGCCGGAGCCGAGCATGATGGACCAGCGGCGGCCGAAGCGCTGCGCGAACCATGGCGCAAAGGGGACGGCGAAGATGGAACCAAGCTGGTAGCACGAGTTGACGAATCCAAGAAGACCGGGCTCGATTTCGGGCGCGTTGGTCTTTGCGTTTCTGCGGCCTCCACCGAGATCTAGGAAGCACCTTCCGTCAGCGGTTTGCCCAGCAAATGGCGGGGGTGTGATGCGGGATGGAGTAGTGCGGGGCAGCCAGCGCCACTCAAGCTTTCTCAGACTTACACAGATGGAAGGTAGGGGCGAACTGCAGCGTGTTGATGAGCTGCGAGTCGAAACCAGATGTCATCTCGACTCCCATGCAGCACAGGAAGAGCCAGAAGTACATCATCCGCAGATTCGGCTTCTTGTACCATACGACCTTGTCCTCCGCCACCAGGCGGGTGACGATGGGGTCGGCGGTTGTTCCTACGTTCACCTTGACCATTTTGGCGGTTGGCGAGCCGGAGACTCGGTTCTCGGGTGTTGGGTTGGTGTTGACGGGTGTCGAGTTGTTTCGTGTTGCATTGTCTGTCCCGGGCGGTCTCGCCAGCTATATACAATCCATCGCCGTGTGCGCCCCCCCAGTCTCCCCCAGTCTCCCCGTCCCCCTAGTCCCATCACACGCTACTCCCCAGACCTACGGGCCCGGATATCCGGGGTCTCCATCTCCCAAAGCTGCACCCCAGACCGTGTCTTGGCGCGCCGTATTCCCCGCTGTTCTTGATTTACAGGGCTTGGCGCGGATGCCTGCATTTAGCCACCATCAACCAGTTTACCCGGAGAGAGGCGACTGGCTCGCGCATGGAAACCATCTAATCCGCCGCTAGCGAGAACTTGCGAGATGGATGCGCCAAGGCGCCTTTCCCCTCACTAATTGGAGCTGTCGAATTGTTTCCAGCCGCCAGGTTCGCATGTTTGGAGGCTGAGATCGACCGTCAGATTGCAATTAACCTAAACATTCTGGAACGAGTCTCATCTGTAATGGCCCACGTGGAGTCGACTATGGGACGCGTCGGCTCACTCTTGTTCGGCGTCGATCCAACGTCGGCAGATCCATTCTCGCGAGTTCGCATCATGGATCATGGCCCACCGAAACGGACGCGGGTACCGCCGGGCGGTCTGCTCGCGGGGCACTCGCTGAGTGAGGCCCTCGGCCGAGCAAACATCCAACCCTCGACGGCGTTCCGGTGATCAAATGACCCGGAGCCGAGACACTTTACTTGCAGAATAAGCCGCGGTGATCTCCCGGGATAGGCAATCGCTTCGCTTGTTGGCGTTTTTTTCTTTCTTGCCCCCCTCTCGTTCTTGTCGGGGTTGGTACACAGGCGGCACGGTTGAATTCGGGCCTTCTGGCAGCCAAGCTAGCCAAGACGGCCAAGACGGCCAAGCGGACCTCGACCCCTTTAGGTCTAGAGACGCCGTTCGGGTGCCTGCCAATGCGCATTGTTGGCCACCTGCGGTCCGGCGTCTGCGCTGTGTGCCCCTCAGTCACCTGCCTTGATTTGGGGTTGTCAGCTGTCAGAATATCCAAGGATTTCAACCTTGCAACCGCGAAGGTAGCTGCAGCACTGGTGCAGCCTTCCCGCAGTTCAAAGCCATCCGCGGAGACGCCATCGCGTCAACAGTCCGCCGCTCCGCTGGTGGCCGTCCGGCTCGCGCCACCCTTACCAGCCCGATGGTACCGGCAGCATTTGCCGTTTTCGTCGGACCACATGTGCAGCGTGAAAAAAAGGCTAACGCTCGAAATGCACTTGGCACAATCCACAATCCCCGTTGCCCAGCTGATGCCCAGCTCATGCTAGAAGGAGCCGCAAGAAGCGTGGCGGCGCCACCCAGCGCTTGCTTTGACGTCGCTGGCTCTGAATTGGCCCGAGATTGGCCGTCAACGCAATTCACCGCTTTTCGCCGCCGCCTCTTGCGGAGGATCCAGCAGTTTGGCGGGGAGAGGAAAGAGGCGGAGTGGAAACGTGGGAAAAGTGGACAAGCGCCAGTGCAAGTCCGAGGCAATGGGATGTCAGTGGGGATATTGCGCCTTGTCCCGAGCGGTCCCACTGGTCCTCATTGGTCCCCTGCGAGGTGGTATTGTACTGTATATGATAGGCACTTTTGCATATTGGGGTCGTCCGGACCGGGCAACAAACAATTACTCGAGGTACGTAAGGCCTCGTTCCGTCGCACTCCCGCCCCTGCAGTCAGCGTCGTTTGCCGTGTTTTGCGTGGCATTTATTGCCTACTATAAACCGCCCGTGCTCCCACGAGTCCACATTGAGGTTTAAAATATTGGGCTCCACGATCACCGTAGTGTGTGCTCCACTTTGGAGGAGCATTCTCTCTTCATCAGCTCCTCAGCTCCTTCGTGAAGCGAAGGAGTGGGTGGTGTACGTGCGCTGCGGGGTCACCACCATCAAGCTTGGGGTTCTCGCAACCCATCTCGCACCAGACGGTTCGCACGCAGCCAAGGCGCGTATCCAGAGGAAAGCCGGCAGCTTTGGGTGGTTTTTGGTGTTGGGTAGCTCGCCCAAGCCCTCGGGTTTCAGAGCCAGACGTTCCAAATGGCGCTGGGTTCTCCGCTCTCCTCCGCTGCTAGTAGTCGTGTTTGCGGGGCCCCGGAGAAGAGGTGAGTTTGGGATCGGTGAAAGGTGGAGAAAGTGAAGCTATTGATGATGCTGGAGGAGCCGCGCTTGTAAGATTGCATTGCTAGAGACTCCAATGCGATGGCTACTTGGGTTCCACGACTGGCAGGTCTGTTCGTCGACGAATGGGTTCTGTCCAGCTCGTCTGCTCCTTGTCTGCACGAGAGGCGAAGCGGATACGCGCTGCTGGTACTGCAGGTGCTGCTTACCCATTCGAAAATGGCTCTTTGGTGATCTCCGCAATAGACGGCATCGCAAAGCACGGGTAGATTTCCGAGTTGTCAAACCAGTCGTTGCAGCTTTTCAGAGTGTTTAAGTCAGCGGGATACGACGGTTCACTGTCCACGCCGAGCGGTTCCGGCCCCAAGGCCAGAAGAAGCGCTGCAATGGGCATTAGCTGCCGTGCATCGAAGTTTGCCTGCGCTGTATGTAGTCTAGTATGCAGGATATGACGTCGGCTGGAACAACGTGGCCACGACTACGGTACGTACTAGGCGAGTATGCGAGGCATAAACAGCTAAATACCCAAGATGACCGCTGTTAGGAATTAACGCTCGTCTAATAATGCGCTGGTCGTGTTGCTTCCGCAATATATAAGTTGGGTCTGGCACACCCCACTGAAAAGCAAACTGCCCAGACTCGATTTTGCCGCTGCCGGGTGTGCTCAAAGTTCCTCAATGTCCTAAATCGCTATTGATTGATCCGGATGTCTGGAAGCAGATTGGCTAAGCTCGCTTGGCTGCCTGGAAAACTGTAATTACGGGGCGACGTTGGGTAGCATCGGTGGGATGCAAAGAGATTTGTTAGGATTTGCGTGAAATCTGGAAATTCGGGTTGCTCTATTCGTGACGGCCTTGTGGGGCCTTGTGACGAAAACTCAGTGACATGAGCAAGGCGGTCTTGCTTTCACCTTCTCGCTCACCAACGGTCTCGAGTTCTGCCCCGTCAAGTCCCTCACTCTCAATCTTTGACCGACTTCACACCGTCACACTCGAAGGGTTGGTCCGATGAGCTTCGATGTGGAGGGGCTCTGCAACCCCGAGAAAGTCGACCAAATTCCCCTATCTCTCTGCTCGAGGTGAGATACAACATAGGCGCAGACCGCAGCGCCAGACGTGGTTCGGGCTTAACTTCAAACCAGCCATGTTACCGAGTTCGGTGCGTCGTGTGGAGCGAATGTTTTCATCGCTTCTTAGGTTGTAGATATGTGCTGCAAAGCGCCCTCTCGGGCAAAGCACGAGGCATTCTTTGCAACCTTGAGATTCTGGTCCGTGATGCAACTGCATAGCTCTGCCACTTGCTGGTGTCGCACGATTCTGAGTTGGGAAGCAATGGCCGCTGGTTGTGGACTCGCATTGAGAAGATGATGCGACTGCCAATTTGGCTCGGATTGTGCCGCTTCGCAGTGTCTCATTCGCTCTTGGCATAGGACAAGCATGTTCTCACGCAGTTATTCATCCAGTTGACAGGCCTGCCGCCAGACATCCTGGCTGCGGTTGAGTCCAAAGGGATTCTAAATGCCTCGCATCGGAAACTCGGGCTCGAAGCCGCATCGGCTCAGTAGCTATGGGCTATTTCTCCTCTCCTCGTTTGTGCGACCTCTATCGAACTTTGATGATTTCGTAGAGCAGCAACAGCTCGCCCTCATAACTACTGCTCGCTTCTCCTCCATGTGCGGAATGGGTGACTTGTAGCGCCACCTGCTTCCTGGCCAGAGCCAGAGACAAAGCATAGTGACACCGATGACCGAGAACCAAACGATGTCCAGCCCGTACGCATACGAGGTTAGCATGAGGAAGTATGCCGGGAAGTCGACTTATAATGGGAGTGCGTCTGGAAAGTGAGTGTGTACGTCGTGGATTGAGATTTGGTGACTCCTGCGTCGACCGGCCGTGGAGATTTGTCTTCGAGTCGGCGTTCCCCATTTGCCTTCACGCATCTGGGCTGTCACTTCGAGTCAGTCATAACATCACCATGTCAGCCACGGTCACTCACATAATGTCTCCCTCATGTCTCCCATCACATAAGCCACACCACATGTTACTGATGGTAAGACATGCAGATATGAGAGACAGTAATGTTGGTAATGGCCTCGGTATGGGATATAGTGACTGATTCCAATGACTAGTCCCCGATCGGAAATGGGTCAAGAGACGCCCGAGTCAAACACAAATCTCGAACAACATGAACCCGGTGAGTACACAGTCTCAAACACCATACGCCCAAAATTGTCACTAACGCGGGAGATGGGAATAGCTTCGTTAGAGTGTGATCGGGCGATGACCTGACTTGGTCGCGCAGACCAGAATTAATGTCGGACTCGTCGTGAAAGTGGTCGCACAAACGTGGCGTGAGTTGCACCGACTCGATGGTCGCTGCCTTGGAATGTCATCGAAGTCAAAAGACGCCAATGTCCTTAATCGGACAAGACAAAACGGAGATCGCTCCATCTGACAACACACCGACAACACACCCAGAAGACTATCAACTGAGACTCCATCTGACAACACCGCGAAACCCGCCAACGCCGACACCGCAAACGCCAATAATAACATCTTCCAACAGGTCAAGGACCGCTCGGCACATACTTGGCAGGTGTTCGAGCGGGAGAAGGTAGCGCTCGTGGACGTAGTCAAGTCACGGGACCGGGGACATGCGCGCCATGCAGCTGGCGATGTAAAAGCTGACACAGGCGATGCAAAAGCTGGAGCAGGCGATGCGGGGGTTATAGCAGGCGAAGAAAAAAGTCGAGCAGAAGTTGCGCGAGTTAAAGTGCAAAAACGCGGCCGACGCTACCAAGCTGAGCCTGTTGGAGGCCAACCACGCCGCTGCGACGCATGAGTGAGGGAGGAGCATAGTTGGAAATGGATAAACAGGAGATCGGGATTCGGATTGGGATTGGCATTTGAGGATCGGGATCGTAGGATTGGGAGTCTTCGAGTCGCAGGGTTGGGATTCGGGTTGGTATAACAGCAATTCAATTGACACAAGAGCACTCTGTCGTGATTCACTTCACGCAATAGCAGAGGAATTCAATTATGTGATTCATCTGATATTCAATTTACAATAGCACAGCAATTAACTGGACACAACAGAGAGCAATTCAATTCTGTAATTCACTGCGCACAAGAGGAATAAATTCTCTTCCAACGTGCGAGAACCTTCCTCACGCACTGTTTGGGGTTATAACACCATGAGCCACAATGGGTTCGACCATTTCCCAACTTCTTCTTGCCAACAGGCAACCTCCTCCGGTCAATATGGAGACCTATACTGGAAGCGACAACGACTTCTTTCTGGCACGTCGAGGGGCCCTCTGCAAGCCTTCTCCTCAGTATACCCCTGTGTTTAACCTTACCCCTACGGTTGGCCCTCCCCCACGCCTTATTCATGGCTTGATCGACAGCGAACTCGATAATCTTGTCCGTACGGCTTTCGATTGCGACGATAGTGACAATACCTTCCGCGGTATGCTCCGAGCCGCTATCGACGCCATCCAACCCGATGTCCTCACCTCGCTTTGCGCGTATCGTATCGGATTTGAAGACGATCTTTGCACGGAGCTGACGATGCTTGTGACGGTCCTTCCTAGCTCGTTGACAACGTCAGAAGCTATCCAAGCCATTGGAGATCTCTTGGCGGTGCTGGAAAAGTGAGAAAAAAGAAAAGAAAATCTAAACCGGGCTAACCTGTCTCTAGCTACGACGAACGACTTGGTGCTGTTGCTATTGAGATCGCCGAACAAACCGTCTCCCCTGCTTCTGGCGAAACAATCCCCCCTGCTTCCGGCGACACAACCCTTCCTCCAGGTGTCTATCCCTCTGAAGAAATCAGACTGATATCATACCACAAGTCTCTTTCCTCTGGCGCGAGCATTGGCCCTGCAGAAAATCAACAGATTGCAGGGACGCTAGGGCCTTTCTTGCGTATTGTCACAGACGGCACACCGCAGTTCTTTGCCTTGGCCTGCAGCCATGTACTCTCCAGTATGTCTTTTTTCAGTTAAATAATAGTATATTTGCTAATACTGTAATATTTGCAGCTTCCAAGATGCCTACTACACCTGGCAGCAACAACCCAACTGTGGTTCGCCCTGCTGACAGAGACAATTCCCACTGGTGGTTTTCGGCTGAAAACGTCATCAAAGAAGTCGACCAGCCCCAGATTACTGAGATTTTGGAAAAGGAAGCCCTTCGCGACGCCCAAGCCCAAAAGCGCCGCTGTAAGGAATCTCATCATCCCGTTGGCACTATGCATGCATCTTCAGGCCTGCGAGTGAGTGCAGATCACTGGATACTAGACTGGGCCTTTGTGAAGTTCGACCCACACTTTGCATTGGAGAAGTTACAGAATGTAAGATTTTTTTATTATTTAGTTTTTTTTTTACTCTTCACTAATAAGTCTACAGATCCCTCTACCTTCCAGTCGCGCGACATTTAGGACAAAGTTCAACCTTGAGGCTCACAACGACACAGACTGGACACCCCGTGCGAAGATGGTAGCCCTTGTAAAAGGCTCTGCTGTGTTCAAAATTGGCCGTACCACAGGCCACACGATGGGACAACTTCATGATATTGACCCTAGTGTCACTATCAACTACATGATGGACGGACACTCTTTCCTGCTTAAAGGGAAATCCTTTGTCGTTCGCCCGGGAGACAGTGTGTTTGCTCGCCGCGGAGACTCGGGTGCCTTTGTGTTTAACCGCCATGCAGAAGCCGTGGGTATGGTCATCGCTATACCCAAAGGCTCGGTGGTGTGGGGCGCTGCTTACGTTTTGCCCTTTGTGCCAATGATGAACAATATCAAGGAAGTCCTGGGACGCAAAGGTGTAAAGGTGGAGGTGGAGGTGCTATAGCGCAAGTCTTTTGACTTCAGGGAAGTAGATAGCTACGATGGCGCAAGTCTTCTGATTTGCTGAGAAGTAGATACTTACTATAGCAACAAGCAGGTCATGGACCTTCACGAGTCAGAATCCTGGTTGAGTCAGAGTCAGGATCCTAGTTAAGTGAGAGTCAGAATCTTGGAGAATCCTGGTCAGAATCCTGATCAGAAGCTTCAAACCCTTGTGTCAGAGATTTGACCTTTAAGTAGGTGTATGCTTTTTATAAGAAAGATGTTAAGGGGGTTTAGTCGTACATTCACCTAATGATTAATCTTGGTAAGCTTTATCTTGGTATCTTGATACCACTGTGAGTTCAGACGTCTCATGTAGCCATAAGGCTTGGCGCTTTAAATGATACTCTAATGCCAATTTTCTGTTGCACATCAATATTGGCTCCAAGACTTATTGGGTCGTCACCGTTCTGCGCAAAGGGATTCCGTCGCCGCAGTGTCTGCCTTGCTCTGGGCAGGCCGGGCGGCCGCATTCCGTCTACGTCTCTCCCTCCTCGAAGTCTAGGCCCCATGGTCCGCGCGCCATCAGGAACTCCCACCGAGCTGTCCATAGTCCAGCGATGGCAGGCTCCCGCATCATTTGGCTCTGCATACATTGCCGACAATTCGTCTCATTTCTCCGCTGCAATTACATACTCCCACGTATGACCTCGAAGCAAACTGCCGGATTCAAGGCTTGCCGTCCGTCCTTTGGGTTCAATGGACGTCTAGACGAGGGGCCTTTGCTTATCTTTTTCTCTTCACCGGAGACTGAAGCTTAGGGTCGTTAGCCGCCGTTTGAAACTCCTCCTTGAGGCCCCGAGCGTCCTCGAACGCCCACAGACAGCCATGTTTCTTACCGAGCTCTCCGAAGTCTTCAACGCTTTGTCCATTATTCACAGGATCATATCTATTGCCTACTCGGAGGAAAACAACGCTCGTTAGTCCTGAGTGAGGGAAACCTGCCACTAGCAAATCGCCGACCTATCGCAGAGAAGCGCCACCTCGAGTTTCTCAATGACATCAAAATATTGGAAGGGAATCCGAGGGCCGTTTCAGATGTCGTTCAAGAAATACAGGACAACTTCCCCCTTCACTACACTATTCGATCATTTCAGGTATTAGATTTTAGTTGATTAACTACGCAAGAGAACACGACACCCCTAAGCCGTTTGCGATGAAGCCTCTATACTTCTATAAAGCGTCGCGTCGATCACAAGACCAAACCACACAAGAGACAAGCAGCCGCGAGCGCTGTCTGCAGAGGATACCTAGTCGCTGCCGCGTTCGGCGTCGATGTCACCCTCGTAGATGTAGGCGTCGGTGCCGCCAGAACCGACACCCTGCTAACGATACTACTCGCCGCCGCCTTATCAACCTTGACAGCGCAAGGGTTCTTTGTCCCCAGGTCCACCATGCGCGGACACGCCGAAACCGTACCATTAGGCCTGATCTCCACCGACCGACTGAAATCCGGACACTCCGGCACCTGCATAATATCAGCCGGCTTTCCCTTCCCCCCATCAACCCACCCCGAGTTAGGTTTCGCTCCCGCCTCCCAGTCCCCCTCCACACTAAACATCACCGACCCCGTGGTCCTATACAGCGTGTCGCTGCCGTTGCACTTCCGCTGAAACTCATACGAGGTCAGAGCCCAGTAGAAGAGATACCTCTCCCCACGACTTTTCTTTTGCACCCATTCCGTGACGTTGTCGTGGTCGACTAGGATTGTATACGGTGCCGGCTTGGATGCTGCATCGGGCGGGATTCCGAAGTCTCCTGCGCCGTAGTTTATCATTCCGGGGATGTTCCCGCCGTCCCAGGGCTCGATGCCCCATTCTATGGTGAGATTTCCGATGGCGGCGGCGACGGAGAGGTTCTGCACCGCGATGGCGATGGGGAAGGTTGAGGAGGGGAGGTAGGTCTCGTTGCGGGGGAAGATGATGTCGACTTCGTAATGGGGCGTTATGGCTGACTGGGCGGAGGCTTTGAATGCCAGGGAGAGGGCGAGGGCGAGGGTTAGGGGGGCCATTTTTGGGGTTGGGGAGATGAGCATTGTTTTGGTGAGAGTGTCAAAGAGGGTTTGGTTTGGTGCCAAAACGGTCTGGTTTTGATGGTTTACAGCTGCCTGGTAATCTCCCGGCTTTGTTTGGCTCGGTAAGACTAAAATGGTTGTAAGGATTCGGTTAATAGCGTGATGGAACGAATGCATTGTCCCCCTGGCGTAAAAGGTGCGGCTTGTGCGGAACGGGCACAGTGTCTGCACTGTGTCGCTCCCGTGAGAAGCATTCCCACTCGCGTGATTCTCACGTGCTTCTCGCGTAGCACCCCTTGCACTGATGCATGCGAAGGTACCTGCATTCCTGCGCGGCTACATTTGGGAAGCTGACTACCCGCCTACTCTATTCGTACCATGTCGAAGAATTAGAAAGAAAAAAAAAGGCTTCTTTTAAAACTTCACTCGACTTATGTACGACAAGCGCAATCTAGAAACGAACTCGGATATCAAACGCCCCCTCAGGCTTCCAACTCGTCCGAACACAGCATCCCTCCAAATCACCGTATTAGATCCCCACACATACATAGTACCCAACGGAATTGGGCAGGCCAGAGCAGTCATCGTTGAGTCTCGGGTTGTACAACACCAGCTGCTTCACGGTAAGGCCATACTGGAAGGCGACCTCCATGCACGTCGACTTGCTGGTGACAAGCGTAAACAGGCGACAGTTCTTGACCATGCCGGCGCGGACCGGCGTCGGTGTGACCACGGGGGCGAGACTGGTGGAGCTAGTCGTGCCGCTGGTTGACTTGCTCGGGGTGGGGGTTGCCGTGGTCCGAGACGAGGTTGTGGACGTAGTCGTGCAGTTTTGGGCGCAGACACCGATGCAGTACGACTGCTGGCTGTTGAAGGGCTCGCATGATGCCTCACTGATTGACGGGTTCTTTTTATTTGTCACAGTCAGTGGATGTTTGATAGTGGTTGGGGAGAGGTTCCAGTTGTGCTTACCCACGCCAGATACTGCTCCTTGGTGATATCGGCAATGGATGGGATGGCATAGCACGAGTATTCCCCCTCGTTGTCGAACCACTTGTTGCAGTTCTTTGGTGTGTTGGGGTCGTACTTGTATGCTGGATACGGGCCCGCCAGCGCGGTGCCCGCCATCAAGGCCGTGAGGGAAAGGAACAAAAGCATCGCCAGATGTGTTGCGGTGTCAGATGGCAAACTGAGTCTGAGGGAGAGAGTAGAAGCTGATGTCCACTCCAGGCGCTGAGATGGGAAGATAGACGATACCTTATCTTTCAAGTTTGCGACCGCAAATAATCCAGAAGGAAGGAACGTCAACCGGCTGAACCCCTTTTCGACTCCCCTCCCCGATAGCTGTCACCGAATACACAAAACGCCTTACCAGGCACTAATACAAAGGATCAGCCCCATGAGAGGCCCAACAAGATTGACGTTCAGTATACGCCTCCCTATTTCATATGTCAGACTGATTTTCATTGGCCGTGGGCAACTAACCTTTTGGGTGTCGGTGTCTTGCAGCAAGGAGTGTGTTCGCAGTCTGACCCGCACTGTGCCCCGTGCTTCATTCCCCAACGCCTATTGGCTAATAATCGTGGTAGAGACTCGCCCGTTGACAGCCACGTGGGGCCCCCTGGCGTGCTCAGGCCGGTGTTCTGGCTTAACTGAGTGATATCACACGGCGCAGCAGTGAAGTCGCGGGCATTCACCCTCCAAGCAGTATGATGGAGATTTTGAGCAGCTCGACAGAGCATCAGGATTCAGGATCAATTCGCATTTTGTTTGACTTGACATCCAATCTCGGGAGCCGTTCCAAATATGGAGGACGAATTAAATGGCCACCACGAGGTTGGAACACTCTCGCTGATCGCGTGTCAAGGAGAACAGGAAGGGCCGATGGGACGCAGGGTGGGATCTCCAGACAAGATGCCGGCGGCGGAGCCAATATCGCAGACTCCAGTCTCACGTCTGAGGCATCACTGGGATTCCGCCTTGACGGGACCTCGGTGAACGAGCTCCTTCGACGCCGTGAGAGATATGGATATAAGGGGAATGTCTTCTATGCTCTAATCTTGGTTCTCTCAGACCAGAGTCTTGGAACAAGGACATCCTACCCGGCCATCAATTGACCATCAATTGATATCGCCAACATTCGTTTAAACTACCGACGCTATGTTGCCCAACGTGGTTTTGGCGGGAGCAATCCTGACCAGCTTCCTGGGCGGGACTCTTGCCATCGACACGGCTCTTCTCCGAGCTGCTGGCCTGTATGAGTGCCCCGAGCTGTGCGCGGTTGCGGGTCCGTCCACTGGCAACTGGACCCGATTCGTCAGCAACGACGACCTCAAGTGGTGCAAGGAAAGCACGATGCTCCTCAGTCTGCCCATGCAGCCTCTCGCCGACCCCAAGGCGCCCTCTGTATTCCGCGCTTGTGTCTCCTCGAAAGGAGAGCAAGTCAAGTCTCGTATCAATGGCCTCCGCGCGAGAGCCCTCGAGGGCGTGCAGATACCGACCGAAGTCGGCAGCATCCAGTCCTCGGCCAAAGCCAGTGCGCCGGGCTTCGCCTCCGACTCATCGACCGCAATCAAGGAGCTCCAGGCCAAGCTTCTCGACATTCCCAGCACCGACACCAACCAGACCATCTTCTTTGCCAAGCGTGGCGACTCGGTCGTCGGCGTCTATGTCGGCGCTTCGTTGCTCAAGCAGAGCGTTGCCGCCACGCTGATGCAAGAGTTGGAGGAACGCATCTCCTCCGGCGCGGACCTACCCCAGACGGCGCTCTACCAGATCTGCGGCAACGGAAGAACCGGAAACACTGTGGCAGGGATCGTCGCCGACGGAAGGGGCGGTCTCGAGTCGGTATTCTCTGTGCAGGAAATTGTCAAGACATGGGCCGATAGCAAATGTGTCACGGATGTGGACGGCCTCAAGGCGTTTAAGAAAGTCGACATCGCCTATATCTCTCTTAACCCATTCGAGGTGCAAGCTCTGGCGGGAAACAACACCGGAAGCACCAATGCCACCGACCTTCGCAGACGCAGTCATTCATCACTCCCTCGCCACGTCGCAAGCGGAAGCCATGAATCGACCCAGCTAGACCGTCGAGCTGACTGCAGAACCATACAGGTCGTCTCGGGCGACACCTGTACTACGTTGGCTAATCGATGCGGTATTTCGGCCCCCGACTTTACCAAGCTGCACACAGAGTCCGGTTTTTGTTCGGGCCTCGTGCCGGGCCAGTGGGTGTGCTGCTCTACAGGAACCCTGCCTGACATGAGACCGAAGAAAAACGCCGACGGATCCTGTTTCTCCTACACAGTCAAGACCGGGGAGTGGTGTGCCATGATTGCTGAGGCCCATGGTCTAAAGGCTGCCGATATCGAAGACATGAACAAGAAGACATGGGGCTTTGGCGGCTGCAGCACATTACTGCCTGACATGTACATCTGCCTCAGCAGTGGAGAGCCGCCTATGCCAGCTGCCATAGCCAACGCACGATGTGGGCCCCAAGTCGCAGGAACCAAGAGGCCCACGAACAACACTGCGCTGGCTGACCTGAACCCATGCCCACTCAAAGCATGCTGCAATGTTTGGGGACAGTGCGGCACCACAGAGGACTTTTGTACGATTGCTTCGCTTGGTGCGCCCGGAACTACACAGCCTGGGAAGTTTTCCTGCATCTCGAACTGCGGAATGGACATTGTCAACAATGGTGCTGCCCCAAGCAAGCAAATGACTGTTGGTTACTTCGAGTCCTGGAACTACAACCGCGGGTGTCTGCACATGGACGTCACCCAGATGTCCAAATCGATTAGTCACATCCACTTCGCATTTGTCAACATCACATCCAGCTTTGACGTTTCCACTGCGGATGTCCAATACCAGTGGGACAAGTTCAAGGGCATGACCGGTTTCCACAAAGTTGCTGCATTCGGAGGCTGGGCAGCATCGACAGAGCCAACAAGCTATTGGATCTACCGCCAGGGGGTGAGGAAGGAGAACCGGGATACACTGGCCAATAACTTGGCAAAGTTCGTCACGTATGTCCCTCCTGGCCTGACTGTTCAAAGTATAGTCCTCCACTAACACAGCGTCAGGGACAACAACTTGGATGGCATTGATATCGACTGGGGTAAGTCAACCTTCCCATCTAATCTGAGATTGCTGGCTAACGCTTGACACCGATAGAGTACCCAGGTGCCCAGGATATTGATGGAATTCCAGCGGCAGATCTTTTCGATGGGCAGGAGTATCTTGAGTTTCTCAAGTCACTTCGGCGGAGACTGGGGAACAGCAAGACGATTTCGATCGCAGCACCTGGTATTGATGCCCTCTTCCATACATAGACATGCCTGTTCTCTAACACACAGACAGCATCTTTTTGGTACCTCCAAAATTTCCCCATTGCTGAAATGGCTAAAGTTCTCGACTACATTGTTTATATGACCTACGACCTGCACGGACAGTGGGACTACAACAAGAAATACGCGATGCCCGGCTGCGACGGCCTGAGTTGCCTGCGATCTCATGTAAACATGACCGAGACGGTCAATGCGCTTTCAATGGTCACCAAAGCCGGAGTGCCGGCGAACAAGATTGTCGTAGGGGTTTCCTCATACGGCCGGTCTTTCGAGATGACAAACGCCGATTGCCATGGCCCTCAGTGCGGCTTCACTGGACCCGGTTCCTCGGCAAAGAAGGGTCGTTGTACGGACACGAACGGCTATATCTCCAACGCAGAGATTGACGAAATCATCAGAAGCGCTGCTATGGGTGGAAAACGAGCTAATACCGTCCAACACTTCACAGACGACAGCGAATCGCAAATTCTTGTATATGACAACACTCACTGGGTTGCTTACATGGATGATGGCAACAAGCTGAGGCGCAAACAGAAGTGGTCAGGGCTGAATTTTGCCGGTACCACAGACTGGGCTGTTGATCGTCAGTACACTCGCTCCCTCTGAGTGGTAACAAGATGCTGACCTGCTTTTCAGTGGCAACCTTCACCCCCGGTGACGATAACAAACAATGCTGGCTGTCAAAGCATTGCGAATCCCCCGGTGCTACTAACCACACGTCAATTACTGGGGGGAAGGACATCAGCGCGGAGCGGTGGAAGGCGCTTTGCACAGATTCAGCATGGGACGCTGCTATTACATACTGGAAAGGCAGACGGGATTTTGACGAGGACGGCTTCTCTTCAGAGATGTCCAACTTCTTCCATGGAACGCCGAATTTCTACTGCGGGAGCCTAGCGAGTGCAAATGGCTGCCGCTCATTCTTCCAGTGCCTACGTACGTACATTCTCCCCCAAAGATCGGCAGAAATCGTTGTCAGTGGGAATGAAAGAGGAGCTGCTGACATTGAATGGAAACTATCCAGAGGGCAAGGAGACTGGACCAGGCGCATCATTCATCCTCAACGGCTTTGTTACCATGAGCAATGTAAGTAGTGGCAGCATCCCTTCCTCGCCGTCCAACGCTGACCTTGATTTTAGTTGTACTTGAGCATGTACGACGGCATCCAGGACAGTCAGCAGTCCCTTGAGGTCAATGGTGTCCTTAAAGACTTTGTGGACACATTCGCACCTAAGCCCAAGCCGGACCTGGCTCTCAAGATTATTTTGGATATCGTCAGCTTTGGGCTGCAAGCCGCCACCGGCCCTTTCTTCAATAATTGTAAGTGCTGTCGTCGTTTTTCGTTCCATAGGATCCGTGGCTAACCATCTCCTTTTCGGGCATTTAGTCCTGAGAAACACTGATTGGGGTAAACTGCACAAGGACGACGGTGACAACTACAAAGACACTATCAGATCTGTCATTACCTTCAGCTTTACGGCTGGCAAGGACTCAATGACGTAGGCCATTTGCAATGCTCAAACTCGACCCTTGCTAACGTTGCAATCTTAGCGAGCCGGGGACTGATACATCGATGAGTGAGCAGCTTGGTATCATTGTACGACACTACAAAGAGGCCTTCACACAAATCAACAAGGCAACATTCGACGGCTCCGACAAATCCATCGATATGCTCAAGGCGGCTATTGGTGGCGGCAAGCTAATGACCTCAAAACCGGTAGAGAAGCTCGTGATGGAAGACAAAAGTGAGTTCACATCCATCCTACTTTTCGGGCACAAGGGCTAAAGGAAATATATCGTCGACAGTGACCAAACTGTTTTACGCCATGTTGATTCCTTTCCTATGGCGGCAGAAGGACTGGAGCCCTGTTGTCATTGATGCAGGGACCGATTGCAACGCCAAGAACGGGGATTACCTTCCCAGCAGCAGCAACATCTGTGTAGAAGGAAAGAAGTATCATCTCGTCAAGCCCGGCAAGCAGGCCGTCAAATGCCCGTCGGAAAGTGCGCAGCATTGGGGCATGTCATGCCACAGAAATGATCTCGAGACCATGGATGGGATTAACAAGCTCACTGGTGGTAAGACAACTTGGGGTGGACTGAAGAAGGAGGATCTAGTGGCAAGGTATGTCTCAATGCCCGAAGGGTGGAGCGGAGCATGATTTCAACCTAACACCCTCGCAGTGTCCTGGCTCGCGGCAAAGTTGGCTGGGGGAACCCAACAGAGGGAGCGAAATGGCCCGACTGGAACAACAAGGAAGACTTCAATGCCCTTTATACATGGATGGACGGCGATAACATGATCCAAGCTCCGGGGCTGATTGATATTCCAATTTGCGGTGTGATGGAGGCCATGGAGAACTGGAGACTCACGAAGAGAGACTACTACTCTTGGCCGTGTAACAACCCGGACAAGAAGAAGTGAAGTAGGTAATTAGGGAGGGACAAATAGATTGAGCGAAGATAAGAACTTGGAAATAAATGCTGACTTCGCAATCAGTAATGCTTGGCGCATCAAGGCTTGGCGTTCCACTGAAACCCTAACCCTTCCCCCCGCTGCCGCCGCCGTCTAGATTCGCGATAAGGTCTGGACCCCCACCTGACGTAGCCGTGACTGACCCCCCATCCGCTCTCGACGATGTCCATACGTTCTACGGCCCAGATTCAAGGTTCCCCATGACCCAAGGAGCGCGCGCGCGGAGGATCCTGTGATAACTTGCGTAACTCACTTCTCCTTCCGAGCATAGTCCGGTCCTCGGTCCTAGCTCCGTTACGCCCAGACCGCGCCCCAGACCGCGCCCCAGATCGCCCCGCATCCAGTCATCGGGAGGGGCACCTTCATACCTTCACCAAACCTCCGCAGCTCACCGGCCCGAACTCTCGTACTGTATCCGATCGCGGGCTCGATCCTATATAGTAAGCCGCAAAGATGATGAGAGCACAGCTGCAGCAGCAGCAGCAGCAGCAGCAGCAACAGCAGCCGCCCAACGGCGGTGGCGTGCCCGTTGCCGTCGCCCAAAATGCGCTGCACGCCGATGCGCCGGCGCTTACCAATTCGACCTACGACGCCTCAGCTCCCGAACTACTGCGCAACCGCGCTGGCGAGAGCAATAGCCCATATGTTCGCAGGCACGCCGACACCCCCGTCGCCTGGCAGCCGCTCGATCGGGCGACCCTCGAGCGTGCAACACGCGAGAACAGGCCTATCTTCATGCACATTGGCTTCCTGGCCGACCACCGTGAGCCGCTACCCCCTGACCTTCTACGTCCTACTTGCGAATAGCAACAACTGACAACTTGTGAATGCAGACTGCCGACTCACAACAGAGGATTCCTTCTCTAATCCAGCCGTTGCTGCCTTCCTCAACAGTTCCTTCATCCCCATCGTCATCGACCGCGAGGAGCGCCCCGATCTCGACACCATCTATCAAAACTACAGCGAGGCCGTCAACGCTACCGGCGGCTGGCCTCTCAACCTGTTCCTAACTCCCGATCTGTACCCCATTTTCAGCGGCACGTACTGGCCCGGCCCGGGTACCGAGCACAGCCTTGCCGGCGCGAGCTCCGCTGTCGAGGGCGACGCTTATGGAGACTTCCTTGCGATTTGCAAGAGAATCAACACTTTCTGGGTCGAGCAAGAGGAGAGATGCCGTAAGGAGGCATTCGAGATGCTCTCGAAGCTGCAGTATTTTGCACAGGAGGGAACACTCAACTCAGAGGCTACCGCCGTCGCGGCCCCAACTGACGTCGCTGATGTCGCTGACCTCGATCTGGACCAACTGGATGAGGCGCTGACCAGCATCTCGGGCAAGTTTGACCCCGCGGAGTATGGTTTCGGCACGCCCAAGTTCCCTAACCCAGCGCGTCTATCATTCCTGCTCCGACTCTCCCGTTTTCCGCAGGAGGTGCGCGACGTTGTGGGCGATGACGAAACCGACAAGGCCACGTCCATGGCGTTGGGTACTCTGCGGCGCATACGCGACCGTGGCTTGCGTGATCATCTCGGCGCTGGGTTCATGCGGTTCAGCATCACCAGAGATTGGAGTATGCCGCACTTCGAGAAGATGGTGGGCGAGAACGCGCTTCTCCTGGGCGTATTTCTCGACGCGTGGCTGGGGCAGTCTGGGGGGAAACTGGCGGCGGAGGATGAGTTTGCGGATGTGGTCTTCGAGTTGGCTGACTATCTCTCTAGCGAGCCGATACGTCTCGCCGGCGGTGGATTTGCCACTAGCGAAGCTGCCGATTCGTTCTACCGTAAGGGGGACCATCACATGAGGGAGGGCGCATACTATCTCTGGACGCGTAGGGAGTTTGACCAGGTAGTTGATGCCAGCGATGGGCAACACGATGTCCTGGTAGCAGCCGCGCACTGGAATGTACGGGAAGATGGCAACGTTTCGAGGGAGCAGGACCCATTCGACGAGTTCATCAACCAGAACGTGCTTTGCGCGATCAAGGATATCCAGGAGCTGTCGAGGCAGTTTGGGATACCCGTGTCGGATGTTCAACGGATTCTATCTTTAGCAAAGGAGAAGCTCCGTCTGCGACGCGAAAAGGAGCGCACGCGGCCGCAAACTGATGAGAAGCTTGTCGTTTACGTCAACGGCATGGTGATATCGGCTTTGGCGCGGACGGCAGTGGCTATTCGATCGGTAGACGCTGATAGGGCGGCTAGGTATCTCCAGGCCGCAAAGGAGGCCGCTGCGTTCATAAAGGAGAAAGTCGTCGCGGGCGGGAGCTTGCGGCGGTTCTTCCATGACGGGGCGAGCGACACCCGAGCGTTTGCCGAGGATTATGCTTTCTTGATTGAGGGGCTTCTCGACTTGTATGAAGCCACTCTGAACAAGGAGTGGCTTGACTGGGCGTTGAGCCTTCAAGGTGAGCGATATCTCCATTGACTCTGCAAACGTATGTCGAAGTGAAGCTGATATAAATCAGATGAGCAACTGGGCGAGTTCTACGACTATCCCGGACATGCGGCTTCTTCAACCTCGCCCCCACGGAGGTCCTACTCGGGTGGGTTCTACTCCACCGAGGAGGAAACCTTGTCCAGCACGATCCTGCGGTTGAAGAGCGGCATGGACAAGCTGCAGCCGTCAACGAACGCCATCAGTGTGTCGAACCTGTTCCGCCTCGGCACACTGCTGGCCAACACGCAGTACATATCGCTGGCGAAGGCGACTATCAATGCATTTGAGTCCGAAATCCTGCAGCATCCGTGGCTGTTCGTCAGCCTGCTGACTGGTGTCGTGGCCGCGAAGCTGGGAGTGAAGGAGGTGAAGGTAGCGGCGGGTGACGAGGAAGCTCTACGCAACTACTACACATTACCTCGTGCTGAGGCGCGGGTGCTCTTCCTCGTAGATGAGGGGAAACAACCGGAATCTCTAGCTCCTGTCCCAGAGGCCAAGGACGAGATGTCGACGACGAGCGAAACCAAAGCCACGGAGACACGAGAAGAAAACCAAGCGAAGGCAGAGCTGAGCGCCTTGGTAGCTGACACTCCCAGCACAGGAAAGGTCGGTGCGGGAGATGAACCGACTATCGTCAGCGAGAGCGTAGCGCCCCCTGAGGCGGAGCTCACTACAGCATTGGAGGGCAAGGAGGCTACGGAGGTGGTTACACAAACCCCAGCGGAGAAGGCCACAGAGACAGCGGCGACATGATTATGAATGATCAGGGCAAGGGAGGCGCGCTCTATATCTTACATTGTTTTACATTTATATTGCAATTCGACTCTGAGTGTCGGATGGATGGAGACTCGCCTCTTAGACAGATAGTTCTATAGCTTGGGGGACGCGATATTTATACCTAAATTGGTGGAAATGATACCTCATACCTAAAACCTGTCTCAAACTGAAGATGGTAATGCGAGTGGTTGTTCTGTGGGTTTAGGATGTAACTAAGTTGCAAGTTGCAGCGTTTTTCGGAGCTGCTCGCGGCGTTCCGGTGCGGAAGATGTGGATGAAGCTGCTGCACATATCGGTTCATGTCTCGCGTCAGCAACAAAACATAACCAAACACACCAAAGCCAGTTTCTGATATTCACGCCTCAAACAGGGTATCTAATCTACAATTTTGTACTTTGCCAGCTCGCCATCCATCCAGGCTGCACCGCATACAGGCCAGCCAGACATTCGAAGCACGAGACATGCAAACTCCTACACGTCCCAGTGCCTCCAGGCAGCCCCTGGGATGTCTAATTCGTCTGAGCGCTTGCCATCTACTTCAGATAGCAAAGTTTTGGTTTAACTACAAATGGAATCACGAGCCGGAGAAAGGCACAGTGCTGTGCTCGCCATCCGATCAAGCACCGGGTGTCGGCTTCCCGGCCGTGGATCCAGCTTGAGAGGGAGGAGAGAATTAGTTCCCAGACCCACCTCTTCTATTCATGAGTCCGTGAAAGAAGGCCTGTAGATTCTCCGTATCCATTTGCGGTGCGTCTTCCCTGCCTTCGCCGGGGGAAGGGGGGTTGGAGTCGTATGTTTGACGTTCCTGGGAGATGTTAGTGTGCTGTTTGATAGATGAGTCAGAGATAATCTTACCTTGAGCCGCTGGACCATGTCATCGGCGTCCACCTGGATGCCACCCATGTTAAACTGTACGGGGCCGATGTGCTCTAAGACCTTCGGCTCCGGGTTTAGGCCGTTATAATATTCGTCGTGGCCGTTTTTGTTGCCGTTTCTCGAGCGAGCTTCCTCGCGAACCATGGCTTCATGCTTCTGCCTGTATGACTCCAAGACCTTGAGCTGTTGCCCGAGGAACGCTTGTGTTTCGGTTGTTTCGACCTCGAGTTTGGTCGAGTGGGTATTGCGTCCTGCTCGGTGCAGCGCATCCATCGTGGGATCCTGCACGGCTGCCTCGTACAGCCCAACGGTTGAACCCTCGGGCTCCCGGCTGTGCGTCCCGTCGCCATTGGCGAGCTCCTCGTCTTCCTCTTCATCGTCGATATCTTGTACAGACTCCAGCGACTGCTTCAGGTCTACTGTCCAGCCATTGCTTGCCAACTCGACGTCAAAACCTTCCCTCAGCACGCGGATTTTCCCCCAAGAATCCCAGTTCGGAGGGACGACAATCTTATCTCGGTCGATCACGTTGTGTTTTAGAGGATGCTTTTTCAAGAGGGAATGGATTCCTAGACTGGAATGAATAAGAATGGGTAGTTGTGACGGCGTAGATGGTGTCGTGTAAATAAGGGATGCGCCATCTAGCGTTTGTGTTAGCTTGGCTTTCTGAAGACGGGAGAAGAGACATACGCCTGAGTAGGATTGTCCGCATAAACTGTAAAACCACGTCAAATTCCTCCTCTTTCCAGCTCTGTGTCTTCTCCAGGTACTCCATCTTCTCGGCCTAGCGATTCTGTTAGCGAGTGTCTCGGTGACCGCCGTTTGTCTGTCAACCTACGTTTTGGCAGACCACGCACAACGGGAGGCCCAATGCGTCCTCCCACTCTCCTGGGCCCAGTGGTAGGGAAGCATCGCCGTCTGTTGTCCCGGGTATAGCCGTGGTCCCGTCCAAGTTCGTTCCGCCGCCTCGACCCCGGTCTCGCCACGACGCCATAACCTCCTCCAACGTCCCCTTGCACTCGTTGCTCAGGGAGAGGAGCACGGTTCGCAGAAGTAGGATCCATTCCCGCAGTTGCCGCATCCATTTCCATGGCTGGGACCAGTCCAGCAAGACGACTATTAGGGTGTTTGGAATCGACTGGGGCGTGAGGAGGGGCTGCAGCAGCGACGCAAACGCCGGGGAGGGGCTGGTTAGGGTGTAGAGGGAAATGCGGGCCAGTGTGTCCTCCTGGTCGGCATCGAGAACGTCATAGTAGGTGTAGCCGAGGGCGAAGCTGTTGGCGACGGGCGGGAGGCGCGACGCCTGGCGATCGAGGATGCGGCGCACCTCGGTGGCCGAGAGCGATTCGAAGAACTCGCGCTGAGAATCGACGGTGCCGCCGAGCATGATGATGTTCTTCTCTGGCAAACGCTTCCCGCTGGCGATGGAGTCCAGCATGGAGTTCCAGAGGTCCTTCTTGGCGTCGCCATTCTTGCTCTCGGGGCCGGAACCGGCCGACGCCGTGGTGTAGGTCGAGAAGCGGTTGGAGTCGTTGGCCGTCATTGTCGCGTCCGTTCCGGGCATCGCATTGGGGCCCTGCGCCCCTAGCTTGCGGAATTCCGGTCGAGGTGGGCACGGGAAAATCGAGTTAAAATCGCCGGTTCGGGTGGGCTGTCATCGTCGCTGGTCAAGCAGGCAAAGCGTCGGTGGGATTTCAGGCGCGTCCGCTGGATGGTCGGCTTCCCCTGGTGTTCGGGCCTGGCTCCCTGATTGCTCCACTGGACGCACGTGACTGGGGTCAAGGCCAATTGAAGTCCGAATGGTGGCCCACATACACAGGGAGCTTGGACCACTCTACATCCCGGCATGGCTCTGAACAGGGGCTGTGCCCATTGCTGTGGCTTGGCTTGAGACCAGAGACAGACTCACACCGACCGCATGAGCTACAAGTCTTCCTGTATATATGGCATCGCATAAAATTGACAATAATACGTAGGCTTCATTGAGGAAGAGGCTTCTGCGTAGAGACGGTAGGCCATGACCGCAACAACTAAACATCGAGTTCCGGCATTCGATTGAGATGATGATATACCAACGGGAGACCGTTCTTCCTGAAACAGAATTCAACGTTGATGTTTACGGTCCGGACTGCGATTCCAATTTGTTTGTCAGAGAGAAAATAAAGTTTACCCGCGCCTGCATATTTATCTAGCTTACAACACAGCTGCTACAGTCTAAAAATGACCGGGCGCATTGTTGAGGGTGGTCGACGTAACCTCCGATGCTCACCGTAGGATAGGACTCGGCTGAGACAGCAGCCCGCATAACCACCTATATCGTATCGGACTTCGATGGCAGAAGTGCCAGAGCTCCTCGGCGGTGTAAACGCAGACATGTTCATCTCGACTTCCGAGCGCTGTCGGGTGAGCTCCTAGATCAACGGGACGATGGAGAAGCAACGAGGGCAGTCTAAAGACTATAAGTTCCGACTTCTTCGGCCTTCAGGTTCCTTCAATTCAAGACATCATATCACGTCGCACTCAACAACCCAAACAACCCATCCAGCTTCAATCGTCACAACCAACCCCTTACTCCAACATGTCCACCCCCACCAGCCCCAAGAAACTCCGCATCGGCGTGATGCTCGAGGAGGTCCAAATGGCCGACATCATCGGCATCGACATCTTCGGCAACCTCACCCAAGAATACCTCTCGCCAGTCGCGGCCATCGACACCAAATACGCTGTCTGGGAATCCCACGCCCTGAGCATCGAATTCTTCTACATCGCCACGACCCTCGACACAGCGTTCATGACCCCGCCCCAAGCCAACTCGCGCGCCATCAACGGCTTCAAGTTCCTCCCCAACGTCACCTACGACGACTGCCCGCGCGATCTGGACATCGTGCTCATTAGCAGACCTTTGCCGAGTCACCACCCGCTGCAGGCTGACAAGTTCATGAAGAAGGCGTGGGGCAAGACTCGTGTGTGGTTGACCACGTGCATTGGTAGTGTCTGGCTGGCGAGCACTGGCTTGCTGGAGGGGAAGAAGGTCACGACGAACAAGGAGTTCTTGGACGTTGCGAAGCAGATGCACCCTGGGGCGGAGTGGCTCCGTCAGCGGTGGGTGGCGGAGGAGAAGGAGTATGATGGACCTGACGGCAGAAAGGGGGAGCTGTGGACAGCTGGAGGAGCTGGAGCGGGTAAGTATTTCGATGATATGATCTTGAGTGTTTGCTGATGTTGCGCTAGGTATGGATATGATTGCCCATTACTGTCTCGCGAACTCTGACCACGACTTCGTCAACAACATGGCTTTGGAGATGCTGGAGTCAACCCGGGTGGTAAGTTCGGCCAATACTACAACTAGTAGCCGAGATAAAGCGGCAGTCAGTCGTCGGGGCTGTGGGTGGCCATGGTCCTTCAGAAGATATTGGGAGAGGGATTGGACTTCTGTTGCTGGAGTCGTCCCAAGACGGTTATCTTGATCAGTTGGTTATTTTCGAGTCCGAGCAACCTGAACTTATTGTGAATCTAGCGTCAACCTTGTGATATGTGAGTCGTAGGCTGCAGCCATCAGCAGCCGTCCATTTCCGCGATGCCTTGGCATTCATCAACGTTGAAAGCTGCGGTGACATGCAAGACAATGGGAGTGGAGTCGCTGCTGCATTGTCGATCCGGAGAATTTCGGGATGAATTCTGACCCTAACCCTCGGAAATGCTGACGCACAATTGGGCAGGAAGGCGAATGTTCCAGCAAACACCTGGTCACAGCTGCAGCCTTGAGCGCCACCCACCCCACCTCTCGACCGTTGCTTCTCCACCAACCGTCATCGTCGCGACTCTCTGTCAGCGCACTTCCATTTCACTGACGTGCTGTCTTCCACATCCAAGGGTTGCCGTACCCCTCCGATTTCCCACAGGCTCATCACCCAGAACACCCAGCTGATTCCAACTCGAGCGAATCGATTGACACGATGGCGAGCACCGCGAAATACACGCCGGCGCCGCAGGAGGACCCCGAGCAGTATACGCAGCCGCCTCCCTCGTACCAGGCTGAGCCCAGCTCCGCGGCCGACCAAGAGCGCCTCTTCAGCGGCGTACCTCGCACCAGCGACGATGGCGATCTCCCGGATGACTTCAAGGTGAGCAGAGAGACAGACCACACCGGCGGCCCGGCTCCCAGATGCTAACACATCTCCCCAGTTCGGCGGCTGCGTCGCCGAAGCGACAATCGACATCCGCAACCAATTCATCCGCAAGGTCTACACCATTCTGACTGTCCAACTTCTCGTCACCGGTGGCGTCAGCGCCCTCAGCTTCATGAGCGTCAGCTACAAAAACTGGATCCAGCAAAACCCCGCCCTGGTTTGGATTTCGGTGCGTACACCCGACCTCCGTACAACTCATTCCCTCTCCAGACAGCTAACGCAGCATCGTACAGATGATCGGAGCCATAGTCTTCCTCTTCCTCACTTACTGGAAGCGCCACTCGTACCCGACCAACCTTCTCTTTCTCTCGGGCTTCACCCTTCTCGAGGCCTACACCATCTCCGTCATCGTCTCCTTCTACCAGACCTCGATCGTGCTGAACGCCGTCCTTCTGACCGGCGGAATCTTCATCTTCCTGACCGCCTTCGCCTGCCAGACCAAGTACGACTTCACGAGCTGGATGCCGTATCTTTTCGGCGCGCTCTGGGGATTGGTACTCTTCAGCTTCATGTACATGTTCCTCCCGCAAACCAGCACCGGCGAGCTCATCTACGGAGGCGTTGCGGCTCTGATTTTCAGCGGCTACATCCTGGTTGACACCCAGCTCGTGCTCCGCAAGCACCACGTCGAGGAGGAGATCGCAGCTGCCATCAGCCTGTACCTCGATATCCTCAACTTGTTCCTTGCTATCCTGCGCATTCTCAACAGCCAGTCGAATAACTAAACTGGTTTTACATTGGTGGATAGGAGCCGGAGGCAAAGATGCGAGCCGAGCTGGGTCGTTGTTGGGTGGATCGGAGTGGATGTTCTGTGAGGGCGACTACCTTATGTCGATCGTTGCCGCTGTCCACACATTCTAGGAAATCATCGCTTGGGCCAGGAATTGTTCCCCTAAAGGAGTTTGCGAAACATTGTAATACTGCTGTTTTCACAAGCATTGTCTTGGCTTTTGGATCGAATATTGCTGCTTTCCTTTCCTCATGGGCGGCTTGTTGTGCCTTTCTGGGCTTATGAAGGACTGGGAGCTATGTGCGGTTTGTCGGGCCGCTCAAGCTAGTTATGGAGTAAAGCCGAGCTTCTAAATCCATAAAATCCACATATCATCCCGAGACCATGTGCTATCCTGCTGTGTGTAATCCTGCGTTCCAACAGGCAACGTAAGAGGTAGAAAGGTGAATTTAGGTGATATCTGCATTAGAAGGCCAATAATAGAAATAAGGAAAACGCAGGAGATGTAATAGGCGGATACAAGCCATCGCCGCTTGGGTGGTAAGAAGCGATACGGAAAAGAGCCGCCGGTCGCCACCGCTGGTTCTCCCCTGGATTCCCTACGCCCCAGCGCCTGATGCTCGTCCCTCAAACTCGCGGGCTATATCCTGGACGCAAACAACGACGGCCGACCCGCCCCTCGCAAGCCTTTCTGGGCCTGACCGCAACACCCCTCCTCTTTAGATGGCCTTGTTTTGTTCGCACCTGGTCCGGGTATGAACGCTGGATCGTCCTTTTGTTTCGTCACAATCATCTGTTCTCTTCCAGAGTGAATACCGTTCAAATAACAACGCAGAAGCAGCGGGGGAATATTTTGTCTCTCTCAACAACAAAAGAACCAACGCCTGCACAGAAAGATCAGGTCGCCTTGGGGAGGGTAAGCGGTTCATATCGGTACAGCGGTGGCGATATACGAGGCTGATCATTGGACCCTCAGTCTTCCCGGTCGCCATTAGCGTCGGGCTGGTTCGCCTGGTGGGCAGCAGCGTTCGCTGCGGCCTCGCGCTGCATCCTCGCCTCAATCTCGCGGAGCTGGGATTCGCGAGCCAGAAGTTCTTGGCGCTTCTCGTTAATCTCGCGCTGGACCTTGACTTCAATCTCGCGAAGCTTCTCCTCTTCCCGGCGGAGCTGCTCCTCCTTGAGGCGTACTGACTGCGACGCCAGATCCTCTGGGTTCATAGACGAGTCGCTGCGAACGGTTAGCAAAGTCCAAGAATGGTCCCCGCATTCCTTCAGGGCATAGGGGAAGGGTAGACATACGCTCCAGCACCACCCTCAACGCTCTTGCTAAGCTTCTCGGTACGGTAGTTCTCGTAGAGGAAGTCGTGCGTGATCTCCTTCAGATCCGCAAGATGGCTGTGCAAAAGAGCGGACCGGATGGCCAGGAAGTCAGAGTGACGCGGGTTGTCGACCTCCACGACACCCCATGGGTACTGACGGGCGCGAACCTTACGGCCCCCGATCTCGACAATGTCCTCAGACCCGACAATGGCAAAGGGCATGAGGCCCCGCAGCTCAGCGTTCTCCTCGACGGTGTCCTCGTCGTCCTCCTCGATATCGTAGGGAAAGTTGTAGACAGGGATTCGGTAGTGCTCGATGTCCTCCATGACCAACTTCTTCGACTCCGCAAGCTCGGCAGGGGTCAGGGAATCAGCCCGTCCGATGACAGGGATGACGTTGACACGGGGTGCGAGGCGCTTCATGAGCTCGATGTCCAGCTCGCGGAGACTGGTTTTACGGTTAGCTGAGGTCTCTGGGTAGGGGTTCTCTAGATGGAAGAACGCTCTTACCCATGGCCCGTGGGGGTGATAAAGTAGAGCATAGCATGCACACGGTTGTCTCTGAAACGGGGGTTACGCTTGATACGCGACTCCTCCGCAAGAATATCATCGTATTGCCGCTCGAGGTAGCCGACGATCTCCGAGAAGCTGTTGGGAAGGCGATTTGTCAGTATAAGCTCCTCCCGCAGCTCCAAGTTGGGGGACATACCTAGCCTCATTGTCTACCTGGTCGCCGAACCCGGGTGTGTCCACAATGGTCAAGGAAATGCGCGTGCCCTCCTCGTCCAACTCGAGTTCTAGAAGCGGTCAGCTTATCGGCTACGATAGCAAGCGAGACAGGACACGCATGCGTACCAACAGTGACGGGCTTGATCTTGACGCCTTCCTCGACGTGAGCGCTGGTGGCATCGTCAGATTCCTTGTGAGTGAGCACCGGCTTGCCGCAGAGTGTGTTGACGAAGGTGGTCCGGCCTGGATGAGGGGGATGGGTTAGCTGAGACGCCGATAGCGATCGCGTCGCGATGACAGGCGATTCACGTACCAGTACCCGAGGCACCGCAGACCATCAGGCAGAACTGAATTCCCTTCTTGACATTCTTCTTTCGGCGAATCATCTTCTGTTTAAATCCAAATGTGTTAGCTCCGGGCATTTACGAGGAAGCTCGAGGCGCAATTGGCGATCTTTATCGACCCAAAAAGACAAGATAGATTGTGGAGTACAGAAGGCGTAGAGCCAGAGAGATGAATACCGGAAAGTCACGTACAGCTGGCGAAGACATGTTTGCTGTGGGAGTCGTGTGTTGCTGGGAGGCGGGTAAAAGACGGCGCCGGACCTCTGACAACGGCAGAGGAAGAATATGCTAAATGGGCGATTGGTTGTCCAGTCACCGAAAATACAGCGACCGAGAGGAGTATCGGAGGAGGTGAGGTCGCGAGGCTGTGAAGCTATCGAGGTGCGGGCTCGAAGAAAAGGAGAGGTCGGGATGTGGTGTTGACGGAAAATGCAATTTCACAAATTGTTGCGGTGTCACGGCAGAGAGCAGCGACGCAGCTGGCCAACAAGCACGGAGCACCCTGAAGCACCAGCACGCATTGGGAGAAGACCTTCAAGCTGTCAATCAAGTGGGCAGGAGGCCGGGAGCACAGGCCCACCCGCAAATTCAGGGGCCGCGCTTTACGCTAAGGGTCGATGCGCTAGTCCATTCCTGGCGATTACAGCCCCACAAAACCCCAGGTCCCGTGCTGGCCAACCCTCGGGTCTGCGACAGCCGGCTGCCAGGTGGTGGGCAGCTGGAGCGGTCAGCAATGGTCAATGGTGAGGCGGACGCCGTCGCGTGCAAACACCCCCGTGACATCGATGGAATGAACAACGATCGCTTCGTTCCTCAAGACGGGACTGCAACCTGCTATACTTTCCCGCAGGCCAAGGTTTCCCGAACTATGAGGGGCACCTTCCACGGTCTTTGCCGGTGAACCTAGAATCCGAGACCAGACCCGGCCCCACCTATTCGAGGCAGTGACGGATCGCCGACTCAACGCCGACTACATTCCAAGATATCCGCCAACATCGAGGCTCCAGGGTGCGGGGCTTCTTGGTTACCTGTCCTCTCTCACGCCGAAAGCATAGTATTTGCAGCACCCGTTCAATCATCGGGCGGAGGCTATAAGCTCCCGTTCATCCAAGCTCAACAAACCTTAGGCAAGGCCGCATTCCAGTCCCTGACTGACCAGCACTTCGGGCCAACGTCGCTTGACTCCCACATTCGTTTAGCCAGCATCGGTACTCCCGTATAAAATACAAGATGAATACCCGACCTCCCATAGAAGCCCCCAACTCAACGGTGGTGCTCTCCATCACCTTCAACGATGATTGCAGCTGCTTTGCCGTGGGCCTCAACACGGGGTTTTGCAGTGTGTTCCCCTTCCAGGGCCGATATTGATCGCCCACGCTGACATCGCGCAGTATTCCACGCAGATACATGCTCCCTCCGGACAACACGCGGTATGAGTCTCTCACATCTTGCGATCTTTCTCCGCCCCTCAACCCGCTAACTGTAACCCCGCAAAAGACTTCAACGCAGGGGTAGGCTTGGTTCAGATGATGGGCAAAGCCAACTACCTGGGGCTTGTCGGTGGAGGCAAGCAGCCCAAGTTTGCTGCAAACAAAGTGAGTGTAGCCATCTAGCTTACGCATCAGACTTTTGGCCGATTGCTGACCCTCGCTCAGCTTATTCTTTGGGATGATCTCAAGAGCAAGTCGGCGCTGGATATCAGCGCCTTGACGCCAGTGCGCGGTGTCCAGTTGTCAAAAGAACGGATAGTTGTCGTGCTCCAGAACAGCGTGCGCATCTACAAGTTTGCAAAGACGCCGTTGCTCTTATCGTCATACGAAACCGCCAACAACCCCTGGGGCCTATGCTGCATGTCCTCCAAGAAGCTTGCCTTTCCAGGTCGCACAACTGGCCATATCCAGCTGGTTTCGCTTGAGTCGGGCAACGTGAGTATTATTCCGGCCCACTCATCTGCGGTCAGGGCGATACAGCTTAGCCAGGACGGCGAGCTCCTAGCAACTGCGAGCGAAACGGTACGTCGAGTAGCCCCGTCCACTAGAATCGTTCTGACTGCGATACAGGGAACTCTTGTCCGAATCTTCGCGACAAGTAGTTGCGCAAGACTCGCTGAGCTGCGGCGCGGCATCGACCCGGCAACCATCTTCTCCCTCGCCTTCAATCCTTCGGGTACGATGCTGGCGTGCACATCGGACAAATTCACGCTCCATGTTTTTGACGTTCCAAATCCTAAGAGGCCAGCGCCACCACCCGTCAGCCCAAGAAGAGCGGACGGGGGAGCCGGGCCTTCAACTGATGGTGGCGACGGAAAGGGGAAATGGGGCATCCTCTCGAAGATCCCCATGATGCCCCGTGTGTTTTCTGATACTTATTCTTTTGCATCAGTGCCCTTTGAGGCTGGCGAAGAGTCCTTAGTGGGAGGACTGCCCATGTCGGAGAACACGACACTAGGAACATCCAGACCACCCAAGGGGGTGATCGGATGGCTGAACGATACTACCCTGCTAGTAGTGGGCGCCGGAAAGGACGCCCGATGGGAGAAATTTGTCATCCAGCAGGACGGAACGGATGGAAAGCGCGTGGTTGTTAGGGAAGGTTGGAAGCGGTATCTTGGAACTCCCTAGAAATGGCTTGACGGCGTTGTGGCTTGTACTTGGGTCGTAGCGGTTTTATTGGTAGGAGCATCAGCGAAAGACTTGGTACGAAATGTGGGATGGGGGCTTGGGTTATTGGGAAATGAGGCGTATATTGTTAAGCACTACGAGCAGCATCGAATGCAGATGTATATTTGGGTATCTTTTGCTCGCCACGAATTTCTTTACAGGGGGTATCAACACCGCATCCTCAGTCTCTGCGATATCGCGGGGACTTGCTGCGTGCTCTGTCTATATCCCGGCGGGTTCTGTCCTCAAAGCCGCGTTCGCGACTCTTCCCTCGATCTCTTGGGCCATCCTGATGTCGTCGACTATATCTCTCCCGGTCTTTTCTAGAGCCATCGTCATCTTCTCTGTGGCGACGATCTCCACCTCTTTCTCGCCTGCGGTCATCATCCCGGTCCCGTTCTTTGGAATCACGATGTCTCTCCCGTCGCTCATCGGAGCCCTTGGTGTCTATTTGGCGCCCACTGGGTGAATGATCTCGCCTGGATCTGTGTTTCCGGTCCAAATCACGATCCTCCCGCTCTTTTATCTTCTCCCTGGACCTCAATCGGTCCCGGCCCTCGTCATCTTTATCCCGCCTTGACCGATGCGACCTGTGGTGTCGCTCCTTGTCCCCGTGTCTCCGCTCGTGCTTCTCGGCTTTTCTCTTCTCTTTGCGCAGGGCCTCTTCAACCTCTTTTTTCTTTTCTTCGACCAGGTACTCCTTCATAGGGTCATCATCGTCATGATTCTCGATCAGCAACTGAAGCTCCTGTTCTTCTTTCAGCAGCGGCCGCTGCTTGGCCGTTGCCTCCCCTCCATCCTCAGAGCCCTCGTCGCTCTCGTCCTCGCTGCGCAGCCCCTTTTCGGCTCGCTCCTTTTGCGTCATGTCCTCCCAGCTAATACGGCCCTCCTCGGGGTCCTCGTCATCGCGAAACTTGTACCGCGCGTGGTCGACGCGGACCAGGCGACCACTAATCTCGGCGCCGCCGAAGTTGTCGACAGCCAGGTCGGTGCTGCGCTGGTCCTCATACTTGAGCCACCCAAAGCCCTTGGACTTGCCCGTCTCTTTGTCGCGCGCTAGCTTGAGCCATACCGGCTCGCCGAACTGGCTGAAGATGGTGATGACGTCGCCCTCGGTGAGCTCGTACGGCAGCCCGCCAAAGTAGATGAAGGCTGTGTCGCGGTAGTCGACGTGCCATGAGGCCTCAGGCGACACGCCATTCTCGATCTCGCGCTTGTTGAGCGCCTGGATGGCGCGGATTTGGTTCATCGTTGTGGGGTGCGTTTGGAGAAGCGGGAGAAGGCTAAAATTTCGCGATGGCCGACGCGCGAGGCTGCCAAGACGTCATGTCGTGGTGAGGCGGGGGTTAGGGTCTGCCCCACCACAATTTGACGAAAGCTTGGCCCTGGGCCCTAAAGGCGGTCCAGATCTCAGATAACATTGCAGATTTGCAGTCAAGCTTTAGCGGGCCATGGAAAACATGTGAGAGCGGAAATGAGAACGCAGCATTCTTTGGTCTTGTTTCTGTGCGCCCGTAGCTTTTGGTACCTTACATATGCCCTGATTTCTTGATATCACCACTCATGCTCAATGTGTTGCTAGATTGAGCTCTTCGTGTCTGTTCAGTGCCAGAGCAGAGGCCCCCCACCACAGCTGAGATCGTTGGGATGCAAATCGATTGAGTCCCGTTGACGGGCGAATCAACAGCTGCATGACGACAATGCAATGTAGAACAGCTCAAATCCCGACGTCCCCATTGGCTTTCGGCCATGCGGAATTCAATGCTCAGCTCAACCTGCGGCGACGGAGAGGAGCCTGCACAGGGCACCGGGAACGCGACAGGACTCGAGCGGGGGTCGGTTATTCTTTGACCCTCTAGATATCTATCAACAGACCGAGACACGGCTCGGGAGGATCACAACCCACGTTCTTACTGTATTCTTTGGGGTTGGCTGGCCGCGGACTGCCGCGAGATGTGCGCGCGGGAGCCGGGAGGTTGTCCCTTGATCTGGCGGCCCGTGCTCCTTCCTGCACGTTTCCCCACCATTTTCTGAAATTGGTTGAAAAATGGGTGGCTTCGTTGATCGAGGAGCTGCCCCGGTCACCCCCTTTCCAGCAGGCGCTGCCACCGCCCTTGTTAGTGGGTCTAGCTCCAAATTCAACATTCGCCAAACTTGCCAACAGGGGTGGAGAGTGTCGTTCGGTTGCCGTTGCGAGAAATCCAGTGGCCCTCTGCTAAACTGCCAATCTGTCGTCGCTCGTTTTCTAGACACACCGCCGTTGACCCGCCCCTTCACCCTCGGCTGCCTTCCTCCCTCAGACTCTGTCACCGTCCGACGGAGCCCAACTCGTGGCTTGATTTTTCCCATTGACAACAAAGTTCGTCCCGGCTGCGGAACGAGACGACTACCCCAACGAGCCATCGTTCGCCTCTTTCGTCAGTGACAACGGCGCCCGCCCATCCACACTGCTTTGCGAGGCCAATTGGGCCAGCTGCCAGCCCCCCAAGCTGACAATGAGCGACTCCAACGAACCTAACGCAAGCAATGGCCCAGAGGTAGAGGTAGTGGACCGAGGTCTCGCAGAGGCAGCGAGCCCGAGCCCGGTCTCTGCGCCCGCGCCCACGCCAACGCCCGCTGCTGTCTCTCCAACTGCGGCTCCCGCACCCGTGCGAAGGACGGTGAAGCGCCAGGAGACCATGAACGGCCCTCTCTACATGCAGGCCTCGAACAACGTCGTTATCGTTCGCCGCGTCAAGAGGAAGGGGGACAGCCCTTGGAAGCACTTGGTGAGGTGGTTTGTCGAGAACCAGATTGGTACGTCAGAATCCCGGCGCGGAGCAGCTGTTGCCCAGGTCATCTGCAGTGACGCGCGACCCCGTTGCGCAATTCGTGACCCTCTCTAGTTGGCCGCTGTTTCAGCACTTTCAGCGTCGAGCACATGCTGACCTCATTTTGCCCAGGCTTCTCCTTCAACCTCATCGCTCTCCTATTCCTTGCCCATGGCATGCCGCGCGCCCGCGAACACACCGCCAAATACTTTACACTCTCCTACTACGACCCAGAGACGGGCAAGTATGGCATTGGTTGGGACGATGGCTACCTCGTCCTGTTCTGCATCGTATTGTTCACCGGCCTTCGCGCTGCAACTATGGAGTACCTGCTTGCGCCCTTCGCGAAAGCAAACGGAATTGAGAAGAGGAAGGATCTCACCAGGTTTAGCGAACAAGCCTGGTTGGGCATCTACTACAGTTTCTTTTGGACCCTCGGAGTGGTTAGTCCCAAAGCGCTTCTCCTGCCTCTCCCATTGTTGACTGACCACTCGATGTAGTACATCTACTGCGTTTCCCCCCACTTTTTGGATCTCCAACATCTCTGGACCGACTGGCCCAATCGCGGGACGAGCTGGCTCATGAAGAGTTACATTCTAGCTCAGCTAGGTTTTTGGGTGCAGCAGGTGTTGGTCATAAACATTGAGGAGCGCCGCAAGGATTACTGGCAGATGCTCAGCCATCACTTCATCACGATATCCCTGATGTATGGATCATACAGATACGGATACACCCGCGTTGGCAACCTCATCTTAGTTCTGATGGATGTTGTTGACATATTTCTGCCCGTAAGTTGTGATATCCAACTTGTGCAAGTATCAACTGACCATTTTCTAGGCCGCCAAGTGTCTGAAGTACCTCGGGTACACCACGCTTTGCGATTACATGTTTGGTGTCTTCATGGTTTCCTGGTTTTTTGCACGCCACATCTTTTACATGATGGTGTGCTACTCTGTCTGGGTGCACTCGACAGCGATCAATGGCGACAAATGCTTCAAGGGTCCTCCCAACAACATTACCGGGCCGTTTGAGGTTCCAGTGGACGAAAGCCACTTTTATATGCTGGAGCCGCTTTGGAAGTCCGACGGAATCATGTGCTATAACGACGCGATCATGTGGACATTCCTTTCCATGCTGCTCTTCCTCCAGGGTCTTGCTATCATGTGGTTCTCCCTTGCCATCCGTGTTGCCCTCAGAACCCTCAGGGGAGATGGGGCCGACGACCCGCGGAGCGATGACGAAGCAGAGGAGGAAGAGGAGGAAGAGGTTGTCTACGAAGAGGCGCGACCGCTTGAGGAAGAGGTTGGAGTGGACGCACTCGACTTGAAGAACTGGGAGAGGAGAGCGGGTGTGAAGCGTGCGGCGTCGACAGCAACTGGGGTCAGTCTCCCCAGCCACAGCGACCGCAAGGAACTCCTGGGCCGCATCGGCTGCGAGAAGCAGGTTGACTGAGTTAGGACTGGCTCCTGGTTACCAAACCAGGAGCCACATTGGTCGACTTGGCTCCTTTTATTGTATTTGTACGACTCGGGCCAGGTGCTTCACAACCGCGAGGGCACATGGGATGCGAGGTACATGACCGAGCCCCGGTAGGGCTTGGTTAAAGGAGGATACCTAAAAAGAAAGTCTGGGCGTTTGGGTTATACCTGTGATGGCCGTGTTGCGGCCACCAGCTTCTCTTCCGTACCGACATAATCCTCGGAAACAGGTCCTTAAACTCGGAACATTGGTCTGGTGGCCCTCTTCCTTGGAGATATGAGTCTGATATCCACGAGTCTTGTCTCTTTGGTCATGGGTGTGCAAAGCTGGATGTCTTTAGAGTTACTTAGTGTCTACCTATACCCGGAATGATTGGACATCACGATTATGCCGGCGTCGAGATAGAGCCCTGCATGTTGACAGTCATTGTATATACAGCGTGAGCCTATTTGTTGGTAATCGCTGAAGAGGAATGGTCACGATAGCAATGTGGAACACGGTATATGCGTGCAACCGTCCCTCTCAATGAGCCTTCCTCACACGAGGAAAATGGGGGAATGTTCAATAACACAAAAAAGGAAAGAGGCCACCCGTGCAGTGTTGAAAGTTGCACCCGCATCATGCCAGCCATTCAGACCTCAGCCTAGAATGGAAGCTTTGCCGAGTTGAACAGCAGCAGCAATCATGCCGACCGTCCCCACCCCCGAATCCAACAGAGGAAACTCATGGCGCACCGATACTACCACAATTCGCCATTTTCCCGGGTTGTCATCACACTAAGAAACAGAAACAGAGACTTGACCTACCTTTTCCAGCACGATCGATGAAGCCCTATTCCGGGGTCGTCGGCGACGTGGTCTTTCGCTTGCGACAAACGCGGGTCTGGATGAACCTTGGTAGGATGGTAGGTAGCTCCATCATGATCTCGTTGACTTCCTGCGTTTCCGCCTCCGAGAGAGGACCGTTGTCCGCCCGCTCCATCTCTCGCGTCACTAATTCTCCGACGAGGTCCAGGATACGAGGCATCCCATTTTTGATGGCCGTGGGTAACAACTACAAGCTCCAGAGTAATATCAGCTGATATATCCTAGAAACCCTCTCCCCGTGTGGATAGGAAAGAGAGGCGGCCAAAGGGGTAGTATACAGACACACTCACGCTCATTTGGAGACCCTGCATCTTGTTCCAGCGCTTGACCAACGCATTGGTTGAGATCTTGACGCCAAGTTGCGCCAGGATTTCGTCTGAGATCTGTTGATACCCGACCCCGGCCTCCCGGCGGTTCAGCAAAATCATGTTCTCCTCAGCCTTTCCGTCTTCAATAGACACCGCTAACTGTGCTTTTAGCGCCGCCGACGGCATGGGCTCTTCCGGCGGACGCACAACGGGGAAGGGGGCCGCTTGTTGGCCTGAAGTCGAGGCCTCGGGGTAGTTGCACATAAAGTCCATGGACAGAAGACGGGGATCATAGTCCAGCACATGCGGGGCGAACTCACTCACTGAGTGGTATTGACTCTGTTCCCAGCTGATGTAGGCATTTCCCATGTCGACCGGCGGTGGGAACGAATGGTCGAGAGACTGTCGTGGGAATGAGGGACCGACCAAGACATGAGGGGCAACGAACCCCGGTTGCTGTTGCGGCTCTTGGGCATCCTCAAGAAAGCTGTCTGTGAAACCGATGGGCCAGGGACCATGGTTGCTCTCCCCTCGAGCTGCAGACGGCTCGCCAAGATCGATGAGGTCATCGTGTTCATCGAAGCCGATGCCCTCTTCGTCAGAGGGAAAATCGGGAGAGTCCATGGCGTCTGCGGCTATTTCCTCGGTTTTGGAGTGATATATTCCCTGTTTGGCCGTCAGAATCTGTGCTTGCGCATTTGGAAACATGCGTGGGTGATCATTTTCATACCTTCAATGGCGGTAGCTTGCTGTGGAATATGGCTCGATTAGGTGACTCTAAAGCAGAGTCGGTCAAAACCCCACCAAGAGCTTCATTTCAAACGGCGAGCAGGCTTCGCCTTTATTACATGAAAACGACATGGCATTAAGTCAGGCCTAAGAGAGCGGGTGGGGAATTATGGGTCAGGCTTGCTGCCATCGTCCCTCCATTTTCAGAATTCCATTTTCCCTTCCAAGAACGAGGCGCAAGGCACTTTTCGTGCGCTGCTACCGACATCGCTCCCTCTGACGGGGTGCTAGCATCGGCTCTCTGCTCTCCAGCGTGTTCGGGGGTTTTGAGGCGGTATCAAGCGACGTGGTCGGCGAATGGCCACAGAGTGCGTTGTCTTAACTCGACGTGAGTGATGTTGAGAAGTGGTTCGGTTGGTCACAAGAAACCGTGGTCTGCTGTGGTTGGCCCGGCTTCAGGCCTCAAGCCCCTGCTCCGAAGTATGCCTGCAGGCTCAGAGCCTCCGCCACAGCCACCGTGGCATCAAGCCTCAGCAACAGCAGGGCTTGCGTCACACAGCATTTTGAAGCAGGCATTGAGCCTGGAGCTGCAAGTTACCCGATCGAAGACAGGAAAAGACGTAAACCCTCGAATACATCGGTACATATACCAATTTACAGCAGGCCAGGTGAATGCGGAGCCGCATTACGACAGGTACAAGGAATGGAGTCCTTCTATCTTCGGTGTATCTGTACCTCAATTTTTGTTTGAGGCTTGGCTGTGCGTGTGTCCAATCCAGACCTGGTGCCCCGCCTGTGACAACGACATTTTTCCATTCCACTGCTTTCACATTTCTCCCATCTCTGAGAAAGTCCTCGCATTGCTGCCGGCCTTTTCGGCACAAACGATGTGCAAGGTTGGTTGGCCTAGCCGTGAGCGAAATACCGAGAGCTTAAATACGCGCACCTCCTCAAGCCATGATGTCTGTTTTGCACCTGAGTCCCAAGTGTCTAGCTAGCAACATCTCCTAGGCATCTATCTTATGTGAGGACAATAAACGGCACCGTCGATAAGCCCCTACCGATACTCGCCAGCACCAGGCGGCATCCCCTATGCATATGCACCCCAGCGACGAGCGCCCGTCGCATAAGGTCTGGGCGGTGAGCTTCCCTAAAAGAAAGAAAAAAAGCTATCCCTACCGTACATAGCCCAGCCAGCTGACGATTCCTTCATGTTTTCTATGGCCGTAGGTCATATCTCGAGCTCTTGCCTACTCTCCAGACGGAATCAGGTCAATTCTGGACGACGAGCTCATGTCTCTTCTCCGGCAACAGTCGCAACTGCCCAGCTCAGACAGCCCGCAATTGAGAAAGGATCCAGATTTGGCCCATGCAGAAGCGCAGACTATCAGGGCAAGGGATGGCCCCTTACATGTTCCAAAAGGTGACGACAGGGCAAGGCTGTGAGAGAATGAACCTATTCTTGGTAACGAGCAAATTCTGGGGGATGTCATAGGTAGTCGAGTCGTTTCTGTCGCGTTTGGCTTCTGGGTCATCATGGTTTCAACACACATGTGACGGGGAGCCTATTCACGCAAAGTGGCATGTCACTCTGGTTTTTCCACATTTTTTTACTTTCTACATATGGTCTTTTGCCCGCTTTTTGGCAAAAGGAATTAAACCACAGTACCCGGTTTGGGTCTGCCAGTTATGCATGCTCCACGAGAAGCGTTCTGATGCGATGGGATCTTATCATTTTCCAGTATTTTATATTGGTGGGCAGTGTGAAGAGTGCCATTCTGGACACAGAATATCTGTTCGAGTTTGTCATACACAAGATAGCAAGAGGCCATGACTCTAGTTTGCTGGGACTTCTTTTAACTCAACACAAGTAAGGAGGAACATGAGAATATTAGGAAGAGGATATGCCAACTATGTCCTCTCACCCCCGAAGCATCAGATATTGTAGAGAATCGCCAAATTTCATCAATTCTGTGTTCTAGCAAAGTCCTGCTCCGTTTAATGCAATTCCCACGCCAGATGCTGCCAACATGTCCACCGAAGCAAAACGCCGCATCCACTCTAACCAGAAAATTGTTTCATTGAAGACCGTCACTTGGCTTGTCGTGGTGGCTGCGCATTTCTCCGTTTCCGATTCACAACATTTTGAAGCCATTTTGGGAGGCTCTGAGGCAGATCATTCAAAATCTGCTCCGCCTCCCAGATCTCGGCCTCGGACAAAACACCGTTGGCTGTGACTTTCTCCCGCTCCAACTCGTCTTTGATGAGGCTCATTATCAACGGCATCTGGTTGCTGACGGCTTTGGGAAGCACCTAGAACAGCAGATATTAGGCGCTGCGGCATCGAGACCCTTAGCCTGGGCAACAGGCGAGGAAAATACGAAAAGAACTTACGGTCATGTACATGTTTTGTATCTTGCCGTACCGCTTCACCAGAGCGTTGGATGTGATCTCGATGCCGAGCTGTTCATGCATCTGCTGTGAGATATAGGTAAATCCATGCCCGGCGTCTCGGAGTGTCATCAAAAGGTTCTCCTCATTAGTTCCCTCTCCAAAAGGCAATCCTAGATGGGGAGACAATGGCGTGGCTGTCTCCTCGACCCTTCCGGGCATCACGACACTCAGGCTTCCAGACGGATGTCTCCGGCGGCGGGAAGGAATAGCAGAAGAGGGAGCAGCAGCGGAGGTAGTGGCCGAGACATAGTCCAGGTTGTTGGTTCTTGAGGGGCGAGAGACAAATAACTCAGGCGAAGAGTCCATGGTGGGTATCCTTGGGGCGTCAGAGGAAGAAAGATTGAACGTAACTTCTGGAATCCGAGAGGGGACATCCGTGGGAGGGACATGCAGCACGCTTGGACCGCTGGACATGAGACCTTTATGTGCGGCATATCCTGGGCTGGGAAGCACGCCGGCAAGATCATATTCCAGTCGAGAAAAAGGATCCTCAGGGGGAGAACGTGAATGCTCGCCCTGACTCGGAATCCAGGGGTTAAAGCCATTGTTGCTGCCTTGGATATGGGCGTTCTCAATTTCATTGCTATTCCCTAGAGGCGAATATGGCCAGGGGTAATCACCGTCGAAGTATCCATTCTCATGAAATAAAGGGTCGCGAGAGCTGTCCGGCATGCTGTGGCTCAAATTGGCAAGAATAATTTCGTCTGCAACACGGTCAGTTGCTGTTACCCTGGACCGTGAGCGGCTCTCAACTGTTGGGGATGTCCCGTACCTTCAAGGCGGGCGTACAACTGAATAAGCGGGGCGGAGTTTGTGAATGTGTTTGGGAGAGTTGTTAAACTGTGGGGGGACTACCCGGCAGGTGCCGGATCAGGGGCTCTATTTACCTCCGCGCCCAAAGAGGCGGGCTTGGCTTACAGCCGCATCGTCAATGTGCCACTTTTGGTGTCTGTGGGGCGGAGCCGCGACATGATGATCTTTTTTAGCTCAGAGAGGGTATCGATTCTGTTCCCGAATGGCAAGGCAACCGCTCTACACTGATACGCCAGAAACGTGGATGTTTGGGGACCATACGCGTGTCCTCGGATTGGGCTTTGAGCCTTTGCCACCGATGGGAGAAGGTGTGGTGACGCGCTGCTGACAGCAGGCGCGCCCCTATCGCCTTCGGTTGCGCATCGACTCGCCCAACCAGCGAGCTGCACCTTCCTACTGCTCGGCCAGCACCACGGTTGCCCTAGCATTGAGCCATGATGGGTGGCAAGTTTCTCTCCACAGCAAAGATAGGACTGCCAACAATTGTCTCCTCCGCGGTCAATGCCCAACCACGAAACCCGCGACGGGTTCAACGAAATGCAAGGCCACGTCAATCGCTTCTCAGTTTCAGAACAGACGCCTTCAATCGCCCAAATTTAGCAAGAGAGGTGCTTGATGGTTTTGTTCAACGCACCTTTGAGCCATTTCTCGGCGCCGAAACGTGAGAAAAAGGTTCAACGCATTTGGTGACACTTTCGGCGTCGAGGCGATGATGCCCGAAATATGCAGGCACCACCCAATGACTTGCTAGCCTCGCCCAACCCTTGAAATGCACAATGCATCCCCGGTGAGCGCCCCAATCATGTGGAAGAGATGAAGTTCCAGTCCGGCAACGGTTCCCGAACCCTGGCGGCAATGCAGTCACAAGGCGAGCAATGCACATACGGAGCAGCCCCCACCAAGTATTTAATCCGGTCGCTTTCATCCTCCCTGTAGTTTTTGAGTAGTTTCTTGGTACATTCAGCTTGGCTATCAGTAAGGTACGCTATTTTCTTCTGCTTTACCTGATACAAACCACTGCTCCGGCACAAACGCACCCTTGACCGACGTCAGTTCCTCATGAGCGACAGCCATCACAGACTTCGTGCGGAACAGGTGAGTCTTTCCAATCGGGGACCGTATCCCGTGGTTATACCCGCTAATAGTTTTCTACCCCTTCGCGAAGACATTCCAACGAATATTTCGTCGTGTCAGTCCTCAAATCTACCGGATCGTGAGTCAAGAGATGCAAAGACTCCAGACCTGCGACTCAATGGAGTATGAAGTTGGAGACGACGTTGCAACGATAGAAGACCCTGGCCCTACCACCACTCAGGAGCACGGGAATCCCATCTCCCCGCCCGACAGCAATGACAGCAACGGCGCCAGTCTATGGAGTCATATCAACTGGCACTCGGCCATGTCTGAAAACCATAAACAGGCTCCAGGGGAAACGGGGCCCGATCGCTCAGGTCACGATTCACGGTCGGGGAGTTGGAATTGCCAGAGAGATGACCCCGATGATCGGGCCTCGGCCAGCTTGGCAGAAGGCGAAAAAAAGGAGGTGGGTAGTTTGGGGGTGAGCGGGTTCAATCCGAACACGATCTCGACCCCCAAGGTTGGCAATATCGAGCCGGAAGGCCTGAAACGTCTATCGGAGAGCTCGGCAGAGGTGTATCGTACGAATCTTCTTGGGGAGGCTCAGATACTACCGTTACCAGGGACTTCGACTTCCAAGTCAGAGCATCCGAAAAAGCCATCGAGGAAGCTCGGCGAGCAGGACTCGCATCAGGGGCGGACAGCAAGACTGTGAGGGAAGAGGAGGGAAAATGATGGAGATCGGAAAGGCGGATCGTGTTTCCAAGGAACTCGGTATTGATAGTATCTATATCTCTCGCTGTGGTTGGTTTCCCATGTTTAGAGTTCAGCCTCTTCGCAAATCCTATGCCACGACGCTTATATTTTCAGCTGATTTCATAGCCTTCAATGTACAAAGGGAACACATTTATGGAACCTCAATTTGTGGTTACAGGAATGAAGAATACACTCGTTTCTCTGGAGCGGCGACATAGCTGGAGGGAACCCAAGATCGGATGAACGGAGCGGCAGGATATATACGTGGTCCGCGGGCTACTATTTCAACCAACGGTAGTAATCAGTTTCGGCTGTGGTGTAGTTGGCTAGGCTGGGACTCCTCAACTCGTTACGTTCGGGAACTATACACCTTCCCAATGGAGTGCTGGATAGTAGTCGCAACGGTTCGAATCTGGGGGAAGTTTTATTTATTTAACTCCAGAACACAACGAGTTCTACAGTAAGATCAATTGAAGATCCTTTTTGCCGCAAAGATGGGGCATGAGGTATGCAGATATGCACCCGCCCACTTCTAAATGTTTAACGAATGCGTGTTATCGGAGAAAGTGAAGGGTGCTGATGATCACCCGCCCTGGGAAGGGAGTGGCATCTTCAGCATGCATCTCGATGCGGCTGGTTGCTGCTGTGGTGGCATGTCGTGAAAAGTGGAGCCTCGGTCGAGATCGGCCCCACTTGAAGTCTGTTCTCCAGTCATGTTTCCGGATCGCGCGCTACAACCTCCAACAGCCAGGGCAGAGGTCTGCGGCCGGGCGAGGATCAAAATGACAACAGCACCAAATGGGCAGCAGCGGCCGCGACGCTTTTGCTGATTCGCATCTCGATGCTTTGATTGGCCGAACCTGCGATAGAAGCCGATATGGGGAGCGACTTCGTTGACCGTCACGGTGGGAAAACCTGGCGTGGCAGGAGAGGGAAGACGCGTTCCCAACGCGCCAAGCTCGGCGATCTTCGCTCGCCACGCGATTTGGGCACTCATTGATTCTTTACCCGGTGCGCAGATGAACCAAGCGCTTGGTACCGCGGCACGCATCTCCAAAGAAGCTTCATTTGAGGCTTGCCACTGCGAAGAGAGTCGAACTGCTCTTCAATCTAGTCGGATTGCGGCCCCCGTTTTGTTGCCCCCCTAGCTCCTCGCACGCGATTCCTTCTCCGTTAGCTACTCTATACGGCCTCAAGAACGTGCGCACCATCCGCGAACAATGCGAGACACCCGGATAATTCCTAGTGCCCGCGGACGCCCGAGGGGGGATCGGCGTGGGTCATGAGAAACGAAAACCCCCAGCTTCGGAGGCGCGACGCGACGAGGGGATGGAGAGACGAATTGAGTTCAGTGGCTGGCTTCGCCTTGGCCCGCGGGGTATCTGTCAGCGTTATTCATGGCGATACGGAGCAGAGGTTCCGCACTTGGAGATGCCAGAGATGACGGGCTGCAGGGCGTTCTTACAGGCGGCATCTGTGAGGAGATCCTTGACCGGCGGTCTTGATTTCGGTCATCAACACCCACATATCTATACATGGAGCGGCTACTTGTGAAACGCCATCTTCAGGCGCCTCCCGTCTGCATGAGCGGCTGCTCCCGTCCTAGCATGAAGTCGAGCTCGCTGGAGCGACCTTTACAAAGCTTATTATTTAAACGATGGCGTGTGGCACCGCGCTCCGATCGCGGGCTCTGAGCTAGATCACCGTGAGTGGGACTTCGCTCAACGGAGACCGACAGCTGTGCCGCGGAGGTGATGAGAATTGTCTAGGGGCATCAGCCATTTCTCTTTGGGCTCATCAAATATGCCGCGATATCATGATGGTATTCATGCTCCCATCGTAGCCACACGCTGGCACTTGAAGCTGGCTGACGATGCCGGTTAGCAAGGGAGAAGTTACCGAATAATGCTAAGGTTGCGGAACTCTCCAGGAGCGGAGCTGCCCCGTCGGCCGCGACCCGGAATCTACCTCCAGAGATCGAACCTCAAGTCGTCGCAAAGCGCCACCTGCTGATGGCTTCGATCGATGACTGTACACAGAACTGTTGGGAGCCTGAAATACCGGCGCCTCCTAGATCAAGACCCGTCTGCGGCGTCGCTGACCTCGTGTTGAGCAACGCTATCGTTGCGTCCCGAGACAGATATTTGCCGAAAAGCACAAACTTTCGGCTGATGAGGCTTCCCAGATGGACCCTCGGAAGCAGGCCACATGGAAATCACAGCGTCAACTGCAGGACTGTCCCTCTGGGCCAGAACTGATATAGACCGGTCGTCGCCAGAAACTTTGGAGTTTGTTCAACAGCTGCTCCCTCACCAGAGTCGCTGTCCGCTATATTTCTGCTCAGCACTGCAGCTCAGCCCTCACGGAACACTAGCTGTTGCCCACCATGGTCGGCTCACTACCGGCCCTCCTCGCCGCGGGCGTCGCCCTGCTGTCGAGCCTTGTATCCGGCGCTGGCCAGTTCATGAGCATGGATCCTATCGAAGGCTACAGAGGCCCGATTCCGTTCGGTGATGCCACCATCAACGCGCCCTTGGATGAGGATGGAAAGGAGACCTACATTGGTATGTTCTCGGTGATCCGTGTCGCAGACTTTGGTGCTGATCAGAGCCCGTACAGGCTTCAAGTTCTACCCGGAGAGCTTCATCCCCGAGATGTGCGCGGCGGCTTGCACAAGCACGACCAACTACAACAGGAAGCACCCCGACAAGAACGGTGGCTACATGCAATGCGTGAGTACATCATTCGCCCTGTTCTTCGATTTGCTGTGCTGGCTCTGAAATTTGATCCGACCGTAGAAATTCTTCGTCGCCTATATCTTGTACGAGAATAACGTTGCCCAGGGCTTGTACTGCTCCATGTATACGAGGGAGTACGATGTAAGTCTATCTTGTGATTTATGAGGGAGACACGCAATGTTAACACTGGCAAGGCCTCGTACGCAACCAACAAAGGAGATGGGAACATCCAAATGCGCAACGGCTACGGATGGGTGCGCGATCTTGATTCCTACTGCAACACGGGCCACTGCAGCACGCGTACGACAGTCACTCGCCCGACCACGCGCCCTACCACGACTGTCAAGACCACCAAGATCACAACAAGGATCACTCGGACTGGCCGCCCTGGCCGACCCACCACCGTCACCGTCACTCGGCCCACCACC